>JADMIO011347055.1_pt1 | contig 18898 bp, 13 predicted proteins | sample 8958161 | NCBI WGS metagenome assembly JADMIO01 (sample SAMN16585339, study PRJNA669376) | soil metagenome | isolation source: Crop rotation soil | place: USA: Cullars Rotation, Alabama | collected 2011 | reverse complement strand
GGGGTCTCACGTGTGCCCGGGGGTGGTGCTTGCGGGAAGAGTTACGGTGGGAGAGGGGGCGCTGGTCGGGCTGGGGGCGCGGGTATTGCCGTGTCTGACGATCGGCGCGCGGGCGGTGGTCGGGGCAGGGGCTGTGGTGCTGGAGGATGTGGCGGCGGGAACGACTGTAGCGGGCGTGCCGGCAAGGGTGATCCGCAAGAGCGGCGGAGAAGAGGGGTGAGCGTCGAAATAGAGTGCGGGCAGGGGTTTGTGAAAGGTTTCCCAATTGCTCACGCGTAAATCGAGTGATAGAGTGAAGCAATCAGTGAGGGTAAATGCGACACTGGAACCGGGGTGAGCGATGAGCACGGTGTACAATCCTGAGGCCGACCTGATTGCCGAGATCGAGAAGCTGGAGATTGACGCGAGGAATCTTCGCCGGAGCGTGGAGAAGGCGACGCATGCGGAGGATAAGCGCGTGCTGGAGCGCCAGTTGAGGGAGGTCGAGGCACGGGTGGACGTGCTTCGGAAGCGGCTCCCCTAAGCGAGACTTGGATCAGACAATGAACGAGGCGGCCGGTTTTGCGGAACCGGCCGCCTCTTTTTGTATGGCAGCGATGCCCGGAATAGGGCAATTGGACGGGGCAGTAACTGGCGATTACAATAGTTTGCACACGACTCGGCCTTCGTAGTAGCCGCCCGACCCACGTTTGTATTTCGGACATTTAAGGAGGCCCGCGATGCTTGGATTTTTTTGGCATCCGCGGGGGGTGTTCCGCGCTGGCGTAGATGAACGGCGGTGGGAGGGCGTGATCGAGAGCCTCGAGCAGCGATTGCTGCTCCAAGGGGGCTCTGGGCAGTCGCCTGGCGGGGGGATTTCGGCGGCGGGCGCGGGGACGCGGACGCTGATGTTCGTCGTCGGAAAGGGGGCCTCCGGGAATTCGCCCAAGTATGTGAACGTGCTCGATCCCGACAGCGGCGGGGCGGTGCTGGCGAGCACGGAGCTGCGCGACGAGACTGGCGCGCGGTTCAATACCCAGCCGCTGGGCGTGGCGTATTACGATTCGCCGGGGTGTCTGTACGTTTCGTTCGACGACGCGTCGCTGTACGCGTATCGGTTCAACTATCCCTTCGACAACCCGAAGTTTTCGTTCAAGATGAACCTCGGGCAGGCGGCGAATCGGATCGATGTTTCGGGGCAGGGGCTGGCGTATACGACGGCGGGGTCGGGGACGATCCATTTCCGCGAAATGCAATTCCCGCTCGGGCCATTCGGGTGCAGCCAATTCCCGGGCGCGCCGCAGACGCTCGACGCGAGCCGGCCGTCGGTCGCGCCGGCGGCGGGGTACAACTTCAGCGGCGTGAGCCTGTGGCAGCTCAACAGCCTGGTTCCGAATTTCATCTCCGAGTCCGTGGACGGCGTGAAGACGGTGTACCACCCGTACCTGTATCAGCCGGGCGCGCCGGGGGCGCCGATCTACCAGGTGACTTCGCCAAACATCGGCAGCATGTCGGTGTTTCGGGATGACCGGGAGGACATGCCCAGCGATCGCTCGCCTCTCTATCGCGAAGCGCCGTTCAAGTTCGGGACGCCTGACGCCCTGGACACGATCGCGCAGCCGGCCAAGGCGCGGGTGGTCAACACGTCGGCGTCGGGGACGAACTCCGTGATGCAGACCGGTATGGAGAACCAGTCCTACGTCCGCGTCGGCAACAAGATCGTCAAGCTGCGCGAGATCAAGGCGTACGACGCATACGAAGCGCCGACGGGGGAGCAGCTCGGGCAGGTGGGGTGTCCGTGGAAGCCGGGGACGCGGACAGAAGGCGAAGTGCAGCCAGCATGGGGGACGATTTTCCGCCAGCGGTGGTGGGCATGCGACGGGCAGGCGGTGGCGACGCTGCACACGCTGGAGCGGCAGTCGTTCAACGCGACGTTCAAGTCGGGCGTGACGGCGACGGCGCCGTACAACGTTTTCTACGACAACGTCGAAGCCTACGGGTGGTTCGACAACGACCCGGGCGCCGAGCAGCCGCCGTTTTCGGCGCGGCTCTCGACGAACGAGACGCTGGATAACGGCACGACGGGGTGGAAATCGATCCAGGCGACGGACGGGAAGATCAAGCTCCAGATTAACGAGCCGGGGTCGGCGCTGGAGCTGGGGAGGAATTTCTGGAGTCAGGCCGTGATGAAGGATTGGGGGGCGGTGATGGCAAGCGACGCGGGGTCGTCGGCGCTGTGGCTGCACGGGCTGAACTACCAGAAGCTGGGCGAGTTCACGCTGACGGCGTCGATCAGCTCGCCGGAGGACATTGACGTTTCGCTGGTGTCGATCCCGGGGCCGCGGCTGACGGGGAAGATTTACGTGGACCTGACGCGGCCGGCTGGGACGAAGAAACGGCAGCCGGGGTTGTACGCGGGGCAACTGCCGCTGAGGCACGTGAACGTGCGGCTGGAGGACGGGTCGGGGGCGATCGCCGAGACATTTACGGATGACGACGGGAATTACGAGTTCACGTTGCCGGCAGCGGGGAATTACCGGCTGCGGGTGACGCTGTATGACAAGGAGGAGCTGGTCCGCGTATATGACGACAGCACGGACGCGGCGAACATCGCTTTCGCGCGCACGGCGGAGTTCGCGGCGGATGACGGGACGGTGAAGGACTTCAAGATCCAGATCGCCGCCGACAGCTCGCCGACGTACACGCCGAACCTGGACGGGGCGAACCCGGGCAACAGCAACGCGGCGCATTTCGGGAACCTGGCGTACACGTACCAGAACATGAAGGCGGCGATGACGTTCGCGGAGACGTTGAACGTGCAGAAGCGCGAGGACGTGCACGTGTATCCGGCGGGGGCGACGTCGATGAACTACACATGCTCGACGCATGTGGTGCAGATCCCGCCGGGGCGCGCTCCGGCCAACGCGGAAGCGCGGCCGTTCGCGGACTGGCACGAGTCGGGGCATCACATCATGTGTGCCTCGCCCGTGGCCGGCGTGGACAACCTGCCGCCTTCGGGCGATGCCGGGAACCACCGGGGCATCGCCAACAGCACCTCGTCCGATTCGTGGAGCGAGGGGTTCGCCAGCTACATGGCCGCGCTGGTCCAGGAGGCCGGCGGCGACCCGCGGCCGCAACAGTTGGAGATCCGCGGCGGCACGCTCGACCTGTCCTCCGACGGCGCGCTGCTCGATGACCCGCGCAAGGTGGGCTTTAACCCGACCTACGGCTCGCTGGCGGAGGAGCTGGCCATTGCCAGCCTGATGTGGGACCTGGACCGGCGGATCGGGACGGCGGCGGTGTGGTCGGTGCTCAGCGCTAACACGCCGAACATGGTAACGTTCAAGGCGGCTTATGACGGGTTCAAGACGTTCGAGACGGGGGACGCGGGGGCGCTGGCGGGGCTGAGCTGCTCATTCCCCACGGGCGCGACAAAAGCGGGGTTGGATTGTCTCTTCATCAACCGGGGGTTCTACCGAGACGCCAACGACAACGGCGAATACGACACCGGCGAAAAGGTCGGCGTCACCCGCTGGACCCGCCCCGCCGCGGTGGAGCGGGGGGAACTCCCGGACATTCCGGGCGCTTCGGCGAAGCTCAACGTCGTGGACAGCGTCACCGGCGCTGCGCTGGGCGGCATCGAGCTGGAGATGCGCACGGAGTACGACGGCGCTCTGGCGTCCAACAATTCCACGAGCACGATCACGCTCGGCGGGCCGGGCCCGTTCACGCTGCCGGTTCTCGTGCCGGGGGTCCCGTCGCGGCTGGTGCTGATCGCTCACAAGGCCGGGTACAACGATAGCGCGCCGGTGGTGATCACCTCTGACTTTTTCCACGACGCGATCAACCCGTTCCGCGCGGGCGGGGTCAACGCACTGCTGCTGACGCAGACGATGACGCTCGTGAAACAGGCGTCGCTGGCCGGCCGGGCGTTCAACGATCTCAATGGCAACGGGGTGTATGAGCCGGGGTCAGGCGAAACGCTGCTGGCGGGACGGACCGTGTACCTGGACACCAACGGCGATGGCAGATTCGGCGGCTCGACGAGCAAATCTTCGACCGACGTCCCCAAGGCGATCCTCGACTTCACGACGTCCACTTCGGCGATCAACTTCGGCGGGTTGAGCGGGACGATCGGCGACGTGGATGTGACGGTCAGTCTTACCCATACGTTCGATTCGGACCTGACGCTCACGCTGGTGGGTCCCGGCGGGCAACGCGTTGCTCTGGCGTCGGGCGTCGGCGGGGACGGGGATGACTTCATCAATACCGTGTTCGATGATCAGGCCGCCGGTGGGATCGGGAGTGGGACGGCGCCGTTCACGGGCCATTTCCGGCCGCAATCCCCGCTCGCGGGGCTCGCGGGCATCGACCCGAACGGCACGTGGGCCTTGGAAGTGCGCGACGGCGGCAACGGGGATACGGGGACGTTGCAGGGCTGGTCGCTCGCATTTCAATTGGCGGAACCCAACGTGACGACCGACGGGCAAGGCCAATACGCTTTCACGCCGTTGACGCCGGGCGCGTATACGGTGCGTACGGTCCTGCCGGCGTCGTGGGTGCTCACGGGCGCCGCCGCGCCTTCGGGCGGTTATGCGGTGAATCTCGCCGCGGGGCAGCAGGTTACGGGGCTGGATTTCGGCCAGCGCGACGTCGCGCCTTCTGTCATTGCGGCGAGACTGCTCAGCGGCAGCAAGCCGCACCGGCTGCGGCTGATCTTCAGCGAGGACGTTCTCGCGACGCTCCAGTCCGGCGATCTGACGATCCGTAACGCGTCCACGAATGCACAGATCACCCCCACGTCGTTCGATTACAACGCCGACACGCGCACGGGGATCTGGACGTTTGCGGCGGCGCTGCCGGAAGCCGCGTACCGGGCCACTATTGTGGCTGCCGACGTCAAAGACCCGACGAATCACTCGTTCGATGGGAACGGCGACGGGACCGGAGGCGACGATTTCGTCTTCAACTTCCGTTTCCTGATCGGTGACGCGGATGCGGACGGCAAGATCACGACCGACGATTACTTCGCGATCGATCTCGGTTTCGCCAACCACCTCGCCGGGTTCGATCACGGAGATTTCGACTACAACGGCACGATCAATGGCGAGGATTATTTCCTGATCGACAGCCGGTTCGTCTCGGGGGTGCCCGCGGCGTCGGGCGGGCCGCGACCGCTGGGCGCGGTCCCCGGGCCTGCGCTCTTCCCCGATGCCTCGCTCGCCCCGGACGTGCTCGGATCGGATGACGACGACTTGCTGGGAACCGTTACTCCGGCGTGCCTTTGCTGAGGTCATAGACCCAGCCTTGCGCGGCCGGCGACCATTCGATCAGCTCTTCGGGCTTGAAGAAGAGGCCCAGCTCGCGCTTGGCGGCTTCGGGCGAGTCCGAGCCGTGGATGAGGTTGAAGGAGTTGCTCACGCCGAAGTCGCCGCGGATGGTGCCGGGCTCGGCCTTGGAGCCGAAGGTCGCGCCCATCATCTTGCGCGCGATGTTGATCGCGTCCTTGCCCGCCAGCGCGATCACGATCACCGGAGAACTGGTCATGAACCTTACCAGGCCGGGGTAAAAGGGCTTGCCCTTGTGGGACTCGTAATGCGTCTCGGCGAGTTGCGGCGAAATCCGCATGAGCTTCAGGCCGACGATCTGGAGGCCTTTGAGCTCGAAGCGGGTGATGATCTGCCCGGCGAGGTTGCGCTGGATGGCGTCGGGCTTGAGGATGATGAGCGTGCGGTCCATGGGGGCTCCTTCGTTGGAGGGGTGTTTATAGCGAAGGCCGGGCGCGCGGACAACTTGAGGTTTGCGCCGGCAACGGGAAGGCGGCGCGACATGCCTATGCACCCCCGTGCCCCTTCCCTATAATGCCTCCGTCCCGGACCGCGGTCCGCTCTCGTGAAGGAGCACGGCGTGCCCAAGCGATCCCCCCTCGCCGAAAACCTCGACCAGGTCAAAGACCGCGTCGCCTCCGCCTGCGCCAAGGCCAACCGCGAGGTCTCCGAGGTGACGCTCGTGGCCGTGACCAAGACGGCGGCGCCGGAGCAGATGCGCGAGATCCTTCAACTGGGCGTCGGCGATTTGGCCGAGAGCCGGGTGCAGGTACTCACGCAGCGGGTCGCGCAGATCAACGAGTTTTACCAGCGCAACACGGCCCGCGGCGACATGCCCATGCCCGCGCGGTTGCGGTGGCACATGATCGGTCACCTCCAGCGCAACAAGGTGAAGCAGGTCCTGCCGCTGGTGGACGTGATCCACAGCATTGACAGTCTGCGCCTGGCGGAGGAGCTGGACTCGCAGGCGGCCAAGCTGGAGAAGCGGCAGCCGGTCATGCTCCAGGTGAACGCGAGCGAGGAGCCGCAGAAGTTCGGCGTGGCGGTCGGCGCGTCGGTGCATCTGGCCGAGCAGATCGACACGATGCCGAACCTCCAGCTCGTCGGGCTGATGTCGATGGCCCGGATCGAGGCGAGCCCGGACGAGGCGCGCAAGACCTTCGCCCGCACGCGCGAGATCTTCGAGGAGATGCGCTGGCACAAGATCGGGGGTTCACATCTCCGACACCTTAGCATGGGGATGTCGCATGACTTCGAGCCGGCCATCCTCGAAGGGGCGACGATGCTGCGGATCGGCACGGCGCTGTTCGGCGGGCAGCTACAGGAAGACAACGCGGGCGACGACGCGGCTGAGGAGTAACCGGGCGAAAGGCGCCATAGCTCATTTTCGGCCGGAGAATTGCCCCGGATTTCAAGCCTCCCGTCCCATCGAATAAAGAAAAAATAAAAAAGAATTCACCCGCGCTGCGCATGGCAATTGAGTCGGGAGCTCCCGCTATACCTGCCCAACATGGATGTCGGGCGTATTCGGAAGAAACACAACCAAGTCAGTGACCGAGCGGCCAAGCCCGCGGGAGCGTTGAACGCCGTCGAGCGGCTCGAAGAGCGCTTGCTGCTCTCGGTCACGCGCGACTCTGACGGGTGGACAGTCGTTGCCCCGTCGAGCGATTCGCGCCTGGTTTACGTCTCGGATTCCCAGGGGTCCGACGGTAACTCTGGGCTCTCCGCGAATGCGCCAGTCAAGAGCCTTGAAAGGGCCGAAGCCCTCCTGCGCGACGGCATGCCGGACCAGTTGCTACTCAAGCGCGGCGACACGTGGACCAATCAATCGTTCGAATACTGGGCCGGCGGTGGCGGGCGCTCGGCTCAGGAGCCGAAGGTCATCGGCAGCTATGGCAGTGGCGCGAGGCCGAAGATCGTGACCGGGGGCGCGCCCGGCTGGTCCGCGCGCGCCGTGGACGTCATCAACCACCTTTTCATCCTGGGCGTCGACTTTGTCGGTGCTCGCCAGTCGCCCGGCATCGACCGCGTCTCGCCGGGCACGGACATGCTGGTCGAAAACGTGAGCCTCACGCGTTTCGGCACGGGCGTGGCGGTCGACGCTGACCGATTTCACGCTCCGCCGCTCGGTCATCGCCGACAACTACAGCCCCAACGGCGGCAACAGCCAGGGGATGTACCTCGACCAGACGCGCCGTACGCTGATCGAGGAGAACGTCTTTTACAAGAACGGCTGGATGGCGTCGGATCGGTCCGACGCGTCGATGCACAACCATGGCATCTATTTTTCGGCGGCGAATGATGACGCGGTGGTGCGGAAGAACATCATCGCCGACAGCTCGTCGCACGGGCTACAGATGCGCGGCGGGGGGAACGTCCAGGACAACCTGTTCGTCAACAACCCCATCGGCCTGAGCTTCGGACTCGTCAACGGCGCCTCACTCAAGGTTGGCGGCGTCACGGGAGACGTCGGCGGGAACGTCTTCCTCCAATCCAACGACATGAACTTCGCCAACCAGCGGGGCTGGGCGATCGAGGTCGGCAACACCAAAGCCGGTGCCCGGATCCACGACAACGTCATGGCCCACAACCAGTCACTGGGCGATTTCCCCGCGATCATCCTCCAGATGCCGATGGGGCCGAATAACCCGGACCAGTCGCCTGGCATCCGTGACCTGGTCATCGAGAACAACATCGTCTACGACTGGAAGCGTGCCATCGGCATCGAATCGGGTTACAAATTCGGCGGGAGCGGCATCGCGTCGATCAACGGGCTGGTGGTCCGCAACAACGAGTTTCAGATGTCGCAGCGCAACGGGCTGGTCAATCACCCGCAGGCGCTGGCGCCGGGGTACGAGACCTGGTCGGGGAACAAGTACTTCGACACGCGCGACCAGGGGACGTGGTATTCGGTGCAGCGCAACGACCAGTCATTCGGCCAATGGAAGAACGCGATCGAACCATCCGCCCAGGCGGTGAGACAGCCTTACGCGGACCCGAACCGCACGATACAGAGCTACGACGGGAGCTATTCCCATTTCGCCGCGGCGATGACGGCCCAGTCGAAGGACAATTGGAACCCCAGGTACACCGCGGCGGGGGTGATCGACTATATCCGCAGAGGCTTCGCGGCAGGCGGTTCGACGCCGGGGAACACTCCGCCGCCGCCTCCGATTCCCCCGCCGCCACCTCCCACTAATAATCCACCCCCGCCTACTGCCCCAAAGCCGCCGAGCACGCCGCCTCCGACGAGCAGCAGCAGCTCGGCAATCAATGGCACCAGCGGCAACGACACGATTCTGGTGGAACTCGTTAAAGGGCAGGTGCGCGTCACGGTCAACGGCGCGGCGCGCACGTTCAATTCCGCAAAGGTGATCGAAGTCTACGGCAACGGCGGCAACGACACGATCAAGGCCGGCGCCGGCATCCGAAACGTCCTCTTCGACGGCGGGGCTGGGAATGACACGCTCACCGGCGGGAACGATAACGACCGGCTCAACGGTGGGGACGGGAACGACGTCTTGCGCGCCGGCCGCGGGAACGACATTCTCGACGGCGGCGCGGGGAGCGATCAGCTTTTCGGGGATGATGGCAATGACAAGCTCGTTGGCGCCGCCGGCGCGGATGTATTCAACGGCGGCGCGGGCACGGACACCGCTGACTATTCCAAGTACAAAGCTTCCCTGACCATCACGATCGACAACATCGCGAATGACGGCATAGCCAAAGAAGCGGACAACGTCCGTACCGACGTCGAGAACGTCCTCGGCGGCTCCGGGGCAGACAAAATCACCGGCTCGTCTTCGAACAACGTTCTGACGGGTAACAGTGGGAACGACCAGCTCTTCGGCGGGGCCGGTAACGACCTGCTCTCCGGCGGCCTGGGGACGGATCAGCTCTTCGGCAAGGACGGCGCAATGGACACCCTCGACGGCGGCGCCGGCGTCGACCGCGCGGACGGCGACGCGATCCCCAAGAGCTGGTCGGACAAGAAAATCAATATCTGATCGATCTCCGACTCATTCGCCGCGCCAGAGGTACATCAGCCGCGGCGTATTGAGCTCCTCGATGGCCTGCGGGTCGAGCTTGAGGTTAACGTTGACCCCCCCACCGCCCGAGGCGCGTCCCGGGGCGACGTTCGAGCTCGCCGCCAGGGAATCCAGGAAAGACATACGCCGTTGATACCGAATGTACGTCGGGTTGCTCAGCCCGGCGGCGGTTTTGGCGTGAGCGTAGGCGTCGTCCGCGTAGCCGATCGCGTCGATCAGCCCGTTCGCCTTGGCCTCTGTCGCGGTGTACACCTGGCCGTTGCAGATGTCCTCCACCTTTCCGTTGAGCTTGCCCTGCCGGCCGCTCTTCACGATGCCGGCGAAGCGCTGATACATCTGGTCGATCAGCCGCTGGAGGTAAACGCGGTCCTTCTCACTTTCCGGCTGGAACATCGAGCCGCTGTTCTTGTACCCGCCCGCCGGCGCGGTGATCGTGCTCTCGGTCACGCCGTAGTTCTTGGCGAGCTGGCTGAGGTTGTAGCGCGGCATCAGCACACCGATGTTGCCCGTGAGGGTGGTCTCCTGGGCGAAGATGTAATCCGCGGGCGCCGAGACGTAGTAGCCGCCGCTGGTCGCGAGGCTCCCCATGGTGACGACGATCGGGATGTTGCGCTGCGCCTTGAGGTGCGCGAGCTGGTGGTAGATCTCGTCCGAGGCGGTTACGCCGCCGCCGGGCGTGTCCACCTCGAGCACGAGTGCCTTCACGCTCTGGTCGTTTTCCACCATCTTGAGCCAGTGATTCACCAGCCCCGCCGTCTGGTCCGTGATCATTCCCTGCACCGGGATCACGGCGATCTTCTGGTCCGAATCGCCGTGCGTGAGGGTGGTCTGCACGGTCCGGTCGTCGCTGGCCGCGCCCATCATGCTGCCGGCCAGCGCCAGGAACAGCACGACGTTGAGCCCGATCGACCCGACCAGGAACAACACCGCGAGCACCTTGATGAAGGTGCGCCCGCCACCCTTGCGCGGCGGCTGCGGCCCGAACGGCGCAAACCCCGGCATCATTCCCGGCGGCGGGGGCAGCATTCCCGGCGGCGCCATCCCGGGACCACCCGGCCCGAACGGGGAAAACGGTTGGAACGGCATTCCCGAGCCGCTCATCTGCCCGGGATCGACCGGGCCCTGACCCGAAGGGGGTTGAGGATTCATAGTGGCTTCGATTCGCTGAATTAAATGACCCTGACCGACGACAACTGCCGGCGCATCCCTGCGATGCGCGCCAACGAGCTCATTATATCGCCCGCCTCTGCCGCGACCATCGGCTCCGCATGATCGGGTGTGATTTTGCCTTCCTCTTCCGCCGTGAACCTTTGCTCCGCGTACCTCACTGCATCGACAGTGGACCAACCGGCCGCACGTCCTGTCCAGCGGAGCACGTCATGAAAACTCTCATTCTGATCGTCGTCGTCCTGCTCATCACGGTTGCCCCGAATGCCGGGTGTATGTCCATGGGCGTCGGTGCCGCAACTCTCGAAACCGCCACCAATCCGATGGAGCGGGGCGGCCCGCCGGCCGCGCCTCTGCGATACGAACTCACCGGGCCGTACCAGACCAGCAATCTCGCCGTCTTCCTCATCCACAGTCCGCCGGGTGTACTACCCGCCCCACGTCCCGCCATGACGCTTCAGGAAGCGATCGCCCGACATGAAGTGACCGTCCACGAGACCGGCAGCGTCAACGAGCTGGCGATCAGCAACAGTTCCGATTCCGACGTCTTTGTCCAGTCGGGCGACATTGTCAAAGGCGGTCAGCAGGACCGCGCCATCGCGTTCGACTTCATCGTGCCCGCGGGCGCGCGCAGAATGCCTGTCGCTTCGTTCTGCGTCGAGCACGGCCGCTGGACCGGGCGCGCCGGGGAGTCCTCCGGCAACTTCGCCAGCTCTTCGGACGCCCTCGTCTCCAAGGACCTCAAGCTCGCCGCCAAGTATCAGGCCAACCAAGGCGCCGTATGGAACGCCGTCAGCAGAACCCAGGAGTGGCTGGGCAGCACGCTGGGCCGGCCCGTCGCCGACCAATCATCACCCACGAGCCTTCAGTTGACGCTCGAAGACACCGAGCTCCGCAAATGGGCCGACGAATACGTCACCGGCCTCGCCCCTACTATCGATGGCAAGAACGACGTTATCGGGTACGCATTGCTCATCAACGGCAAGCTCAACAGCGCGGAGGTCTACGCCTCCCCGGCCGTGTTCCGCAAGATCTGGCCGAGACTGCTCCGCTCCAATGGCATCGAAGCCATCGCCGAAATGCGCCGCCCGCGCGCCGATCCGCCGGCCGGCAAGCGCGAGGTAAGGACGTTGATCGAAGTCGCGGACAAAGGCTCTCCCGCCAGCCGGCGCGTCAACGATCGCACCCGCTTTGCGATGTATGAAGCCGATTCGGCAGTGATGTTCGAGACCCGCGACGAAAGCGCGGGCGGGCAATGGGTCCACCGAAGCTACTTCGCGCGATGAGGCTCATTTCGGCGCGGAATACTCGGCGGTGACTGTACCGGCCGTCCCACCCCGCACGTTGAACTGCCCGACCACGGTCATGCGCCGCGGCTGGAGCACCGCCACCAGGTCGTCGAGGATTTGATTCGTCACGGCCTCGTAAAAGATCCCCTTGTTCCGGAATGAGAAAAAGTAGAGCTTGAGGCTCTTCATTTCCACGTTCTTCCGGTCCGGGACGTAGCGAACGGTGATCGTCGCGAAATCCGGCTGGCCGGTGACCGGACAGACGCTCGTGAACTCGGGGAATACGAACTCGACCGTGTAGTCCCGCCGAGGGCAAGGGTTTTCGAAGCTCTCGAGGATCGACCGCGGGTTGGCGATCTGTTCCTCGGTCAGGATCGACTTGCGGCCCAGCTCGCGAAATGAATTTTCCATGACTGTTCTCAGCAAGGCTGCGCCGCGGTCGCGCCCTCGAGGCGGCTGAGGCGCACGATCCGATCGAGCTTGAACGTCCGGCGGCTGTCCCGCAGTTGACAGTGCGCCACCAGGAGCAGCTCGCCACCCGAGCGGCGCACGTGCACCGGCTGGATCACGCGCTCCGTGCGGTTCCCCGTCGCGTCGACGTATTCCATCAGAACGGGCTTGGCCCCGTCCAGCGCCTCTTCCAATTCCAGCGGCAGCAGCGGCGCGCCCGACGCCGGCGGCACCAGCGGCATGGGGCCGCCCTGGTGCGAGAAGACATCGCAAAGACTCAGCCCGTACCCCCCTACCGGCTCAAGCAGCTTCTCCAGCACCGCCGCGGTCGTGATCGCGTCGGCAAGGGCCCTATGAGATGTCACCGGCCCTACGCCCAAGCCGCGCGACAGCGCCGGCAGCGCGTTGCCGCCGCGCCCGAAGCGTCGTCGCGCGATACGAACGGTGTCGAGCACCGGCGCGCCGTCCAGGCATTGAGTCAGGTCGTGGCCACAGCGCCGAAACTCCCGGTTGAGAAAGGACAAGTCAAAGCGGATGTTGTGCCCCAGGATCGCCGCCCCTTCGAGCACGCTCATCATGGCCGGGAACTGCTCGGCGAACCTCGGCCGGCCGGCGACCATCTCCTGTGAGATTCCGGTCAGCGCCGTCACGCCCGCGCTGATCCTGCGGCCCGGATCGATGAGCTGCTCGTAGCGGGCGACCTCGCGGCCGTTCTCCACGCGCACGATGCCGACTTCGATCACCTTATGGCCGAACGCGGCCGACGCGCCAGTGGTCTCGGTGTCGATGACCGCGATCGGAATGCTGGCCAAGGATTGGAGCAAGGAGTACCGCATGACTCGAATGAATCATACGTTCCCGCGCCCGCGAAGTTTAGCTCCGCGCCGTCCCTGGATCACTCGCGGCGGAGGTCATAGCAGATAAGCCGAGCGCCCGTTCCCTTGGCCGGGTCGCGACTGTTCTGACACACGTACAGCAGCCCGTGCGAGACGACCGGGGGCGTCCATGTCTCGCCGGCGAAGAACAGGAACGTCCGGCTCAGCTCTTTGTAGCCATTTGGATTCAAATCCAGCCACAAAAGGTGACCCCACTCCGTGAGGCAGAGCGTTCTGCTCTCGCCCGGCAGGTGAAGCAACTGCGAACGATGCAGACCGAGCCGCCGGGCCCTCGGCCCTTGCGCCGTGTCGAGCTGTTCGACAAAGACCGGATCCTCCCGCCACTTTTCATCCCCGCTCCTGGCGTCGAGGCACACCAGCGGACAGTTCAGCGGGCCGTGGCCATCGAAACCGTAAAGGAACCCCTCCTTGTAAATTGCCGTCATAAAATGCGTACCGAGCTTCTCGCTCTGCCAGATTTCCTTGGCCTTGAAGTCCGGGCCGACCTCGAGCATCACTCCCCCCGCGCCGTAGCATTCCGAGATGAACACGCGGTTGCCGCCGACCAGCACCGGGGCTGATGCGTTGACCGACTCCCGCGTGCGGCTGCGGTGAGGGTACTCGAAATCGACCGCGCCCGTCTTGGGATCGACGCACATCAGCCCCCCGGTTGGCGGCCGGCTCTCGCCGCCCGCGAACACGAGCACCCGTCTCTTTCCATTGAACACCGCGGGAACCGGGGCCGCATAACTCGGGCCCCATTTGTCGCCGGCGCCCCAGAGCATCTTGCCCGTCTTCAGATCAAAGCCCGCCACGGAGGGACCGCCGTCGGCGCCGACGTTGATGATCAGGACGTCGCCTTCGATCAAAGGCGCCGCGCCGACGCCGAAGAAATTCTGCTCGAGCTTGAACTCCTTCAGTAAGTCTCGCCGCCAGTAACAATGCCCCGTCGCCAGGTCCAGGCAGTGCAGCTTGCCCTCGGCGCCGTACGTGTAAACCCGTCCCGACGCCGGATCGATCGCCGGCCCCGCCCGCGGCCCGTCGCTGTATCCGTATCGATCTCCGTACGCGGTCGGATAGCTGAACCGCCAGAACAGTCGCCCCGTCTCACGATCCAGGCAATCGACGACCTCCTCGTCTCCCACCCGGTGAAACAGCACCAACCGCTCGCCGAAAATGGCCGGGGCGGAGTACCCTTGGCCTTTGGCGACTTCCCACACGATCTTCGGCCCCCCCTTAGGGAATTCCTTCAGCAGCTTGGTCTCGGTCGAAATCCCGTTGTGGGTCGGCCCGAGGAAGCAAGGCCAATCCTGCGTCACCGCCTCTTTCGCAAGGGCCCGCGGGGCGGCATGAAAGGTGACGTCGGCGTTCTCCTTCGCGGCCGGCGCCGCCGCACCCGGGGCCGGCGCGCTGACCGTCGGCGGCGCGGGATCGGAGAACGGTCCGGCCGCGACTGCGGCCGCGGTAACCAGCCACACGATCCCCCCCGCCGCTAATCTAGTTCTCATCAGCCGATCTCCTTCGCCCCTATTCTACGAAGTTCTGATTGCGTCGCGCGGCCCGACGGGGTTCCGGATTCATGTCCGAATTCTGTTCACAAGCACGTTGAGAACGGGTAACTTCTCCGGAGGCACGTCGTTTTCGCCGGTTGTTTCGCGTCGTTCACCTTCGGTACGCCCCGTCGAGGTCCGCGATGAGTTCGGATTCGCGCACACGTCTGGTCTGGATGGTCTCTGTCGGGCTGCTGTTGGCCGGCACAGTCTGGTTCTTCACGCGCCCGCGTGACGATGACGAGAACACCCCGCCGGGGATCCGGAACGTCAACAAGCTCGAAGACAAGCGCGACACCAAGGCGCTGGGCGCCAAAGTCAGCGACGCCGACCCCCAGGTCGCGAGCCGGGCCGCCCAGGCGCTTGGCCGGATCGGCGGCGACGAAGCCGCACGCCAGATCGTCCCCGCATTCCAGGACGCGCGCCCGCAGATCCGGGCGGTCGCCGCCACCAGCTATGGCAACGCGGCCTCACCCGACAACGCCGCACCCGTCAGCAATCTGCTGGCCAACGATCGGGACGGCGAAGTCCGCGCCGCCGCCGCCGAATCCCTAGGGCGTATGCGCGCGTACAACGGGATGGACGCCTTGCTGAAAGGGCTCGACGACCCGGAGGTGGACGTCCGCCGCGCCTCGATCGGCGCCATCGAAAACATCCTTCCCGGCCTGAAGTGGCGCTACGTCCCGGACGCGCCCGACGCCGAGCGCCGCGCCGCGATCGCGGAAATCCGCCAGGCTTATCCCAAGCTCAAGGGCAATTACGACAGATACATGGAGCAGCTCAAACAGCAAGGAAAACAATGACCAACCGCACTTCTCCTGCTCGCCCGCGAAACGAGCGAGCCTTCACACTCGTCGAGCTGCTGGTGGTGATCGGCATTATTGCCCTGCTGATCTCGATTCTCCTGCCCGCGCTGAACCGCGCCAAGGAGAACTCCAACCGCGTCAAGTGCGGCGCGCAGCTCGCCCAGTTCTACCAGGGCACCAAGCTCTGGCAGTACGACCACAAGGGCAAGCCGTTCCTCGCGGGCGGGTGGCGCGGCCAGATCAAGACCTACATGCGCAAGTCGAAGATCTACGTCTGCCCGTCCGACCCCAACCCGTTCCTCAGCGGCCCCGATTCGATGCTCATCGACATCCGCCAGACCACCTACGACATGGGTCTGGAGGAAGGCATTTTCGCCCGGGTCGTCTCCGGAAGCTCCGAAGCGGGGCAGATCCGCCTCGGCTTCGATGACATCCCCGTGACCATGGGCGGCGACGGGGATTTCAACGACATCGTCCTCGACATCGTGCTCATCGACGACGACACGGTCGAAGTGCGAGTCGTCTCCAAGGACGCCGGTTACACCTTCGATCTCATCGACTCCATCACCCGAAAGGTGCTCATCGGCGACCTGGGCGGGCAGAACATTGGCGGCCGCGTCATCCGCGGCCCCGGTGGTAAGGCGTCGTACGCGTTCAACGCGTTGACTGACCAGATCTACAACCGCAACGGCAAGATCCTCGCGATGGACTATTACAAGGGCTCGGCCAATGTCACGGGCGACAACTGGATGCCCGTGGGCACCAACCGCGTGCCCAAATTCGTCCGCCACGGCAAAGGGATCAACGTGCTGTGGACTGATGGCGCGGTCACCTACGTCTCGGATTACCGCCAGATCGAGCCGGCCACCACGGCGATCCGACAGAGTCTCTGGCTCAAGAAATAAGCCGCGGCGAATTTTCAGATTTGCTCTTGCGGCAGCGATCTTCTAGCCGTACACTCCCCATACAAACGCCAAACAAATCGTTACAGCCGGCCCCGCCGGTCTGTCGATATGCAAGGCGTTTTACCGAACCAGGACGCCCTTGGTGACTTGGCGTCGAGTTCGGTCATGCGGGGATTGGCGGTCGGATGCCTCTCCCGCGCCAAGTCACCGTCAATGTGCCGGCAGGCCCTTCACACAGGGCGAATTCCCGGCAGCAAAGGAGACCCCCGTGGCCAAGACCATCGAAAGGCCGGAGAAGACCGACCGCGCCGACAAAGCCGACGCCAAGGACAACGGCAAGGCCGAGCCCCGCCGGCCGCAACCCCAGCCGCAGGTCCAGAAGATCGACCCCGCCCGCGAAAGCGCCCTCAGCCGCGCCGTCCAGCAGATCGAAAAGCAGTTCGGCAAGGGCGCCGTCATGAAGCTCGACGAGACCCGCGGCGCCATCGAAGGCATCCCCACCGGCTCGCTGTCGCTCGATATCGCGCTCGGCGGCCAGGGCGTGCCGCGCGGCCGGGTGCTCGAAGTTTTCGGCCCCGAATCCTCGGGCAAGACCACCCTCGCGCTGCACATCATCGCCAACGCCCAGCGGGCCGGCGGCGTGGCCGCGTTCATCGACGCCGAGCATGCCCTGGACCCCGCCTGGGCCAAGCGCCTCGGCGTGCAGCTCCAGGACCTGATGGTCAGCCAGCCGGACACCGGCGAGCAGGCGATGGAAATCTGTGAGCTGCTGGTGCGCTCCAACGCCGTCGACGTGATCGTCGTGGATTCGGTGGCCGCGCTCATCCCCCGCGCCGAGATTGAAGGCGAGATGGGCGACAGCCACGTGGGCCTGCAGGCCCGCTTAATGTCCCAGGCCATGCGCAAGCTCACCGGCGCCATCAGCAAGTCCAAGTGCACCGTCATCTTCATCAACCAGATCCGCGAGAAGATCGGCGTGATGTTCGGCAACCCCGAGACCACGCCCGGCGGCCGGGCGCTGAAGTTCTACTCCTCGGTCCGCATCGACGTCCGCCGCACCAGCACGATCAAGGAGGCCGAGGTTTCGGTCGGAGCCCGCACGCGCGCCCGCGTCGTCAAGAACAAGATCGCCCCCCCCTTCCGCGACGCCGAGTTCGACATCATGTTCGACCGCGGCATCAGCTACGAGGGCGACCTGATCGACCTCGCCGTCCTCGGCAACGTCGTCGAGAAGTCCGGCGCCTGGTACACCTACAAAGGCACGCGCCTCGGCCAGGGTCGCGAAAACTCCAAGAACTTCCTGTCCGAGAACAAGGACCTCGCCGAGCAGATCCGCCACGAGGTGCTGGCCAGCAAGGGAATGCTGGACGCCAAGAAAGCCACCGACCTGCCCCTCGACGCGGAATCCGCAGAGGCGTGATCACCTCCTGGGCGGATCCGTCATTTTGAGCGAAGCGTAGAATCTCAGGCGCCCTCCGCCTGGGATTCTTCGTCGCGCTGGAAAATGAATACAATCCCTCCGATGACCGACGTCCTGCGGATCGGCAACGCGCAAGGCTTCTGGGGCGACTCCCCGGACGCCGCGGCACGGCTCGCCTCCCAGGCGCCGGACCTGGACTACGTCACGCTCGATTACCTGGCCGAGGTGTCGATGTCGATCCTCGCCAAGCAGCGCGAGCGCGACCCCTCCGCCGGCTACGCCCGCGATTTCCTGGGCGTCGTCGCCTCCCTTGCTCCCTTCTGGCGAGCCGGCCGCAAACTCCGCGTCGTCACCAACGCCGGCGGCTTGAACCCGGGTGCCTGTGCCAAGGCCTGCGCCGACACCCTCCGCGCGGCCGGCTGCGCCAACCTGCGCCTCGCGGTCGTCTCGGGCGACGATGTCCTCCCAATCCTCCGCAGGAACTTGGAACATAGTGCCGACGCCTTCCCCCACCTTGAAACCGGCGCCCCGCTTTCGACCGTCGCCAGTTCACTGGTCACCGCCAACGCCTATTTGGGGGCGGCCCCCGTCGCCGAAGCGCTGGCCCGCGGCGCCGACCTCGTGATCACGGGCCGCGCCGCCGACCCCAGCCTCACCGTCGGCCCCTGTCTTGACCACTTCAACTGGGCGACGGACGACTACGCCCGTATCGCCGGAGCTACTGTCGCCGGCCACCTCGTCGAATGCGGCACACAGGTCACCGGCGGCATCAGCACCGACTGGCTGGACATGCCCGATCCGGCCGACATCGGCTTCCCTATCGCCGAGGTCTCCGCGGACGGATCTTGCGTCATCACCAAGCCTCCCGACACCGGCGGCCGCGTGGATCAGCGCGTTGTCAAGGAGCAACTCCTCTACGAAATCGGCGACCCCGCCTGTTACCTCAGCCCCGACGCCACCGTTTCGTTTCTCACCCTGCGCCTCGCCGACGACGGCCGCGACCGCGTCCGCGTTTCGGGCGCATCCGGCTCGCCGCCACCCGCGACTTACAAAGTGAGCGCTACCTACCGCGCCGGCTTTC
>JADMIO011525480.1_pt1 | contig 18899 bp, 10 predicted proteins | sample 8958161 | NCBI WGS metagenome assembly JADMIO01 (sample SAMN16585339, study PRJNA669376) | soil metagenome | isolation source: Crop rotation soil | place: USA: Cullars Rotation, Alabama | collected 2011 | reverse complement strand
AAGTGTAAGAACCGCCTGTGCTGTATGGGGTACCATTCCAGGTATATGGAAGGTCAGCATTACATACACTTACCGGTGTGCTGCTTGTAGAAGTTGCTTTTACTGTTATACTTAATGTTGTTGTATCAGCACATTGACCAGCTGTTGGCGTAAAGGTATAGACTGTTGTACCGGGACTGGCTGTACTTACCGCAGGACTCCATGTTCCCGTGATTGGAATAGTATTTGTCGAACTTGTTGGTAATACCGGCGCTGTTGCATTCTGGCAAACTGGCGCTATTGGTGCAAAGGTTGGTTCTACTTCCGGCGGACCAACAAGTGTTACTTGTGCTGTTAATGTTGCATAAGGAATAACACAACCGTAATTAAAGTAGCCTGGAGTTCCATTTGAAGAAAAATTAACATAAGACCCATTATTCGCTGCTGCAGTACCTCCATGCGTTCCTGTTATATTTACAAGTGAATCTGTGTGATAAGTTGTTGAATCAATACAACCTGCTCCAAAATTCATTTTTAATGTTCTAAGTCCAGGAGTACCAGCGTTATTGTTTGCAAAATGTCCTTGAGTATTACCAGGACATTGAAATAATACATAAAGGGTATCTGCAAGATTTGCAAAACTATTTTGGGATGAATTCAGGATACTGCTTGTAATCAGAACAACATTGGCTCCTGCGGGAAGCGTGGCAGGAGCGGCTATTACTGTTCCACCCCCAGTTATCGATGCATTTACATTAGCAATGAATGTTGGATTGGTACAAAACCCATTCCAGGTATCCATCGCTGTTGGCCAGGTGACAGTTAAAGAACTATAATTTAACGGAGTTGCGCCAACCTTGAAGAAAACCATTTCCTGGTCCCATTCATTTGTAGTACATGCATCTACCAGTATACTGGTTATCTGAAAACAACCGGGCGCCACAACAGGAGAGTTTGTTACAGCACAACTATTAGCATCAGTTACGGTAACTGTATAAGTTCCCGCACATAAATTGGTTATAGTTTGCGTAGTGCCTCCATTACTCCATGAATAAGTATAGGGGGCCGTTCCATCAACAACATCTACCGTAGCTGTTCCATCACAAACGCCTTCGCAAGAAGGATTGGTACCATGCGCAAAAATTGTGGGGATAGGATTCACCGTTAAGTTCAAAACCAATATGGAATCACAACCCGACACTACGCTGGTGATCGTATCCCTATATGTCCCTGAGCTTGTATAATTATCACCACGCCATACATATGGCAATGCATTTGCACAAACGGAAGCAGTAGTAGTTGTTGTGGCCACCGGGGTGAAGGTCAGATTTAATCTTGCAATTGAATCGCAACCAGTTCTTAAACTTGTCAGAGTATCATAATAAGATCCGGCAGCACTATACTGCTTTAAATTCCAGGTATATGGAGTGTCATTTGCACAGATAGTGATATTGGTTGTACTTCTTACAATAGTATCTACAGTAATTCTTACTGTGTCTGTAATAGTACAGGGGGTTGAAAATACCATGTCATCGATGGCGAAATCATTCCCTAAGCCTGCAATATTCAAATCGTACATGGAAATTACCGCTGTAGCACTTGATGCGACCCATGTATGTGTAACCTGCGTCCAGTTCCCACAGGCTGTAGTGTTCGGTGCGTTACCTGTCCCTATCTGCGTTCCGTTAATTTTCGTTTGTATATTTCCATAACTTGGGTCCGCAGAAACAGTTTGGATCCAATAAGAAAAGGTATATGTTGAACCTATATTTACCGGTATTGACTGCTGCCAAAACGAATAGGTAGCGCCGTTAGCTGCATCTGAACCATCTACTATTAACATATTGGTACCAGTTCCTGCAGTATGATCAGGACAGGTTGTAAAGTACTGGTCGAGGTCCTGGGGGTTATCTCCAACTGTATATGTCTGCCTGGAAATTGTTTGTGAAGAGTAATAGGCATAATCGCTGGTAAATCCAACATTACCTGCTTCAAAATCATTATTGGTGATCAGGTTATTTATACTTTGAGAGGTAACAGTATATGTTATAGAAGAAGTTGGTGTCGCAGTAGGATTCGCAATATTAGGATTGTTCAGGTAGGTGGCTGGCGTCCATGTATAAATACCATTACCTCCAGTCGCTGATAACTGAACAGCACTTCCCTGGCAGATACTTGTATCATTACTAACTACAAGCGAGCTTACGAAATTCTGAATAGTTATAGTAGCACTGGTCACAACATTAGGAACTGCATCCGTTACCGTTACTGTATAATTCCCCGGAGCAAGACCAGTAAAATAACCGCTGGCAGAAGGACCTACAGTACCCCCCGGAGCAGTCAGCCTTGTTAAAGTGTAACTATATGGCGGTGTTCCTCCTTGTCCAAGTGAATTTATTGAACCGTTAGAAAAACCGGTACAGGTAGGACTTGTATTATCATAAATAATAGATAATGGTGCCGGTATACAGGTCTTTAACGGTGCCTGGCCAAAAAGGCTAGGGTTGTTAAATGCCTGGTCATTATTGGTATTCCAGGACACCTGCCTATCCCTTATACCTCCATCATCATCATCATCCACCTGTACATCTATACCGATCATTCGGCCATCAGTTGGTGGTGTTGCGTTTATTGTTGTCCATGGTATAGCAATCTCTACAACATACCCGGTAGCGGTAGTTACTACGGCTGTATTAATTGTAGCAAGTCTTCCCCCGATATTTGTTCCGCCATATTCTACCCCGTTCCTTCCCACGCCGAATTGGAAATCATCAGCGTCGTAATCAGGTGAAGGAGGAGGAACATTTTTCGAATTATTTCCATCAATGAAAATTTCCACATTATCATTATCCCACCAGCTGCCACCATCATGCTGGTAATTTGGATCATTGACTTCTACAAGGATATAAAGATTAGTAGCATCATACATGGACCGCCACTGTGTTCCTATAAAATCTGCAGGAACATTATTGATAGTTGCTTTTTGAATATCCAGGGGCAACGCTTTATCCCAGGCAGCTTCTTTAGTCCCATCAATAGTTATTGCAGATGTTGCATCTACGATCATTGATGCTTCGCAATAAGTTTCACAAACCTGTGTAGTTAATACCAGGGTTGAAATAGAATCACAGTTTGCTGAACTAAGTGTTGTATCATTATAAGTTCCTGCAACGCTATAGGTATTACCGCTCCATGAGTAAGGTAAAGCAGAAGTACAAATGGTTACATAAGTTGTATCAATAACAGGGGCTACAAAAAGCGTATGAGTAAGTGAGCTATCTGCAACGGATGTCCAGTTATCAATTAAACGTTGATTTCCCCATGAACCATTATTGATGGTAGAACTGTTTGTCCCGCCGGATGTTGCAGATGAGCCACCACATCCTGTCCAGTCATGGACTCCTCCACCTGAACTGTTAACACCTCCAGTTCCATCCACCAATGGAGTGGTAGAACAGTTTGATCCACTCGGAAGATTAGAGTCATTCCAATAAATTCTATTATCAGGTGCACCCGGGCCATTTAATCTCGTAACTCTTAATCCTCCAAAAATCTCAATATCAGTCTGTACAAAATGAGCTTCCCCGATCTTATCAATGAGCACTTTGATATTCATAGGTTGCCATATGGCTACTGGGTTTCCAAGGCCATCCAATCCGTTGAATGGAATAGTGTTAACCCCATTTACAAAGTTCAATGTATCCTGGATATCTACCGGATCAGTGTAAACGCCATTATTATTTACATCGATATTTACTACGCCTGAACCTGTAAAGTTTGTTATACTGAAAACAATGTTACCACTCGATACACAGGCACTCGTACGGGTAAATACAGGTTCTGAAAGTGTAGGTATGACCGGGGTATTTAATAATGGTTCTGTTACTTGTCCTGATCCGGTCTCTACATTAAAACGCACTGCTGAAGCAGGAAGGCCTGAATCGAAGGATGAAAAGAATATCTTATTGGTAGCTCCACAATTGGCATCATCAGGTCCCAGGCCTGAAGTGGTGCCTGAATAAGAAATACTTTGATATGCAGAAACACAGGAACCCGGGGCAGTACGTACACCCAAAGAATCGGATACGATCGTATAATACAAGCCATTCATTCCTGAATAAGTTGCGGAATACTGGTACCCTGCCGGCGTTAAAAAATACAATGTAAAATCAGGTTCAGTACCCGAAGATTTATCATGTCCATGAAGACTTTCTGTCCATGTTCTTCCCGGGATTTCCGTACCGCCTGCATTGTACACATTTATTCTTGGACAAACTATATTATCATCCGAAGTACTTGTGGGAGTTGCTCTTAATGTCCAGATACCTTCAGTCGCAGCAGTTGCTGTTATCTGGGCCGTAGTACAGTTATTGCCTACTGTTCCGTTGATGGTACAGTTACTGTATAAACCTGTCGGGGTATATACATCAATTGCCCATGTACCAGGTGTTCCCCCATCATCGGTCCTGATCACATCCCAGTCTATTCTTTCACCCGCTTTAACATAAGCATATAAATAAAATACTCCATGTTTTCCAGGCCAACCATCATAAGTGCCTCCACTGGTACAGTTTCTTGGTGGCGTGGGTGGTGTTGTAAAGGTTTGTGTTGTACCATAGCTAACACCTGCAGCATTTACAGCATAAGCCCTTACATAATAAGTAGTATTTGGTTGTAACCCTGTAAGAGAAGTTGTATAGGCACCTGTTCCATTCACGCCATTAATAATTATACCGCCTCCAGCGGTACTATTAGTATCTGTAATTGGACTTGTGCTGTATATGAGGCCTCTTTCAATGATGGCTGTACCTCCATCATTTGTAACATTCCCTCCTGTAGTGGCTGTTGTACTTGTTATCCCTGATGCGGCTGTAGTCGTTACCGTTGGGACCGTTAATACAGAGATCGTTTTTGTTCCCTGTGCAGTTACTGATCCGCAGGTAGTAGGTGTTCCTGAAAATGTAAAGTTAGCGGGTGTCAATGCCCCTGCTGTGATCGAATGCCCGGAAGTGGCTCCCCCTGCAATATCAGCTGTTACCCAAAAATAACCTGCAGTTCCTGAAGCAATAGCCTGGCTGAATGATGCAAAAGGTATTGGACTTGTTGCAAGCCCGGTAACTATATTGCTCAATAATGTAGGAGAAGTGAATGTACTGGTGGAAGTATAATATAATTTATAATTAACAAGATCACCAGCGACCAAACCACCCCCTGCTGTAAAAGGGAAATTAAATCCTGTTACTGTAAGATTTGTATTTGCTCCAATAGAAAAATTAGTAAGAATATTGCCGGTTGTCCCAGCCCCTATATTTCCGGCTGCAACTGCAATATTAGGAGAAAGTGTTGCATTCGCACAAAAGGCTGCGGTAGATGTACCGCAAATAACTACATCACGGATATGTAATGTTCGCCCATTGTTCCCAGTAATGTAAAACCTTATTGACTTGGATGTTCCATTGGGAACAGAAATGGACAATCCTGTTAACGATACATTGTCCGGGGAACCTGATGATCCCGAAGATATCACAGTGCTTGTGCCCGTAGCCGTAGTACCATCGTATAAATTTAGAGTAAGTGAGCCGGAGCTGTTACTCATAAAAGTAGAAAATGAAATACTGGTTATGGTAAGATTATTTCCTGCAGAAGGTGTTATGGGGAATTCTAAATAAATGCCATCGGCTGTATTGACTGTGGCAGGCCAGTTCACCCCGCCAGGTTTGTTAAATCGCTGCCAGCTAAAACCTCCCGAGTTGGTATAGGTAGGCGCAGTCATTCCCGGTCCTATCAATTGAGTATTGCCTGTTGTTGAAACCCCGGTATTAGCTGTTTGTGCGGGAGAGGCGCCGAGCGACCAGGTCTGGCAAAATTGTGCGGATAATTGTATACTGGTAAAAAAAATACAAAAGAAAGCAAATGAAAAAAACTTAACGCCTCTTTTTATCAAGAAGTATTGTGTGCGTTGCTGCGTTCTTTCCCAAGCTAAAGAACGTTTGTTATTCCAAACAAACAAGTTTACTAAAGAAACTATACAGCGCTTTAATGAAGAATATCCCAATAAAAATATATTGATAGAAATTGGATTCATACTTTAAAATGCTTCATACAAAAGCTATTATTATTGCTAATACCAATAGGTTAGTAACACAGCCTTCCGCCAATGTCAACTTTTATTCTTGTTCTGTTAATTCCAATATATCACTTCGCACACATTATCCATGTTCGCGTATGGTCGTTATATTTATTAATCGCAATAAGCAGGGGGAAACTTAATGCAAGCTAATCGTCTCAGGCAATTCGTTCTTTTTAGCCGTACAATTTACAGATTTAACACTAATTGACAAAATATTAACTTATTAAATCATTTATTAGCCTTTGTTTAAAAAAAGCAGGTTATTTATAAACATTTTGTAAAATTTGCAAGAAACCTTCATCAAATAGTAAAAAAAGGCAAATTATATACATTATATATTATTGTTATTTGAAATGAGGGATTTAGATAAAGTGAAGAAAACTCCTTGAATTTGAAGCCATTAGGAGATAATAAGCTCAAATCAAGGTCAAATTATTTCCAAAAAATAACTGAGGATAAAACAGCCATTAAATAGAAAGTGGAGCCTTTTAAAGGACTCCACTAAAATTGCTTAAAACACGAATTATTTACATCAACTTACTTATCAACAGCGGCACTCATCACTTCGTCATACATCTTTTGACTCTCATGTGTCAGGGCATCTATATTGATCTCCAGTTGCGGAATAAGGTCGATCAATGTATTGATCCTTCCTTCAGTTTGCAGGAACTTATTCAGTACCACTACTTTTTTGGCCTGGAGAATACAATATCCACTTTGAAATGTACCTCTTTCATAGCGTAATACATAACCGCATTCCTCTACTATTTTTTCAATCTTATCTAATATGGTTTGTGTATACTTCATTATTGTAAAACTGTTATATCAATTTAGTTTTAGCAAATGTAATGTAGCTAAAGAGTTAACAACACTCTAATTATCAACAATTGTTTATAAAATAATGATCATTATTTATTGGTCATTCTGACTACCGGCACAATCATTTCTTCCAGGCTGACCCCTCCATGCTGAAAAGTATTGCGATAATAATTTACAAAATGATTGTAATTATTAGGGTAGCATAAAAAAAGATCCCCTTTTGCAAAGATGTAGGAAGAATTGACATTCGGTACAGGTAGGCCTGCTTCCCTTGGATCCTTATATACCAAAACATCTCTTTGTTCATAATTCAGATTTCTTCCATGTTTATAACGCAGGTTGGCAGTTGTTTGTTTATCACCGATCACTTTGCTGGGTGTTTGAACCCTCACGCTTCCATGATCAGTGGCTACGATCACGGTTACTTTTTTATCGGCAATCTTTTTTAATGCCTGGTGTAAAGGAGAATGCTCAAACCAGCTATGGGTAATACTTCTGTAGCTTGTTTCATCACCTGCCAGCTCTTTCAAAACTTCCATTTCGGTGCGTGCATGGCTTAGCATATCTACAAAATTGTACACAATAATATTGATGTCATTCTGCATCATATTATGAATATTATCCACCAGTTTTTGCCCGCCATCATTATGTGTGATCTTCGTATATGAATATTTAAGATCAGCCTTACCTATCCGCTTTAACTGCGCTTTGAAAAATTCCTCTTCAAATAAGTTCTTGCCGCCTTCTTCATCATCATTCTTCCATTGAACAGGAAATTGCTTCTCAATATCTACCGGCAGCATCCCCGCAAAGATTGCATTCCGGGCATACTGGGTTGCAGTAGGTAGTATTGAATAGAAAGTTTCTTCTTCGTGGATGCGAAAACTTTCACCAAAGATCGGTTGAATGGTTTTCCATTGATCAAATCGCAAATTATCGATCAGCACGAAGAACAAGGGTGTTCCCTTTTCCAGGTGCGGGAACACTTTGTATTTCATCATGGTATGACTCATAATTGGCCCTTCACCGCTTTTAGGGCCCACCCACGAACTATAATTCTTTGAAATGAACTTAAAGAATTCTGTATTCGCCTCCGCCTTCTGATTTTCAAAGACCTCCTGCATTTCAGGGCTGTCGCTTTTTTTCATCTCCAGTTCCCAGTACACAAGTTTTTTATAGATCTCCATCCATTCATTATAATTTGGATTACTGTTCAGGGCCATGAACAGGCTCCGGAATTCCTGCTGGTAGGCCGACGTCGTTTTTTCCGCTACCAGCCGTTTATTATCAATGATCTTTTTCAGGCTAAGCCATACCTGGTTGGGGTTTACCGGCTTTATGAGGTAGTCACTTATCTGGCTGCCAATAGCTTCATCCATCAGGTTCTCAGCTTCATTCTTAGTGATCAGTACAACGGGAAGAGTGCTATTCGCTTCCTTGATCTGCTGCAATGTCTGCAAGCCCGTTATGCCTGGCATTGTTTCATCCAGCAATACCACATCTACAATATTTTCTTTTACATATTCTACTGCATCAAAACCATTCGTCTGGGTATGTACTTCATACCCCTTATTTTCAAGAAACATTATTTGTGATTTGAGACTATCTATTTCATCATCCACCCAAAGTATCCTGGCTATATTCATATCATGTTGATTATTTAAATTAATAAGGTACTACTGCAAATCTAATTTATTCGTTTGATGGTTTGTAGCTTTGTTTTACTTTGTCTATCTTTTAACAAAATTATCCTGGTACCCGGCAAACAACTATAAATCAAAAACATACAATGGCCTTCCGTAAAATAATCAATGATCCTGTACATGGGTTCATAACAATTGATGACGAGCTCATCCACCAGATCATTGCTCATCCCTATTACCAGCGGCTTCGGCGGATACATCAAATGGCAATGGCACAGCTTGTTTATCCTGGTGCCGTACATACAAGATTGCATCATTCCCTTGGGGCCTATCATTTAATGGGGAATGCCCTGAACGAATTAAAGAATAAAGGGATCGATATTACCAGCGAAGAAGAGCAGGCTGCAAAAATCGCTATCCTGTTGCATGATATCGGGCATGGGCCTTTTAGTCATGCGTTGGAACATGTTTTAATAGAAGGGATGCATCATGAAGATATTTCCTTGTTGCTGATGAAAGAGCTTAACCAGCAATTCAACGGGCAATTACAAATGGCCCTGGATATTTTTACAGAGATCTATCCGAAAAAATTCCTGAACCAACTCATCAGCGGACAACTGGATGTTGACCGGATGGATTATTTATCAAGGGACAGTTTTTTTACCGGTGTTAGTGAAGGCGTGATTGGGTACGACAGGATATTGAAAATGCTAACAGTACATAATGGTGAATTGATGGTGGAAGAAAAAGGAATTTATTCCATCGAAAAATTCCTGGTATCCCGTCGGTTAATGTACTGGCAGGTATACCTACACAAAACAGTATTAAGTGCAGAACAAATGTTGCAAAGGATCATAAAAAGGGCCAAACAGATCAAAGCAACCACTCAAGCTCCACTCAATATTATTATCACTAAACCTGAACAAAAACTAACGCTGGAAGAATTTTGTACGATCGATGATTACGATGTGTTATCTGCCATCAAAACATGGAGCACACACGAAGATAAAATATTGGCTTTCTTATGCAAGGGTATTATCAACCGGCAATTACTAAAGGTAGTTTATTCTGCAGAACCAGTTCCCCCAAGCCTTTTAAAAGAAAAAACAATGGAAGCCTGCAGCAAGATGAACCTAAGCACAGAAGAAGCAGGCTGGGTTGTGTTTACCGGTGAAGCCGTTAGCAGCACTTATAATTTCGAGGATGAACATATTCATATTTTATTTAAAGATGGTTCTGTAAAGGACATTTCTGAAGTAGACAATGCGTTGATCCATCAAAATCTAAGGGGCAAGGTGAAAAAATATTACATTTGTTACTTAAGATAGTAGGACGCTCTTGTTAGCGTTTGTAAATTAACACCTAAACCTGTAATTAGAATATTAGAAATTAATAATATGCAATTCTCCGCAGCACAGATAGCTATGATCATTAATGGTAAAGTAGAAGGAAATGCAGACATAGCTGTAGCTTCATTCGGAAAGATTGAAGAAGCACAATCAGGGCAACTTGCTTTTCTTGCCAACCCTAAATACGAAGAACACTTATACAATACAGAAGCGTCCATCATAATTGTCAATAATACACAGGAATTAAGACAACCTGTAGCGGCTACCCTTATCCGGGTGCCCGATGCTTATAGTGCTTTTGCTACTTTATTGGATAAATACCAGCAATTACAAACACAACAACTAACTGGTATACAGGAACCCGTTTATAAAGCAGCAACGGTCAAACTGGGAGAAAATGTTTTTCTTGGCGCTTTTGTTTACCTGGGAGAAAAAGCCACTATAGGGAATGGCACTAAAATATTCCCCAATGCTTATATAGGAGATAATGTTGTGATAGGTGAAAATACCATTATTCACCCGGGAGTAAAAATATACCATGATTGTATCATTGGAAAAAATGTAGTGATACACGCAGGCACTATTATTGGAAGTGATGGATTTGGATTTGCCCCGCAGGCAGACGGCACTTTTAAAAAAGTTCCACAGATAGGTAACGTGGTCATAGAAGATGGTGTGGAGATTGGCGCAAATACTACCATTGACCGGGCAACGATCGGCAGTACGATCATAAGATCCGGGGCTAAATTGGATAACCTGCTACAAATTGCACACAATGTAGAAGTAGGGAATAACACCGTTATTGCTGCACAAAGCGGCATCAGCGGCAGTACCAAGATCGGGAACAATGTTCTGATCGGCGGACAGGTGGGCATTGTTGGACATATCCAGATCGCAGATGGCAGTAAAATAAATGCACAAAGTGGAGTAAGTAAATCGATCAAAAAACCAAATACTGCTGTCACTGGCTCTCCTGCCTACGAGTACACCACGGCTCTTCGCAGCCAGGCGGTTAACCGTAAATTACCTGAATTGGAAAAAAGGGTGAATGACCTGGAAAAGCTATTAAAGGAGTTGACAGATAAGAAAACGGTCTCCTGAAACATTGTTTTTAACTTAAATAACTAATTATTCTGTAACCTGTTATTTATTAAAGTAAATTAATCAGATACATTGAATTTTCCCGGAAAACATCTACTGCTCCTCGCCCTCCTCTTTCTTACGGTAAAGATCAATGCACAAACTATAACCATAGCTGGTACTATACAGGACGCTCACACGAAAGAGCCTGTAACGTTTGCTTCCGTTTATTTTTTAAAAAATGGCATAGGCCAGACTTCCGACAGCGCAGGAAATTTTTCTTTTCATATCAATGGGATCATCATTAATGATACCCTGGCTGTTAGTTACATCGGGTACGAATTATATAAGATCCCCCTGATCTCTATTGAGAGCAACAAATTTATCAAGATACAGCTGGAAAGGGCTGGCGCCACAAACGCTGTGGTCGTGAAGCCAAAATTCAACAAGGGCTTATTCCTGTGGAAGAAAATAATGAGTAAAAAGAAATTGTACAACCGTCTTAACCTGGAAAATTTCAGCTATGAGGCTTACAATAAACTGGAAGTGGATATAAAAAATCTAAAGCCTTCCAGGATAACAAAGAACCCGTTGTTAAAATCATTCTCCTTTGTGCTGGATAATATAGACAGCACTTCTGAAGAAGACCCTTTTTTACCCGCTTACCTGGTGGAAAGTATCAGTGATTATTATTTCCAAAGTAGTCCTAAAAAATATTATGAACATATCAGGGCCAGCAATACTAAAGGCATCGATAATGAAAGTATCAGCAAGTTACTGGGGGTAATGAACCAGAATATAAATATTTACAGCAACTATGTAAATATTATGGATAAAGATTTCATCAGTCCCTTTAATGACAATGCAGATCTGTATTACAACTTCGCGGTACCAGATACCCAGATCATCAATGGCAAAAAAATATTTCATTTCGTTTTCCGCCCAAAGCGACCAGGCCAGAATGTATTTGAAGGTGATGCCTGGGTATTCGGACAAACTTTTCAAATTCAGAAAGTATCTCTTTTCCTTGGCCAGGGTGCCAATATCAACTATATAGACCGGATAAGTTTATTCCAGGAATTCATCCCGGTCAACGACAGTGTTTATTTTCTGAGCAGGGATAAATTTTTTGCTGATTTCAGGGCGCTTGGTAAAAAATCACTTTCGCTTATCGGCCGAAAAACAACTTCTTATAAAAATATCCTTATCAACAGTGATTCCATCGCTAACATATTCAGCAAACAGGATATTGCTGAAAAGATCGAGATAGATCCGCAGCCAGATCAACAGCATGATTCAACCTGGGAGAAATTACGGCATGATACCTTGTCGGCCAATGAAAAAGCAATTTATTCTACCATTGATACACTCCTGGCGATGCCCAAATTTAACCGGTTGCAAAAGAACATCCGTTTTCTGGCCACGGGTTATAGAGATGTCGGGAATATCGAGATCGGCCCCTGGTATAACTGGATCAGTAGCAATATATGGGAAGGACTCCGCTTTCGTTTTGATGTCGGGACCAATCCTGGTTTTAATAAGAATATTTACCTGCACGGTTATCTTGCCTATGGATTATTGGATAAAACTTTTAAGGGCCAGGCAGAAGTATATTGGGTGGTTAGCAGGGATCCTAAACGTTTCCGGCTTCATTTGTCTTATACAGATGATATTGATAATGGCATCAGGCAGGTAGGTTCAGTAAGCCAGGATAATATATTTTCTATTGCAGTCCGTAAGCCTAATTTCAAAGCAAAATTTGTAGCAGTTAAGGATGCCCGTTTCGAAGTATATAATGAACTGGGTAAAGGTTTTTCATCTGAATTATTTTTTGTACACCATCAATATGATCCTGTTAAAAATTTACCCGGTAAGGAAAACTATCTGGTAACCATCGGCAAACCACTCACCAGTTTTGAAATAGCTTTACTATTGCGTTTTGCCTACCTCGAACAATTTCTTGAGGGAGATTATTTCCGTTATTCTCTCGGCACTAAATATCCTATTGTTGAAGCAATGGTGACACAAGGGATCCCGGGTGTACTTAATAGCGCTTATGATTATACAAAGATCGCAGTATCGGTAAAGGATAATATTAAAATATCGCCTTTCGGAACCCTTTCATATAAGTTATATGCAGGGAAGGTCTGGGGAACCGTCCCTTTTGCTTTTTTGGAAAATCACCCGGGTAATGATATTTACTATTTTAACCAGAATGCCTACAACCTCATGTACCGGTTTGAATATCTCAGTGATAAATATGCAGGATTTAATATTGAACATAATATTGGATCGGGCATTTTTCGGTTTACCGGGCCAACCCGCAAACTGAAATTCCGCCAGTTCTGGAACGTTAAAACACTTTTTGGCTCATTAAGCCCGGGCAATACTGAACTAAATAACGGTGATTATACTTTTAAAACACTGGACAATGGTAAACCTTATATTGAGATAGGCACGGGTGTTGATAATATTTTAAAGATACTCAGGCTTGATCTTGTCTGGAGGGTCTCGCCAACCCCATTACCAGTAGAAAAAGTCTCCAGGTTTGGTATTTTTGGCAGTTTTCATTTCCAGTTTTAAGTCAATTCCCCTGCTTTTTATCCTCTTATAAAAGTGCCATAGCATCTATTTTTAAAATATCTTTGCCCCCTAAATTCAGGAAATACATGGATAATAATTTTAATCCAGATAAACAGCATACACTAGCAGCACCAGTAAGTATCTCGGGGACCGGGCTTCATACCGGCATAAATGTGGACATGACCCTAAAACCCGCCAACCCAGGTTTTGGATTCCAGTTTCAAAGGATCGACCTGGCAGGCATGCCTACAATTAAAGCTGATTGCGACCTGGTGACCGATACTTCAAGAGGTACTACTTTAGAACAGGGAGAAGTAAAAGTAAGTACGGTAGAACATATCCTGGCAGCGTTGGTAGGTATGGGAATAGACAATTGTTTGATTGAAATAAACGGGCCAGAAATTCCAATTATTGATGGCAGCAGCCAGCCTTTCGTAGAGATCATTGAAGAAACAGGTATTGTAGAACAACCCGCAACTAAAGTCTGGTACTCCCTTGACACTAATATTTCACACTATGATGAAGTAAAGAGAGCAGAGTTAACAGTACTGCCCTCTACTGAATATAAAATAACTACCCTGATCGATTTTAATTCACCGGTGCTGGGTACACAACATGCCACCCTGAAGCATATCACTGAATTCAAAAATGAGATCGCACCCTGCAGGACCTTTTGTTTTTTACACGAACTGGAAATGTTGCTGGATAACAACCTTGTGAAAGGTGGCGATATCAATAATGCGATCGTAGTTGTTGACAAGCCAGTGACCAGTGAAGAGATGGCCAGACTTGCAAAAGCATTTGGCAGAGATAAGATAGAAATAAAAAGTGAGGGATACCTGAACAACCTCGAATTACGTTTTCCAAATGAACCGGCAAGGCATAAACTACTGGATGTGGTAGGGGATCTTGCTTTGATTGGTTATCCTATCAAAGGACATATCATTGCGAACCGTCCCGGGCATAGCAGTAACGTAGCTTTGGCAAAGAAGATCAAACAATACATAAAGAAAAACAAGCATACCAAGGATTTTCCTATATATAATCCTAATCAGCCACCGGTCTATACGCTGCAGGAAATAGAAAAGACCTTGCCGCATCGTTTCCCTTTTTTGCTGGTTGATAAGATCATTGAACTCACTGATACCCGCATCGTTGGTATTAAAAATGTTACTTTCAATGAATATTTTTTCCAGGGCCATTTTCCCGGTAACCCGGTTATGCCAGGCGTTTTGCAAATTGAAGCACTGGCGCAAACAGGTGGACTTTTATGTATCAATGCCATGCCTGAAGGGCAATATGACACCTATTTTCTGAAGATCGAGAATTGTAAATTCAAACAAAAAGTTGTTCCGGGGGATACTATGTTGCTCAAAATGGAACTGATTGAACCTATACGTCGTGGTATATGTGCTATGAGAGGAACTATATTTGTAGGTAATAAGCTTTGCACCGAAGCCGATCTTACTGCTCAGCTTGTAAAACGTACTTAGAAAATAACCCAATTTTATAATTTGAAAAGGAATCCTAAATTCGCTGTACTAAAAACTGGTAGCAGCATTTTTGCCAGCCGTAAGGCGGGTTCAAATTTTTCAATTTTTCAATTTATTTCATGATCCATCCTCATACCTACATACACCCTAATGCAAAACTTGCCACTAATGTGAAAATTGATCCTTTCAGTGTTATTCATCAAAATGTTGAAATTGGTGAAGGTACCTGGATAGGCAGTAACGTCACTATTATGGACGGTGCAAGGGTCGGTAGGAATTGTCGCATTTTCCCTGGTGCTGTAATTGCAGCCATCCCACAGGATCTGAAATATGAGGGGGAGCAAACCACCGTTGAAATTGGCGATAATACCACCGTACGTGAATTTGTGACCATCAACAGGGGTAGCAAGGACAGGTGGACAACCAAAGTTGGCAATAATTGCCTGATCATGGCATATAGCCATATTGCTCACGATTGTATCGTAGGCAATAACTGCATTATGAGCAACAATACCCAAATGGCCGGCCACGTGGTAATGGGGGATCATTCGATCCTTGCAGGTATGTGTGCTATCCACCAGTTCGTGCAGATCGGACAGCATGCATTTGTAAGCGGGGGATCTTTGGTAGGAAAAGACGTGCCACCTTATATCAAGGCTGGCCGTACACCATTAAGCTATGCAGGCGTAAATTCTGTTGGGCTCAAACGCAGGGGGTTCTCGCTGGACAGGATCAACTCTATCCTTGATATTTACCGGATCATCTACAATAAAGGACTAAACACTTCCCAGGCGCTCAGTTATATTGAAGAAGAATTTCCAGCCACTGATGAAAGAGATGAGATAGTAACCTTTATCCGCGAAAGTGGCAGGGGTATCATCAAGCGCTTCATTAAAGGAAGCATGGATGATGAGTAAACAAACCAGCTCAAAGTCCTGGGCGGAGTCGAAGGACGGCATCAGTCAATGCAAATAATACTTACCAATGCTGGCAAACGTTTTAACAGGGAGTGGATATTCCGCCGCTTCACTTATGAATTCATTGCCGGCAAAAAATATGCGATCACGGGCCCAAACGGATCAGGCAAATCAACCTTACTTCAATTGATTGCGGGTGCACTTCAGCAAAATGAAGGAACGGTACAATATCTTCATCCTAATATCCGCATCAAAAATGAACAGGCTTACAAATATATAGCCATTGCAGCACCCTATCTTGAATTGATAGAAGAGATGACCACCCGTGAATTCCTGGAATTTCATTCCAGCTTCAAACCATTACAGTTCCCCATAAACGAAATAATCAATATCATTGGTCTCGCAAAAGCCAGCAATAAACAAATAAGGTATTTCAGCAGTGGTATGAAGCAAAGGCTGAAACTGGCACAGGCTATTTTTTGTAAAACACCCGTACTCTTACTCGATGAACCGCTTACCAATTTAGATGCAGACGGCATTGCTCTCTACCAGCAATTGATCCGGCAATACACAAAAGGGAAACTGGTGATCATAAGTAGTAATGATGAACAGGAATACAGTTTTTGTGAAGAGATCATTGAAATAACCAGGTACAAGCACCTAGCGGAATAATTGTTTATACCAATCCCTTTTCATCGTAGGTTTTTCTATCAGTAAAAAGAAGATCCCGCTAATAGCAAAGATCAATATTCCTGCGATCACATAATGAATAGTGGCATTCAGCCAAACCAGTTCGCTGAAAATTATTTTAGCAAACTGGTGCCTCAATAACCCAAGGACACCTTCATGCAGTAAATAAATTGAATAACACATCCCCCCAATGATCGCCACCGGGGAGTAACTCAGCCATTTTTTTAAAGTTTTATTCGTAATTACAAAAAAGAAAAAGACCACTGTAAGGATTACCTTCAACAAACAATAATAAACACTTACATAATAAGCAGGCACAAATAAGAAGGCAATAAAAGAGCCTATCCCTAATAAAGTATAAACAGTTCCATTATACTCCCGTTTTCTCAAAAGAAAAAGATCTGCCAGGAGCATCCCACAAAGAAAATAACAGCCTTTATTAAGGATATTACCAATATGGTACTGTTGCATATATGAAAAAAAGGTTCCCGCCAGGATAGTGGCTATCAATATCATTCTTCGAACAGTAACATTTTTTACGAAGTAAATATAACTCAGTAAGGGTGCCAGCAGGTAGAACTGCACCTCCACTTCAAGCGTCCATGCCACACCGTTCACACTGGAATGAGCATTGTACACGATGTTGTGCACATAAAAAAGTGACGCGATAAAATTGGGGAACAATTCAGCAAAAGAAGTATAGCGTAAAACCCAAACCCTCAGGATAAAATAAAGTACCAACGAAACTATATAAGCCGGTTCAATACGGGTCAGCCTGCGGCCGAAATATTGTGGCAATTTCACAGCCTTCCCCTGCAGTAATTTTTCTTCAGCGAACGGAAGTGCCAGGATAAAACCACTCACCATAAAGAACAGGTAAATGCCATAACTGCCTTCATAAAAAAAACGATACCAGAGATTGGGGTCATCCTCTGGCAACTCCAATACAAAATCATGGATGTAAGATCCCATATGGATGAAAAGGATCACCAATACCACCCCGATAAAACGAAGCCCGTCCACTTCAGGCAAATACCTTCCCGAATAAGTTACTCTTCTGAACCGCTCAATAAAATTTGAAAAAGAGGCCATTGACAGGATTGATGAACATTACCGTTTACTGGCGATCAGTAAATTCAGATCGGTATATTTTAAATTGAACCGCTCACTTAAATAAAAATTGGTAAGAGACCCTTTGAACAGGTAGATTCCGGTACGGATATTCACCTTATACCAGATCACATTATCAATACCCCCATGGTCTGCCGTTTCAAGCAATAATGGCATCAATACATTGCTGATCGCCTGGGATGCAGTGCGGGCAAACCCGCTCGGTATATTGGGCACACAATAATGTATAACATCATATTTTTTGAACACAGGATTCTCATGTGTCGTTACTTCGCTGGTCTCGAAACAACCTCCCCTGTCAATACTTACATCCACGATCACTGTTCCCGGGCGCATATTGCTTACCATATCTTCCGTTACCACGATGGGTGTTCGTCCACCCATACTGCTTAAAGCACCCACAGCCACATCGCAGGTCTTTAATTGTTTGGCAAGTATCTTCGGTTCCAATACGGAGGTCCATAAACGGCCGCCAATATTGTTTTGTAAACGCTTGAGTTTATAGATGCTATTGTCAAAGATCTTTACACTGGCGCCCATTGCAAGAGCAGTTCTTGCTGCATACTCTCCTACTATCCCCGCACCGATTATAATAACTTTTGTAGGAGGTATCCCACTGATGCCACCTACCAACACCCCCTTACCATTATTCGCATTGCTCAAATGCTGGCCGGCAATAAGCATTACAGCACTTCCGGCGATCTCGCTCATGCTTCTCACGATCGGGTTATGGCCACTATCATCCTTCAGGTTCTCAAAGCTTAGCGCCGTGATCTTTTTATCCATCATTTTCTGAAGGATATCTCTCTTCATAACAGTGATGTGTATCGGAGAAATGATATACTGGTTCACCTTCAGTAATTCGCATTCACTGTCGCTTACCGGGGCGCTTTTTACAAGTATATCACATTCATAAACTGATTTTTTATCATAAACGATCTCAGCGCCCGCTTCGCTATAATCTTTATCGCTGTAACTAGCTCCATTACCTGCCTTTGTTTCTACCATTACGCGATGACCATTGGCAACTAATCTTTCCAGCACATTGGGATCCTAAGCTTAGAATTCCACGTGGACAAGTTGTC
>JADMIO011435040.1_pt1 | contig 18901 bp, 18 predicted proteins | sample 8958161 | NCBI WGS metagenome assembly JADMIO01 (sample SAMN16585339, study PRJNA669376) | soil metagenome | isolation source: Crop rotation soil | place: USA: Cullars Rotation, Alabama | collected 2011 | reverse complement strand
GACAACTTGTCCACGTGGAATTCTAAGCTTAGGATCCCAATGTGCTGGAAAGAGGCGTCGTGAGTTTCGCTCACTACTTGGTCCTTCCTGAACCTGTGCGGTGCGGCTGGGCAAACGCCTAAGCGGCACCAAAACCCACCTGCGCGGTGGGGGTCTGTGGAGCCGGCCCGTGATGAGGTCTCCTCCAGCGTTCTCGCGCTACAAGCGGCGGGGAACGGTGCGGGATCCGGCGATTACAAAGGCAGATGATGCTGTGTCTTGGCTGACACTTGCCAGAATCGCTGGCTCACTGCGAAGAGTCTGACCTCGCCCCCTCGGGGCGGCTGTCGCATACACAGCGTAGACGGGTCTACCCATTCCTGCCAACAAACCCCGCAATTGGTCTATTCCTGCGTGTCGGGGCTCAGCAGGCCGCGCTACAGCGCCACGATCTGAGCGCCGCTGCGGTCGACGTCAAGCGCGAGTGCGCTCCAACCTCGGCGCTGGAAGCCCATTGCCTGGTCGCGGCCTGACGCGGTCGTCAGTGCCAGCACAGTGGGTCCTGCGCCGGACACAACTGCCGGGATGCCGGCCTCCCGAAGCTCCGCGACGAGCGCCGCAGTCCGCGGCATCGCGGGCTCCCGATACGACTGGTGCAACCGATCTTCCGTCGCCGCGAACAGTACGTCGGGATTGCTTCGAATCGCCTCGACGAGTAACGCCGACCGCGAGGTGTTCACGACGGCATCGGCATGCGTCACGGACTCGGGCAACAGCTTGCGCGCCGCTTTCGTTGATGAGCTCGACCCCGGCACGAACGCGACCGGCGCCAGCGACTCGTCGACGGGCACCCTGATCGCGCGAGACTCGGCGCCTTCAGTCCACGCAATCGTCAGGCTTCCGAAGATGCAGGCGGCAACGTTGTCAGGATGTCCTTCGAGCTCAGCGGCGAGGGCCAACACGTCCTCGTCGTCCATCCGCTCGTGACCACCCACAACGAGTCCTCGCGCGGCGATGATTCCCGCGACGATCGCCGCCGCCGAAGAGCCGAGACCCCGGCTGTGCGGGATTCGGTTGGCACACACAACTTCGAGTCCGGTGGGTGCGCCGCCGAGTCGCTTGAACGCCGCGCGCATCGACTTCACAACGAGGTGGCGTGAGTTGCGTGGCACGCTCGCGGCACCCATCCCGGCGACGTCCACCAACAGCCCCGGCTCATCCATCACCCGCACGACGACGTCGTCGTACAACGCCAGACAGAGCCCGAGAGTGTCGAAACCCGGACCGAGGTTCGCACTTGTCGCGGGTACTCGCACCCTGACGGGGGCGGCCTTGAACGCCGGGCCGCTTTTCCTTGCCATGCCTTACAAATCCAGCTCTTCGGCGGCGGCGGAGACCTCAGCCGGAATCGTCGTCGGTGCCGGCGCGCCGGCGATTGCCCACTCCGGGTCCTTCAAGCCGTTGCCGGTCACGGTGCACACAATTCGCTGACCGCTGGGGATCGTGCCTTCGCGGTGCGCCTGCAACAGCCCGGCGACACTCGCTGCACTTGCCGGCTCGACAAAGACCCCTTCGCTACGGGCGAGCAGCCGGTAGGCGTTGAGAATGTCGCGATCGGTCACGGCTTCGATCGCACCGCCCGACTCATCACGGGCAGCGAGAGCCTGCTGCCACGACGCCGGGTTGCCGATGCGGATGGCGGTCGCGATGGTCGACGGCGACCGGACCGGCTCGCCCTTCACGATGGGCGCCGCACCCGCGGCTTGGAAGCCGCGCATCTTCGGCCGCTTCGTCGTCACCGAGTCACCGGCGTACTCGCAGTAGCCCTTCCAGTACGCCGTGATGTTTCCGGCGTTGCCCACCGGAAGGCAATGGATGTCGGGGGCATCGCCGAGCACGTCGCAGATCTCGAACGACGCAGTCTTCTGTCCCTGGATGCGAAACTCGTTGACCGAGTTGACCAACGACACGGGGTACTTGTCTGCAAGATCGCGTGCGAGGTTGAGACAGTCATCGAAATTGCCGTCGACCTGCAGCAGGCGAGCGCCATGGACCAGGGCCTGGGCCAGCTTTCCCATCGCGATTTTTCCTTGCGGCACAAGGACTGCGCAGATCATGCCGGCCCGGACCGCGTACGCCGCTGCGCTGGCCGAGGTGTTGCCGGTCGACGCACAGATGACCGCCTTGGCGCCCTCTTCGGCCGCCTTGCTGATCGCCATCGTCATCCCGCGGTCCTTGAACGACCCAGTGGGATTGAGACCCTCGACCTTGAGGTGGACCTCGCAGCCGGTCAGTGACGACAGGTGCGGCGCGGGGATGAGTGGGGTGCCGCCCTCGAGAAGTGTCACGACCGGTGTTGCGTCGGTCACCGGCAGCCGGTCGCGATACTCCTCGATGACGCCACGCCAGTGCGCAGTCACTGTCCCCCGCCCCCTTCGACGCGCATCACGCTGGCGACCGCGCGCACCGCATCGAGTCTGCGCAGCTCATCGACTGTTGCGGACAGTGCCGCGTCGCTTGCCTCATGGGTCACCAACACGAGGGTCGCGTCGTCGCCGTGACCTTCCTGGCGCACGGTCTGAATCGACACCTCGTGCACGGCGAAGGCTTGCGCAACGCTCGCGAGGACACCCGCCTTGTCCGCGACATCGAGACTTACGTGGTAGCGGGTGAGCGTCTCGCCCATCGGACGGATTGGCAACGCCGCATATGCCGAGTCGCCGGCGCCGCGGGCGCCCGACAGCCGGTTGCGGCACACCGCGACCAGATCGCCGAGAACGGCACTGGCGGTTGGCGCCCCACCGGCGCCGCGGCCGTAGAACATCAGCTGCCCGGCGGCGTCAGCCTCGATGAACACGGCGTTGTAAGCATCGCGTACGCCGGCAAGCGGATGGCTCATCGGCAGGATCGCCGGATGTACCCGAACGCCGACCGACTCGCGGCCGTTGCGATCGGGCGCTCGTTCGGCGATCGCGAGGAGCTTCACAACACCGCCCATGTCCTTGGCGCTCGCAACATCGCCCGCGGTGACCTCGGAGATCCCTTCGCGATGGACGTCCGCGGCGGTCACTCGGGTGTGGAACGCCAGGCCGGCAAGGATCGCCGCCTTCGCGGCGGCGTCGAAGCCGTCGACGTCGGCGGACGGATCCGCCTCGGCGTAGCCGAGCGCCTGCGCCTCTTCCAGCGCATCGGTGAACCCCGCACCGGTCGAGTCCATCTTGGTGAGGATGTAGTTGGTCGTCCCGTTGACGATTCCCATGACCCGCGTCACGCGGTCGCCCGCGAGCGATTCGCGCAGCGGTCGCAGCAGCGGGATCGCGCCGGCCACGCTCGCCTCGCAGTACAGATCGGTGTTGCCGCGCTTCGCGGCGTCGTACAACGTCGCGCCGTCTTCGGCGAGCAGCGCCTTGTTGGCGGTCACGACGGACGCGCCGCGTTCCAACGCAGTAACGAGCAGCGACCGCGCCGGCTCGATGCCGCCGATCACCTCGATGACGACATCGACGTCCTCACGTGCGACGAGACTCTCGCTGTCCGTCGTGAACAACGCCGGATCGACGTCGACATCGCGCTGGCGCTGCGGTCGGCGTACCGCAATGCCGGAAATCTCCAGTGGTGCGCCAATGCGATGCGCGAGGTCCTGCTGGTGCGCGTTGATCAGCCGGACGACCTCGCTGCCGACGACACCGCACCCGAGCAGCGCGACGTTCAGTGGCTTGCCGCTCATCCCAGATCCAGCGCAAGCAGGTCGTCGACGGACTCGCGCCGCAGCAGCACCGTGCTCGTGCCGCCCTTCACCGCTATCACCGGCGGCCTCGGCACGGCGTTGTAGTTGCTGGCCATCGAGCGACAGTAAGCGCCCGTCGCCGCGACCGCCAGCACATCGCCCGGTGCCAGGTCAGCCGGCAGCCAGACGTCGCGGACCACGATGTCGCCGGCTTCGCAGTGCTTGCCGACGACGCGGGCCAGCATCGGCTCGGCATCGCTCTCGCGCGAGGCGAGGACACAGGTATAAGCGGAGTCGTAGAGAGCGGTCCGGATGTTGTCGCTCATCCCGCCGTCGACGCTGACATAGGTGCGGATGTGGTCGACGTCCTTGACCGTCCCGACCTCGTAGAGCGTCACGCCTGCTGGACCGACGATCGCTCGCCCGGGCTCGACCGCGAGCCGCGGCACCGGCAGGTCGGCGGCGGCGCACTCGCGCTCCACGATCGCTCGCAGTTGCTTGGCGACCTCGGCGACATCAGCGGGGTCGTCCTCATCGGTGTAGGCAATGCCGAGCCCGCCACCGAGATCGAGCTCCGGCAGCGTCACCCCGATCGCGTCGCGGATCGCGGCGAGCAGGCCGACCACCCGGTGGGCCGCGACCTCGAAGCCGGCGGTGTCGAAGATCTGCGAGCCGATATGGCTGTGCAGGCCGACCAGCTCGAGCGACGGCGAGGCGATCACCCGTCGTACCGCCTCCATCGCCGCCCCGCTCGACAGCGAGAAGCCGAACTTCTGGTCCTCGTGGGCGGTGGCGATGAACTCGTGGGTGTGCGCCTCGACGCCGACCGTGACCCGCACCAGCACCTTTTGTACGACGCCGGCGGCCTCGGCAATGTGAGCCAGGCGAGCGATCTCATGCTCGCTGTCGATCACGACGCGGCTGACACCCGCGGCGACCGCGGCCGTCATCTCCTCGCTCGACTTGTTGTTGCCGTGCATGAGGATGCGCTCGGCCGGAAAGCCCGCGGCGAGCGCGGTCGCCAGCTCACCGCCAGTCGCGACATCGAGCGAAAGACCCTCGTCGAGGATCCAGCGCGCGACAGCCTTCGACAGGAACGCCTTCGCCGCGTAATAGATATCGGTGTCCTCGCCGAACGCTGCCTTGTAGTTGCGGCACCGGGTGCGGACGTCGTCCTCGACGACGACGTACGCGGGTGAGCCGTGCTTGGCGAGCAGGTCGCGTACGTCGCAACCGCCGAGCTGCATCGCGCCGCCGACCCGCTCCGCACCAATCGGCCAGATCGCCGGGTCGACGAAGCCGAGGTCGGCGGGCTGCCGCAACGGATGCGGTGGCGGCGTCACATCGCCGTGCAGCGCGCCAGCGGGATGGGCTCTCATCGCGCCGTCACATCCGCTCCGGCGCCGAGACGCCGAGCAGTCCGAGGCCGTTGGCGAGCACGACCCGCGTTGCCTCGACCAGCCATAGCCGGGCCGAGGTCAGCCCAGTCGCGGGCTCGTCTCCCATGGGGAGCACCCGGCAGGCGTCGTAGAAGCGGTGGTAGGTCGCGGCAAGGTCCTCGAGGTAGCGCGCAACCCGATGCGGCTCGCGTAGCTCCGCAGCACTGGCGACAACCCGCGGAAACTCCCCCAACGCACCGAGCAGCTCACCCTCCTGCGGCTCGGCAAGCAGCGCCGGGTCGTAATGCTCGCCACGTTCGATGCCGAGGTCGTCGGCGTTACGAAGCAACGAGGAGATCCTCGCGTGCGCGTACTGCACGTAGAACACCGGATTGTCGTTGGTCTGCCGGGTGATTAGCTCGATCTCGAGCGTGAGCGGCGAGTCCGCCGGGTAACGCGCGAGGCTATAACGCGCGGCGTCGACGCCGACCGCGTCGGCGATCTCGTCAAGCGTGATCAGCGAGCCCGACCGCTTCGAGATCTTTACCTCCTCACCGTTCTCGTCGATCAGCTTCACCAACTGGCCGATCAACACCTCGATGCTCCGGTCGGGGTCGTCACCCGCGCACGACGCTAGGGCGCGCAGACGCTGCACGTAGCCGTGATGGTCGGCGCCGAGCATGTAGACGCAGCGGTCGAAGCCGCGCTCCCTCTTATTTATGTAGTACGCCGCGTCCGCGGCGAAATACGTTGGCTCACCGTTGCCCCGGATGAGCACCCGGTCCTTGTCGTCGCCGAAATCGGTGGTGCGCAACCACACCGCGCCGTCGCGGTCATCGACGTGGCCTTGGTCGCGCAGCACCGAAAGAGCGTGCTCGACCGCACCAGAGTTGTGCAGCGACTCCTCGGAGAACCAGACGTCGAAGTGAACCCCAAAGCGCTCGAGGCTGTCCTTGATCTCGGCGAGCATCAGGTCGTGCCCGGCCCGCCGGAACGCTTCGACCGATTCGTCCTCGGGCAGCTCTACGTATTCAGGATGCGTCTCGACGACCGCTGCAGCTACGTCCTTGATGTACTCGCCCGCGTACCCGCCCTCTGGAGTCTCCTGTCCAAGCGCTGCCGCGCGTACCGATCCGCCGAACCGCTCCATCTGGGCGCCGGCGTCGTTGACGTAGAACTCGCTCGTAACATCCGCACCGGACGCCTCGAGAACCCGGCGAAGCGAGTCGCCCAGCGCCGCCCACCGGGTGTGGCCGAGGTGGACCGGCCCGGTCGGGTTGGCCGAGACGAACTCGAGGTTGATCCGCTGCTTGGCAAGGCTGTCGTTGTGCCCGTACGACGCGCCGGCGGCGACGATGGCGCCGGCGAGCTCGCCCTGGGCCGCGTCGGAGAGCGTGATGTTGAGGAATCCCGGGCCGGCGATGTCGACGGAGGCGATCGCCGCGGACTCCCGCAGCCGGTTCGCGATGATCTCGGCCAGCTCCCGCGGTGGCTTGCCTGCGGGTTTTGCCAACTGGAGGGCGGCGTTCGTGGCGTAGTCGCCGTGGTCACGGTTCTTCGGCCGCTCGATCAGGACCTTGTCCGGCGGGGTGACGGCAAGCTCGCCCGCCGCCACGGCAGCGCTGATCGCTGCCACGACGGCATCACCAAGATCGGCCGGAGTCACCCTCCGAGGCTATCGGTTGGCCCCTAACGATTTGCGGGTCAACCGGCGCCGTTGACGCCGGCGTCGGCAGCTAGCCGCCGGATGGTGGCGATCAGCTCGTCGGGGTCGAATGGCTTGGTGAGATAGGCGTCGACGCCGAGCCGTTCGCCGTGGTGGATGTCGGCATCCTGGGCGCGGGCGGAGAGCAACACCACCTTTATATGCGCGGTGTCCGGATCGGCGCGCAGTTGCGTTGCGGTCGCCCAGCCGTCCAGGCGGGGCATCATCACGTCGAGGGTGATCACATCGGGACCGAAGTCGCGGACACTGTCGAGCGCCTGCTGGCCGTCGGTGGCGGTGAGGACCTCGAACCCTTCGAGCTCGAGATTGACCGTGATGAGCTGCCGGATGACATCGTCGTCTTCGACGACGAGCACCTTTATCGGCATAGCCGGAGATTATCGGAGGGGTCCTCCCACGCTGCTAATCTCGCTAGGTCCCTGGCCCCCGTAGCTCAGGGGATAGAGCATCGCCCTCCGGAGGCGGGAGCGCAGGTTCGAATCCTGCCGGGGGCACCAACGTTTTCGCAGGTCAGAGGCCTGCGAAGTGGCTTTCAAGATCGCGATCTTGACCATAGTTTGACCACAAACTCACGTACACCCCGCGGTCGCTCCTTATTAAAGGAGTCTTGTCGCCTTGAGGCGGGAGCGCAGGTTGTGTTTGGCGAAGTCCAATGTCAGTCCTCCCGCCTACGGTGCTGCAATGGGAAAGCATGCTCGTCAGCCAAGGCGTTTCGGACAGCCGTATCGAGCTCGTCCCTTCCTCGTGACAAGCCTCCTGCTTGTGTTGGCAGTGTTGTTGTTTACCTTCAAACGAACGGACGGCGCAGCGCCTGGCCCAGCGGTGGTCATCGCGGTGATGTTCAGCAGCAGCGCATTACGGCGTCGCGCGCGAGCGGCGCAGACCGCGCTATATGTCCTGACGTGTGGACTCTCCGGCGTCAGCCTGCTCGGGCTCAGCGTGTCACTTGGTCGAGCTCTGGATACCGGACAACCGGCCTGGTGGTCCACGACGGCGATGTGGGCGCTTGCCGCGAGCGCTTCCGGAGCATTCCTTATCCAGCTTCGAGACAAGCGGGAACGCCAGAGAGACCAACAGCTGATCGGAGACCTTCTTTACGCACTCGACCAGCAGCGGATATCGGCGGGTTACTGATCGGCAGTCGACAGCGCATTCGTTAGGACCGGTGGCGACCGTCAGCGAGTCGTGTGTGGGTCCTCGGTGCTTTGGCTGCCAACTCCGACCTCCAAGCAGACTCAAGACGAGATCCGGGTCGATCAACGCTTCGAAACGCCGCGAAATCCCATCCACGCTGGACCAACCGCAGCATGCGAATCCGGTTCGTGTCACCGTCACGCCAGCGCCGCTCGGAATGCGGGTTCGCGACGTTGCTCGCGTGGTCTGGCACATCAGCCTGCGGGATAACGAATCGCCGCAAGGATGCAGACTGACTCTGCCATTCTCGCCCGGAGACATGGCTGGACCCGGGTCGATGGATCGCGCACGACGTCGCAAGCAGAATTGGGCCTTGAAACGACGTAACACAGGTGTTACGCTCTCATGGTCGTGAGAGGAGATTCGCCGTGAGCACCGCGTCCACCGCTTTCTGGGATGACTTGGCCAAGGATCTTCAGGATCCAGAATTGCTGCATCACTACATCCTGGAGTCTGAGCGGATCGCCGCGATCGATCGTGTCATCAACCAGCTCGATGAGCTGCGCCAGCAGGAAGGCCTTACGAAGGCCGATCTGGCTCGAGCAGTCGAGCGCACGCCAGAGACGGTGCGGCGACTCCTGACGTCAAAGTCTGTAAACCCGCACTTCAGCATGATCGCGGAACTCGCTGCTGCGCTCGGTTACCGGATAACTCTCGAGCCGATGACAAAGCAAGATCGCAAGGACATCGCCGAACCTCTTCGATCGTTTGCCGCGGCCTAATCTCTAACGGCGTCGACTACGCGACCAGCGACCTCGGGTTTCGCGCGCGATATTCCGAACCATGAGCACGGACCCGCTCGTACACGCTGTTCGGAAACACAGTTCGGAACGGTTTCTCGTCGCCGTCAATTACTGCTAGGTAAGGTCCAGCCGGGTGCCCTTCTGAGTCGACGGCGTCAGTGTCCAAGCGACAGAACAGCCGGTAGTGATGTCTCCCGGGTCCGTCAACGCGAACCTCATGGAAGCCTGCCATGTCGCCGTGCATCGCCTCCCACTTGCCGCCGCCGGCAAATCGATGTGGCGGTGCCGCAGCTACCTGAGCAAGCACCGCCTGCATCGTGACTCGGACCTTCGCCGGACAGCCTGCAAGAAACACTCGACCCGGCGCGGACTGACCGTCGTCGTCATCCTTGTGACGCTGGAAGTAGACAACCTGGTAGGGGTCGTTCGCCGACGGTCGGAATTTTGCCGCAGCCGGTCGAGCCTTCCTTGAGCCGGATCGGGTGGCTCGTTTGTCTGGGCTCACGTCCTGACATTCCTCCTGTCACCCTGTACGAGACGACCCGGCGTCTTGAGTAATGGCCCCGGTCTCGATCCCGTGGCAACCGGCCATCGCCGATTCGAGTGTTATGCGAACCTGCGATTAGCGGACGACCCGGTAACTGAACTCCTTACCGCCCTTGTCGCCAGCACCGCGTTCTCGCCGCAGCGCGCCCATCGACACGAGCTTCTTCAGGCGGTTGTTCGCGTTCTGTGGAGTTATGCCAAGCTGGTCCGCTATCTCGCCGGCCTTGAACGAAAGAAGGACCGATGCGACGTCGTACGTATCTGTGAGATATGCATCTCGGCACAAAAGGCGAGATCCACCCGGCTCGCGGAGCACAACGGCCTGGGAACGGCGTTCGATCACAAGCGCGACCGTCTCAAGGGGATCAGGAGCAACCTCTTCGAGAACAACGCCCACGGGCGGCACGATCTCTGCTTCACGCGCTGCAAGGAACTTGCCGAGGAACTCGTCAGCGAAACTAAAGGTCATCGCCTGCAAATCAGTGAAATCCAACACCGCCGAATCTACGAAGGTCGCTTCGGCCAACTCCTCGATGAGAGCCTGCCGCACCTTCGCGCCGGTATCGCGTGTCATTAACCACTGTCCGCTCATAGCCGGCCGGAACGTGATCTCACGACTCGCATCCGTCTTCATTGGTTTCATTGAAGCACCCCTTGTTCCCCCTTTGGAAGTCGGACTCTTAGCCAGGCCCAGGTTCCGTCGATTGGAGTAATCAACGCCTTCTCGTCTGTGACGAAGCGCTCGTTGCGGCGCCGCTTGAATAGGGACGCATCTCCAGACGCAAGAACGAGAGACGCGAGATCGAGCGATCCGACAATCCGCACGACATCGAACAACCCGAACCCGCGCTCGGGTTCCTCGACGACCCCGCTAACCCCCTCCCTCAGCGCTGCGCTGAGCGCCGCCTTCGAGGTAGAAATCCGCGCGTACCGTTCGTTACGCCGTAGGTGTCTAAGTACTCCGATTCCGTTGTCGCAAATCGCGACCTCGAGACCGTGTCGCCCACTGGTCGTGCCGGAGTAGTACTGCGCACTTGCAAATGCCACCCCTGGGTGGCTGCCATGAGAGACCGCGTTATCGAGCAACTCCCCCATCGCCCGGAAGAGCTGGCTTGCAGCACCGCCGAACTGCGCAAGGGCAACCCGCCTGAACCGCTCGCCTACCCGTTCGGCATCAGCCGGTTCTGCGACACGCGTTAGCTCGACGAGCATCGTGTCCAACGGTCGCCGGTCCCCTACGGGTGTGTCGCCCACGACGACCACGTTGTCAGGCAAGTTGGAAATCAGATTCATGCGCGAGAGGTAGCGAGCAACGTCGGGATCAGTCGGCATCGCCAGCGTGACCTCACTTTGTTCCGCCTGCGCGTCGACGATCGCCGCCAAGGCACAAAGGTCGAGTGGCGAAGCAAACTGAAGTTGACTCATGTCCACCGTGAGCGATGGCGCGCCGTCGTCAAGCATGACCGGCCCATCGGAAAGCAGCGGGTGACGTCCGGCCAGCCTGAGCATCACACGCCGAGGATGCCCGACGCTGACCGCGGCGCGTGACCGACACACCGAGACTTCATCGGTTTCATCGTTTACAGTGAAGCTGATGTTATCGTGACCGTGTGGCGATTTGCAACGCCGCGTAGAGGCTCGACGAGGCGCCGCCGACGTTCATGGCGGGCGACAGGAGGTTGTGATGACAAGTCCCCTCAGCACCCAGCAGGCGGACGAGAAGGAGCAAGAAATCCACCTGCATGTCAATTCACCGATCGACCCCCACAGCCGGGAGATCGCGTTTCCGGCGGCCGACACGATCGGAGCTGCAGCCACTGAGGCCGCGAAGGACTTCGGTCATGAAGGCGACGACTACACGTTCCAGGAGCGAGACGGGCAGGTTCTCGACCGCTCGATAACTCTCACGGAAGCGGGTCTTCACAACGGCGATCATGTCGAGATCGTCAATGCTGGTGGCGGCGTCTGAGGTGATACCGAAGTCCGTGACCCAGGCGGTGATCGTTGAGCAGTCACCGGCGATCACCGCCTGGGCGACGCGTCATGACTGGGACATCGACATCGACCTTGCCGGACTTCGGCTCGATGCGCGGACGACCCACCCAGCCCTGCCCGGCACGACAGTTCACTTTTGCGCTGAGCTCGACAGTTTCACCGCTCTGCCGCCAGCGTGGACCTGTCTCGATCCTGACGATGTCGTGGGGTCGTCGGCCTATCCCGCTCCCCCACAGGGCGCGAACCCGCTAGGGGCCTCGATCTTCCATCCGCAGCCTTGCATTTGCGCGCCGTGGAACCGCCTCGCGTATGCGGTCAATAGCGGGCCGCATTCAGACTGGGCCCTCACCAGTTGGAAGACAGCGGCCCCCGGCAATTCGCATGCGATCCAACTGCCGGAGATGCTGTCGCAGTTGCACATCCACCTCCTCCAGAGTCCTGGGATGCAACTGTGAGCGTTCACCGAGAGCGTCCCCTTCCACGAGCCGTCTGCAGAGGGCGACTAATCGTGCCTCAGCCCGTGGCGGACGCGACGCTCGTCGTCCTTCGTGCCTCCTGCGGCGGGCACGTCCGACACGAAGGTCTGGTCCTCTGGATGGGGCGCCGGGTCGACGAAGACACCTTCGTTCTTGCCGCTGTCACACCCCCGACGCGCCATCATCCACAGGGGGTGTTTCTCGACGAACCTGCGGTCGGCGCGTCGAGCCGAGCCGCCCGCGCATTTGGGCTAGCACTCGTCGCCCAAGTGCACAGTCACCCCGGCAACGACACCCGACACTCCGACGGCGATGACGAGCTCGTCGTGATGCCGCACGAAGGTATGTTCTCGCTCATCGTCTCGAAGTACGGGGATGGGCATCCGCATCCGTCAGACGGCGCCGGTCTTCACCAACGGCAGGATGGTCGGTGGTGTCAGATCACAAACCCCGAGGCAATGATCATCGTGCCGACAGTAATCGGAGTCGGATGACGCCGGCTGAGATCGCAGAGTGCTTCTACAGAATTCGCGATCGACGAACCCGCCAGTACGACGATGGCGTAGCGGTCTTTGACGCAGGCATCATCGTGAGTATCGGTGCCCAGATTGCTGAAAAGCTGCCGGGACAAGCCGCGGCCCTCACGCTCATCAATCTGCTGACTCGAGTTCACCGGCACCTCGTCGTCCAGGTACCCGACGCGCCGTTGACGACCTCAACTGTGTTCGGAGGTTCGACTCTTGCCAGCGCCATTGAAGCCACCGCCCTGGCGATAACACCGGTGATCGACTTGACGGTCACTATCACCGACGCGGCCGAGCCGGGGATTCGCGTCAACATCCGTACGGATGCTGGCGCTGAATCGACGATCCAACTCGGCTGGTGCGGCGGCCTCGGCGAAGTAGTTACGACGGCGGATGCAACGGCGACTGGCGATGACGACAGCCTCGTGGGCGCTCTGACGGCCGCATGCCTGGCTGCAACGGCCATTTTCCGTATCGCAGGCGGCCACGATGTCCCGAGCACGCGGCTCAACCTTGTCGAGGGAACCGAGGGAGTCCGCGCGGGCAACGAAACGGTCAAGGGGCCAATCAGTCTCGGCGATGTTCTCGTCGTTGGTGCGGGAGCTGTCAGTCAAGCGATGCTCTTCTTCGCTCAGTATCTGCATGTCGAGGGCCAGTGGGAGATCGCGGACGGCGACTATGCCGAGCTCCACAATGCGAACCGATGCATGCTCATGAGCGCCTCAGACGGTGGATGGAATCCACCCCTCGCTGACGACAGTGGCACGCGTGCACCTAAGGCGCTGATTGGCGCTCGCGCGATTAACGCCACAGCACATATTCAGTGGTATGACGAGCTGGACGAACCGACAGAGCTTCCCGATCTGATTCTGCCGTTAGCCAACGAGCGCGGTGTGCGGGCAGTCATCGCTTCACGGGGCGAGCCGATCCTGTTGCATGCGACTACGTCAGCCGATTGGACTTCCGAACTTCACCGTCATATTGCCGGCGTCGATGATTGTCCTTCTTGTCGACTCGACAGAGATCGGGCGAGCCCTACGTTCGTCTGCTCGACAGCACCGACCAATCCCGGCCAACCGGACTCGCGGGATGCCGCCCTTCCGTTCCTGTCAGCGATGGCCGGTCTGATGCTCGCCGTCGAGCTCGCGCAGCTCAGTCACCGGCAGAGCAAGCGTGTCAGTGGGTCCGCCAACCATTGGCGGCTGCACCTTCGGCTTGGCTTCCGGCTGTGGCAGGTATCAACGTGGCCAAATCGTTGTCCTCACGGCGCGCCATCCAGCGTTGTTTCGACCCGACGCGCTCAGATCCCAGCGTGGGCCCGCGAGCTGCGTCAGCCGGACAGTGGTAACAGGAATGGCCTGCTGGCTCAACCCCGTGGTTTGGCTGACCAGTGAACGACTGACCTTCAACCTGCAGCGAGGGCCGGGCGGCTCGACGTCGAGCATCCGCGGGCAAGAACCAGTTCGTCTCCTGGCGCGGGCGTGTGAAGAGCAGGGACGGATAGAATCCCGGAGGGAACTTCGTCGGCATCGCGACATTGTTCCCGAGGAACCTCGTCCTTCGAAAGAAGTGTCAACCGAGCGCGCGCCAGACCCCGTCGCCCGCGAGCGTGTTCGATCGGCGTTCGTCCATCATCGACGGCCGATTGATCCGGACGGCGTCGGCGTTTGATCCGGCCAGATTCCCGCGAATGCCTACGCGACGAACCGACCCGTCGCGAGGTCATAGGTGACCTGCCGATGGATACCTCGGAAGCCGATTACGACCTCCGGTGCCGCCATTCGCACGAAGTACGCGCGGTGGCCGCGAATGGGCAGCCGCACAACCTGGATGGGATGGTTGACGCGGTTGTAGAGAAGGATCTTGTCAGCGAGATGTCCAGGTTCCGATCCCACCAGAACAGTTATCTGGTGACCCGGGCCGTCAAAGATGATCGCACCACAATTTGTTGAGTCCCAGGTAAGTAGAACCGACCCGGGGAGTGGCGCTTCGGTGCACTTCGGATAGACAGCCTGACGCAGGTGTCGGAGCACGGCGGGAAAATGCATCGGCTTGCCGTGATCGGGAATCTTTAGGTGCGGTGCGTTCGGGTTGTTCGACGGTGTTGGTAATGGAGGGAGCGTCGCCAGGGTGGGTAGCGGCTTAGATGTCCGTTCTTGCCCATCGGTGCCGCGCGTTGAATGACCGCCCGAGCATGCAATCATCCCAAGCGCCATCGATGCCGAGACGACGGCCAAGCGCAGGCTGGGGCTAGCCGACCGTCCCATACCCCGCACAGTCCTTAGGCTTGCTCTCCGTGAACTGGCGCGTCAACCTGCTCGGCGTGATGTGGGTGGCCTTAACGAAGTCATCGTAGGCCGCACCGGGGCCGCCACCATGGAACCCTCCGACGTCTGGTGACGGACAACTCCAGGCCACGCCGGCATAGTACGGCAGTTTGAGATCGTGGTAGGCGGCGAGCGAGTTGAGGTTTTGGTAGAAGCCGCCCCAGCCCGGGTTGTACTCCTGGGGAACCGCTCGCACGACCGAGTAGTCGAAGCCGTCCCCATACAGGCCGCGCATTGCGTCGTACATGTCCTGCAGCGACCAGCCCCACCTAGCCTTAGATCGCTGTGTCCACTCCTGGCAGCTTGCCGGATTGCAACTGTTGAAGAACCACGCTGTGTTGTTCCACTCCCCGACGGGAGCTGAAATGTCCTCCTTGAAGTACTGCAACCAAGGCAGAGTCCACTTGGCCTTGTTGAAGCGGTGATCTGGATCGGTGATCTGAAGGCTGTTCTCGACGTCAAGGCCGCCCGACAGTGTGATGTACGAGCGATTACACGGGCTGGTGCAGTGCGCCGATTTGGTGTTGAGGTTCTTGGCCACGGGCATGAGTCGCTGGTACAGGGCGATGGCGGCATAGAGGGCGTTCGATTGCCCGCTAATTCCCGTATTCCCGCCGTTGGTGGACATCACGCCCAGGTCCAATTCGTGATGCCCGTTGTCGCGGCTGTTGTACCAGGCGTTGATGAAGGGGATCAGCTTCTTGTCGACGGTGTTCCACGAAACACAGTCGCTTGCAAGGCCGCCAAGTGTCACCCCGTCATCGCAGTTGAATGCACCAGCGAGAAACATCACGACTGTGCGCGTCCCATTTCGCTCGTGCTGCGCGAATGAAGTAAGCGTGGCTTTGTCGTCGGTGCCGGCCGTGAGGTAGTACGAGTTGCTGCACTGAGGGCGCGCACCACCACAGCCAGTACGCAGCGACGAGGGCTCTGCGGCGTCGTCCAACGACGACGTCGTGGCGGAATCGTCGGTGCTCTCGGGAACATAGGCCTGCTGCACATTCGCAACCGTTGTGCTGTCCGACGTATATTCCGCCGCTTCCTGAGTGAGGACGGCCTGCTCAGACGTCGTTGGGACGAACGTGGCGTGAGTCTGGGTGAAGTCGTCCGCCGTCATGGTCTCAACCGAGTAATCAGCAGCGGTTCTATCCTGTGTTCCAGAGGAACTCGTGGATGGGCTTACCGCCCCGGAACTAGTGGCACCGTTTCCATTTACCGAGACAACGCGAGTCGTGTAGCTACCGGCTGGTACGTCGTTGACCACGGCGCTCGTCTCATCCGGACTTGCCGAGGTGGAGGCAACGACGCTTCCGCTTGCATTAAGTTCATCAATCTCGTAAAGGTTGGTGGTTGGGTCGCTGGAATCCTGCCATTGGACCTGCATCGCACCCCCGAGGCCCTGGGCCGTGACCGCCGATGGTGGCGACGGTGCGGCAAGCGGGGTTGCTGTCTCAGTCGCGAGGCCGGTCGTCGTGCCCTGCGAAGTGATCGCCTTGACGGACATGTTGTACGTCTGTCCGTCCGTCAGGCCCGAGACGACCGCGCTGCCAGAGGTTCCGGTCACGGACGAAGTGACGGGCGTTCCGCCTCCCGTCGGCGTGGCAGTGACCTGGTATGTCGTCGGTGCTGCATCGGGGTCGTCCCACGTCACGGTGGCTTGGGAGTCGGCCGAGTCGACGCCAACATCTTCAACAGGATCGGGGGCGTCTGCGGTAAATGTTGGCGACTGTGCAACTCCTCCAGAGCCGAATGAGTTGGTGGCCTGAACAGTTGCGTAGTAGCTGGAGCCCGCGGTTAGTCCGCTGAACTCATGGGTCGTCGCATCCACTGTCTCCGTCGACGATGCCACGAGCGAACCACTGGCTGCATAAAGCTTCACGCCGTACTGCGTCAGACTATTCGGCTCCTGATCGAGAGCCGACGATGGTGGTTGCCAGGAGACCAACATCTTTCCCGCGCCGCTGGTGTCGACCGTTGGATCAAGATCGGCAGACGGTGGCGACGCCGAGACGGCGGCGGCCTGCATGCCTGGACTAGCCCCTGCCGAGTTGCTCGCTGTCACCGTGAAGGTGTAGCTCTGCCCGGTCGTGAGGCCAGTGAGAACCGCAGAGATATTCGACGTCGATACCGAGGCGCCGCCCGGACTCGCGGTGACCTTGTACGAAGTAACCGCAAGGCCGCGGTCGTCGTCCGGTGGGGTCCAGTCCACATAGGCCGAGGTACCGGAGCGTGCGACGCTGACACTATTCGGGGGGGTTGGGACCGGACGTTGGAAATAGCCAACCAGGTCCACAAGCAGGTCCGTGCTCTCGGTCGTGCTGTTGTAGAACGCGACACGTCCATCTGAACCCGGTGTGATGAAGTCGATGTTGTCCTCAAGCACAGCCGAGTCAACCGTGATCGAGGTCGTGTTTGACGGACGGGTCGTGCCGTCTGGCCAGGCCTCAAGCCAGCCCATGCCAGTTCCGTTCATCGTTGTCAGGCTGAGGTCGACCGCGGACACACCGGTTGCGGGAACACCACCTACGCCCACGACAGGTATCGCGTTCGAGCCTGCCGCATTCGTAGTGCCCGACACCGTGCGGTTGGCTGACATCGCACCTGTGATACCGACGTTGGAGCGGGTGTCAACGATACGTTGGGGCTCGGCAAGCGGCACGAAGAAGTTGCCGGAGGCGCCGTTGGGGTTCGTCGGCGACATCCAGTAGCCCTGAACATCAGCGAAGGTCAGAACGCTTGGGCAATCTGTTGACAGATAGATCTGTCCGGAGCTGTTCGGCTGCACCATCACTAGTTGCTGCGCGGTGCCGTTGGCGTAGGTGTGCACCTTCTGCACGGCAGCTGGATCTGAAGCGGTGTTGGTTGTAGCCGCTACCGAGCAGTTTTGTGTGGCACCGGACGCACCGAGATTGATCGCGACAGCGGAGATGTAGGACGCGGTCGTCGGCATGCCGTCAACACCAGTCACGGTGAATGGCCAAGCCGCGGCCGAGGTGAGGGTGTGCCCGTTGACGATGCGCATCGGGCTGAGCACCTGATAACTAGCGCCCGCGCCGCCGGTTCCGTCTGTGATGTAACCCTCGACGTCGACAAACAGGTCGACATCGCTTGAGTTGGCTGAGTTCGACACTGGACCGTTGTAGAACGAAACCTGGCCGCCATCACCCAGCAGGACGATGGCTGTGTTGTCAGCGCGATAGCCCTGCCCCGAGTTGGCAACGGCATCCTCTGTCGGTGGATGAGGGTCGTTCGCCGCATCTGGTTGAAGAGTTCCCGATGTGGCGGGATAGGCCCAGACGTAACCGTCCCATGGGTTGGTGCCGTTGTCGCCGTTGAGCGTGGTGAGGTGTACGACCACGGCAAGTACCCCGCTGGTCGGAACGCCGCCATGGCCAAGGAAGTCGTAGTTCATGTACTCGAGTTCCTTGAGCTTGCCGGTGTGGGTGTAGCCGGTTACATCATCGGTAACGCCGGCGGGATTGGTCGTGTCGACGACGCGCTGCGTCGGCAATGGCACGAACTGACCCACCTGCGCAGTCGATACAGCTGCACCAGCAATCGTCGGCAGCCCGACGAGTCCAGCCGAGAGAAGACCGACTATGGACATGAGCACGCTGAACACAATCGACCGGCGGCCGTGCCGGGCTGTGGCCTTCCTCATCATGACTCCACCTGGCCCGAATACGACGGGCAGAGCCGCAGGGGGCTGCCGTGAATCGCTGCCTTCGTCGCACGCTCAGATTCGACACGTCTCCTGAGCTCACGATCAGAAGTGCATGGACACATGAAGACCCCCTCTAGCGCAACGCCGACGCGTTAAGCGGCAGTGGGTCCGATCCGCTCGCTACTTCGTCGTTCCCCCGACCCATCGCGAGCACAACCAACTGATTGGCGGGGACTCTGACATAAATCTGAGTCCGCTGTCAGCAATTTCCCGCAATCTCTTTTGTTCGACATCCGACATGGCACAAGGCAACCAGTGGATGGCCGCTGATATCGAAAAGTTTTCGGTTCGGCCCGAAGCAGTGTCTAGGCAGTGCGCCAGCACTCCCGCCTCCGGCGAACGGTCTTACGCCGTACGCACTATCTTGTCGGCTCGTCGCCCTGGGCCGGTTCGATCCTGAGAGTTTCCTTCGAGTGCGCGGCGACAACTTCGCGACCGTGTCCTTATCGTCCTGTGAGGTCGGCGACTTCTGCTGGGTCCGCCTGCGGGGCTGGGGTGGCGTAGGTGGCGATGTAGTCGTCCATGAGTTTCTTGCCGGCTTCGTAGCGGTGCCGCATGAGG
>JADMIO010970581.1_pt1 | contig 18904 bp, 11 predicted proteins | sample 8958161 | NCBI WGS metagenome assembly JADMIO01 (sample SAMN16585339, study PRJNA669376) | soil metagenome | isolation source: Crop rotation soil | place: USA: Cullars Rotation, Alabama | collected 2011 | reverse complement strand
TTTACCGATTACGAAAATGGATTCAAAGTAACGGAGTTAATTTTGCATATATGTTAGATACAATTGAAAGCGCAATAGAAGATATTAAACAAGGCAAACTGGTGATAGTTGTTGATGACGAAGACCGTGAAAATGAGGGCGATTTTATTACGGCTGCACACAACGCAACGCCCGAGGTCATCAACTTTATGAGTCGCCATGGACGTGGGCTGATATGCACACCGGTTACGGAAGAACGTTGCCAGGAGCTGAATCTGCAGCCAATGGTAACCGACAATACCTCACTTCACGAAACGGCATTTACCGTGAGTATCGACTTGCTTGGACACGGGTGCACTACCGGTATTTCGGCACATGACCGATCCAAAACAGTACTGGCACTAATTGATCCTGATACTAAACCTGAAGACTTTGGGCGGCCAGGTCATATTTTCCCACTAAGAGCGAAGAAAGGAGGGGTTTTGAGAAGGGCGGGGCATACTGAAGCTACGATCGACCTTGCAAGGCTGGCCGGGTTTGAACCTGCTGGTGTATTAGTGGAGATCATGAACGAAGATGGTACCATGGCCCGTTTGCCGGAATTAAAAGTGATCGCTAAACAATTCTCTTTAAAGATCATTTCGATAAAAGACCTGATCGAATACCGCTTGAAACAGGAAACCCTGATCCGGGAAGAAGTAAGAGTGAAATTGCCAACCCGGTGGGGCGAATTTGAACTGATCGCATTTGAACAATTGAATACCGGAGAAATTCACATGGCCCTGAAAAAAGGAGACTGGAAAAGCGATGAGCCGGTTCTTGTTAGAGTTCACAGCAGTTGTATGACCGGAGATATCCTGGGTTCATTAAGATGTGATTGCGGCGAACAACTACATCATGCCATGGAAATGGTGGACAGGGAAGGGAAGGGCCTCGTGTTATATATGAACCAGGAAGGAAGAGGAATTGGCTTGCTCAATAAATTGAAAGCCTATAAACTCCAGGAAGCTGGTCTTGATACCGTAGAAGCAAACCTGGAACTCGGTTTCGATATGGATGAACGTGATTATGGAGTGGGAGCGCAGATCCTGCGTCACCTGGGAATCTCCAAAATGAAACTGATGAGCAATAACCCTCGTAAGCGTGCAGGATTGTTAGGTTATGGACTTGAAATAGTAGATACGGTTCCAATTGAGATGCACCCGAATACGCATAATGAGCATTATTTGAAAACGAAGAGGGATAAGTTGGGGCACAATATTTTGGGGAAAAGTTAAGAACGGAGAACGGAGAACTGAGAACTGAGAACTGAGAACTGAGAACTGAGAACTGAGAGTGGAGAACGTAGAACGTAGAGCTGAAAAATTAAAATTCTGTGCTCTTCGTTCTCCGTTCTCCACTCTCCGTTCTCCGTTCTCCGTTAATTGGAGGTTTTCGTTCCCCCTTCCTTCTGCACCACATTCTTCTTCGGCGTATTCTTTCTGAACAATTCTCTCAGGCGATCAAAATCCTTTGCATAAGTTAAGCTGATACCTGAACGGTTTCTTTGACCGAGTGTAAGATCTACATTGGTACGATTAAAGCCAACAACTTTTAAAGAGCCATCTTTATTCAGTAACCATTCGATGCTGATATCAGGAGTGATCAATCCTTTTCTTTGCAGTTGCGCATAAGGATTATTGTAGTCGATATTACCACCCAGTAATACCACCAGTCTTTCACTGAGTGCGATCTTCAAACCCGCTTGCACACTGGCTTGCAGCAATGCTGCTTTATTTTCTGTATCTACATTGGAATTGATATCGAAATAAGTGGACAACACGCCGTTAGTTGCTTTTTCCAGTTGTTTATTGAACAGATTCGTCAGCATATTCGATACCAATCCACCGATCGTATTTGTTGCGAGTGAATAAGCGCTATTCCTCGAAAGGAAGTTTTGATTGGCACTAATGAAAGTATTGAAGATAAGAAGACTCGCTACTTGCTTGTTCATCTCCGTACGGTCGCTTCTGTAATTGGACAAAGATTTCTGTGCAATGTAATCGTCGTTGATCTCACTGTTGGGAGGTAACTCGAAATCAAAATCGATCTTAGGTTTTAACAGGTTACCCGTAAGATGTGTAACGATCGTTATGTTCTCCCTCTGTTTATAATTTCTTGAAGTAGCCAGACTGCTAATGTCAACCCTTTTAGCCAGGTATTCCGCATCGATCTTGATCACCGCATCATAAGGATTACCATTGAATACGATGTAGCCACCTCGTCTAAGCGTGAAATATTTTTTAAGGAATGTCTGGAAGTTAAACATGTACTGTCCGTCAGCGATGTCATAACGGCCACGAATGTCAGTCGGCTCATTTGTTCCTGTATGAATGTTGAGCACACCGCTTCCTCTTCCTTTGATCACGTCACCGGTAAGTTCATCAAGGATCACATCTACCTTACAAGCCGGAGTAGCCCTGAGCTTCATGTCAATGATAACATTGGTCCCTTCCCGCAATCTCGATTCATCTTCCATCTTAGTTCCATATTGTACAAACTCGATGTAATCAATTTGTCCCGCTTCCCTGCTGCTGCCGGTAGGTAAATAAATATGACTGCTGTCTGCCTCATTTGATGAAGGCTCTCCGTCTATATTAATGTGTAAGTTGCTGGCAGGGCCGTTCAGATTCACAACCGCACTTCCCAGCACCCTTCCATAGAACTGTGAGTTATTGTCTTTCGTTGTATTCAGCACCAGCATCTTATCCGTTTCAAAATGCAGGTTGTCAAAAACAAAATTGTCAAAACCTGTATGATATAATCTTCCAGAAAATATTCCTGTATTATTATAGGCATCGTACAACTGCATCGTGCCAGGGTCGATCTCATCAGGTTTGAAAGTGATGGTGTGTTTGTTGAAATGATATTTGCATTGTGTGTACGCCAGTACGAATGAACCACTGTCTATCGTTACATTTCCGGTGATGTATTGGTGTGCTGCACCGCCGGTTACTTTTAAATTACTTTTTGCGTCTCCATTCAATTCTGTAAAAACGCTTCCCAGGTAACTTTGAATGATATTCAGATCAAGATGCTCTGACGTAAAATCAATGTTCATCTGGTTATCGGATGAATCTTTGTAATTATAAGTGCCCTTGATCCTGAAATCATTCTTCGGATTTTTGCCGGTCGCATCCATAGTAACCAGTCCGGTGGTTGTATTGACATCGCCCTCCATGATCACATTACCAATGTCCTTATTATCCATACGGAATGATTCTGCTTCTCCTTTGAAATATACTTGCTGTTTGCCAAATGGATCTTTAAGAGTGAGTGTTCCCGTTAGTAAACCCTCCAGTCTTGTTTTTTTGGTGAGCAATGAAGTGAAATCATTGATGTTGACCTTTCTTAATTGTGCGATCACATTTGTATTACCGCTATTGGCATCGGGTGCGGTGGAGATAACGATCTCCTGTTCACCCTGAACGAATTTCACCTGATTGGCACTCACGAAATTCTTTCGAATGGTCAGTGCTCCGTTATTGGCCAGTTGCCATTTCTTATCATTGATGATGAGAGAGGAAGGAGCAAAATTGATGTTAACGCCATCAGGCAGGGTTTGCACGGTCGCATTTAATTCAGCATCACTCAAAGTGCTGGTAGAACTGGTTTTGAGGTAAACAACAGATACATCATTGTGCGCTGACACATTGAGTGTTGTTTTTGGGAAATGCAGACTATCGCTCAACACTATTTCTCCCGCAGTGATCTTTGTAACCAATGTATCGAAATTGCCACTACTCTCCAGTGAAATATCATTGAATTGTTTTCCGTCGTATTCAAAGAAAGGAACTTTGGCACTCAGGTTCATCACATTTTCCGCGGTCTTTATATTGCCCGAGAATTCCGAATAATTGAAACCTTTCAGTTTCCTGTCAAACAATCTCATGTAGTCATCTATCAATCGTGTTTTGATATGAAAGGAGAAATCCTGGTCGGCTACAGTATACCCGGGTGTGTTCACATAAGAAGGGTAGTACCTGCTAAGGAATATTTTAAAAGCATCCGGTAATTCCAAAATTTTGAATTTGCCGTTCAGCGTTCCTTCCACTTCATTCGACCGGAATTCCAGGATCTTATTATTATCAACGATCGTTGAATTCAATGACAAGGAATCAAAAGATAATCTTGTGCTATCCAGTTTGAAGGATGCATCATTTATAATTGCAGCGCCCAGGAAGTTGTCAATATTGTTGCCCGTGAAATTAAAATTGAAATGTCCGGCAAATGAAAAGTTCTCTTTGGTCAGTTTCAGCTGGCGCAAATTGGCGTACTGAAGAACTGCGTCAAAATTATATTCAGAAGAGATTCGGGTCATTGACATCTACATGCCCTGTAAATACTTTCTTATCAAAATTTCCGTTGATGGTTATATTCTGATAATTGTAACCACCATACATGATCTGGTGAATATTGCCGTCGAAATTGACATTGAGTGAATTGATCGCAAAACCCGAACCATTCACTTTTCCATCCAATGCGATAGAGCCAAGGTCACCGTTATTTAAAAATTGGCCCAGTTGGAATCCGGTAGAAGATATCTTTCCGGAATATATAGCCGGCTTGCCTTTCGGCAGTTTCATATTGATATCTGCCGAGATGTTTCCCAACCCGGTGCTAATGGTACCAAACGCAACGAAGTCATTAATGAAGCCCGTGTAAGTACCTCTGAAACGGATAAATCCCAGTTTGCTCAATTGAGGCTGACGCACTTTACCCAACGGCGGTATTAGTGTTACCAGTTCTGAATAGTTGGTTTGAAGATCATTTGATTTCAGATCGATAAATGTATTTTCAAAATCAGGAAGTCCTCTTAATGCAAGGTCACCATCTACAATACTATTTCCACTCTTGATCAGCATCTTCTTTGCTGATAAATTATCTACGGTACCATTGACCGATCCATTGATAGAGAAGACGCGGTTCCAGCGCTTTGTTGCGGGAGCAAAATAAGCGAGGTCGTTACTGTTTAATGTGCTATTGGTAAAGTTTGCATTCAGGTTGATGTTGTGCAAAAAACTATTGAGGTCATCATTGAAGTTGGTGTACTTCATTGCAAAATAATTACCGATCTTACTTTGATTGGTTTGCAGATCAAGGTCAGCAAATTCCATGATCGCTGGCGTGAGTTTCAATTTAGCGGAAAGATTTTTTACTTCCAGCCCGCTTCGCTCATTCGTTCTTAAAGTGATGTGCGTGGTTACAGTATCATTGATGAATGTCACATCATTCAGATCACCGTTGATATTGCTGAATAATAAATGTTGTCCGTCGAATCTGCCGGCATACGGTTCTCGTTCTGTAAATTGTTCATTACCGAATGAAGCATTATTTAAATGAATATTTTTTATGTTGATCTCCCAGCCTTGCGTATTCCATTGTAAGGCTGATAAGACAGGGATCTTTTGAACTATATCTTTTATGTTCTCGATCTTTGGTTTCAGACCCGGATAATTGGACTGAATGAAATAGGTGTCATCGAGTGTAAGCTGAGAAATAGCAACTTTCTTTTTATTGAAATCAATGAGGTCAGCATTCAGGTCAAGTTTTTTGAGGGATACACTCATATCCTGTCCTACCCACTTGTCTTTCTGGTTAAAATGAATGTTCTCCAGTTCGAGGATCTTAAGGTCAAGTTCGAGCCCGGTCTTGGTGCTGCTGGTATCCTTTTTCTTCGGACTGGAAAAATAGTCCACAAGAAACTGGTAATTCCACACCGAGTCAGTTCTGCCAATATTGATGGTTGTATTCTGAAGTCCAACATATTTCAGTGTGGCCTTGTCTTTAAAAAAGAACCAGTCGGTGATATTTACTTTGGCCGTACCTGCATAAATGAGCGTATCGTGGTGCTGGTCTTCTATCAGCAATCCTTCCAGTTCCATCTTGTCAAACAGCGCAAAATCAACGTGTTTGACGGTCACCCTGGTATGGAGTTTCCGTGACAGGTTCTGAGCCACTTTCTTAACTATGAAATTCTGGACAAAGGGGATGTGTATGGCGATCCATAGCAGTACTATTAATAAAAACAGTACAAGGAACGTGCGTTTTAATATTTTGAAAAACGTGCGCAGTGTATTTTATTAGGTGTAAATTTAATAGATTCAACAGTTTATGGCAAATGTCTTGCCAAAATGTAGTAGGTAGCCGGTAGTAGGTAGCCGGTAGCAAAAGTTCAATGGTTGAAAAGCTGTTCAAAATTTGAAATTCTACTACCTACTACCCACTACCTACTTTCTTATACCCCCCGGATCTTTTGCAGCAGAACCCGAATTGAACGCCGCTGACCCTCCTTTGGGGATCGACAGGTTTTTCCACTCAGCACCCCGAATGATCCTTCCGATATATACGATCTGGCCGATGTGATAAGGATAATGTGCCAGTTGCCGGTTGATGCCATCAATGACAGTAAGTTCTTCCCCGCGGATAACAATGTTTTTTAAAAGATCTTCTTCTTTCAGATTTTGCAATGCGTCTAAAAAACAAGCCAACCTTTTTCCCAGAGATCGGTCAATTGTTGCCTGGTGAGGCCCATATTTTCAAACTCGCTGTCTCTGTCGCGCCATTCTTTTTCGCCATCGGAAGTTAAAAAATCAGTCCACCTGCTCAACATGTTTCCAGCCATATGTTGAATGTTGATGGCAATGCTGGTGCTTTCATCGTTGGGATGAAAATAAAATTCTTCATCACTTAGCTGTTCGAAAGTTTTATCAGCTAAACTTTTGTAGTATTTCAAACGAGTGATCGCGGAGCGGAGGTATTCAGATGCTAGATTCATAAATTTTGAATTGATAATTGATAATTGACAATTGATAATTCCCTCGACCTGCAGATTTTTTAGAAATGCACAAGAACTTTTGTATAGAAAAAATTATCAATTATCAATTATCAATTGTCAATTAATACCCTTCCGCATCATCATCCCCTCTGCTGTCACCAACAGCAACGATCTTTTTCTTCTTGATCAAAATCACTTCAGTTCTGCCGATGGCGCCACGTTCTTTGATATGATATCCCATTGCAGTCAGTTTGTTCTTTACTTCTGCAGGAAAACTGTTTTCAACATATAAAGAATCCGGTAACCACTGATGATGGAATTTAGGTTTGTTCACAGCATCATCGGCATTCATTCCAAATTCAAGAATATTCACGAGTGTTTGAAACACACTTGTTGGGATCGTAGTGCCACCGGGCGTTCCTGTTACAATGTAAGGTTTACCCTTTTTCAAAACAATAGTGGGTGTCATACTGCTCAGCATCCTTTTATTGGGAGCGATCGCATTCTTTTCATTACCTACTGCGCCATACATATTCGGAACGCCGGGCTTTACACTGAAATCATCCATTTCATTGTTGAGAATAAAACCAGCACCGGCAACGACCACTCTGCTGCCATAACTATCATTCAAAGTTGTGGTAACAGCAACGGCGTTGCCATACTGATCCAATACACTTAAGTGAGTTGTTTCCTCGCTCTCATGAATATTACCGGCTTTTGTGGAATTGCTATTTCCTGCAACACCTTCGGTATAGTCTTTCATTCTTTCTTCCAGGTATGCATCACTGGTCAATTTTTCGACCGGCACTTTCACAAAATCAGGATCGCCCAGGAACTGTGCCCTGTCTGCAAAAGCACGACGCTCGGCTTCTGTCATCAGTTGTACGGAAGCAGCTGTTTGAAATCCCATATTCCTGATATTTTTCATGGCAACCATCTTCATCATTTGCTCCACAATGATACCTCCGCTGCTGGGCAACGGCATGGTGATAATGTGATATTTCCTGTGGTCGAATTCCATTGCTGTTCTTTCCGCAACATTGTAGTTTTTCAGATCTTCAAGACTGATGATGCCATTAGTGCGTTTCATTTCATCTGCGATCAACTGCGCGGTCCTTCCTTCATAAAATCCTTTTTGTCCTTTATCATGAATTCGTTTTAAAGTTGCCGCCAGATCTTTTTGAACGAGGATATCACCTTCTTTCCATTCACCTTCTTTTACAAATGCAGGCAGCACATTATTGCGTTCCATAAAATCGGATCTGAATGCATTGAAAGCCCTGGCCTGCGAAGCCGTGATGGCAAATCCATTCTCAGCAAGATCGATGGCAGGCTGGATCAATTTTTTAAAGGACAGCTTTGCATATTTCATCTCCGCGAACAAACCGGCCACAGTGCCCGGCACACCTGACGCCATGGCGGTGCTTTGCGATAAATGCATTTGCGGATTGCCCTGGGCATCGAGATACATATCGCGACTTGCCTTACCCGGCGCTTTCTCGCGGTAATCTAATGCTATGTTTTTTCCATTATTTAAATGAGCCACCATAAAACCACCACCACCGATATTTCCTGCTCCTGGATAGACGACTGCTAATGCGAGTTGCATGGCGATGGCCGCATCAAATGCATTGCCGCCGGCTTTTAAGATCCGCAGGCCAACACGACTTGCCAGTGGATGTGCACACACTACTGCGGCGGAATGGCATTCTGCCTTTTTATTGATAGTGTATTTGAAATTGGAGGAACGTTCGAGTTGAGCATTGCCTTCAATGCTGATAGCAAAGAAAAAAATAAAGGCGGGAAGTTTATACATAACCGAATTTGTAATTCAAATGTAATAGAAATTTTACCGCAGAGGCGCGGAGGCGCAGAGATCGGAACTCAGCGCCTCTGCGTCTCTGCGGTTTATCCCTGAAATAATTGAACTTATCCATCAAGACTCATCAATTTATATTATGACAAACGGTGTCCTCAATTACCGGTCAATTAACTATTTTCACAAACCATATTAAAACCCAAATGATGAAGCTAAGACTGATCGCATTGGTATGTTTTGTTTTTTTCTCTTCATTTCTATTTGCACAATTAAGATCCCCCGATGAATTTTTGGGTTATGAACTCGGAACCCGGTTCACGCCGCATCATAAGATCGTAGACTATTTCAATCAGGCTGCACAATCCATGCCCGGCATGGTAAAGCTGGAAAAATATGGCGAAACCTCAGAAGGAAGGCCTTTGTTACTGGCCTATGTTACTTCAACTTCCAATTTTTCGAAACTCGAAGAGATCAGAAAAAATAATTTAAGGTTGGCAGGTTTGCTGAATGATAAACCCGCAGATCTTAATGGGTCATCTATTGTATGGCTGAGTTATAATGTACATGGCAATGAACCGAGTTCTTCGGAAGCGGCGATGAAGACGCTTTATGAATTGCTGAATCCTGCCAATACCGCTTCAAAAGTTTGGCTGCAGAATACAGTTGTGATCATTGACCCTTGTCTAAATCCAGATGGCCGCGACAGGTATGTGATATGGTATAATCAAATGCTGGGTAGTTCGCCCAATCCTAATCCTGATGCGAGGGAACACAATGAACCCTGGCCGGGCGGCAGATTCAATCATTACAACTTTGACCTGAACCGCGACTGGGCCTGGCAATCGCAGATTGAAACGCAAATGCGTGTTGCCAAATACAATGAATGGATGCCAGAGATACATTGCGATTTTCATGAACAATATCCTAATCAATCTTACTATTTCGCTCCGGCTGCTGAACCTATGCATGAATGGATAACGCCCTGGCAAAGGGAATTTCAAACCACGATCGGTAAAAACCATGCAACTTATTTCGACAACAACGGATGGTTATATTTCACCAGAGAAATTTATGACCTTTTTTATCCTTCATACGGAGATACCTATCCAAGTATGAATGGTGCTGTAGGTATGACCTATGAGCAGGCTGGTCATAGCAGGGGAGGATTGTCTTATTTAAGACCTGATGGTGATACGCTCACTTTGAAGGACAGGATCGCTCATCATTTTACTACGGGCATGAGCACGATCGAGATCACCTCAAAAAATAATTCTAAAGTGATCATTGAATTCAAAAGATTCTTTGATGTGGCCAAGACAAAAGGTGTGGGAGAATTCAAATCTTTTGTCATTACCTCAGATGATTATAATAAACTGAATGCGCTGGAAGAATTACTGCAGCACAACCAGATCGAATACGGAAAATACAATGGCGGTGCCACAAAAGGGTATAATTATTTCACAGCAAAAGATGAGAATATTTCCACCCAGAAGTATACTATTGCTATCAATTGTTTACAACCCAAATCTGCACTGATACAGGTTTTGTTCGAGCCGCGTTCAAAATTGAGTGATTCAGTGACCTATGATATCACAGCATGGAGCCTGCCCTTTGTTTATGGACTGAAAACATATGCATTGAGGGAAAGCATTGCTGTTCCCAGTACAAAAATTCCACCACCTGCTACAACGGTTTCCAATTCAGCATATGGATACATTGTTGCCTACAACTCTTTCAACGATGCCAAACTATTGGCTGCTTTACTGCAACAAGGACTCAAAGTGCGGTTTGCTGAAAGAGAATTCACCATAAAAAATAAATATTACGCCAGGGGTTGTTTGTTGATACTGCGATCCGGTAATGAAAGGGCATTTGCGACCGTTCCAACAATCCTCGCTCAATATCACGCCGATGCTGATGCCGTAGAATCTGGATTCATGCAGCTGGGTTTTGATTTTGGTTCCGATAAAGTACATTTTATCAGAAAGCCAACCGTTGCCATGCTGACCGGTAACAATGTATCGCCAACTGCTGCTGGCGAAGTGTGGCATTTATTTGAACAACAATTGAATTTTCCTATCACTTTGATAAATGCCGATGATGTAAGCACAGTGAGCTGGAAAAATATTGATGTGCTGATCATTCCCGACGGGTATTATAAATTCCTGGCAGAAAAAGACGGGTCAACGGATCTGAAAACCTGGGTAAGACAAGGCGGAAAAATTATTGCCTTAGAAGGGGCTGCATCACAAATGGCGGGCAACGACTGGGGCATCAAGCTCAGGAAGACCGATGAAGAAGATACCGCACACAAAGACATCATTAAAAAATATATCGATCGTGAACGTGATGGTATTGTGAATAATATTCCGGGTGCGATCTATAAAGTAACGCTTGATAATTCACATCCATTGGCATTTGGTTATCCTGATTACTATTTTACACTGAAACAAAACAGCTCTATCTATGAATTCATGAAAGAGGGATGGAATGTAGGGGTGATCAGGAAAGATAAGCCTGTGGCTGGTTTTGTAGGCAGCAAAGTGGTGGAGCGTTTGAAAGATGGTAGTGTACTGGGTGTCGCTCCCATGGGTAATGGCTCGATCGTATTCTTTGCGGATGATCCGGTGTTCAGGAGTTTTTGGGAGAATGGAAAGCTGATGCTGTGTAATGCGGTTTTTCTTGTCAACCAGTAGGCTCCCATTGAATATTGAATATTGAATATTGAATATTGAGTGTTGAATATTGATTATTAAAAAAATAATATTCAATGTTCAATATTCAATAATCAAGTGGAACAGTATAATGAATATTTAGTTTTAAAATTTTCTGAAAAATGAAGAAAGTGATATTGCTTATTTATGCGCTGATAGGACTCATTTCAACTCACTCATACGCACAGGCTCCCCGCACATATACTTCGTCTGAAATTTTATTACAAATAAAAAAACTCAACGTTTTGGGTTCGGTGCTGTACATCGCTGCGCATCCGGATGATGAGAATACAAGATTGCTTGCTTACCTGGCCAATGAAAAATTATATCGTACTGGTTATTTAAGTCTGACAAGAGGAGATGGGGGACAAAACCTGATAGGAGATGAACAGGGTGTTGACCTGGGATTGATCCGCACACAGGAATTGTTAGCCGCAAGAAGGATCGATGGTGCGGAACAATTCTTTAGCCGTGCATTTGATTTTGGATACAGCAAAAGTCCGGAGGAAGCGATGAAAATGTGGGGCCACGATAAAATACTAAGCGATATGGTTTGGGTGATCAGAAATTTTAAGCCGGATGTGATCATCACTCGTTTCCCCACCACCGGTGAAGGCGGGCACGGACATCACACCGCTTCTGCGATCCTTGCCGGTGAAGCATTTGACGCGGCAGCAGATCCCAATAAGTTTCCTGAACAATTAAAGAATGGTGTCACTGTCTGGCAGGCGAAGAGATTGTTGTGGAACACATTCAATTTTGGCAGCACCAATACACAATCTGAAGATCAGTTCAAACTTGATTGTGGTGATTTTAATCCTGTGCTGGGAAAAAGTTATGGAGAAATTGCAGCTGCAAGCAGAAGTCAGCATAAAAGCCAGGGCTTTGGTGTAGCGGCGCAAAGAGGCAGTGTGATAGAATACTTTAAAACCATAAAAGGTGATGCGCCGCAACGCGATCTGATGGATGGGGTTAACACTGGTTGGGACCGAACATTATTTGGAGGCCAATTGATCAGCCGACCCGCGCATGAAGACAATGCGCAAAACCTTGCTGATTCTTTATTTAAGGGATTTGATATTGAACATCCCGAAAAAAGTATGCGCCAGTTGGTCCGGTTATATGGTATGGTACAATCGGTGAGTGATGGGTATTGGAGAGAGCAAAAACTAAAGGAGATCAGAAATCTTATTGAAGAATGCGGAGCGATCTTTATGGATGCTACCACCAGTACACAATATGCAGTGCAGGGTGATAGTTTGAAAATAAACTTATTGGTCAATAACAGGCTGGGAGCTAATATCAGCAACGTGACTGCAATGGTAGACAATTCAAAGGTTGTCTTTGATCCACTAAAAAAGAATATCAGTGCAATCCGTTCTTATACCATGTTACTACGGCCTGAAATAAAACCCACACAACCTTACTGGCTTGAAAAGCCGATGGATAAAGGAAGCTTCAATGTGAGTGATCAGTTGCTGATCGGCAAAGGTGAAAATGACCCGGTGAGTGCCGAATTTGATATTACGATCGAAGGGGTGACGATCCCTTTCAGAAAGCCCATACGTTACCGTTATACAGATCCGGTGAAGGCAGAACTATATCAGCCCTTGAGCATCATTCCGGTGGCAGATGTTAAACTGGACAAGGAAGTTTATATCGTAACAAGACGTGATGCATTGAACGCCGATATAAAAGTAACACCCACCGTAACCAGGAATAAAATGTTTGCGGCCAATGCGACACTTCCACTCATTCCGGGTAAAAACAATAAAAGAGAATTTGCGATGAATGGTCTTCAGAAAGATAAAGCTGAGCATGTTGCCATAAAAGTCAATTATGATGAATTGGCTAAAGAACCTTCATCCATTTCTGCAGAAATAAAAGATAAAGCCAATCCGGCCATTAGTTCCAATTCATTCAGCAGGATCATCAACTACGACCATATTCCTTCCATTGTTTATCAAAAACCAGCCACAGCGAAAACAGTGTACGTTGAATTGAAGATCGAAGGAAGGCTGGTAGGATATATTCCCGGAGCAGGAGATAAGATCCCCGAAGCATTGGTACAAATGGGTTACAAGGTGATCACCTTGCATGAAAATGAAATGAGTCCTGGTTACCTCCGTCAGTTCGATGCGATCGTTACAGGTGTGAGAGCTTACAATACACAACAATGGCTGATCAATTCATACGATGTATTGATGCAGTATGTAAAAGAAGGGGGGGTGCTGTTAGTACAATACAACACTAATAATAATCTTGGTCCCATGAGATCGAAGATCGGACCTTATCCATTTACCATTGGAGCAAAGCGGATCACCGATGAAGAAGCCAAAGTTGATTTCCTGATCCCTGATCATCGTGCACTGAATCATCCCAACAAGATCACGGAAAAGGATTTTGATGGCTGGGTGCAGGAGCGGAGTACCTATCATGCAGAAAATATAGATACTGCTTACAGGAAAATATTTAGCATGAAGGATCCTGGAGAATCTCCCGATGAGGGTGCGTTGATCATTGGTAATTATGGAAAGGGAAGATTTGTATATGCAGGACTGGTATTTTTCCGTGAGTTGCCCGCAGGAGTGCCGGGAGCGTATCGGTTGTTTGCAAATTTGCTGGCGAATGATCGGGGGAAGTATATTAAGTGATGAAATGCTGACAGGGTTGAAAGGGTTGATATAGTATAAAGTTTATGAATAACGAAGAATCATACTGGACAAAATGGTATATCACTGTAGCAGGATTTCTGCTGCTGCAGATCATTATATTCTACCTTATCACAAGATCATTTTCATGAGTTCACTCGACTGGGCAATATTGACTGCTACCTTAAGTTTCATAATCGTTTATGGAATTTATAAAAGTCGGACCACACGCAACCTCGAAGGATATTTTCTCAGTAACCGGCAAATGCCCTGGTACCTGGTGTTACTGAGCATCATGGGTACGCAGGCCAGTGCGATCACATTTCTCACCGGACCGGGCCAGGCTTACAGCGATGGGATGCGGTTTGTGCAATATTATTTCGGTTTGCCACTGGCCATGATCGTTATCAGTATCATTTTCGTGCCCGTATTTTCCAGGCTGAAAGTATATACAGCTTATGAATTCCTGGAAGAACGATTCGACCTGAAGACAAGAACACTCACTTCATTTTTGTTTCTGTTGTCGAGAGGGTTAAGTACTGGTGTTTCTATTTATGCGCCTTCTATTGTGCTGAGTTCGCTGATGGGCTGGAATATTTATTATACCAACCTGTTCATGGGCGGACTGCTCATCATTTACACCATGAGTGGAGGAGCCAAAGCCGTGGCGCATACACAGAAACTGCAAATGATCATCGTCTTTATTGCATTGTTCATTGTAGGATACCTCGCTGTAAAACTGTTGCCTGCGGGAGTAGGATTCAGTGATGCGCTTTCCATCAGCGGGAAAGAAGGAAAGATGAATATTATTTCAACGGGTTTTACAAAAGGAGTGTTCGACTGGAAGGATAAATACAATATCTGGAGCGGACTGATCGGTGGATTCTTTTTGGCATTAAGTTATTTCGGAACCGATCACAGCCAGGTAGGAAGATATTTGACGGCACAAAATGCCGGAGAAAGCAAGCGTGGTTTGCTAATGAATGGATTGGTAAAAGTGCCGATGCAGTTCTTTATTTTATTGCTGGGTATTTTGGTATTTGCATTCTATCAATTTCACAAAGCACCTGTTTTCTTTGATGACACAAAAGTGGTGGCAGCCAAACAAACTGCCTATAAAGATTCGCTGATCTTAATTGAAGGTCAGTATTCCCTTGCTACCGAACAACACGATTATGCAAAAGCAACACAATTGCGAGCAGCTTACAAATCCACATTGAAGAAAGCGTTGCCGGGTGAAGACATCAACGATAACAATTATATTTTTCTCCGTTTTGTAATGGACTATTTACCTCAGGGCTTGATAGGTTTGATCATCGCGATCATATTCCTGGCCTCATGGGGAAGTATCGCTGCGGCATTGAATGCTTTGGCCGCCTGCACGGTGGTAGACTTCCACAAAAAATTCTTTGTAAAAAAAGAAACGCCATCGAAAGATTACCAGGTATCGCAATGGTATACACTTGGGTGGGGCATCTTCTGTATCATTATTGCCATGTTTGCGCAAAACATTGGCAACAGTTTGATCGAAACCGTGAATATTTTAGGTTCATTGTTTTACGGAGTGATACTCGGAATATTCCTCGTAGCATTTGGAATAAAATTCATCCGGGGAAATGCAGTGTTCATTGCAGCTATTATTGCAGAGTTACTGGTGATACTGATCTACAAACTCGATGTGGTGTCATTTCTTTGGCTGAATGTAATAGGTGCAGTGCTGGTAATGTTGTTAGCCATTCTGATCCAGATAGCATTTATTCGTCGTGTTGAATAGCTTCCGGCTACTGGCTACCTGCTAGCAACTACCTACTTGAGTTTCCTCTGCAGATCCTCATTCATCTTCACATAATCATCATTCTTTGCAGCCTTTGCCAGTTCCCACGATTTCTTTGAACTCTCCAAAGCGCCTGCATAATCGCCCATTTCCTTCTGGATCTTTGCTTTGTAAAGCCACATCCAGTATGCGGTAGGATTTGCTTCGATCGCTTTGGTATTATTTTCTAATGCTTTGGAAAGGTTGGGTTCGTATTCAAAATAATATTGCGCTGCCTGCCAGTAAGGTTTTTTATCAGTAAGCATTGCCGCATCGATCTGTGATTTTATTTTTTCCTTGATATTTACTGTAATGGGAATGCTCACCATTGTCTTCTCCCACATGATATCCAGGTTGCAGCTTTCAGGTTTGATGTTGGAAAATTGCATCGTAAATGTTTCCACCTTGTGTTTCATTTTCATCGGCTCTACTCTGATACGTGCAACATCCTCTGATTCTTTGTAGCCATCAATTCCCCAATTCTTAATTCCTTTATTTAAAACTATGTCCCATGAATCAACACCCGGAATTGTATAGATCACATATTTGCCGGTGTCAGCAGTCTTGCCTCCCCATTGTACCGGTTCAGAAAAACTAATGGCAGTAGCTGCATTAGCGCCTGTACGCCATAATTTCTCATAAGGCACCAGATCGCCAAAGATCTTTCTTCCTTTCGCACTGGGGCGTGAGTACACTACTTCAATACTTCCCATTCCAAAATCCTGTTTGATGGTTTGAGTAGGTGAGGGCTGAGGCATGCGCACCTGTGAGAAAGAAACAATTGAAACGAGACAAAGGAATGTTACTGACAAGGAAATGAATTTCATGTAAAATGATTTAGGCAATAAAAATAGGTAAAAAACAGAGAAGCGTTAAGATGACTAGAACTGCATCCTCGTTAAGATGACTAGAACTGCATCCTTATACGTCCATTGGATTTACGAAGACCTTTTTTGATCTTCCACTGCGGGCCTTGTTCTACCAAACGTTTGGCGAGTTCTGCGCAGTCGGCACAATCGGTTTTGTTGACAGTAATATCAGTAATGGCACCATTGGGATGCACCTTGAAAGAAAGTTCAACTTCGCCGTGTAAATTTTTCTTCAATGCTTCAGTAGGAACGTCGAGATTGTTGGCGATGTAAGTATTGTAATTGTCCCATCCATCGGCAGGTTCAACATTAACAAAGGTTGAATCTTTAAATACCTGAGCTCTGCGCAATATCCTGCTGGAAGATTGACCGTCATTCACCACAACTGCTCTTTCCATAGCTGTATTGGCATCTTCTGCCAATACGATCCTGTTTTGAGCATCACTACGCAAAGTATAGTTGCGTGGCAGATAACCAACAGATCTGACTTCAACATTGACCACTGAATCAGATGACATCAATCTGAAATTACCCTTCACGTCGGCAAAGGTTCCAAAGTTTTCCTGTGTAATGGTCACATTTGAAAATGGAAGAGGAATATTGTCGGGACCTACCACCTGTGCCGCAAACACTTTGCTTGGTTGCTCAGCGCGATTGGCTACAGCTTGTTTCTGTTGCGCCTTCATCTTCGAATAATCATCATCAGTCTTTGCTTTTGCAAATGCGTTATTATTTCCTGCAGCCGCGTTAGTAGTAACATTCATATTTGACAGCGGAGGAGGGGGCGTTACATTATTCTTATCTTTTTCTTCAGCTTTTGTTTTAGTGTCTGCCAACGCAACCTGATCTTCTTTTCTTGTTGCCGATGATTGTGCGGGTGTGTTTAAAAGTTCAGATGGCTCAACTTTTTTGGCCCTGGTTTCGTTATTCTGTGCCAACGGAGTTGATGAATTAGCAGGATTAATTGCTACTGTTGTCGTATTTGGTTTGGAAACTGAATTATTTGCCGGATTTGTATTGGCCGGTTGTGTGCTTTCAGTATTCCCAGGTTGTGTGGACTGGGTAAACTGATCGGGCTTGGTAGGCTGGGTAGTTGGGGTTTGCACGTTTTGTGCGATCTGATCATGTTTTTCGGTGTCAGACTTCTTGGTGAACATGTAGGTGATCGTAGCTCCGCATCCCAAAACCAGCACCGCCGCCGCGATCTTCCACCATCTGCTGCCCGAAGGCCTCATTGGGATCACTTTCGCCGTTGAGCCCATATTTTCGAAATGACGATGTAAGGCAGCTATCTGAGAATTCCAATCAGTGCCTTTCATACCTTCAAAACCTTCCATGGCTTCTGCCAGGAAAGCATCGTCCTGCGCTGCCTTTTCCATAGCATGCATCTGGGCCGCAGAAAGGCGACCCGAATAGTAGGCTTCGATATCTTTGGAAGTGTAAATAATATGGTTTTTGCTCTCGCTCATCGGATCTTATTCTTTTCCTTCATTTGTTCGTCCATGCATATTTTCAGGTTACGTTTGCCATTTTGAATATAGCTCCTCACTTTGCTCCACTCGTATCCCGTAATAGCCGCTATCTCGTTATAACATTTGTTTTCAAGGTAAAACAACTCTACGGATCGTTTTTGTTCTTCAGGCAGGGCTTGCATGCATCGTTCCAACTTCCGGAAATTTTCCTCCTTCTCGAAGGTTTCGCCATTCAGATGCGTAATCTGTTCGGATTGCATAAATGCCGGGTTGAATTCTGTGGTTTTAAGGTTACGGGGGCTGCGCAATTGCATAAGGCAGTAATTCCGGGCTAAAACATGCAGCCAGCCTTTGAAATTCTCCACCTCGTGGTTCTTCAGTTTGGTATGCAATTCATCGAAGATATCCATCACTGCATCCTTCGATTTTTCCGTGTCTTTGAAGTACTTTAAACACACACCAAATACCAGGTCCATGTAGCGCTGATACAGCACACTCAAATGATTGATATCTCCTGATTCTTTGAACAGGATTACCAGATCACGGTCGGAATTCTGGTCGGGTGTTATGTTTTTTAAGAATGTCAAGTAGTATTTAAAACAAAGTTATTAAAGATTTGAAAATCAAAACTGAATATTGATTATTGAACATTGAATATTGGTTATTAATATTCAATATTCAACACTCAATATTCAATATTCAGTCCTACTCGAAAAATACTTTCACGGTTTGGTAAAACAGCCTATTGTTTCTGTATTGATCCTGTTGCT
>JADMIO011121718.1_pt1 | contig 18906 bp, 13 predicted proteins | sample 8958161 | NCBI WGS metagenome assembly JADMIO01 (sample SAMN16585339, study PRJNA669376) | soil metagenome | isolation source: Crop rotation soil | place: USA: Cullars Rotation, Alabama | collected 2011 | reverse complement strand
GAGGACCCGTCTCGAGCCTCTCCGCCGACACGCTGCTGAAGCGCCACAGCAGCATCGGCTTCCACCTGGAGCACCAGAGCTTCGCGAGCTTCTCGTCCATGAAGCTCGACGACTTCGCGATGGCCGGCGAAGACGCGATGAGCCTCGACTCGCAGCTCAGCTCGACTCTCACGTTCGCGACCGGCCTCACCGACAACCTGACGCTCGGCATCCGCGCCTCGCACGTGTCGCGCAAGGGAATCCAGATGTCGATGATGGACGACATGATGGGCATGTGGATGGTCATGGATCACGGCGACGCGTCGGGACTCGGCGACACGCTCGTGAGCCTCAAGTGGCGCTTCGTCCAACGGGGCACGACGAGCTCAGCGCTGATCGCCGGCGTCGAGGCTCCGACGGGACGCACGAACGTCAAGACTCCTGACGGCGAGGTCATGGACGCCGATCATCAGCCCGGCTCGGGCTCGTGGGACGCGCTGATCGGGTTGGCGTTGAGCCACGGGTGGAAGCGCAGCTCGGTACACGGGAGCGCCATGCACTTCGCGTGCGGACGCGGGACGCAGGACGTCCGACTCGGGCCAGCGACATACCTCAGCTTCGCGTGGGTGCGGCGCCTGGGGCGCGACACGGGGACCGCAGAAGGCGCTCCGCGGCCGAGGGCCTGGGACGCGAGCGTCGAGCTTCTCGGCGAGAACCACGGGAAGATGTCTGGATCGGACGTCAACGAGCGCGGCGCCGGCGATCTCGTCCTCCTCTCTCCCGGAGTGCGGCTCACGATCCACGACAAGTGGTTCCTGAGCGGCGCCGTCGGCGTCCCGCTCGTCGCGAACCCGAAGGGTAACGACGCGGAACCCGAGATGCGAAGCTCGGTCGCGTTCGGCTACGCGTGGTAGCACCGGCCAACATCGCGCGACGGCAATGCCCTGCATGCCTTGTCGCGTCAGCGCTTGCGAGTGAGCCTCACGATCGCCACGACCAGCAACACGACGACGAGCAGGCCCGTGACGGCCCAGACGAGCATGCCGAGTCCCATGTGATCCATCATGTGGCCCATCGTGCCTCCATCCTGGGAGCGACGAGCGCTTGCCGGCGTGGCTCACGCGCTCGCAGCGAACTACGTGCGCTCGCCTTCACTCGCAGGTGCCGCAGCATTCCTCGCCCCGCCACGCACTGCGAGCCTCGACGAGCACGAGGGCGGCCACGCCGAAGGCCGCGACGGGATCGGCCCACCACCAGCCGAGCGCCGCGTTCAGCCCCATCCCGACGAGCGTGACGAGCGACAGCCACCAGCACGCCGTGGTCTGGAACGCGTCCGACTCGAGCGCGCGGCTGCCGAGTGCGAGTGCCGTGCGGCGCTTTGCGCGAGCCAGCCACCACATCACGCCGAGCGAGACTCCGGTGAGCACCATGCCGACCGAGCTTGGCTCGGGTCGGCTCCGCTGCCACAGGGTCCACGCAGCGTCACCCGTCACGTAGACGGCGAGCAGCACGAGGCTCACGGCGACCAGCCGCTCGGCCCGCCGCTCGGTGCGCTCGATCGCCTCGGTGTCGTCGGGCCGTCGCCGCTCCGAGACGAACCTCCAGAGCATCACGCTTCCGGAGAACGTCTCGACGAAGCTGTCGAGCCCGAAGCCGAGCAGCGCCACGCTCCCCGCCAGGAGCCCTGCCCAGACGGCGATGAGTCCCTCGACGACGTTCCAACTGACGGTGAGGAGCTCCAGGCGAGTCGCCCGGCGAAGGTGGGCGCCACGATGAAGCTGCTGCCCTTCAAAGGTGGTTTCGCCGGATGACGCTGGTATCACTCACTTCTCCTGACGCAAGGGTACCGCCTCGGGTCGCTGCAGCGCCGAACCCGTCCTCGACCGTCTCACGCGTGGGCCGCCTCCGCGTCGGCGCATGGTCCCGACTCGACCTGCAGCGTCACGTGCGCGAGGTCGAACCGCGAGACGAGCACGGCACGGACCGCCATGAGGACCTCGTTGTGTCGTGCACCCTCGACGAGGGCGACGTGGGCGCTCAACGCGTTGACGCCGGAAGTCAGGCTCCACGCGTGCAGGTCGTGGATGTCAGACACGCCGGAGACGGACTCCATGGCGGCGCGCACCGCGGACATGTCGAGGTCGCGCGGCGTCCCCTCGAGCAGGATCTCGACGGTCTCCTGAAGCAACAACCAGGTCCGCGGCAGGATGAACAGCCCGATTCCCGCCGACACGATGGGATCCACGAGGTGCCACCCCGTCACCATGATCACGACGCTCGCCACGATCACGCCGATGGACGTGACCAGGTCCGACACGACCTCGAAGTAGGCGCCCTTGACGTTCAGGCTGTGGTCCGCGCCCCGATGAAGGAGGAGAACTCCGGCGAGGTTCACGGCCAGTCCCACCGCGGCGACGATGAGCATCGGACCGGCTGCGACCGCGGGTGGGGCCCGGAAGCGGTGCCAGGCTTCGACGAGGACGAAGAGCGAGATTCCGACGAGGAGCACGCCATTGAGCAGCGCAGCGAGGATCTCCACACGATGATGGCCGAACGTCCTCCCGCGGCTGGGAGGCCTTGCGGCGTAGCGCATCGCCATCAGCGCGAGGCCGATGCCCGCGACATCCGTCAGCATGTGCCCCGCGTCAGCGAGGAGCGCGAGGCTTCCCGTCAGCAGGCCGGCGACGGCCTCGACGATCATGTACCCCGCGGTGATCGCGAAGACGATCGTCATGCGGCGGACGCGGCCCTGCCCTCCGGCCACGCTCGTCGAGCGAGGGGCCGAACAGCCCGCGTCAGACGGCGCCGTCACCGCGATCGCCGGTCTGGATGCGGATGACGTCTTCCACGTCGAGAACGAACACCTTGCCATCACTGGGCTGGCCCGTCCGGGCAGCCGCGACGATCGCGTCGACCACTCGTTCCGCATCGGAGTCGGCGACGATGATCTCGAGCTTGCACTCGGGAGCCAGGCCGTGCCCGACGGCTCCGCCTGCGCTCGGAGATCGCGTGCGCCCCCAGCCCTGAACATGAGACACCGTGAGGCCAGGCAGGCCCTCGATGGCGGCAAGCGCGTCGAGCACTTTCTCGAGCATGAACGGTTGAATGATCGCCTTGATCTCCTTCACGACGACACCTCAGATCTCGACTTGCTGGCCGCGGTCGGCGAACCACCGGTAGATGGCAGGGAGCAGGAACAGCGTCAGGAGCGTGGACGTGATCAGGCCGCCGACGACGACCGTGGCCAGCGGGCGTTGCACTTCCGACCCGATGCCACGTGAGAGGAGAAGCGGGACCAGGCCCAGGCTCGCGACCGTCGCGGTCATGAGCACGGGCCGCAACCGAAGGAGCGCGCCGCGAACGACGGCCTGGTCGAGCGGCATGCCCTCGCGGACGAGCTGGTTGAAGTACGACACCATGACGACGCCGTTGAGCACGGCCACGCCGAAGAGGGCGATGAAGCCCACGGACGACGGCACGCTGAGGTACTGGCCCGAGATGGCGAGCGCGAAGATGCCGCCGATCAGGGCGAAGGGCACGTTGAGGATGATGAGCGACGCGTTGCGCACGGAGCCGAAGGACATGTGCAGCAGCAGGAAGATCATCCCGAGGCACAACGGAACGACGATCATGAGCGTGCGTTGGGCGCGCTGCTGGTTCTCGAACTGACCACCCCACGTGACGACGTAGCCCGTCGGAAGCGAGACGCGCTTGCGCACGGCCTCCTGGGCCTCGGCGACGAAGCCGCCCATGTCCCGTCCGCGCACGTTGCACTGGATGACCACGCGGCGCTGCGCGTCCTCTCGGCTCACGGTCGGCGGCCCGTGCACGAGCCGGATGTCCGCGACCTGCGACAGCGGCACGCGCGGTCCGCCATGACCCGCCACGAGGAGGTTGCCGATCGCCTCGGCGCTGCGCCGATAGGGCTCGGCCATGCGCAGGTACACGTCGAATCGCCGCTGCCCTTCGATGACCTGCGTGACCGGCTCGCCGCCGACTCCGGATGAGACGACCTCCATCACGTCGGCCACGTTGAGCCCGTACCGCGCGAGCGCGGCCCGATCGGCACGGACCTCGAGCTGGGCCTCCCCGCTGACCTGCTCGAGCTGGACGTCGGTCGCGCCGGGGATGCGCCTGACGACGGCGTCGATCTCGCGCCCCTTCTTCTCCAGCACGCCGAGGTCATCGCCGAACAGCTTGATCGCGATCTGCGCCTTGACTCCGGACAGGAGCTCGTCGACGCGCGTAGCAATCGGCTGGGAGAAGTTCAGCAGCACGCCCGGCTCGCTCCCGAGATCCTCCGAGAGCTTCTCGATCAGCTCCTGCCGCGTGTGCACCGACGTCCACTCCGACTGCGGCTTGAGCCCGACCGAGATCTCGTTGTTGGCGATGGGTTCTGGATCGCCGCCGAGCTCGGGACGGCCGATCTGGCTGAACGCGTGCGTGACCTCCGGATGCGCGACGAGCTTGCGCTCGAGTCGCGTGCCGATGCGCATGGCCTCGGCGAGCGAGATGCTCGGGTTCATCGTCACGCGGACGCTCATGGTCCCCTCGTCCAGCTCGGGCACGAACTCCGTTCCCAGGAACGGAACGGTCGCGAGGGCTGCCGCGAACGCCACGAGAGCAACCAACGTCACCGTGCGCGGGTGAGCGACGCTCCAGCCGAGCGCCGGGCGGTACGCCCGCTCGAGGATGCGCATGAGGAAGCCGTGCGACTCGCCCTGCGTCGGCCGAAGAAGGAATGTCGAGAGCGCGGGAACGATGACGAGCGCCGCGACGAGCGATCCGATCATCGCGAACGCGATCGTGAACGCCATCGGCCGGAACAGCTTCCCTTCCACTCCCTGGAGCGTGAAGAGCGGGAGGAAGACGACGACGATGATGACGACGGCGAAGAACACGGGTCGCGCCACCTCGGTCGCCGCGCGCAGCATCCGATTGCCGAGCGGCTCCGAGCTCGGCTCCGAGAGATGGCGGACGAAGTTCTCCACCATGACGACGGAGCCGTCGACCATCATCCCGATGCCGATGGCGAGGCCACCGAGCGACTGGAGGTTCGCCGAGAGCCCGTACCAGCGCATCATGACGATGGCGACCATGATGGAGAACGGGATCGAGCAGAGGACCACGACGGCCGACCGGACGTTCCAGAGGAAGAGAAGCAGGACGATCACGATCAGCACGCCCGCCTCCGCGAGCGCCTCCGTCACCGTCGCGACCGCCTTGTCGACGAGATCGGCCTGGTCATAGACCGGGACGATCCGCACGCCCGCGGGCAGCGAAGCCTGGAGCGTCGCCGCCTTGGCGCGCACCCCTTCGATCACCTTCTTCGTGTTGGCGCCCTTGAGCTGAAGCACGATGCCCATGACGACTTCGCCCTTGCCGTCCATGGTCACCGCGCCCTGCCGTATCTCGCTCCCGTACGCGACCGAGGCGACGTCCCTGACGGACACGGGGGTCCCGTCGACCGTCTTGAGCACGACGCTCTCGAGATCGGTCAGCCCTTCGTCGCCGCCCCGCACGAGGCCCACGCCGCGCACGACGAGCTGCTCCTGCTCGCCCTCGATGTACCAGCCGCCCGCATTGGCGTTGTTGGCTTGTAGGGCGTCCCGCACGTCGCCCAAGGTGAGGTTGTAGGCGACGAGCTTGGTGGGATCGACGCGGACCTGGTACTGCTTGACCTCGCCGCCGTTGCTCAACACGTCGGTGACGCCCGGCACGGTGCGGAGCTGGAACTTCACGAGCCAGTCGTTGAGGGTCCGGAGATCCATCGCGCTCCAGCCCTCGCCGACGAGCACGTACTTGTACACCTGGCCGAGCCCCGTGGTGATGGGCCCCATCTCGGGCGCGCCGATCCCCTCCGGTATCCGCTCCTTCGCCGCCTGGAGCCGTTCGAAGACGAGCTGCCGCGCGAAGTAGCTGTCGACGTGATCGGCAAAGACGACCGTCACGACGGAGAGCCCCGTCTTGGAGATGGACCTGACCTCCGTGATGTCCGGGAGCCCGTTCATGACGGACTCGATGGGAAAGGTGATGAGCTTCTCGACCTCTTCGGCGGCAAGGCCGGGGGCCTCGGTGTTGATCTGCACCTGGATGTTCGTCACGTCGGGGAACGCGTCGACGTTGAGCCTGAGCATCGAGTAGACGCCGAAGGCGACCAGGGCCGCCCCGAGCAACATTGTGAGGAAGCGCTGGCGGATGGCCGTCGCGATCAGGCGGTCGATCACGCGAGCCTCCCGCAGGTGACGGCGAACGATGAGTGGTTCATCACTCCTCCTCGAACTGAGCCTTCTCGAGCTCGGACTTGAGCGCGAAGGCTCCGGCGCTGACCACCTTCTCGCCCGCCGTCAGGCCACCCGTGATCTCGATGTCCGTCTCCGAGCGGCGTCCCACGTGGATCGGACGTGCCTCGAATCCGCCCTCGGCCTGGACGAACACGATGGTCTCGTCCCCGAGTGACTGGACGCTCGTCGCCGGGATGACGACAGGCGCCCGCACTTCATCGGCGAGGACGCGGCCCGTGACGAACGTGCCCGGACGCCAGGCGAGGTCTGCGTTCGGCAGCACGACGCGCGCCTTCGTTGTGCGCGTCTCCTCGTCGACCATCGGGGACACGTAGTCGATCGTCGCCTCGATGCCGCCCGGATCCTCGAGTGTCACCTTCTTGCCGGCTGTCACGAGCGGCAGGTCCTTCGCGAACACGGTGAAGTAGATCCAGACCGCCGACGGATCCGCGATCGTGAACGCCTCGCTCGACGCCTCGAGCGCCTCGCCGCGCGTGGCGTGCTTCTCGATGACGATGCCGTCGAGCGGCGACCGCATCTCGTAGCGGGAGAGCGTCTCGGACTCGGACTGGGCAAGACGCTCCGCCTGTGCCGTGCTGACGCCGAGAGCCTGGAGCTGGTGCAGCGCCGCCCTGAGATCGATGCGCGCCTCGTCGAGCGCCTGCTGCGCGCCCAGGAAATCCTGCTCCGACGAGACGCGGCTCTCCCGCAGCTTCGATTCGCGTTCGAAGGTGCGCTGCGCGAGATCGACTCGCGAGCGACGCGCGAGGTAGGCGGCCTTTGCCTCGGCGAGGTCTCGGCTCTCGAGCACCGCGAGGACCTCGCCGGAACGAACCTTCGCACCGAGCGTCGCCCGGACCTCGCGCACGATGCCGGCCACCGTCGGGACGACGTGAGCCAGGCGCTCCGGATCGAAGACGACCTCGCCCGAGAGGTGCACGTAGGTCCGCACGCTCCCGGGCCCTGCCGCTTGAACCGCCACTCCGAGCTCTCGCACGTGCTCCGCGGTCAGCGAGACCATGCGCGGACCGGACGGCACGTCGACCTGCGGAGCCGGAGCGTCCTCGCCGGGAGCTTCCTGCTCGCCCTCCTTGCGACAACTGGCGGCGAGGCTCGCCGCGAGCACGAGAACAACCAACGAGCAGCGGTGCATTCGGACGTTCACGGCGTCGACTCCTGTTCATGCGAGATCACGTCCGGAACCGGCATCGCGCCGGTGGCGAGGTCGAGGAGGATCCGGGCGCGCCATGCGTCCGCGCGCGCCGAGACGTAGTCGCGCCGCCCATCGAGGAGCTCACGGCGGAAGAGCAGCACTTCGGCGATCCCGATCTTCCCGGCATCGTTGGACTTCCGGAGGAGCTCGAGACTCTCCTCGAGCGAGCCCACCAGATCTCCGCCGAGCCTCGCGACGATCTCGCGCGCGGCGCGGTACGTGGCCCAGCTCTCGGCAACGTCTCGCTCGACCGAGCGCTCGGCCGACTCGCTCTCGGCGCCGGCGCGCACGCGACCTGCCGTCGCCTCCGCCACGGCGCCGCGACTCCTGTTGAACAGCGGAAGCGCGATGCCGACCGATCCGCCGTCGATCGTCTCGTCACCGCCTTCGCGCGCATGGAAGAGACCGACGCGCAGGTTCGGGATCCGCTCGCTCCTCGCCAGCGCGATGCGCGCGTCGGCGGCGCGCACGAGCGCCCGGAACGCTGCGAGGTCGGCTCGCCGCTCTCGCGCGAGCGCCAGGAGGTCGGACAGGCTCACGGGTTCTCGCGAGAGATCCGGCTCTGACGGCGTGGGAGACGGCGCATCGTCGGGCGAGACTCCCATCGCCTCCGCGAGCAGGTAGGTCGCTACCGCTGCCGCGGCGCGCGACTGCTGAAGACGACTCGCAGCGCGTGCCTGCGCGGCGCGCGCGAGATTGACCTCCAGATCCGTCGCCGCCCCGGCTTCGAGCCGCCGCCGCGAGACACCGAGCGACGACTCGGCCAGGTCGAGGTCGGCCTCGTCGACTGCGGCCGTTTCCGTCGCCCGCAGCGCGTCTGCGAACGCCAGCTCGACATGGGCAGCAAGGATCTGCGTGGCGTGTCGCAGTCGCTCCTCGGACGCCTCGACTTCCACGCGCGCGGCTGCAGCCCGGCGCGACGTCTGGCCACCGAGCTCGATCTCCTGGCTCAGCTCGACGCTGCTGTCGGTGCTGCTGCCGCCACCGGCGCGGCGATGACCGGCGTCGAACGAGATTTCCGGATTGAACGGGTACGTTCGGGCCGTGACGAGCCGGGCCCGCGCCTCGTCGACCTCGGCGAGATGGGCGCGCAGCTCTGGATTCCGCTCGAAGGCGACGCGCATGGCATCGGCGAGCGTGATCAGAGGAGCCGCTCGCACGTCCGCGGGCGGATCCTGGGCAAGAGCGGGAGCAGCGAACAGGGCTAGAGCAAGCGACAGGGAGCGCGCGGAAAGCACGATGACACCTCAAGCCAAGCGCCCGGATGGAGCGCGGATCGATGGGGCGGATCGCGAGAGCGATCCGCTTCAACGGCAGTCGTCAGACTGCGGCGAGAGGCACGTGGAGGATGCCGCGGGGATCCGGGCTGGGCCGGCGCGAGGACCCAGGCTCATCGAAGGGATGAGCAGCCGGGGCGGGCTCTGTGATGGCACCCATGATCGGAAGCGGCACGGGCGTTCCGTGCGAACAGCACCAACATGCCGCACAGTCCGGTGGACACTCGTTGGGGCGGTCGGACTGGTGATGCTCGGCGGCGCAGGCCGGGTTGTCGAGGACGGCACCGAGGCCGGTCCCCTGCACGAGGGCCAGAAAGAGCACGAGGAGCGCCGCAGCACGGAACATGGCCGGCAAGCATGGCATGGCACGAAGGAGGGGTCCAGACCGCCACGTCAGGCCAGGGGCTCGCCATGCCCTTAGGGGTTGGGCCCAGGACCCTGCCGGCCGCCGCCATGATCGGATCGACATGGGCACTATCGGCGCCTCGCCAGGAACGACACGCTCACCACGACGATCCCGGTGAGCATGAGAGCCGCGCCGCACGCCACCGACGTCAGGCCTCTCGCGATCAACGCATGGCTGCTGACCGCGACGGCGACGAGCAGGGCGAGCGCAACGGCAGGACGTCGTACGTTCCACCGCACGTCGCGCCCCCGGCCGCCAATGGACATCACGCGCTCGGGGGCCGGGCAAGACGGATCGGTGCATTGTTGCGCGTGAACCGCCGCGGCGATGCGAGGACTCCTTCGTGAAGCTCGTTGACGTCCCTCACGGCGCCACTCCCTCCGGCGCCACTTGTCCTGGGAGGTCGAGGGTTCCCGCAGCGAAGTCGACGAGTATGCGCGCGCGGCGAGCATCGGCGCGAGCCTCCACCGACTCGCGCTGGCCATCGAGGAACTCCCGCCTGAACAGCAGCAGCTCCGAGACGCCGATCTTCCCCGCCTCGAACGAGCGGCGCAGCAGCCTCAGGTTCTCGTCGAACGATCCGACGACCCCCTGCTCGAGCGGACCGAGCGCTGCCTGCGCGGCCCGCAAGCTCGACCAGCTCTCCGCGACCTCCCGCTCGATGGAGCGCTCGAGGGCGCTCGCTTCGTAGCGGGCACGCTCACCGCCCGCTCGGGCTTCGAGGATCCCTCCTCGATTCCGATTGAACAGGGGTATCCCCACGGAGAGCGACACTCCCGTGATCTCGTCGCTCGGTCCCTCCGTGTCGTGGAAGACGCCCACCCGCAGGTTGGGTGCGCCCTCCGCGCGCGCGAGCCGCACGCGTTCCTCGGCAGCCGTCAGCTCGCGGCGCAGCGCTTCGAGATCGGCCCGCCGGGCACGCGCCAACGCGAGAAGCGCATCGAGGTCCACGTCGCTCGGAGCAGGCGCCGTCAGGTCGCCGGCGGGCGTGGGCGCCTCCGAGGGAGCAAGGCCGATCGCCTCCGCGAGAACGAACCTCGCCGCCTCCTGCCCTGCCAGGGCCTGCTGCCGTCGTCGCTCGGCCCGGGCCTGGGTGGCGACCGCGAGATTGAGCTCGATGTCGGTGCCTGCGCCAGCGTCGACTCGCTTGTGGGCCACCTCCAGCGACGTCGTCGCCAGCTCGACGTCGGTCTCCTCGATGCGCAACAGCTCGCGCGTGCGCAACGCATCAGTGAAGGCCATCGAGATGCGCGCGGCCAGGACCTGGGACGAGCGCTGATAGCGAGCTTCTGCCGCAGCAAGCTCTGCCTCACTGACGGCACGACGGTGACGCCGCTTGCCGCCGAGCTCGAGCTCCTGGCTCAGCTCGATGCTTCGATCCGTCGATGAGCCGTCCGGGGAGTCGCGATGGCCCGCCGAGATGCCGAGCTCGGGATTGAACGCCGGCGTCCCCGCGGTCACGACCCGCGCGCGCGCCTCGTCGACCTCGGCAGCGCGAGCCTTCAGCTCTGGGCTTCGCTCGCTGGCAAGTCGCAAGGCCTCCTCGAGCGTGACAGCTGCGGCCGCCGCGCCCTCGTGATCGGCAGCCTCGGCCGTGTCGGCCACCTGCGCGATCGCGGAGTGACACAGGGCGGTCGCGAGCAGGGCCAGCGATGCCATTGACAAGCGTGGGTGATGTCGGAACATCGAACCTCCTCAGGACTCGGCTTCAGCGGATCGCCTCGGTCGCAGGGTCATGTAGAGCGTGGGGAGGACCAGGAGTGTCAGGAGCGTGTTGCTCACGATGCCGCCGATGACGACGACGGCCAGGGGCCGCTGGACTTCGGCGCCAACCCCCGTGTTGATGGCCATCGGGATGAACCCCACGGCGGCGACGAGGGCCGTCATGAGGACGGGGCGAAGGCGAACCCGGCATCCCTCCCTGACGGCTTCCTCGAGCGTGCGCCCGTCGGCCATTCGCTGCTTGATGAACGTCACCATGACGAGCCCGTTGAGGATGGCGACGCCACTGAGCGCGATGAACCCGATGGCGGCGCTGACCGTGAACGGCATGCGAAGCATCGCCAGGATGGCGACGCCACCGACGGCGCCGAGCGGGATGCCCGTCGCGACGATGAAGACGTCACGCACCGAGCCGAGGCTGAGGAAGAGGAGGACGAAGATCATGCCGAGCGCCACGGGCACGATGACCATGAGGCGCGCATTGGCGCGCTGCATGTTCTCGAACTGGCCTCCCCACTCGATGAGGTAGCCCTCCGGGAGCTTGATCCGCTCCGAGATCTGCCTGCGCGCGTCGGCGACGAACGAAGCCACGTCTCGGCCGCTGACGTTGCACTGAACCGTGACGCGGCGACGTCCCCACTCGCGCTGGATGGTCGATGGGCCCTCCGTCGCGACGAAGTGCGCGACCTGATCGAGCCTGAGGAGCGGGCCGCAATGCGTCGGGATCAGCGTCGCCGCGAGTGCGCCCGCATCCGCGCGCTGCTCGTCCGGGAGCCGCACGACGAGCGGGAACTTGCGCTGTCCCTCGCGGATCTCGCCCGCCCTACGGCCGCTCACGGACTCGACGACGTCGAGCACGTCGTCGGTTGAGACGCCGTAGCGGGCGATGGCGTCGGGGTCCACCTGGACCTGCAGGACCGGCTGGCCGGTCACCTGCTCGCCGGAGATCTCACCGACCCCCGCGACGCCGGTGAGGATCTGCTGGACCTCGTCGGACACCTTCTCGAGGACCTCGAGGTCGTCGCCGAAGATCTTGATGCCGATCTCGGCGCGTATCCCCGCGATCATCTCGTTCATGCGCATCTCGATCGGCTGCGTGAGGACGGCGTTGATGCCCGGGAAGTCCTTCAACGCGACCTCGATCGCGCCGGCGAGCTCCTGCTGGGTGCGGGCGCGCTTCCACCCCTCGCGCGGCTTGAGCGTCAGGAAGACGTCCGTCAGCTCGATGCCCATGGGATCCGTCGCGACCTCGGCCGTCCCGATGCGGCTCCATGCGTGCTCGATCTCGTCGGGGAACTCGCGCAGCAGGATCTGCTCGATGCGCGTGTTGGAGGCGGCGGCCTCGTCGACGTCGATGCCGGCGAGGCGGATGACGTTGACGACGAGCGTCCCCTCGCCGAGCTTGGGCAGGAACTCCCCGCCCATGCGGGACGCCAGCAGCGCGGCGGCCACGACGAGGACGACCGCACCCGAGAGCACCCAGGTGCGCGATCGCAGCGCGCCGTCGAGGATCGGCCGGTACGCGGCCTGGGCCATTCGCACGATGAACGGCTCCCGTTCGCCGATCCGCTTCGGGAGCATGAAGCTCGCGAGGACCGGCATGACGGTCAGCGAGAGGATCAGCGCCCCTGCGAGAGCGAACATCATGGTCAGCGCCATCGGGCGGAAGAGCTTGCCCTCGACTCCCTCGAGCGTGAGGATCGGAAGGAAGACGATCATGATGATGCCCACGCCGAACGCCACGGGCCGCGCGACCTCGAGGCAGGCGCTCACGAGGATCTCGCGTCGGGCGTGGGCCGTCAGCACGCCGCCGTGCTGCTCGTGCGCGAGCCGTCGCACCGCGTTCTCCACCATGACGACCGAGCCGTCCACGATGATCCCGAAATCGATGGCCCCCAGGCTCAGGAGGCTGGCCGCGATCCCTGCCTGGAGCATGAGGTTGCCGGCGAAGAGCATCGAGAGCGGGATCGCCAGCGCGACGACGAGTCCCGCGCGCATGTTGCCGAGGAAGAGGAACAGCACGACGACGACGAGCAGCGCCCCGGCGAGCAGGTTGTGCTCGACGGTCTTGATGACCTTGTCGACCAGGTCCGTGCGCTCGTAGACGATCTCGACGTGGACGTCGGGGGGCAGGGCCTTCTGCGCGTCGAGCAGCCTCTCCTTGAGGCGCTTCGTGACGACGTGGCTGTTCTCGCCCATGAGCATGAAGGCGAGCCCGAGCACGCTCTCGCCCTTGCCGTCGGCCGTGACGGCGCCGCGCCGGATTTCGTGGCCGAGCTGGACGCGACCGACATCGCGGACGCGGATGGGAGTCCCGTCCGCCGTCGTCACGACGATGGCTTCGATCTGATCGATCGTGGTCGCGAGTCCGAGGCCGTGAAGGAGGACCGCCTCGCCGTTCACCACGAGCTGGCCGCCGCCAACGTTGCGGTTGTTGGCCTCGAGCGCGTCGACGACGTCGTCGAACGTGAGTCCGTACTTGATGAGCAACCCAGGCTCGACGGCCACGTGGAACTGCTTCTCGAAGCCGCCCCAGGAGTTCACCTCCGCGACGCCCGCCACCTTGCGGAGCTCCGGCTTGATGACCCAATCGTGGAGCTCTCGGAGCTCGGTGAGGCTGCGGTTGGGGTTGTCGGTGGTGACGAGATAGTGGAACACCTCGCCGAGGCCGGTCGCAATGGGACCGAGCTCCGGGCGATCGATGTCGTCAGGCAGCTCGACGCTCGCGATGCGCTCGCTCACGAGCTGGCGCGCGAGGTAGATCCCGGTGGAGTCGTCGAACGTGGCGACGACTTGCGAGAAGCCGAACTTGGAGATCGAGCGCACGTCTTCGAGGCCGGGGAGTCCGCCGATGGCGAGCTCGACCGGCAGGGTGATCTGCTGCTCGATCTCGAGCGGGTTGAGCGACGGCGCGACGGTGTTGATCTGCACCTGGACCGGCGTCGTGTCGGGGAAGGCGTCGATGGGGAGCCGGCTCAGCGACACGACGCCGAGGCCGACGAGCACCGCGGCCAGCAGGCAGACGAGCAGCCTGTTGCGAAGAGAGACTTGGATGATGCCGTTCAGCATGGGCGCGCAACGCTGGTAGCCAGGGGTGAGGTCACGATCAGTCCGTGCAGCCCGCGCCGAGCCGCGAGATCAGGAACTGCGACTTCAGGGCGAAGCTGCCGGACAGGACCAGCGCCTCACCTTGGGCGAGACCCTCGACAACCTCCACGTCGTCCCCGCGCTTCGCGCCAAGCTGGACGTGCCGGATCTCGTACAGGTCCTGCGCCTCCTTCACGAAGACGACGGACGTCCCTCCGATGTCCTGCACGGACTTCTGCGGGACGAGGACGGCGTGGTCCGACGTGCTCGTCACGATGCGCGCCCGCGCGAACATGTTGGCCTTGAGGCGGCCATCGGTGTTCGGCACCTCGGCGCGCGCCTGAGTCATGCGAGTCCGGTCATCGACCTGCGGCGACAGCCACGTCAGCTTCCCGAGGAATGTCTCGCCCGCGAACGAGTCGATCGTGAGGACAACGTCCTGGCCCACGCGCACGCGCGACAGCATCGTCTCTGGGATGTTCACCATCGCCCAGAGCACCGACGTGTCGGCCAGAGTGAAGAGCGGCGTCCCCGCGCTGGCGGATGCGCCGCGTACCGCGTTGCGCTCGACGATCTCGCCCGCGAAGGGCGCACGAACCTCGAGAACGCCCGGCGTGGACTGCTGACGCGCCAGGCTGTCGATCTGCCCATCGCTCAACCCCAGCACGGCGAGTTGCTGCTTCGCCTGCCGCACTTCGGCCACGGCGGCCTGGTGCGAGGCTTCGGCTTCCTGCAAGTCCTTCTCCGAGGAGATCCGCTCGGCGCGAAGACCACGCTCGCGCTCGACGGTGTCGCTGCGCAAGTGCGCGTCGGCGATTGCCTTGAGGTATGCACCTTGCGCAGAGCCGATCTCGGCGGAGGTGATCCTCGCTAGGACCTCGCCCTCCTTGACGTGGCTCCCGAGGTTGGCGTCCACGCTCCGGATCACGCCCCCGACCATCGGCGTGATCTGCGCCAGCTTCCCCTGGTCGAAGGTCAGCTCGGCAAACCCGTCGACTCCGGGGCTCACGCTGTCGACGGTGGCGGAGCCCGTGACGACGCCCGCCTTGGTCGCCGCCTCCTCCGAGGGGAGGCGGACCTGTAGTCCCTCGCCGGGCTTCGTCTGGGCGAGCCGATCCGGATGGCAGATGCCGCACTCGGCCTCGGGAACTCCGTGCTCCTTGCACTTGAGGACCGTGCCACCGGCGGACGATGCGCTCGACGTCTTGGGCGCCGCCACGGGCTGCTCGGCCGACGATCGCTTCGGGAGCAGCTCGGGATGGCACAGGAAGCATTCGTCTTCGTAGAGCGAGTGCTCCTTGCAGTAGAGGCGCGCCTTGTCCTGGAGCTCGGGGTGGCAGTCCCAGTCGCGGTCCTCGTACTTCGCGTGCTCGTTGCACCAAGGACGGTTCGGATCACGAAGGCTCGGATCGCAGATGAAGCAGAGGCTCTTGGGCGCGCCGTGCGCGGCGCAGAGCTCCTCCTTCGCCGCGGTGTCGGTGGCAACGACCGCCGGCTTCGATGCGCCTTCGTTCTTGTCGGCTTGTCGGGAACATGAGGCGAGCAGACTTCCTCCGACGAGCAGGACGACGAGAGATGCACGGGTTGACACGCTTTTCATGGGCTGGTCCTCGAGGAACGATGGGAGCCTCGCAGCGACAGGGCCGCGAGTGCGCGAGGTGGGATGGAGCCCGAGTGAAGGGCTCATCGACGCTGCCGGCGAAGAAAGGCGGCTCGGCCGCCATCGGGGAGATGGCGGTCACGAGCACGACAGCTCAGCAGCGAATGACGACAGTCCGTAGCGCCGATAGGCGCCCAGAGACCATTGGATCGCGTACTCGCACTGCTGGACGTACCAAGCGGGGCGCGTCCAGGCGCACGCACTGCGGGTTGACGAGCCACGCGGGTGCGCTGACGCTGACCATGACGTGGATCGAGGGCCCGATCGCCGCCCTCAGCTGGTCCGTGCCGACGGGGTAGTCGGTGCACTGGTCGCAGCCGCGATCGCGCGCCGGATGCCCGAGCTCGCCCGACTTGTCGTCACGCGCCGTGTCCCCGCAGCACGGGCGGTCACTGCTCTCCAGCTCCACGCCCGCCGTACGCGAGACGCAGAGGTTGGTGCCTGCCGGCACGAGGCTCGACAGCAGCAACCAGAGAGCGGCCAGGAGGCGGGGCAGCATGGAGCGGAGAGCATGGCAGAGCCGCTCAGGGGGCGGCAAACGGGAGCCGAGGCCGGCCGCCAACCCCCTGGGGTCCTCCCTCATAATCGAGTTCCATTCCCTACGGGGAGATGGCTAGAACCGCCTGGAAGCCCTCAAAGGGCCCCCGCGGCGGCAAATCCGCCTTCCTCCTTCGGGGTCCACCGGAGCCCGTCCAGGACCCTCATCCAGGCCGCGATCCGGTTCCAAATAGCCATCCTTTGGCTCACCACGCGCAACGTGCTCAATTTCTTGGGCTTGCACGTCGCGCGATGCTCGCTCGGACACCCCTGAAAAGACCCTTGGTGTCCGTTTTGGTGTCCACTGCCGAGGCGAAAGTGGCAACGGAGTGAAACGCCGAGGGTCTCTCTGGCTAGTGCCAAGCGAAGGCTTCGCGACAGCTTCTGTGATGAACGAGCGCACCCGGATGCCCGACAACGGCGAGTCACAGCGACAGCTCAACGAGCGAACCGACGCGTTCATGCACCTGCTAGCGAGCAAGAACTAGGACATCAATCTCCCGGCCGACCCGCTCAAGAACTTGATGAAGGTAAGGCGGCTAGTTCAGGACGAGGGCCGGCCGACGCGCTAGGCTGCCCTGTCGCTACTCTGTGGCGACTGGGTAGCAGACAAGTGCGAGCAGGGAAACATCAGTTCGTGCGCCAGCGGCGGAGGACGTAATGGTGATCCGGAAGGCATTGAACGTACTGACAGGACTCAGTCCGGACGGGTCACAGTTTCGCGACTGCCCGTGTGAGTTGAACGAGCACCTTGAGAAGGGTTGGGAGATCGAGCAGTTGCTGGTACTTGGCTCGGTTGCCGACCGTGGGACGCCCGGCGAGTACTCAGTCGGCTGTACCTTCGCGTATATGGTGGTTCTGCGAAAGGACGTCTCGGACGAGGAGGCCAAGAGCTTCTCACACCGGGCGTGACTGTGCGCTCGCGGCAAGCGCGAAGCTCACGGCGGCAAAGATATGCATGCGCGCGGCCTCCGAACTCCAGAGCGAGCGCTCCGGCGGCAGGCGCGGCGCGAGTTCTGGGAGCACCGCTGCGATAGCCGTCGCGATGTCGTGCTCGCGGGGTCCAGTGGCGGAGAAGACGATACGGACGGCGGCACGTGACACCGATGCGATCTGAAGTCGGCGTGAGCGCCCGAAGGCAGTAACCGCTGCGAGTTTTATGACTGTGCGCGTGCGCCGTCGATCAGATCCAATGCGTTCCACGACGAGAGCGGACACGCGCTAGCGGTCAACCATCGACTCAATGCGCACGAGTAGCTCCTTCTCGGACTTCGAGGACAACTCGGCGACGCCCCAGTCGATCAACCGAATGGGTCCTTCGAGCACGGCGAGGCCGAACCCCTTGGGAAAGGGGTCTACAGCACCCGACCAGCGAAGGGGGCAAACAGCCCCGCTGGGCCGCCGCCAGGCCGGCGCACAGCGAAGTAGCGCAGTGCCAAGGGGGCAGCCAGTCTCTCTAGGAATGAGCACTTTGTGGGCGGAAAAGCCACGCGCACAGCTGCCCTGCAGGGCCTCCGCCGCTGACGACGGTATCGGTGCGGGCTTGGAACCGACGCGCTCTCGTCCGGCGCCAGGTCGACCCCCAGGCGTAGACTCGCCCAGCCCACACAACAAAGTTGCATCTGGGAGGGTGGCGAGCCTTGCATTGCAGCGGTCGCAGCGAGGCAGGGCCGAGACAATGAGCATGCGAAACGCTGTCGACGACTTGCTCGCCCTCGCACGGGCGGGAGGCCCCGGGCGCTTGGCTGACAAGGCGCAGATCCACGCAATCGTCGAGGGCAGGCACTACGCGCCCATGTCGCCCGCGGACGTCGCGAGGCTGGCGCTCGGACTCGCGCAGTCGGGACCGCTCCGAGACTGGCGGAGCCATCCGCGCCTCGGCCAACGCACGACCGTAGACATGCCATCAACCGGGGGCACGAGCAACAAGACTCCCATCATCGTCCCAGTGCTCGCCCTGGCCTGCGCACCCGATGAGATGGCCATCCCAAAGGTGTCCACACGCGGGCACACGGCCGGCACGATCGACATCCTCGAGACGGTGGGCTACGAGGCCTCCCTGACACCGGGTCGATACGAGACCATCCTCGACGATGTCGGCATCGCCAACGTTCTGCCTTCGCCGGACCTGGCGCCGGCAGACGACACGTTAATGAAGATACGCCGCGCCACGAACACGATGGCCGTTCCTGCGCTCGTGGTTGCAAGCATCCTTGCCAAGAAGATCGCCTCGGGCTGCCGCAACGTCGTCATCGACCTCAAGGTGGGCCAGGACTCGAAAACCGGCAATCTCGGACGATCCGTCGAGGCCGCCCGCCTTTTCGTGTCTACCGGACAGGTGCTCCGCGAGCAGGGGCACCTCGACGGCATCTGGGTTGTCGGCACCAACACGTATCGAAGCCAGGGACGCGCATTCGGGCGCGTCGCGTCGATGTGGGAAGCGGTTCGCGTGATCACGGGACGCGAGCACGGGTTCCTCACGGACCTCAGCGTTGAACTGGCAGCTCGCATGGTGGCTCTCGCCCGGAACACGACGGCCTGGGAGGCGCAGGTCGAAGCCGTGCGCTCCACGCTCGGCGCCAAGGCCACCTGCCTGGCCGAACGCTGGCTCGCGGCGCAAGGAGCGCGCACGGACTTCCTCGATGACCCGAACGTGCTGCTCGCCGGCTTGCGACGACACGAGATCCCTTTCCAGCACATTGGGATCCTAAGCTTAGAATTCCACGTGGACAAGTTGTCGC
>JADMIO010846029.1_pt1 | contig 18910 bp, 10 predicted proteins | sample 8958161 | NCBI WGS metagenome assembly JADMIO01 (sample SAMN16585339, study PRJNA669376) | soil metagenome | isolation source: Crop rotation soil | place: USA: Cullars Rotation, Alabama | collected 2011 | reverse complement strand
GCCGCGACTTCAAGTCACGTGAATTCCAAGCTTCGGATCCCACTGTGCTGGAAAGGAGATGACGCAGGCCGAGGCCGACGTCATGCCGCGCGGGATCTTCCAGTTCTATGTGATGGGCGACCCCACCCTGCGCGAGTCGCCCTACGTGTTCACCACGGGGCGCCTCATCGACGCCTACGACAACCGCAAGCCGCTGCCGGCCGTGCCGACCATCGGCAGCCTGGGGTTCGCCGTCCCCAGCAAGGGCTTCTGGAAGCTGATCTCCGCCGTGCAGGAGGAGTTCGACGAGGCGGTGGTCCGCATCAACATCCCCCCGAACGGGATCATCGACCGGGAGGCGCAAGCCGCCCGCGCCTACGCCGACGAGTGCCGCCGCTGGCTGTGGAAGCCGGGCGTGAAGCTGGAGATCACCCACGAGTTCTTCGATCGCGAGGGGATGCTCGACTTCCTGGCCTCGAACACGCTCAACGCCTTCCTCTATGACTACCTCCCCAAGGCCGGCATCTCGAGCACGCCCGACCACGCGCTGGCCGTGCGGCGGCCGGTGGCCATCAGCCGGTCGATCATGTTCCGCCACCTGCACCGGCTCGATCCGCCCATCACCTTCGAGGACACCACCTTCGCCGCCCTGATCCGCAACGGCACCCGCCCCTTCGATCACCTCCTCCGCGAGTGGAGCGCCGAAGGAATGCGGCTTCGCTACGAGGCGATCTTGAGCCAAACTCTGGCCCGGGCGGCCGAGCTGCCCCCCGTCTCGTCCCGCGGCCGCGCCCCGGCCGCGGATCCGTCGCATAATCCCGAGAAGCTTGGAGGTCTCTTGAGCTCACCCATGATGGACTTGCCCCTTCGCGCCTTGCGCGCCGCCCGCCGCCGCGCCGGCGAGTACGCCCAGCGCGTCCCCGGCCTCAAGCGGTACGCCCAGTTCAAGGTCGAGGAGCTGAAGGGCAACATCAAGCCGAAGAGCCGCCTCAACCGCATCCTCGACGACCAGGCGCGGTTCGAGTATCGCGACGTGATCAAGGAGGTCGAGCGCCTGGTGCCCGACCTGGTGGCCAAGAAGCTGGCGCGCGCCAACATCCAGCAGGCCTTCGTGTTCGACACGGTGAGGCGCTTCGCGCGCGACATGCAGAGCCCGCGCATGCTGTGCGTGGGGAGCTTCGAGGACTCGGCGTCGGCGGCGCTCAAGAAGCTCGGCTTCGCGGTCGACGAGCTCGACCCGGTCGTGAACCAGCTCAGCCTCGACGCCTTCTGCGCGCTCCCCACCACCAAGGAGGGCAGCTACGACGCCGTCTTCTCGACCTCGGTGCTCGAGCACGTCAAGGACGACGAGAAGTTCACCGGCCAGATGGCCTGGCTGCTCAAGCCGAAGGGCGTGGGCGTGCTGACCTGCGACTTCAAGGACGGCTGGCAGGTGGGCCAGCCCCTCATCCACGGCGACTTCCGCTTCTACACCAAGGAAGATCTGGGCGGCCGCATCCGGACGACCCTCAAGGAGTGCGACCTGGTCGACGACCCCCAGTGGAGCGCGCCCGAGCCCGACTTCGAGTTCCTCGGCTACACGTACACCTTCGCCACGCTGGTGTTTCGCAAGAGGTAGGCGTGGCGGCGGCGAACGGCCAGCCCGGCGGCGCGCGCGGCACCGTCCTGTTCGTCTCGCACCGCGAGAAGCAGTGCGGGGTCTACCAGTTCGGGCTGAACATCGGCGGGACGCTGCGCGCGTCCACCCGCTACGGCTTCCGCTACGTCGAGTGCGCGGGACCGGAGGAGTGCCACCGCGTCATCCGCGAGACCGCGCCCGTGGCGGTCATCTACAACCACCACCCCAGCACCATGCCCTGGATCTCGCGGCGCGTGGTGCGGCAGTCGCGCGTGCTCAGCATCGGCGTCATCCACGAGATCACGCAGGCGGTGGCCGACGAGGCCGACGATCTGACCTTCGACTTCCACGTGGCGCCCGACCCGACGCTGGAGCTGCGCAACCCGATCGTCTTCAAGACCGGGCGGTTCATCCCGTCGTTCGCGGGGGCGCGGGCGGATGCGGGCGTCGCGGCGGCGCCCGCGGTCCCGGTGATCGGCAGCTTCGGCTTCGGCACCGAGGGCAAGGGATTCGAGGACCTGATCCGCCGCGTGCAGGCCGAATTCGACGAGGCGGTGATCCGCCTGCACATCCCGTCCGCGGATTTTTCGGACCGCGACGGCGCCGCCGCGCGCGCCATCGCCGCCAGATGCCAGGCGCTCATCACCAAGCCCGGCATCCGCCTCGAGCTGCGGCACGACTTCCTCTCGAACGAGGAGTTGCTGGCGTTCCTGGCGGGCAACTCACTGAACGCGTTCCTCTACGAGCAGCAGAAGAGCGGCCGGGGCATCTCCAGCGTGACCGACTACGCCCTGGCCGTAGGCCGCCCCATCGCCGTGAGCCGGTCGTCGATGTTCCGCCACCTGCACGGCGTCCGCCCGCCCATCACCGTCGAGGACGCCTCCCTGCGCGACATCCTGACCGCCGGCGTGGCCCCGCTGGCGCCGCTGGTGGCCGCCTGGACCGCCGAGAACCTGGTGCGCGACTACGAGCACGCCGTCGACCAAGCGCTCGCGCGCGCCAACCACTCGCTGCTGCGCCGGACCGAGCTGTGGCTCGCCACCTCCCCGCGCGGCGAACCGATCCTGCGCGCCCTTCGCAAGCACCCGGCGCTCAAGTCGGCGGCCCGGTCTCTGCGCGACTGGGTGCGCGGCCGAGACCGGACCGGGGCCGCCGCCAAGTGAAGCGCGTCCTCCTCGTCCACCTGGTCTCGAACGGCGACTGCCTGATGGCCACCACGGTGGCTCGGCAGATCAAGACCGACTTCCCCGGCTGCCACCTGACCTGGGCCATCAGCTGGAAGTGCAAGCAGGTCATCGAGGAGAATCCGTACGTCGACGAGATCTGGTCCGTCGAGTACCCGGCGGGTGAGCTTCCGTTCGAGGGTCCGTGGAGGAGGACCGTCGCGGAGGCCGAGGCGCGGCGGCGGCGGGGCGAATTCGACGAGATCTTCACCACCCAGATCTTCCCCGACCACTACAACGACTTCGACGGGACGACGCGTTCGACAATCTTCCGCGCTTACGGCCGGCCCGTCACGGTGCCGGTCGCGCCAGTGATGCGGTTGAGAGAGGAGGAGGTCGCGCGCGTGACCGCCTTCGCGGAAAAGCACGGGTTGGCGCGCTACAAGAACGTCGTCCTCTTCGAGTGCGCCCCCGCCAGCGGCCAGTCGTTCCTGAACGTCGACATCGCGAGGCGCGTCGCCGCGCGGGTCGCCACGCAGATCCCCGACACCTCGTTCGTGCTCTCCAGCCCCCAGCCCTTCACTTCCGACCACCCCGCGGTGATCGACGCCTCGTCGCTGACCTACCGCGAGAACGCCGAGCTCTCCAAGCACTGCACCCTGCTCCTCGGCTGCAGCAGCGGCATCACCTGGCTCCTGACCTCCGACTGGGCCAAACGCCTGCCGACCATCCAGTTCCTGCGCAAGCCAGAGGCCTGGTACCTCTTCGCGTCGGTGAGGTACGACCACGCGCACTTCGGGCTGCCGGCGGAGCACGTAATGGAGACGGACGTCGCGACGGAAGACGAGACCGTGGGACTGGTGGCGCAGTACCTGCGCCAGGGGAGCTTCGGGGGACTGCGTAGCGCCGACTTCAAACCGTCAGTCGACCAGATCTACAACCTGTATCGGATGATGCACGGGCGCGTGGAGGTGCGGCGGGTGCTCCGGAACTTCCAGGTCCGGAATCCGACAACCCCAACGAACGTCGTGGCCTTTTTCGGTGGACTCGCAAGCCATCGCGTTCGCCAGTGCCTCCGGGATCTCGTGGGTCGGGCTTCGTCCCCGAACGCCAAATAAGGCAGCGCGCCTCGGGACTTGGCCTCGGCGTCTCGTAAGAGTAGCCCACCGCCTGCACGCAGCAGCTCCTATCGTCCGCCTCCCCCCGCCACCTTCCGCACGACCGACGCCTTCACCATCTGCGGCTAGATCTTGTCCCGCAGCGCGCCAGCGTTCTTGGCGTGTCCGTCGAGACGCTGCTCACGCCGAAAGCGAGCCTACGCCCAGCTGCTCCGGCGGTTCGTTGGCCGCGCGCCATCCCTTCGAGAAAGGTCTGCCGCCTCTTCCTCCCCGTCCGCTCGACACAACGATCGAGATCGCAGACGCCTTCGTCGCTCAGTACGACAGAAAGACTGGCCGAGCCCCTCCTAGCTAGGAGGGATCGAGAGCGGGATCGAGGGCGTCACGCATGGCGCGCTGAGGAGGACTCCTTTCCATCTGGCTCCGGGCGACGCCTGGGGGCGGTTGCTACGATGGCCATCGCGCCGAGCGCTCCGAACAGGATCATCTCGTCCATGTGCAGGCGCTCTTCTGCATCGGTCTGCGCAGAAAGCCATACGCCCTTGCAGTTGCCGCCGGCAGCTTGCTTGGCGAGATAATGCTGCTTGTTCATAAGCGCGCCATTTTGGATGTGCAGAAAGACGAAACTCAGGACCAAGATGAACGCCACGACGATTGCACGCTTAACACTGCTCCTCGTCCACACGGCGGCCGTGGTCAACAGGGCCAGGATCACTAGGATGACAGCCACCAGTGGATTCACGGAACACCTCCGCTGCACACGGGACAGTTCAACCGATTCGGCACTACTAGATGATAATCGCGAATAGCGTCCACGGCTCCGCGAGAGATCAGGTTCTGATCTTCGCCAGGATCGAAGAACGTACTGATGCCTGGGTGGCCTAAGACGTATTCGCCCATGTTGTAGACTTCCCCACCAATCGCGCCGCCGACCACACCGAAGTCGTTGAAGCGTGCCTCGCCAACGTATCCAACGAAGTAGTTTCCAAATTGTCCCGAGTCGAGGCGAGTGCCGTTGACCATGTACGTGTCGTTATCTATATCGTTCGTCTTGAAATCCCACTCTCCGCCCATGGTCCTTATTGTGATATCGAGCGCCGCTGCGCCGAACCACTTGGACCTGAGCTCACTGACGGCCGAGCCCAGGATCCGCTGCGTCTCCTGGGCACTGTAGTCCCTGACCAGTCGCGTGGGATTCCCATTCTCATCTGCTACCGCAGCAGATCCGAGTCCTTGGGTCCATTGGGCTTCGTTCGCAGCTCTGCCGGCCGCTTGCTCCCGCGCCTTCACCTCGACTACACTCTCGCCACTACCCCCGCCCCCCTGGGCCGCACTGGCCCGAGACACCCAGGCAGCTCTCCTTGCAACCCACCCAATCGCCGTCCACGCCGCCCCCTGCGCCGCCCCCATCGCGATACTTTCTCCGAGATCGGCGCCCAGAGCCACGTGGGACACCATCCCCATGTATGCACCCGAAGTCGCGCCGGCCAGGATCTGACTGCCCAACTGGACTGCGATATTTTTAGACTCTCCTGCCAGAGCAAGGGCACCGCCTCCGCTCACGGTCCCTGACACCGCACCAAACAGGTTCATGGTGACGACCTGATCGAACGACGCACCATTTGAGATCATGACGCCGTTGTTCCAGGCCTGCGCGATGAGGCCGGCGACGAAGCAGCCCGCGCCGCTGGTAGCTGCACAGACCCCGATCGCCGCAAGACCAAGACCGATGCCTACGGCGGAATCCCAACCAGCGCTCAGGATCGAGTAGCCCGTCGGATCGGTGTATCGCAGCGGGTTGTTGAGGACGTAGCTGTAGCGGTTATAGCTCTGGAGGTCGGAGGCGAACTGGACCTGCGGATCGGGCGACAAGAACCGCCCCAAGCCCTGGTCGTAGATCCGGCCGTTCATGTTGACGAGGCCGATGCCCGAGATGGTCTCGTGACCGGTGAACTCGCGGCGGCCGACTTGCTGCTGGAAGGAGTCGGGATTCACGGTGTGGCCGTCCAGCGTCCGCCGCATACCCCACGCGTCGTAGCTCATGGCCCCGGCGGGGGTAGTGCCTCCAGCGACGTGGCCCACCTCGTCGCTGACAGCCATGATGGAGCCGAGGTGGTCGACGTGGTTGTAACGGGTGTCGGTTTGGCTGCTCCCGCCTTGCTGTCGGACGATCCGCATGGCGAAGGCGCCACCGCCGTGCGCGCTGCCCGCGTAGATGAAGTGGGCGTGGATCGTCGCGCTGCCCTGAGTCGTACGCTCGTACATGCTCTTGCCGGTCGCACCTAGCCCGACGTAGAGCGTTCGGGACGCCTGACCGTTCGAGTCCAGGGTTGGCGAAAGAGCCTGCACCACCCGCGCGCCGTCCGCGCCGTACATGAAGTCGGCCGTCGCGGGGCTGCCGCTCAGCGTCCCCTGGCGGTCCATGTGCACCGGTCGGTTGGCTACGTCGTAGACGATGGTGCGGCCGCCGGGTCCCGACACCATCGCACCGTTGGCATCGTACACGAGCGGCTGCTCGCCCGTGACGCTGCAGACGGCGTGCGGGCCGGCGGCGCGCGGGCCTGCCAAGCACCCCGTGTACGTGTAGGGCCTGCCTGCCTTGGCGGTGAGGTTGCCGAGCACGTCGTAATCATACGACTCGGTCGCGTGGTAGGCAGGCGACACGACGTCGATCGTGGCGCTCTTCAGGCGGTTCAGCGTGTCGTAGGTGAAGGTCTCCGTGGCTGGTGAGCTGACGGCGTCGGCGCGCGTGCGCTGGCGCAGGTTTCCGATCTCGTCGTAGTCGAATCTCCAGTTCTGGATCGGGGTCGATCCGTCGTTGTAGGCCGTACTGGAGATCGCCGTCAGCCAGCCGGTCGAAGGGTTGCGCGCCGAGATGGTCTGCACGCCATTGCGGGTGCGCTCCTCCGTCACCTGACCCTGGGCGTTCATGGCGGTCGCCGCCCACAGGATGCCGTTGTCCGCGCCGTCGATCAGGTAGTGAAGGTATCCCGTGGAGGTGTAGCGATACCCGACGGTCAGGCGCGAGCCGTTCACGACCGGGTACTTCACGGCGCTCTGGCGCCCGTTGGTGTCGTAGGTGAGCTGCGTCGAGAACGTCGTCCCGTCGACGCACTCCGTGGTCTCGACGAGGTCGCCGAACGGGTTGTACGTGAAGGCGCGCGATGCGCGGTGGTCGCCGCTGACTCCGCTCCCCGCGACGTTGCACGATCCAGCGAGCTGGCCCTGCGCCATGCTGACCATCCCAGCGACCTTGCCGATACCACCGCCGGCAGTGTCGTAGACCCAGCGGGCCTGATTCCCGGTCACCGCGTCCTTCTTCTCCACGATGCGGCCGAGCACGTCGTACGACATCTCGATCCTGTTGCCCTTGGCGTCGACTTGCGCGACGAGATCGCCGAAACCGTCGTACTCGTAGTGCCACTCACCGGCGTCGGCATCGATCGTGGTCGTCTTCCGCCCATGGACGTCGTAGATGATCTCGACCAGGATCTGCGTACCGCGCTTGCTCTTTCGCAGGTTTCCTTCGGCGTCGTATTCGTAGTCCATGGTCGTGCCGACATCGTCGGACGTCCACTCGACCTTCCCGATCACGTTCTTGCGCTCCGAACGGTGCTGGATCTCAGGCTGTCCCTGCGCGTTGCGAAGATGGTGCTCGGTGGTGACGGTCGCGCCCGAGTAGGTCGACGTCACCTCCCCAAAGGCGAGATTTCCACTCGAGTCGATCACGCCCAGCTCGTCTCGAATGCTCAGCGCGCGGCCATATCGATCGTATTCGGTGCTCGTGCTGAAGCGATCGGACGCAGGGGTGCCGTCCAGGTAGGGCTTGGACTCGACGGCGGGCCTTCCCAGGAGGTCGTAGGCGGTGGTGGAGAGGACGTAGCCGCCGCCGAAGCTACGGGTGCGCGACCCCACTTTCCGTCCGAGCACGTCCGTGTAGACCCAGGTGGGGCTCGCCCCCGGGGGCCGCGTGATGGCCACGATCTTCGATCCTGCTGGATCGGCGCTGGATATTGCCGCGTAGTTGACCGCATAGGTCGTCGTGAGCGGCGGATTGAGCGCATCCGTCGAACCGCACCTGACGGTCTCCTGGGTACGCCGGCCGAGGGCGTCGTAGGCCCAGCAGGTGTGGATCCCGTTGGGCCCGGTCTTCTGGAGAAGCACGCCCTTGATCGGGTCGTAAGCGGTGAACTCCTGGTGCCCTGCCGCGTTCTCGGACTTCACGGGGAAGCGGCCCTTCTCGGCGTAGTCCAGCGAGCTCCGCAGGCCAGGACCCGACGGCGCGTTGAAGTCGGCTGGATCGAAGCTGGTCCGAGACGTACGGAACGGAAGGTGATCCAGACCCGGCGACTGGGAATTCACTGCGCCTGGCTTGCACTCGGTGAAGTCGGTCGCACAGCTCGTCGTGACGGCCACGTTCCCGAATCGGTCATACCGATATGCCGTACGAAGCTCGATGGGCGGACCTGCGTCCGGCTCGACGAGCTTCCGCGTGAGCGCGTAGGTGTTTCTGAGGTTCAACCCCAGGGCGAACTCCTGCACCAGGTCGTACTGAAAGCCGGTCGTGCGAATGATCATCGGTCCGAGCGGCGCCAGCCACTGCGACTTGACCGTCGTCTTCGTCACCTTTCCCAGCGCCTTCAGGTTCGTGAACTCGTACTCGTTCTCGATGATCTTCCGATGTTGCTGTCCGCCGGGAACCGCCACGGTCACCGTAATGAGGACCGCATTTCCTTTGTCGTCATATCGATATTCTGTGGTGGTCTTGACGTCATGAGCTTGCGCGGTCCCCACGCCCACGAACGCCGTGTCCTCGACCTTCACCGGGTAGACGAAGAGCGTCGTCTGCGCCGGGTAGTCATCCTCCGGGTCAGGGCCTGTCATCGGGGTGCAATCGGGAACGCCGTTCACCCCGGCGATCGTGTCGCAGTAGGTCGTCTCGGTCCTGCTCATGAGATCGCCATTTGCGCGTTCGATCGAGATCGGCAACCCCGTGTAGGGATACGCCTGCGCATACGTGGTCGTCGTGGTGAGGCCCGACGGATCGGTGGAGAGCACCTGACGGAATCCCTGTGGTCCGCGACCGAGCCCGCTCCCGCGCAGGTCACGGTATCGGTACGTCGTCGTCGACATGTGACCCGTGCCATAGCCGTTCTCCGCCAGGACGGAGGCAACAACCCGAATTGGGCTAGCCAGGTAGGTCGTCCCCTCGATGGGCCCCGGCGCATCGGCGTAGGTTCCCTGAGCGTGAGCCGCCGCCGTCGTGATCACGGCATAGGTGACCTCGCTCCTCCTCGCCAGGCCCTTCGGGAACTTCGTGATGACAGGCGGGCGGAAGGTGTTGATCCAAGCTCGATTGATGGTGACGCCGCCCGGCCCCGTCGCGGTCTGAACCAAATCCGTGACGCCGTTGCCATCGAGATCCACGAACGTCGCACCCGATCGGTCATTCGGCTCGCGATCGCTCTCGTCGGGAGTGACGGGCACGCGGATTCCAGCCGGACCTGCCGACGTCTGCCAGCCGGAGATCCCCGCGATGTCCTTCCACTGTGTTCCTGTGTTTATGAGGACCTGGCCACCATCGGCGTGGTTCAAGATGACGTCGGCGAGACCGTCCGCGTTGAGGTCGGCCATCGTCGCCATCCCATACTCGTTCCTGATGGTTCCGTCACCCGATGGATCTGGCGTTTCGTATGGGAACAGCGAGCTCGCATAGCTCAGGGAGTTGGTGCCGTCGGGCAAGTACCCGTAGGCCGTCGACAACGATACGGCGGTCCGAAAGCTCGTGGGATCCTTGCGATAGTGAGCGACCGAGTCATGGAGGCCGTCGCCATCGACGTCTCCCATCGACCGCGTCCCCCTGCCCGCGTCGAGGTTTGGCTGCCCGCTGAAGGTGGTCGTGAGGAACACGGAGTTCACCACGCCTCCTCCTCCCAAGACCCCTGTGTTGATGCCCGCGTGAAAGGCGGGCGGGGTTCCGTACTGGGCATTGGAGATGAGATCTGCCAGCCCATCCCGATTGACGTCCTGGAGATGGAAGAGCGTCGACGTGAGCCCGAACATCCTGTAGCCGGCGCCGGCTTCCCAGCCCACGGTACCCTTGCTGAGAAGCACGTTCATCTCGGCGGCCGTATCACGCCAGTGGACGAGGTCGGCCCGACCGTCGCCGTTGAGGTCAGCGAGCGTGTCGCCCTGTTCGATGTTGATGTCAGGCCACCCTTGGGGCGTGACCGCGAACGCGCCGAAGTACTTCCATAGCCCTTCCGTCCTGATTCTATTGAGCCATACCTGCGGCTGCCCGCTAATCGTGGTGATGAAGTCGGCCAGCCCGTCGCCGTCCACATCGGCCAGCCGTGCCCCCGTTTTCAGGCCATCGGATTTGACCAGGGTCGCGATGGTGGGGAGCCTCCAGATCGATTGAAGCTCCCAGCCGCTTCCCGTAGACCTCCAGGTCCGGTTTCCGGCTGGATCGCCCTCCTTCGCCGAGACGAGGTCGACGCGACCGTCGCCATCCACGTCGACGAACTGAGTACCGCGAGATTTCCAGAGCCCCCCCTCCTTGTAGGGATCGATGCGCGTCGGAAGCGCGTAGGTTGACGACGCTTCTACCCACCCATAGTTTCCGCCGTCCCACTCGAAGGTCATCGTTTCCAGGGGGAGCCCGCCCGCCTGATAGTCGATAGACTCAAGCCGGCTCGGAAGGATGGGGTCGTTGGTGGGGTTGGAGATGTAGTGCAGGGTGTAGGTGCCGAGCGGCGTGGTTATCCCGGTGAGGCGGTATTTCTTCGGAATGATCGACTCGCGAAATCGGACGTGGCGAACGTCGAGCCTGGGCTGCGGATCGTAGTTGAATGTGATGGTGTGGAACGGTTCGACCGCTGGTTCGTCCGATGGAGCAGTGCCATCGTCGTGATGAACGGCGCCCGCGATGTGTCCCGTGTACTCGATGCTCGTGACGCGGATCCCCTCGGTGACGAAGTCGGTAGGACCTTGGTCGTTGTTGTAGTGAACGTCGTAGTAGTTGCCCCAGAGGTCCATGACGCGATCGAGCGCCCACACCGCGATCTCGGAGTAGAGGAAGACCGACTGGTTGTCAGGCGCGTCGGCGTTTCGCAACATCACGCGGCTCTTGTCGCTCGAGCCGTAGTAGCGAGTCTCGCCTCCCTTGGTCTCGACGGTAAACGTGCCGTCGGGGCGTCTGGTGATCAAGCTGAAGTCGTCCGATTCCAGCTTGTAGACCATCGTCTCTCCCACCTGGAACAGCCTCTTGCCGTCCAAGCACAGCCCATCCTCGGGATTGGAGGAGTCGAGGGCCAGCATGCTCACGGGCGCCGCGCGTCCGTCCTGGACGCGGTTCTTCGGGCACCTGTGGATCATCGAGAGGCCGCCGAGCTCCCAGCCCTGTCCGGCGATCCCGTTTCCGCCCTGGCTGTTGTAGTTGAGACTCAGGTTGGGGGCCATGCCGGCGATGCCGGGCGGGATGGCGATTGGGACCGAGTACGTGGCGGCGCCCGAAGGGCTGATTGAGAGCTCCCCTGGGATGGTTCCGTTGAAGGGGTTTCCCACGAATGGCTCACCGGCCGGCGTCGCTTCACCAGGCGGCTGGGTGGGATCGAGATCGGGTTTGATGGTGACCAGGTGACCGTCGATGATGACGCCGTAGCCGTTGGTGCCGATCGTGACCCGTGTCAGGTGGGTGCTGGCCGCCGAGGCTGTGACCGTCTGGCCGTTCACGGTCCACTGGACGTTGTGTCCGTTCGTGAAGGTCGGAAGGTACTCGCCCGGGTGGTTGCCCGGCGTCAGCCATCTTGGGGGGGCGGGCTGCGGCGCGCCGACCACGGCGCCGTCCAGGCGAGCCTCATTCGTGGTCGGATAGAAATTGCCCAATCCGGCGCTGTTGTGCCCGAATACGGCGACGAAGTGCACGCCGTCTCCGGTATCGACCACGCCGTCCGCGCGCAAGCACCACCCCTTCATGTCTCCGTCGCACCCGACGGCCAGCTTCATCCGAAAGCCGCGCCAGCGCCCGGTCGCATCCTCCTGGGCCAGCCCCACGACCTCGTCCGAGTCGTTGATGCTTTTGGCGTCGCGAAGCGTCCAACCCGAGGCCGGTTGCACCAGATCGTTGAGGTCGATCAAGCCTAGCTCGTCGGTGTAGATGACGGCGCGCACGGGCCAGTAGCCTTGCTGGTCATAGATGCCGGCGGCGACATGTCCCTTCGAGTTGACGTCGGAAGCCGCGATCGTGTACCAGGGCGCTGCGTACGCTCCCTCGGTAGGATGACCGAGATCCACGACGTCGCCTGTCGCCATGTCCAGACGGAAAGCGGAGGGACGGCCGTCCCGCAGGCCTGTTCCCGCTATTTGACCTGACTCGTTGATGTCGCTGGCGACCAGGAGCTCCCATCCGGAGTCAGGCTGGACGAGCTCGTTCAGGTTGGTCCATCCCGTGCTTGGGTCGTAGAGAGCGGCTGTCAGTGAGCCTCCCGCGAGGCTCAGCCCGCCAACGATCTGCCCACGATCGTTGATGTGCGACGCGCCGCCGTCGCCGGTGTACGCAGGATCGGACGGGGGGACCAGCACGTCGAAGAAGCCGTCACGGTGCCGAGACCAGAACTGACGCATGGCCGATGCTCGGTGTCCGAGCTTTCCTCGCCTGAACAGGTCTATCTGGTCCCCACCGAGCGGGAGATCGACGACGGAGACTTCGTCCAACACGCCTCGGAAGTTGGACGACGGAGCGCCTCCGCGGCAGCCGACCGAGACGCTGTTCACCCACGGGCTGGGAGTGCCGCCCGAGGTCTGCTCGCGAACCAGCACGCCGTTCACGTAGGCACGAATGGTGCGTTGGTCGGATGTGACGGCGATGTGGGACCATTGGTCGAAGGGGATCGTGCCCGCTGGGTCCGCGAACATCGCGGTATTGATCCAGACTTGGCCACTCAGATTGGCGCTGCTGGTGCCGTTGCATCCCAGCGACATGATGTAGCGTTGCTGGCGGGCCACGATCACCTTGGGATCGCCGGGGCACATGGACGCCGCCGGCTTGACCCACGCCATCATGGTGATGCCGCTGCTGTTGAGCGGATCCGGTTCTGCGCCTGCGGTGGTGTTCAAGCAGACACTTCCGTCCATCTCCATTGCCTGCTCGTGGTTCCCATTTCGGTCGTCGACCCAGTGCGCGCCGGCCGGCTGCGTGAACGTGCCGAATCCGATGGCGTCGGACGCGTCGCCGTCCAGGTGCCAGACCGCCGCGGTCCCGCCGCGGAGGTAGGTCGCGGTCCCCGCCACCTCGGGCAATCCCGACGAGCCGTGGACATTGTTCAGCGTCCAGGCCCACATCTTCACACCTGGCGGCCCCACCCAGTACGGAACTGGCATCGGCAGGACCTCGTACGAGCCGTTCGGTCCGGGCGCCGGGCGGTAAATTGCCGGCCGCAGAAAATCACCGCCGCCTGGGCCGCCGAATCCGACCATCTCGCCGGATGCGTTGATGGCAATCGCGTAAGCGTTCGATCCCGAAGGGTTCTGTAGCTGGGTGCGCTGCCCGGCGCCGTTCACCATGAAGGGGGACGACGGAACACCGGCTACGATGACGTTTCCCCCCTGCTGCGTGAACCCCACCACCGTGCCGGCGTTGTTGATCCCTATCGCCACGGTGGTGTCGCTGGGGCTGGCCCCGTAGGCAGCGATCGGCTCGAAGAGCGTCGGAGCAAGGTAGCCGCCCGGGATGAGACCCGACTGGCGCGCCGCCGCGATCTGCGTGGCCGTCAGCGGGGCTTGTATCTCTCGGGAAGCTGACCGGGCTTGGTCGTCGGCAGCGCACCCGGCGCTCCCGACGAACGAAACAAGTACCCACCAACCGCCGATCCCGCGGAACCTTTGCCTGGCGCGCATCTCTCCTCCAAACAAACAGACGGACCAACACGCGATCTGTCGCGCATTTTCCGTCCCTCGGCCCGGTCCCCCTGGAGCGCCACGCCCCAACCGAACAGGTGAACAGCAGCAGCGAATTCACTGGTAGCAGACTCTCGCGTCACGGCTCAACACGAAAACGGACGCTACGATCGAAAATTAACGCGCGAGCGTCACCTAGCGTGCGCCGTCGCACGCGGGCGAGCCTGGACGTCAGCCGCCCTACTCCCGCGCGTCCCTGAGCATCCGATACGCCCGCTCGGTCACCGACGCCGGCAGCCTTTGGAGGCCCCACATCAGCCCGCGGCCCAAGGCCCTGCGCGCGCTGCGCACGACGCCGTTCTTCGGCGCGCCGGTGCCGGTGCCGTCGCCTGGTCGGGCCCAGGCCCAGGGGACCTTGATGTACTTCGCGTAGCCGGCGTCCTTGAGCGCCTGGTTGTACGCGGCGTAGATCTCTGTCAGGTCCGGCCTGGCGGCCATCTTGTAGCGGTCGTAGTGGTGCAGGGGCAGCTCGCCGGTGTCGAGGCGGAAGGAGCTGAAGTGGAAGAAGGCCAGCCGCGCGCTGCCGGCGGCGCCCTCGACCCACCACGCCCCATCCTGACCTCGGACCAGCGACCGCTCGTGGAGGTTCCAGGGGGCCATGTCCCAGCCGGGGTCGTGCACGACGCGCGCGCCGCGGAAGAGGATGGGCACCAGGTTGACCCAGAGCTGGTCGACGAACATGCCGGCGTCGGGGCGGATGTAGCCGGCGGCGTAGGTGCGCTCCTTCCACCAGGCGAGCATGCGCGCGGCCTCGTCGCCGCGGCGGATGGCGATGAAGCCGAGGTTGTAGACGCCGAACTTGAGGAACGAGGTCTCGGCGGGGGTGCGGCCGTCGAGGGGGACGGGGGTGAGCGCGTGGGGGGTGAGGAGGAAGTTGGTGGGATCCACCAGCGCGTCCATCCCCGCCAGCGGCGCGAACACCTGCACGTCGGGATCGAGGTAGGCGACCTGGTCGGCGCCGCGCTCGGCCAGCAGGTGCTCGAAGATGCGCGGCTTGATGCAGGTGTTGAGCTCGACGATGTCGTACTTGGCGGCCAGCTCGGCGGCGCGCGGCTCGATGGTCTCGATGGGGAGGACCTCGAACGGGATGGCGGCGTAGTCGACGGCGTCGCTCTTGCGGTCGGCGAGGCCGATCACGAACGTGGTCTGGGGATCGTGCCGGCGCAGCGACTGCCCCAGCACGATGGCCTGGCCGAGGTAGTTGTTCGAGCAGATGGTGAAAACCACGCGCACGGCGCTAGCCCCCTGCCCCCGCCCCGCCGGCGGCCGGGTCCTCGGCGCCGGCCTTCATCATCATGTCGGCCAGCGCGTCGAACCCGATCTCCGGCCGCCAGCCCAGCGACTTGATGCGCGCCGGGTTCGAGACCAGGCGGGCGTACTCGGCGCGGAAGCCGCGTCCGAGCTCGACGTGGTCGCGCCAGCGCAGGCCGGCGTGGGCGAAGCAGCGCTCCAGCCACTCCTCGATGGAGTGCCCCTCGCCCGAGCCGATGATGGCCTCGCTGATCTCGTGGGCGGGGTCGGCATCCTGCGAGACCAGCGCCAGCATCGCGCGCGTGACGTCGCCTGCGAAGGTCCACTCCTTGACCACGCCCGTGTCCCCCACGGTGATGCGCTCGCCGCGCTGGGCGGCGGCCGCGATCATGCGGCTCACGTGGCGCGCCGGGCGGCGCGGGCTGTCGTGGTGGAAGAGATAGCCGACGTAGGTGCGCAAGCCGAGCGACCGGTAGTAACGGGCCGCGTACACGGACTGGATGCGCGCCACCGCGTAGGGGCTGCTGGCGGCGAAGGGCGTCGCCTCGTCGATGGGGGCGCCGCGGTTCTCGAACTGGACGGCGGAGCCGGGGATGAAGACGCGGGCCTGACGGCGGTGGCGCCAGGCGCTCTCGAGCACGTTGAGCGCGCCCGTCGAGATGGTGGCGTGGTTCTCGAAGACGGCGTCGTGGCGGGTGGTGGAGGCGGCGGCCAGCTGGAAGACGTAGTCGGGCGCCACCTCGCGCACGAGCTTCTCGACGTCGGCCAGGCTGGCCACGTCGGCGCGCACCCAGTCGCCGGCGCGCGAGACGCCGACGGTCTCGACGCCGCGCGCGCGCAGCTGGTCGACGAGGTAGCCGCCGTCCTGCCCGTTGGCGCCGAAGACCAGCGCCCTCCGCGGGCCCTCGTGCACTTAGGTGTCTCCGCGCACGACCTCGACCGTCGGCAGCGGGAAGATCATGCCCACGCCGCGCGCCAGGAGCTCGCGCTCGCGCTCGAGGAACTCGGCGCGGAAGTGCCAGGGGAGCACGAGGTAGTAGTCGGGCTTGGCCTTGCGCGACTCGTCCTCGCTGACGATGGGGATGTCCGTGCCCAGGGTGCGCGCGCCGTACTTGTCGGGGTTGCGCTCGGCGGCCACGTCGACGAGGCGGCTGTCGATCCCGCACCACTGCAGGATGGTGTTGCCCTTGGTCGACGCGCCGTAGACGTGGATGCGCTTGCCCTCGGCGCGAAGCTTGCGCAAGAGGCCCAGCAGCTGCTCGCGGTGCACGTTCACGCGCTCCTGGAAGAAGCGGTACGGCTTGTCGGTGTCGAGGGCCAGGTCGAACTCCTCCTGGCGCAGCTTCTTGATGTTGGCGGCGAACTCGGGGCTCCGGTAGAGCAGGCTGCCGGCGTGGGTGGCGTAGCAGCGGATGGAGCCGCCGTTGATGTTGTTGAGGGTGGCGTTGACCAGGCGCAGGTCGGCGGCGCGCAGGATGTACTCGATCACCGCCAGGCTGTAGTACTCGAGGTGCTCGTGGCAGATGGTGTCGTAGCTCGTGAGGTGCAGCATGGTCGGCATGTACGACATCTCGAGGCACCACACCCCGTCGTCGGCCAGGTTCTGCTTGATGGCGCGCGCGAAGGCGATGGGATCCTCGAGGTCGTAGAACATCGCGATCGACGTGATGATGTCGCAGCGCTTGCCCTCGAGGACGGAGCCGAGCTCGGGCGACGGGAAGAGGTCGTGGACCACCTTGATGTCGGGGGGGACCTCGCGCGCCAGGTCCGACGGGTCGATGCCGAACTTGAGCGCGCCCTTCGGCATCGCGTTCAGCAGCGTGCCGTCGTTGCACCCGATGTCGAGCACGCGCGGCGCCGGCTTCTTCACGAGGGCGCTGGCCTCCTGGGCGATGCCGGCCAGGTGGTTGCGCATGGTGGCGTTGGTGCCGGACCGGTACCAGTACACCGAGTACAGCACCTCGGGCGGCACCGTGTACTCCATCTGCAGGAGGCCGCAGGCCTTCTCGTCGCGCATCGGATCGCAGCGCACCAGCGAGGTCGGCACCCGCCGCATGGGCGGCAGCTGCCGGTCGGGCTTCACGAAGGAGCCCTGGAGGTGCTGGTCGCCGAGATCGATGACCTTGGTCAGGGCCGCGGACTGGCACACGCGGCAGGTCGTCCGGTGGATGAGGTGCATGAGGCTATGCTCCCGTTGGTGGGCGGTGGGATTCGACGGCGCCTTCGCCTTCCATGGCTTCGATGGCTTCCTTGAGGGCGCGGTCGATCCGATCGATACACTCGTTGCGCTGCAGGTTGAGGATGGCGAGCTGCTTGACCACGGCGTCCTTCTGGTCGGCGGCCACGCTGGCGAAGTCGTAGACCTTCTCTTGCTCGTGCCACAGGGCGCAGTTGACATGCGCGAGCTGGCTGAAGGCCTGACCGAGGGTCCCCTCCACCCGCGGCACGGCGTTCCCGTCGCGCTTGTAGACCTTGTTGGCGGCGAAGGTGAGGCGCTCGCGAGGGATGGCGCCGGAGGCGGCCGCGGAGACGAAGCCGTCGATCTCTTCGCGCAGCTGCTGCTCCTGGAGCTCGAGACTCTTCAGCCTGGCGGGCTCCTCCGAGTGCCACTGCTTCAGCTTCACCACGGTGAGCTTGTCGCAGAGGGAGCCGAGGGTTTCCGCCATTGATGCCGCCAGTCTCGCGAATGTCGATCGTGCGTAAGTACCGGGAACGGCCGCATTATGCATGCGGGAACGTGGGGCGGCAATGGTCGCGCGCGGTGGCCGGCGCGCGCTCGTGACGCCACTTCGCTGCGCCATGGCTACGCTATGCTGTGTCGAGGAGCATGGCTGCCGACACACCCGACGCACCACCCCCGGCCGATCCGAGCCCTCCCCGCGAGCGCGATCGCGACGCCTACCTGGCGGAGCAGATGGAGCGCCAGAAGCGCGGCGAGCCGATCGACGTCGAGTGGGTGCGCGCCGAGCTCGAGCGCGTCCGCGTCGAGGCGGGACGGCGGCACGCCCGCACGCAACGACAGCTTGCCCTCGTGACGGCGCTGTCGGCGGCCGCGCTTCTCTTCTTGTGGATCCGCGGCGGCGGCCTGGGCCGCCCGGGCGGCGTGATGTTCCTGGGCCTCATCCTGGTCGGGCTCCTCGCCGCCTGGGGCCTGTCGCGACGCAGGCGCTAGGGGCTGGAGCGCCAGGAGCTAGTATGAGAGGCCGACCCCGAACCGCAGGAAGGGGCCGCGCGGGGACAGCGTTCCCAAGCTGGTGACGCCGGCCTTCTCCCCGTCGGAGGCCGGGAGCGCGGGGCGCAGCGCGAGGTCGTGCGCGGGGGCCCAGCCATAGCCGGCGTCGGCGAGCAGCCAGAAGCCGAGCACGCTCGAGTTGCGCGTGAGGCGATAGCCGCCGCCCACGCTCGCGTCGGCGGCCAGCGTCGTGTAGCTCGCCGCCAGGGCCACGGGTGCGCCGGTGCCGTCGAGGCGGACGTCGGCGAGCAGCACGCCGGGCGCGACGCGCGCCGCGAAGTAGACGTCGGTCCGCGGCACCCAGCGTGCCTCCAGCGCGAGCGAGAGGCGCTGCAGCTCGAGCCGCGCGTCCGCGCCGCGCGCGGCGGCCTGGGCACGACCGTCTTCCCAGGCCACGCCCAGCGCGGGGACGATCCGGCCGGTGGCGTTCGCAGGCGCCAGCACGCGCGTGAGCGACACGCCCATCTGGGTCATCCCGTCGGTCTCCGAGAACGGATCGAAGCCGCCGTCCTTGATGAGCCCCACGCGCACGCCGCCGGCCAGATGCCAGAGGTTCGGACCGGCGGGATGATCGCCGCTGCTGATCGCCGGC
>JADMIO011070342.1_pt1 | contig 18911 bp, 20 predicted proteins | sample 8958161 | NCBI WGS metagenome assembly JADMIO01 (sample SAMN16585339, study PRJNA669376) | soil metagenome | isolation source: Crop rotation soil | place: USA: Cullars Rotation, Alabama | collected 2011 | reverse complement strand
CTTCACGATCGTCGCCGAGCCGCCCGTCTCTGCCGTGCTCTTCATCCGCACGACCATCGCCGTCACGTTGTCGTGACCGCCGCGGGCGTTCGCGAGATCGACGAGCTGCCCTGCAGCCTGCGCCGGAGGGTGCGCGCCCGCGACCTGGAGGATCTCGCCCGCGCCCACGAGATCGGAGAGACCGTCGGAGCAGAGCACGAACACGTCGCCGGTGACGTACGCGATGGGCTCCGCGCGCGCGTCGACCTCGCACTCCCCCGCGATGCCGAGCGCGCGCATGATCTTGTTCGCGTCCGGATGCGCCGCCGCGTCCTCGGCGCGGATCAAGTTGCGATCGACCATCTCCTGGACCATCGAGTGGTCCTTCGTCACCTGCGAGATCGCTCCCGCGTGCACGAGGTAGACGCGGCTGTCGCCGACGTGCGCCACTTCCGCGCCGCGCGAGTGCGCGAGCACCGCGACAACGGTCGATCCCGGACGGAGGCCGTGCTCCGCCGTCGGCATGCCCCACACGCGGCGGTTCGCCTCCTCGATCGCGTAGACGAGCGCCTCGCGCGGCGAGCGATCCGGCTTCGCGTGCTCGACGCAATCGAGGATCGTCTTCAGCGCGAGCTCGGACGCTTCCTTGCCTCCCGCGTGACCGCCCATCCCGTCGCAGACGACCGCGAGCACGCCGAGCCGCGTCTCGAGGTGACCCGCCGAGTCTTCGTTGACCTGCTTGTCCGGATCGCGCCCCGGATCGGTGCGGAGCGCGATCTCGACGGCAGGCATGTTGGGCGTCGTGTCGCTCATCGCCTATTCGATCCGCGCCGTGAACTCGATCGGCCCGAAGCGGAGCTGCGCGCCGTGAGGGACGTCGGCCCACGCGCCGGAGGGGATCCGCTGGCCGGCGATGAAGGTTCCGTTGTTCGATCCCTCGTCGCGCACCGAGAGCCTTCCCCCTTCGAACTTGAGCGTCGCGTGAACGCCGCTCACGCGCGGCTCGGTCAACGTGATCGGACACTGCGCCGGATCGCGACCGACGTGCACTTCGACGCCGGAGCGGATGGCGAACTGCCCCGCCGCGCCGATGATCGAAGCGCTCGTCGCCGCGCCGCTACCGTAGGGATTCGGTGGAGGCTGGAGCGGTGACGGCATTCCGCCCGTGAGCGGATAGGCCGGCTCCGCGCCTGCTGGCGCTGCGACCCCGGCGGCCACGTCCTTCGGCAGGGGCTGCCCGCAGCTGAAGCAGATCGCGTTCTGCCCCGGCATCACCATCGTCATCGAACCGCAGCTCGGGCAGCGCACCTGGACGACTCCAGGCGCGCCTCCGGCTAAAGGGGCGGCACCTCTTTCTGGTTCGGGTGGTGACGCGAGAATCGGTGGCGGTGGTGTCGGCGCGGCAGGCGGCGGCGCGTAGAGCGGCGCGGCTTGCGCGATCATCGGCATCGGCATCGGGTCGACCGGCGCCGCGCCGTAGCCACCGCCCGGAGGCGGATATCCCCCACCGCCCGGCTGGTACGGAGGCGCTCCACCGTACGGCGGCGCTCCTCCACCACCCGCGACGACCGGAGCCGGAGGCGGCTGGTTCGAGCGCTTCCCCTTCCCTCCTCCACCCCCGCGCATGAGCACGACGACGAGGAGAAGGATGACGACGACGAGACCCGCCGCGCCGAGGATGATCGGGAGGTTGAACGGCTTCTTGCTCGCCTTGAGCGTGAGCACCGTCTTCGCGTCGTAGCCCGACGCGCGGCGCGCCTTGTTGTCGTAGATGACGACGCGCGTGATCGTGTTGTCGCCCGTGCCTTCGAGGAGCTTCTCCTCGTCGGGGACGTTGAAGGTGACGAAGGTGTCGCTCGCCTCCGTCGCTCCGCCGCGCATGTTCTGGGCGATGAGGTTCTGCATCGCCTGCTTCGCGACGTTCGGATCGCGCTTGTTGACGTTCGGGTTCGGCTGCGTGCCCGCGGGGACGAAGTACGCCTCGGCGCGCTCCTTCTGACCGCCCCAGCAGAAGTCGCCGAACACCTTGAACGTGCCGCCGGGGTGGACCGGATCGGCCTCCGCCGTCGCCTTCGTCTGCGCGATGTTGATGTCGAGCGGCCACGTCGACGGATCCACGCCGACCGGAACGTCGATGAAGCTGCCGTCGGAGATGATCGGCTGCGAAGGATTGGTGAAGATCAGGTTGAACGACTGCGTCGCCGTCGGGCCGATGCAGGAGAGCTTCCATTTCACGACCCACATCTGGTTGAAGCGGGTCTTCACGAGCGAGAGGATCGTCTTCGACTTCTCGATGCCCTGCCCGGCGAAGACGATGTCGAAGAACCCGCCGATCTCGGGGTTCGACAGGTCCTGCATGAACTGCATGTCGTTCGACGCGTACTTGTCGTTCACGAACCCGTGCGCGTTCGGGAAGTAGATCGAGATGACGGGGAGCGGCGTCTTCGGAGCGAGCGGGTTGTCGTCCGGGAAGCGGCCCTTGTTGAAGTAGGTCTTCATCACCTCGGCGGCGGCCGCCGGGCTGTTGATGTCCTCGCGGCCGGCGCCGTTCGAGAGGATGACCATCGCCTGGTGCATCGGGACGTGCTGCACGCCCGTCGTGTTGCCGATGTCACCGAACGACTTGGTGATGTTCTTGATCTGCGTCGAGAACGGACGGCCGGGCGAGTTCGACGGCGACGGCGAGCCGTTCGCGGCGAGGATGCCGGTGAGCGTCGCCTTCTGCGCGGCGGGCACCCACGACGAGTTCGCGCGATACACGTTCGGGCGATCGTCGAAGATGATGAGCTTCGCCATGTCGTTCGGACCGAGCGATCCGACGAGCTGGTTCGCGACCTCGCGCGCGTCGCCGTAGCGCGGGCCCATCTGGCTCGACGCGTCGAGCGCGATGAGCCACGCGGTGCCGACGAGCGGATCCTTCGACGCCGAGCCCCACTGCGTCTTCGAGACGAACTTCGCCGGGAGATCGCTGCCGTCGACCTTCACCGTGAGGACGGCGCTGCCCTCGGGGAACTGGAACGTCTGGAAGAGCGAGTTCTTCTTCTCGACGGCGCTCGAGATGCAGTTGAGGAGCGCGTCGCCCTTCATCGTGCAGCCGTTGTTCGTCACGACCTCGCTCATCGGTGACGCTTGCGCGACCTCGATGACGGTCGTGAGGAGCGGCGTCCCCTCGTCGACGCCGGCGCGAGGGTCGATCCGGAGGATGTGCGCCGCCGGAGCCGCGCCCGCGACGCCCGCTAAAAGCAGGGCGAAGACGAGCGTGATGCATTGGAGGACTCGCTTGCTCACGCGCGCGAGCCTACTACGGTCCGGCGGTCAGAGGCGAGTGATGACCTTGACCACGGTCGTGTAGCCTCCGAAACGGACCTTGTCGCCGTCGCGGAGCTCACGCTTCCCGTTGAAGCCGATGTGATCTTCGTTCACGAAGGTCCCGTTCGTCGAGCCCGTGTCCTCGACCTGGACGGAGCCCGCGGTCGCGTCGACGATGATCGCCGCGTGACGCGAGGAGATCGTCGCGTCGGAGAGCGGGATGTCGACTTGCTCGCCGGAGTTCGCCCGACCCACCGTCTTCCGTCCGCCGTGGAGCGGCCAGAAGTCTCCTTGCGTGTTCGACTGGTACGAGACCAAGAACCCGCGGAGCGCGTTCGGCGGGAGGTTCGGAGCGGGCGCGGCCGCGGGCTGCGCTGCTTGATCGCCGCCGAAGGCCGGAGGAGGAGGCTGCGCCCCACCGAAGCCGCCCTGCGGCTGACCGAATCCGCCGGGCTGACCGTACTGTCCCGGAGGCGCGTCGGTTCCACCGAAGCCGCCGCCTTGCTGCGGAGGCGGTGCGCCGAAGCCGCCCTGCGGCTGACCGAAGCCGCCTTGCTGCGGCGGAGGTTGTCCGAAGCCACCTTGTTGCGGAGGCGGCTGACCGAAGCCGGGCTGTCCGTACCCACCGCCGCCGTACTGTTGCTGGTTCGGATCGGGGAACGGAGGTGGCTGCGGTTGGCCGTACTGCGGCTGCTGGCCGAAGCCGCCTCCTTGTTGCGGCGGAGGTTGTCCGAATCCACCCTGCTGCTGGCCGTACCCTCCGCCGTACTGATCGTTCGCGAAAGGCATCGCGTCGAGCGCGATCGGATGACCGTGCGGGCAATAGCTCGCGCCGGGAGCAATCTCGTGACCCATCTGGCAACGCAACGGCGCACCTCCTTGTCCCGGCGGCGCCCCGTACGCCTGTGCCGGTGGAGCCCCGAACCCGCCCTGCTGCGGCGGAGGAAACCCGCCGCCCTGTTGTCCGCCGAAGCCCTGGGGCGCGACGACGGGCGTACCGCAGATGTTGCAAAACTTGTCCGACGGTTGAGGGATCGCGCCGCACTGCGGACAGGGGTTCATCGTTCGAGATCTCCGAATGGGCGAGGGGCGAGGCCCTTCGCGCACCCGGCAGCATATCCAAGAACCAAAAAAAAGCCGAAATTAGCTAGGGGTGGCGGGCCGCCGCTTCACGCTCGCGACCAGGGCGGCTTCGAGGACCTCGCGCACCGGGACACCGTGCTCGCGGGCCGCCGCGAGGCAGGCCTCGAACTCGGGCTTGTGCGCGGGCGGACCGAACGGCCCCTCCGAGATCTTCACCGGCAGCTTACCGAAGCGGGTCGATACGTGGTCGATCCGGCGCGGGCGCTCGACCCGCCGTACCTCGTACCGCCGGACGCCGATCGTCGTGCTCTCTCGGAGCATGATCCCGGCGACGGCGTCGGCGAGGTTCGCCGTCGCGATCGCGCCGAGGAGGTACGCCGGGCGCCCCTTCTTCATCGTGAGAGGAGACGCCCACGCGTCGAGCGCGCCGCCGGCGATGAGCGCGTCGATCGTCGTCGCGAGCACCTCGCCGGTGATGTCGTCGAGGTTCGCCTCGAGGACGACGTGCGTGCCTTGCGCGGCGGCGGTCGCGATGGCGGACTCGTCGCTGTCGCCGAGGACGACGCGGAGGAGGTTCGCGCGATCGGCGAGCTCGGCTGTGCCCGCACCCCAGCCGGTGCGCTCGGGGCGCATCGCGGGCCAGCGTGACGATCGCTCCGCGTGCGCGGCGACGATCGCGGCGCCCGTCGGCGTGACGAACTCGAACGCGACGCCCGCGTCGTAGGTCGAGAAGCCCTTCAAGCACTCGACCGTCGCCGGAGCAGGCAGCGGGAGGACGCCGTGACGCGCGCGCACCTTTCCGTGTCCCATCGGGAGCGGCGAGACGACGACGCGCGCGCCGAGGTGCTCGAGCGCGGCCGCGCTGCCGACGACGTCGACGATCGCGTCGATCGCGCCGACCTCGTGGAAGTGGACGTCGTCGATGTCCATCCGGTGCACGCGCGCCTCCGACTCGGCGAGTCGGCGGAACGTCGCGAGCGCGCGCGCCTTCACGCCGGCCGCGAGCTTCACCTTCTCGAGCATCCTGCGGATCTCGCCGAACGTGCGCTCCGGCTGCTCCTCCTCGACGTGGACGTCGAAGGCGGTCGCGACGATCCCGCTCCGCTCGCGCGTGCCGAGGTGGACGTGGAAGCCCTCGAGCGGCAGCGCCTCGATCGCGTCCGCGACGACCTCGACGGGGACGCCGAGATCGATCAGCGCGGCGATGATCATGTCGCCCGCGAGCCCGCTCGGCGCGTCGAAGAAGAGGATCTTCCCTTTTCCCGCGCCTTTCGGCAGCGGCGCGAGAGGCGAGCCCGGCGCGTGGTGATGGTGGTGATCGTGACCGTGATCGTGATCATGACCGTGATCGTGATCATGACCGTGATCGTGATCGTGGTGATGGTGCTCGTGGTCGTGGGCGCGCTTCTTCGAGGCGCTCTTCTTCTTCGCCGGCTTCTTCTTCTTGGCGCTCACGCCCCGGCCTTCTTCCGGTTCCGCAGGATCCGCGCCGCCGCGAACGCCGCGCCGAAGCCGTTGTCGATGTTGACGACCGTGATCCCCGACGCGCAGCTCGTCAGCATCCCGCAGAGCGCCGCGAGCCCCTGGAACGACGCGCCGTAGCCGACCGACGTCGGCACCGCGATCACAGGCACGTCGACGAGCCCGCCGACGACGCTCGCGAGCGCGCCTTCCATCCCTGCGATCACGATGACGAGCCCCGCGCCCTCGAGCATCTGCCGCTTGTGGAGCAAGCGATGGATGCCGGCGACGCCGACGTCGAACACGCGATCGAAGCCGACGCCGAGCATCCGCATGGTCTCGGCGCACTCCTCGGCGACCGGCATGTCGCTCGTGCCGGCGCTGAGGAGCGCGACGCGTTTCTCCGAGAGCGGCTCGATCGGCGAGATCTCGAGCGTGCACGTCCGCGCCGTCGGCGAGTGCTTCATCCCGGGGATCGCGGCGACGAGCGCGGCTGCCGCCTCTTCCGTGATCCGCGTGACGAGGACGTTCTGCTTCGTCCGCGCGAGCTCGCGCGCGATGCCGATGATCTGCTCCGGCGTCTTCCGCTCGCCGAGGATCACCTCCGGCATGCCCTGCCGGATCGCGCGATGGTGATCGACCATCGCGAAGCCGAGATCGGCGAAGGGGAGCTGGCGGAGCTCGCCGACCGCTTCGTCGATCGCCGTGCCGCCGCTCTTCACGCGGGCGAGCAGATCCTTGAGGCGCGATTCGTCCACGCCGGCTCTTTAGCATAAGCTCCGCCCTCGATGCCCCTCGCGTTCGCGCTGCCGGCCGGCCTCGTGATCGGCCTGTCCCTCGCGTGGATCGCGCGGGCCGAGCTAGCGCGGAGCGAGGTCCCGCTCGTCCTCGCGAGGCCGTTCCTCGTCGCCGTGGGGCTGGGCTTCCTCGTCTACGCACCGGTGGTGGGCTACTTCGCCGCGCTCCACGGTGACTGGGCGTACCTCTACCTCGTCCGCTGGAGCAGCGTTCCGTCCGCGGTCGATCTCCTGCTCGTCCTCGTGGCCGGCGGCGGCGTCCCGCTGGGCTTCGCGATCGCGACGCCGTGGGCGATCGCGCGGCGCGGCACGCGGCTCCTCCAGCTCGGCGCGGCGATCACCGCGCTCGTGGTCGTCGCCGGCGCGATCGCTTCGCGGCGCCTCGGCGTCAGCGCGACGTACGCGCAGTATCACGGGCACTTCGGCGTCGTCCCGCTCGGTCGGTCGAGCCTGGGTCGCGGGGTTCTCCTGAGCTGGATCTCCCTCGCCGTCGCGTACGCGTGGAGCGCGTGGATCCTCCGCCCGCGCGGTCGCCCGACGCGGTGAACGCCTCGGCGTGCTAGATTGGAAAGATCGAGATGTGGGTTCGTGGCGCTGCGATCCGACCGGTACCGAGCTACGCGGTCGTGGTTCGCGAGGTGCTGAACGACATCGAAGAAGAGCTCGCGGACAACGGGCTCTCGCCGAAATCCGATCTCGACGAGGCGTTCACGCGCTTCGAGCGGACGCAGCCCGCGGTCGCGCAGCTCGCGGCGAACGTGCTGTCGCGCCCGCTCGACGAGACGGCGCTCGCGCTCGGTTACTTCCTCACGATCGCGGTGTGGATGGCGTTCGAACGCGCGTTCGGCGCTCGGCTCGGCGAAGTGACCGAGGGCGAGCTCTCCGCCGCCGAGAGCGCGCTCACGCTCGAAGAGGAGCTCCGCGCCGCGCACGCCGAGGAGCCGCTCGAGCTCGACGACGTGATGGCGATCGAGCAGCCCGGCATCCTCGGCTTCGTGAACGAGCACGTCGAAGCGGCGCTCGAGCCGAACGAAGCGGAGCCGCGCGAGGTCGACGTCGACGACGTGCACACGGTCTATCGGACGGTGCTCGTGATGACGCTCGCCTTCTCGCACGCCGTCCAGCCTTCGAGCGGCGCGCGACCGCGCGAGATGCTCGCCTGATCGAGGAGCGGGCATGAGCACCTGCGTCCCGGCGCACGCGCTCCTCTCCGCGGTCGTCGCGCGACTCGCGTCCGGCGGCGCCGACACGACGCGGCAGGAGCTCGCGGCCGTCATCGGATCGGGCGTCCCGCGCGAAGACGTCGCCCGAGCGCTCGCTCGTGACGACGCGCCTGGCTTCGCGCGCGCCCGCGCCGTCCTCGCGTCGATCCCCTGAAATCGCCGCGAATTTCGTGTCACCCGAACGGCGATGTCTCGGTGACACCCTCCCTGTATCCCGCGTTCGAGCGGGGCGCGCCACGTGTTCTCGAAGGTTTGGCGCTGGCCCGCCCGCTGCAATTCACCCTCGTCATGATGACGAAGCTCGACGTCGAGAACGTGACCTGCTGGTGCGGCCGCGACCTCTCTTGCGGAGAGAAGCGTTGCCTCTTCGGACTCGTGTGGTGCGTGGACTGCTTCTCGCGCCTCCTCCGCTCGTGTCCGCGCGCCTTGTTCCAGGCTGCCTGGGACCGGGTGCCGCCGGACGTCGAGGACGAGGCGTGATAGACGAGCGGCATGCAGACCGAAGCGATGGTGATGCGTGAGACCGGCGGCCCCGAGGTCCTCGAGCGCGCGACCATCGATCTCCCCGACCCTGGACCGCGCGAGGTCCGCATCCGCGTCCGCGCGGTCGCGCTGAACCACATCGATCTCTGGGCGCGCCGCGGCCTCCCGCACTTCCGCTACGAGTTCCCGCACCGCCTCGGCGCCGACATCGCGGGCGAGGTCGAGGCGCTCGGCCCGGGCGCGATCGGAAAGGTCGGCGACAAGATCCTCGTGAACCCCGGCCTCTCGTGCGGCGCGTGCGAGCGCTGCCTCCTCGGTCAGGACGTCTTCTGCAGGAGCTATCGCATCCTCGGCGAGAACACGCAGGGCGGTTACTCGCGTCACGTCGTCGTCCCCGACGCGAACCTCCTCCCGCTCCCGCCTTCTCTTTCGTTCACGACCGCCGCCGCGATCCCGCTCTGCTTCCTCACCGCGTGGCAGATGGTCGTGCGCAAAGGTCAGGTGAAGGCCGGGCAGAACGTGCTCGTCCAAGCCGCGGGCAGCGGCGTCTCGAGCGCCGCGATCCAGATCGCGAAGATGCTCGGCGCCCGCGTCATCACGACGACGAGCACCGACGAGAAGGCGAAGCGCGCGAAGGAGCTCGGCGCCGACGAGGTCATCAACTACACGACGCAAGACTTCGTGAAGGAGACGAAGCGCCTGACGGACAAGAAGGGCGCCGATCTCGTCATCGAGCACGTCGGCGGCGAGGTGATGGCGAAGAGCGTCCTCGCCGCGGCGTGGGGCGGTCGCATCGTCACGTGCGGCGCGACGACGGGCTTCACGCCGGAGATCGATCTCCGCCACGTCTTCTTCCGCCAGGTCGAGATCCTCGGCTCGACGATGGGCCCGAAGGGCGATCTCTTCCAGATCCTCCGCCACGTCGAGGAGAAGAAGCTGCGCCCCGTCGTCGATCGCGTCATGCCTTTGTGGAGCGCGCGCGAAGCACACGAGCTCCTCGAAGCGCGCAAGGTCTTCGGCAAGATCGTCCTCGAAGTGGACTGAGATCAGCCCGTTTCATTTCCGCGGCGACGGGACGAGGTCCACGTTCTCCCGCGTGCACGCCCTCGTCCTCCTCGCCGCCGCCGCCCTCTCGTCCGACGCGCCCGCCGATCCTCCGCCTGCTCGTCCCTTCCGCTACGCCGCCCTCGAGGTGAATCCGATCGCGCCGCTCGCCGGTCGCGTCGGCGGACAGCTCGAGATCGGGATCGTCGGTCCGCTCGTCCTCAACGCGGGAGCGAGCCGGGTCTCGTTCCCCGCAACGCAGCACTACAGCCAGTACGACGAGGACGTCCTCGGCAACCCGGCGGTGAAGGGCTGGGCGCTCGAGATCGGCCCGCGAGTCTACTTCCCGCTCGGACGTCAGGACACGACCGTCCACGCGCACGTCATGCTCGCCGCCTCGTTCGCCGGCGATCTCCTGCGTCAGGACGGCTCGCTCCGCTGCCCGAACGGGTCGTACGGCTGCACGACGGGCGGCGGCCACGACGTCACGCGGAGCGGCGTCGCGATCGACGCGGGTGTGAACGTGAGCTTAGGCGCCGGCTTCTACGTGCTCGTCGGCCTCGGCCATCAGTGGATGGGCAAGACCTCGGGGCTCGCGAACCATCCGGCGAGCTCGGCGCCGATCCCGGATTTCGCGCCGTCGTCGATCCAGCGCGAGTCGAGGTGGCCGCGCCTCCTCTTCTCCGTGGGCTGGGGCATCTGAGCTTGCGCGAGCGGACGGTCGTGCTCAGATTGGCTCCCTTCGCATGGACGACTGGAAGCGGCGCGCGACGCTGACCGACGGCGGCTACTACCGGCTCGACACGCCGGACGTGGCGGGCGTCGAGGTGCGTCTCTTCGTCACGGAGAAGCTCCTCACGGAAGCGGAGCCCACGCTCTACCATCAGATCGTGAACGCGACGCGCTTCCCCGGCGCGAAGCTCGTCGCCGTCACGCCGGACGTCCACTACGGCTACGGTGTCCCCGTCGGCTGCGTCATCCTCACCGATCGTCACGAGGGCGCGGTCGCGATGGGCCCCGTCGGCTTCGACATCGGCTGCGGCATGGTGAGCGCGCGCTCGAACGTGCGCGCCGAGCTCGCGACGCCCGATCGGAAGCTCGAGTTCAACCGCGAGGTCACGAAGCGCGTGAGCCTGGGCGCGGGCGGCAAGAGCGTGAAGCTCGGCAAGCTCTCGGAGAAGGAGTTCCAGGAGCTCGTTCGCGGCGGCGCGGAGCACTACGTGGACAAGTACGGCGCCGACTTCGATCGCTCTCGCGCCGAGCGTCATCGCATTCCTGTTCCGGACTCGTGGGACATCCCGTGGGGCGGCAAGGGGTCGCCCGAGCGCGGCCTCGATCAACTCGGCACGCTCGGCGGCGGCAACCACTTCATCGAGCTCCAGAAGTGCGAGGACACCGGCACGCTCTTCGTCCAGGTCCACACCGGCAGCCGCGGCTTCGGCCACGGCCTCGCGACGAACTACTTCCAGATGGCGAAGGACGAGAACCCGTCGGTGAAGGACATCGACCTCGGCTACTTCACGCCGAGCTCGAAGCACTTCGACGATTACCTCTCGGCCGTCGCGGCGGGCGGCAACTACGCCATCCTGAACCGCCTCGTCATCTTCGAGCAGATCGCCGAGGCCTTCCGGAAGGTCTTCAAGGAAGATCTCTCGCTCGTCTACGAGATCAGCCACAACCTCGTTCAGGCCGAGGAGCACCCGGACTTCGGCGAGGTGTGGGTCCATCGCAAGGGCGCGACGCGCGCGTTCCCCGCGAGCCACCCCGCGCTCGCCGGAACGATCTGGGAGTCGACGGGCCACCCGGTCCTCATCCCGGGATCGAACCGCGACTACTCCTTCATCCTCATGCCCGAAGCCGGCGCGCACAAATCCGGCTTCTCCGTGAACCACGGCGCCGGCCGCCGCCTCTCGCGCGGCGAGGCGATGCGCCAGCTCGATCAGCAGAAGGTGAACGAGCAGTACCGCCGCGACGGCATCCTCGTGAACCTCGACGGCGAGGTCCCGCTCGACGAGTCCTCGCAGTGCTACAAGTCCGCCGACGAGGTCGTCGCCGCCGTCGTCGCCGCCGGCCTCGCGCGCATCGAGCACCGCCTCTGGCCGCTCACCTCGATCAAGGGTAACGAGGAGGGCGCTGCGCGCGCCCGCCACCGCAAGAACAAGTCGCGCGAAAAATCCCGCGACCGCGAGCGCTCCCAGGAACGCGACCGCGCCCGCAAGACGAAGGGCCACTACTGAGCCCTCCCCACCAAACGACCCTGGGTCGTTCGGGGTCGACACACCCCAAATGACCCAGGGTCATTTCGGGGAGGCGCGCTACGCTTTCGAGCGTGAGGAAGCCGCTCGCGGGCGCAGCGTTCATCGCGATCGCCGCGGCGGCCGCGTGCTCGCTCTACAAGAGCGCCGATGACGATCCCGCTCGGGCCGACGCGGGCGACGACGCCGTTGCGGACGGCATCACGCCGCCGCCGCCCGGAAGCGACGGCGCGATCGAGGACACCGGCTCCGACGGCGGACCGTCGAACCTCGTCAAGAACGGGGACATGGAATTCGGCTGCGCGAGCTTCGAGGGCAGGAACGCGACGCTCACCGAGAGCGTCATCGGGCACGGCGGCGCTCGGTCGTGCCGTGTCTGCGTGATGTCACCGCCGGGCTTCGGCGTCGGGCAGGACATCACGACCTCGTGGCCCGCGGGCGCGTCGTACCTCGCCGAGGCCTGGGTGCGCACGGACGACGACGGAGGGCCGCCGAACTACTTCGGGTTCGGTCTCACCGCGACGCTCGCGGACGGCGGCACGCAGAAGATCGAGCAGTCGCCGCCCACGCTCGACGCCACGTGGCGCCGCGTCACCGCCGCCATCACGCCGTCCGGCCCCGGAACGAAGATGGTGGTCGAGGTCAGCGCCGCGACCGGCGGCGGGCCTGGTTGCTTCCTGATGGACGACGTCACCCTCCAGCGCCAGCCCTGATCGGGAATGCTCGCCGTCACCGAGAGGTTCCCTCTCGGGCACATGCGCGAGCGGACTCTTCTCGTCGTGCTCGCGCACGCCGGCGCGAGCGGCATGCTCGAGGGCATCGTGCCGATCGGGCTCACGTCGATCGTCGCGGGCGTGGGCGTCTTCGTGCAGCTCGTCAGGCGTGGGCTCGGAGAGCGATGGTTCGCGCGCGCGAGTGCGATCGAGTCGACACCCACCATCTATCGATCGCCACCTCCGCGTGCGCCGGAAGTGCATCGACGGCTCGCGTGTCCGTGGTGCGGGCGGCGCGCGATGTCGTGGAAGCAGAAGGTGACGGGCTTCGCGCAGCCCTGCGCGGCGTGCGGGGCTCCGATCGCTCCGGTCGATTCGCTCGGGCTCCGGTGCGTCTGCATCGGCGCGTATCCGATCTTCCTCGCCGTCGCGGCGTCCGGCGTCGCGCGGCTGCTCGTCGTGGTCTACGTCTTCTTCGCCGTCGCCATCTTCGTCGCGACGGACCGCGAGCCACTCCGGCGCGGCTGATACAAGAGGAGGGGATTCGGCGCGCCCAACGCCTCGATACCACTCCGATCGCACGAAATTTCCCGCCGCAAGGCGTGGGTTTCGGTGGGACAGCGGCTCTGTCAGTAGAGGCTTGTCCCGTTCGACAGCTTGCCTTCGCCGACCTTGTCGAGCGCGACGTTCACCTGCGTGCGGAGGTTCGACTTGAGGTCGGACTCGAGCTCGCTCATGAGGCCCGACTCGCTGTCGTTGCGGCGGCCCACGGTAACGCTCTTCGAGTTCCGCGCCGAGATCCCGAACGAGCAGACGACGGAGCTGCTCCGCGTGTCGACGATGAAGCCCCAGCCGTCGAACTCGCCGCCGAGGTAGCCGAGGTCCGCGGAGAACGTCTTCTTCTTGATCACGATCGGCCAGCGGCGATCGTCGCTCGCCCAGACGAGGAGGTACGGTCCCGACGCCTTCTTGATGTCGCGAACGGCGCCCGAGCGGTCGTACGCCTTCGCCTTCGAATCGAGCGCGGTCCTCACGTGGTGATCGGTGAGCCACTTCCAGCGGTACGCCGCGTCCTCGCGCTTCGCAGGATCCGTGAGGTACTCGAGATCGACGTCGAGGAGCTCGATCTTGCCGTTGCCCGCCGGCGCCAGCGTCGGATCGAACGCCGGGCACTTCTTGTCCGCGTGCGGCGCGGCCTTCACCGCGTCCTTGATCTTGTCGAGCGACGCGACGAAGCGATCGCCGGCGCGCTTCTCCTCGAGCTCGCCGAGCGCCTTGCGGAAGTCGTCCTCCGCCTTGTCGTCCTTCGCCGACGGGACGGGCGGCAGATCCGTCGGGCACGCCGATCCGTCGTCGACGATCGTCGCCACGAACCACCGGCCACCCTTCACGAAGCACGTCTTCAGCGTGTGCGGCTTCGACGAGATCATCGCCGAGACGCCTGCGAGCGACGACGCCTTCGCGTCACCCGAATAGGCGCCCTTGCACGAGACCTCGCGCACGATCGTGTTGTTCTGGTAGACGCCCGCCAGCAGCGCCTTCTCCGTCAGCGCGCACGCGACCTTCGGCTCGAGCGCCGCGCCTTCGAGCTTCCCCTTCGTGATCTCGTCCGCGGCAGCCGTCCGCGCCGCGCGATCGCGGGAGTCGACCACGTACGCGACGATCATCCCCGCCGTCGAGAGCAGCGAGAGACCGGCGAGCACCAGCGCGACGATCGCGCGCGCCGGCGTCTCGACGTTGTTCTGCTTCGCGATCGACATCGCGCGGAAGCCGAAGACGCCCCCGAGGATCCCGAGTGGCGCGCAGCACAGCGGCACGCTGACGATCCCCATGACGAGGGCCAGGGTCGCCGAGCCCATCGCCGGGTTCTGGGCCGGAGGCGGTGGGGGTGGAGGCGGATACCCATAAGGAGAGGGGGAGTCCATCGCCAGAGCCTGGTACGCGCACGCTACCCCACCTCTCCCTTGGGGGGACCGCCGTTTTCGTGTAGGTATGCGGGCATGCAGCGTGGATCGGCCCTGGTCTTCCTCGGCATCGGCCTCGTCGTGATCGGCATCCTCGGCCTCAAGATGACGGACCTCGACTACTTCTGGCTCGCGATCGCGGCTGGTGGAATCATCGGCTCGAAGGGCGCCATCAGCGTCTCGGAGCGCGCGCGGGCCTGAGCTAGACTGGAAGCGTGCGGCCCGGCTTCACGCACCTGATCCTCGGCATCGTCTTCCTCGGCGGCGGCATCGCCGTGACGGTCCTCTCCGAGCAGGTGATCGCGTACGGCGCGATCGTCGTCGGCCTCTACTACTGCATCAAGGGCGTCGTCCTCCTATCGCGACGCCAGTGAGCGGGAATTCCCTGCCGAGTTCGTGGGTTTCTGCCCTACCGGCCCTCGTGGTAGAGGCAGGAGCAACAACATGCAGGACGCTCGTGAGCTGAACGAAATCGTCGCGCGGGAGAGCGCGTTCGTCGACCGGATCCAGAGCGAGTATCGAAGGTCATCGTCGGCCAGACGTACATGATCGAGAGGATCCTCATCGGGCTCCTCACCGGCGGCCACGTCCTGCTCGAAGGCGTGCCGGGTCTCGCGAAGACCCTCACCGTGCGAACGCTCTGCGACGCCATCACCGCCAAGTTCGCGCGCATCCAGTTCACGCCGGATCTCTTGCCGGCCGACGTCATCGGCACCGTCATCTACAACCAGCAGAAGGGCGAGTTCACCTCGAAGCTCGGTCCGGTGTTCGCGAACCTCGTCCTCGCCGACGAGATCAACCGCGCGCCGGCGAAGGTGCAGAGCGCGCTCCTCGAGGCGATGCAGGAGCGCCAGGTCACGATCGGCGACAAGACGTACGCGCTCCCCGATCCGTTCATCGTCATGGCGACGCAGAACCCGATCGAGCAGGAGGGCACGTACCCGCTGCCGGAGGCGCAGATCGATCGCTTCATGCTGATGTGCAAGGTCGGCTACCCGTCGCGCGAGGACGAGCGGAAGATCATGGACCGCATGACGGGCATCGTGCCGGCGAAGGCCGAGCCCGTCGTCACGCCGGCCGAGCTGCTCGACGCGCGCAAGATCATCGGCCAGATCTACGTCGCGGAGAAGGTGAAGGACTACATCGTCGACGTCGTCTTCGCGACGCGCGAGCCGCAGCGCCACGGCTTGAAGGACCTCGCGCCGCTCATCGAGTTCGGCGCCTCGCCGCGCGCGTCGATCGCGCTGAACAACGCCGCACGCGCGCACGCGTTCCTCCGCCACCGCGGGTACGTCACGCCGGAGGACGTGAAGGCCGTCGGGCCGGACGTGCTCCGCCATCGCGTCGTCCTCACCTACGAGGCGGACGCGGAGGAGGTCACGAGCGAGCAGGTCGTGCGGCGCGTCTTCGAGGTGGTCGAGGTCCCGTGATCCCGAAGGAGATCCTCGCGGCGCTCCGGACGATCGAGATCCACACGGCGAGGCTCGCCAACGAGCAGCTCTCCGGCACGTACAAGTCGAGCTTCAAGGGCCAGGGCCTCGCGTTCCGCGAAGTGCGGCCGTACCAGCCGGGCGACGACGTCCGCACGATCGACTGGAACGTCAGCGCGCGCATGAACGACACCTTCGTGAAGGTGTTCGTCGAGGAGCGCGAGATGACGGTGATGCTCGTCGTCGATCTCTCGGCGAGCGAGCGCTTCGGTACGCAGCGCGCGCCGAAGGCACGCGTCGCCTCGGAGGTCGCGGCGCTCCTCGCGTTCAGCGCGATCCGGAACAACGACCGCGTCGGTCTCATCCTCGCGACGTCGAAGGTCGAGCGCATCGTCCCGCCGAAGAAGGGCGAGAAGCACGTGATGCGCGTCGTCCGCGAGATCCTCGGCTTCGAGGCGCCGCCGGTCTTCGGATCGCGGCTCGCGGAGGCTTCACGTGCGCCGCGCCTCGGCGCCGCCACCGATCTCAAGAGCGCGCTCGAGGCGCTGGCGCACGTCGCGCGGCGTCGGAGCGTCGCGTTCGTCGTCTCCGATTTCTTCACTGCGGGGCACGAGCGCGCGCTCTCCCTCGCGAGCGCGAAGCACGACGTCATCCCGATCGTCCTCACCGACAAGCGCGACCACGAGCTGCCGGACGTCGGCCTCGCGACCTTCGAGGATCTCGAGAGCGGCGAGATGGTGCTCGTCGACACGTCGGATCCCGCCGTTCGCTCGCACTACAAATCGGAGATGCGCCGGATCCGCGAGTCGCAGCGCGCGCTCTTCTACAAGCTCGGCCTCGACGCCGTGGAGATCGAGACCGGTGCCTCGTTCGTCAAACCGCTGAGGGATCTGTTCGCGCGCCGCGCGCGGAGGATCGGGATGCGGTGACGCGATGAGGAAGACGGCGGCGGCCATCACGGGGATCCTGGTCGTGTGCGCGGGCGTCGCGCAGGCGCAGGGGCCCGCGCCCTCTTCTTCTTCGGCTCCGTCTTCGGCTTCGGCAGACGCCGGCGCGGCGAGCGTGAACGGCTGCGTCGAGAGCATCCCGAAGGGCGCCGACAAGCCGATCCTGAGCGAGACCTTCCCTCCGCGCGGAAAGAGCGGCTGGGCCGCGGTCCTCCAGATCACGGTGCGTCACGGCAAGGGCGAGAAGGTCCTGCCGTCGGGGCTCGATCTGTCGAGCGCGCAGGAAGCGAAGAAGTACCTCAAGGAAGCCGGCTTCGTGATCCCCGATCAAGACGGGGGCGGCGCCGCGCAGATCTGGACCGAGCCTGGTGACACCCGCGGCGCGACCACGCACCTCGATCTGCCGCTCGTCCTCTTGCCGGAGAAACCCGGCCGCCAGGTGATGCACCTCCCTCCCCTTCCCGTCGCCGTCGCACGCGCGAACGGGGAGATCGCGACGGTGTGCACGCACCCGCACGTGATCGGCGTCGAGGATCCGATCGCGGAGACGCCCGACGCGCGTCCGAAGGAGAACCCGCCGCCGCGCCCGCAGCGCGAGGAGTGGACGGCGCTGAAGAAGGCCGTGCTCTGGGGCGGCCTCGGCTTGATCCTCGGCGCGATCGCGTTCTTCTTCGCCTACAAGCAGCTCACGAAGCCGAAGCCGGCGCCGCCTCCACCTCCGCCGCGCCCGCCGTGGGAGATCGCGCTCGAGCGGCTCGACGAGGTGCGCCACGCGGGGCTCCTCGAAGCGAAGCGCCACTCGGAGTACTTCGATCGCGTGAGCGACGCCGTGCGGAGCTACCTCGGCGCGCGCTTCGGCTTCGACGGGCTCGAGTCGACGACCGACGAGATGCTCGCGGCGCTGAAGAAGCAGGCGAGCGGCTTCGTTCGCTTCGACAGCGGCGAGCCGCCGACGGCCGAGGGCAGCGCACCCCCGCCTGCGCCCGGGATCCCGCTCGACGAGATCAAGCGCTTCCTCTTCGAGTGCGACCTCGTGAAGTTCGCGAACCTCACGCCGACGCCCGATCAGTGCACGCGCGCGATCTCCGCCGGCGAAGGGATCGTCCGCGGCACGATGCCGTTCGTGCGCGCGCCCGCGCCGCCTCCCGGTCCGCTCGCCTCCGATCCCCGTCCGCCGGAAGCCGGAGCAGGAGGCACTGCATGACGCGCGGCAGCCTCGTCAGTCGCGTGATCGCGATCGTGGTCGGCGTCGCGACGCTCGTCGCGGTCGGTCTCGTGTGGGGCTTCGTCGCCCGCGGCGACGCGTGGCTCGGGGCCGTCTGGAACATCCCGCTCCGCCAGTTCCTCCCGCGCGAGTGGATCCTCCCGCTCGTCGTCGCGAACGCGATCGTCTTCGCGACGATCGTCGTCTGGCGGATGACGATCGCCGCCGACGCGCGCACCCCGCGGCTCCGCCTCGCGACGGTCGCCCCGCTCGTCACCGGGCCGCGCGGCTTCCGGACGCGCCTGCGCGACGTCCCCGGCATGCTCCGCGGCGCGGCGCTGATCCTCGGCCTCATGGCGATGGCGCGCCCGCAGAACGTCCTCCGCGGCGAGAGCGGCGAGGAGCGCGGCATCGACATCGTGATCGTCCTCGATCTCTCCGGCTCGATGCGCGCGCTGATGGATGCCGACGCGACGCCGGAGAAGCCGAAGCCCGGCACGTCCGTCGTGAAACGCCTGACGCGCCTCGACACGGCGAAGGAGGTCATCCTCGACTTCGTCTCGCGGCGGAAGACCGATCGCATCGGCGTCGTCGTCTTCGGACGGAACGCCTTCATCCTCTCGCCGCCGACGCTCGACAAGTCGCTCCTCTCGACGCTCGTGAGCCGGATGGAGCTCGGGCTCATCGACGGCAACGGCACCGCGATCGGCGACGCCGTCGGCACCGCCGTCGCGCGCCTCCGTCGATCGAACGCGCGATCGAAGGCCGTGATCCTCCTCACCGACGGCGACTCGAACGCCGGATCGATCGCGCCCGACTACGCGGCGCACCTCGCGCAGACGCACGCGGTGAAGGTGTACACCGTCCAGATCGGCAACGGCGACGAGGTCGACGTCCAGGAAGGCGTCGACATCTTCGGGCAGCCTCGCTACGCGCGCGAGCACTTCCCGGTGAACCCGGAGCTCCTTTCCAGCACATTGGGATCCTAAGCTTAGAATTCCACGTGGACAAGTTGTCGC
>JADMIO011875219.1_pt1 | contig 18913 bp, 18 predicted proteins | sample 8958161 | NCBI WGS metagenome assembly JADMIO01 (sample SAMN16585339, study PRJNA669376) | soil metagenome | isolation source: Crop rotation soil | place: USA: Cullars Rotation, Alabama | collected 2011 | reverse complement strand
CCCGACGCCCCCCGCCCCGCCCCCGATCAGCCGCGAATCGTGATCAGCGGCTTCGGCCTGGTCACCCCCCTGGCCCATTCGGCGTGGGAGGCCTTCTCCGCTTTGCTGGCGGGCAGGACCATCGCCGACCGGGCGGCCGCCCTGCCCGCGGACGTCGCACCGCTTGACCTGGTCCGGGCCCTCGGCTGCGTCAGCATTGCTCAGCACGCCGGCTCCGACCCGGCGATCGAGCTGGCCGAGCGGGCCGCGCGGGAAGCCATGTTCACGGCGGGGATCAACGACCCCTCGGAACTCACCGGCTACCTCGGCACCAGCAAGGGGGCGGTCAAAGCGATGACGCACGCCTTGGAAACCCGAAACTCGAAACTCGAAACTCGAAACTGCCTCGTAGCCATCGCCCTCGGCCCGCACGCCTACCTCGCCCAACACCTCCGCGACCGCCTGCATCTGGGCAACCTGACCTCCACCGTCGCCGCCTGCGCCTCGAGCCTCACCGCCCTGCACCAAGCCCGCCTCGCACTGCTCCATGCCGACAAAGACGGGCCGCGGAAGATGCTGGTCGTCACCAGTGAGGCCGCCCTGCTGCCGGCCTTCATCCACAGCTACGAACGCCTCGGCGTCCTGCCGCCCTTGAATGCCGCCAGCTACCGCGGCCGGCCGCTCGATAAGCACCGCCACGGCTTCATGCTCTGCGAGGTCGCCGCCGCCGTCGTGCTCGAACGGCGCGACCCCCGGGATGGGCCTCCTCAATCAAAAATCAAAAATCAAAATTCGGAAATCGACCTGTTGGACACCGCGATCGCCGCCGAGGCCTATGACTTGATTCGCCCCGCCCCCGGCATGCCGGCCCTGGCACAGGTAGCCCGAAAGCTCCTGGCCGGCCGCCGCATCGACCTGATCCACCCCCACGCCACCGGCACCCTCGAGCACGACGAGGCCGAGCTGGCGGTGTACGCCAACCTCCTTTCGGATCTCGGTTTTCGAGCTTCGGATTTTCCCCAGGTCTACGCCCACAAGGGGGCGTTGGGCCACGGCCTGGGCGCCGCGGGCCTGGTGTCGCTGGTCCTCGCCTGCCTCTGCGCGAAAACCAACCGCCGCCCACCGATGCCGTGGCTGACCAGCCCGATCGCCTCGCCGTTCCTCAGCCCCAAACCGCAAGCCGCAAACGCCAAACTCACCACCCACGCCCTCTTCGCCGCGGGCTTCGGCGGCCACGTCGCGGGGGCGGTGATCGCCGCGGGGAGTAGTTCCTCGGCATGATGGTGGTTGTCTTCCATCCACCTCATCATTCGATACAATTCAGTTGGAGTAATACTCTGCCCTTCCATAGCAATCTTCAGATCGACGAACTTGCCTCTCACCCGCAGCGTCACGCAACGTTGAACCGAAAGGCGTGATTTCAACACGGGGCCAATCCATGATGACCGAGCAGGAAAAGGCCCTCTCCCCCTTGCAAGGCCGCGGAATTAGGCGACGTCCGGGCGATGGTCGACCTCGGGCTCTGCTCACCAGCGCCCAATCCAGGTCACGCCTGCATTTCGAACGAATTCGCACCCAGTAGGGCCGGACCGACGGCGCCCCCGGGGCATTATTAACCCCTCCCCCCGCCAGCCGGCCGCGCGGCTTTGGGGGTTGAGGGCCCATATTCTCTGATTAGTTTCGCTTCCCCTGCCGAAATACCGCAGGCAGAGCGCCGCGACACCTAATCAGAGCATCATCTAGAACGACCGTGAATCACCGCATCCGTCAAGCCCCGCCAATACCTCAAAGCCACTTTCGTTGGGGACGGCCCGGGACTCCACATGAATGTTATGATCACCGCTTTCTTGCAGGGAGATTTCCATGACGACTCAACCCACCATGGCCCCGACCACCCACGAGCGCACCAACGACATGCTGCAGGCCCTCGTCGACGCCGCCGCCGCCAAGGGCGGCGGGACCGTCGAGGTCCCCGCCGGCACCTACCTCATGCACGACGCCCTGCACCTGCGCAGCAACGTGCGGATCGTCGGCCAAGGCATGGTCGTCCTCAAGAAGGTCGCCAGCGTCAGCAGCCCCCTGCTCGACTTCCTCGGCTACGGCCACTACGAGTTCCGCGTGGCCGAGCCGGCGAAGTTCCGGGTCGGCATGGGCGTGCACGTCCTCGACAAGAACGCCGGCGGGTTCTACACCACCGTCGGGACCATCACACGCCGCCGCGGCGACCTCTTCTTCATCAACCGCCCCTTCTCGCACGACTACCACGCCGACGCGGAGGGCCGGGTCGTCTCGGCGTTCTCCCTCATCGAGGGCGAGGGGGTCAGCGACGCCTCGGTCGAGAACATCACCCTCGACGGCAACAGCGGCGAAGAGACCTTCCAGCTCAACGGCTGCCGCGGCGGCGGGTTGTTCCTGATCAAGTGTCACCGCGTGGGCCTGCGCGGCCTGGAGGTGCGCCATTACCGCGGCGACGCGGTGAGCTTCCAGCAGTGCTCCGACATCGTGGTCGACGACTGCCACGTCCACCACAACGTCGGCGGCGGGCTCCACCCCGGCAGCGGGAGCGTCCGCTACCTCCTGCGGAACAACCACGTCCACGACAACGGCGGCTGCGGCATCTTCTACTGCCTCCGCACCACCCACTCGATCTGCGAGAAGAACCACATCCACCACAACGCCGACGTGGGCATCTCCATCGGCGAGCGTGACACGGACCACCTCGTCCGCGAGAACACGATCACCGACAACGGCGGCCCCGGCGTGGACTTCCGCCCGCCCCACAACGAGAGCGGCGACCGCGTGCAGGTGACGGGCAACACCCTCGCCCGCAACGCCCGGAAGTTCGGCAAGGCGGAGATCGTGATCCCCGCCGGGCTGGGCGACATCCACCTCGCCGGCAACACCATCACCACCACGCCCGGCCGGGTCGCGGCGATCGCGGTGGAGCCCGGCTGCGAGCGGATCAGCGCGGCCGACAACCGCATCGACGGACGGCCGCAGCAGGCGTCGGACATCCTGGCCATGGTCGGCTCGGTGTTGCTGGAGAAGCCCGCCGCCCTGCCGCCGGTGGGCCCGGCGGCGCTGCCGCTGGACGGGGCCCTGCACCTGCGCATCGAGAAGCTGGGGGCGTGGAAGCAGCCCTGATGCGCGGGGCCCCGGCGGGGCATGGCGGGCGCCCAGGGTTTTTCGTCGACTTGACAAATGGCGCTACAGTGGTTAAAATATCAATGAACGTTACGTAGTAGTGGTGGCCCCTCGCCGCGCTCCAAACGAGCCCAAAATCGAGGCCCGCCAGCGGACCCGCCCCCCAACCCCTTGCCGCGACAAGCGTTCCGGCGGCGTTTATAAAACGTGCTGTTTCCCGGGCCGGATCACCGCCCCGCGGCGGGCGGTTTTCGCCCCGCCCTGGCCGGTTTCCGGACGGCCTTGCCCCGGTTTCACCCCCGGATGGCCCCCGCTTTTCGGCGATCCCTTCCGCGCGGGAATCCAGAAGGAGAGGCCCGATTTATAAAAATCCCCGCGGCGCCACGCGCCGCGCCGCCGCTACGCCTTGCTCCGCAGGCGGCGGTAATCCTCGGGGATCTCGTAGGAAGGATCCCCCGCCGTGCGGGCCTCGAGCCGGGCGACGGCGTCCTTCTTGGCCTGCCACCATGAGCCGCCCCAGTCGGAGCCCGGCCCGTGGTAGCAGACGGCGTCGTGGATCGTCGCCCGCGGGTGGTAGGGCAGGTAGTTGCCGTTGTGCCAGGCGAGGTTGCGGTAGATCATGTAATCGCCCGCCTCCAGGTGCATCTGCACCGCCCCCGGGAAAGTCTCGCAGTGCTCCAGGCAGATCCGCTCCGCCTCCTCCACCGAGGCGGCGGCGACCTTCTGGGCGAACGCACGATCGAGGGCACTCTGCCGCTCTCCGGGCAGGTCTCGCTGCCGCAGGTGGCTGCCGGGGACGATCCATGTGTTAGACTCGGCGTAGAGGGCGCAGTTGACCTGGTTGAAGTGGCGGAAGTCGTACCACGCCTCGGCGATCTTGGCCCGCACGATCTCGTCATAGGCGTCCTCCGGCACCTCCACCACGCCGTCACGGTGCCAGCCGATGGTCCACGGCCGCTCCTTGGGCTCGACGAGGATACCCATGATGTCCACGTGGCCGTGGGTGTAGTCGGGGCCGAGCAGTTGCTTCACCGCATCGGCCAACGCGGGGAGTTCGCAGTAGTCCTTGAAGGGCCGCTGGTCGATCCGGTCGGCGAACTTGGAGATCGGCTGGATGCGCTGGGCAGTCGGGCCACTCAATTCCAGCGCCAACGCACGGGCCTTGTCCGCCTCACGCCGCAGGTCGCGCAGCAGGGCGTCGGGAATCGCCCCGCGGAAGATGGTGAAACCCTTCGCGTGGTAGTCGTGGATCATCTGCTCTTCGAAATGAAACGCCATGGAAGGTCCTTGGGATTGCGGTGTGGGAGTGGAGAAATTACTTCGCTGCGAGCGGCGCCTCGGGGGTCAGCTCCATCGGCCCGCCGGCGCCCCACCGCTCGAAGGCGGCCTTCCACTGCGGGGTCCAGACCGAGTCGTGCAGCGTCGCCCGCTTCTTGTAGGGCACGTAAAAGCCCAGGTGGAAGCCGTGGTTGCGGTAGAGGCCAAAGTCGCCCGCGTCCAGGTGCAGCCGGATCGCCCGCGGCATGCTCTGGACATACGCCAGGCAGAACCGCTCCACCTCTTCCATGCTTAGAGTCTCCTGGTCCATGCCGATCTGCCAGGGGTAATCGCGGGCCAGCGGCACTTCGTCGGCGAAGTCGGCCCGGTGGTGGCTGCCCGGGACGTACCACGTGCAGTTGTCCTCGTAGAGGGCGCAATTCACCTGGTGGAAGTAGCGGAAATCGGTCCGCATCAAGGCGAACATGGCCGGGTCCATCCGCTTCTGCAGCGGCCCGAAGTCGCGGTGCCACGCCGTCGCCCACGGCCGCTCGGCGGGCTCATAGAGCACGCCCATCCGCAGCGGCCCGCCGATCCATGCCTCGGGGCCGACGACCTGCTTGACCGCATCAAGCAGGTCCGGCAGCTCGCAGTAGTCCTGAAAGGGCTTCTGGTTCAGCTCGGGGTGATTGCCGACGGGCTGGAGCCGCTGGGCGTTCGGGCCGCCTTTCTGCCGGGCGATCTTGAGGCCACGCTCCGCCTCACGCCGCAGGTCGCTGATTAAGGATGGCGGCAGGATCTTGGGGAACACGGTGTAGCCGTCGCGGTGGTATTGCTCGATGTAGGAATCACAGAACTCAAAGGCCATCGGGTGCGCTCCTGAATAGATCCACGATCAGAGCAGAACGATGAGCAAGACGAAAACTCATCTACCGCGTCGCCTTCGCCGGCGACAACTCCGTCACCGGCGTGGAGAGCTCCCAGCTCTTCCCCTGCTTCTGACGCTCGGTGCGGATCGGCGCCGTCCGCGCCATCCACGCGGCGAACTCCGGGGTGTTCATGTAATCGTGCAGCGTCGCCCGCTTCTTGTAGGGGACGTAGTTGCCGATGTGCCAGAGCGAGTTGCGGTAGAGCATGAAGTCGCCCGCCTGCAGGTGGACCTGCATCGCCCCGGGCAGGCTGCGGCAATACTCCAGGCAGATCCGCTCGCGTTCCTCGGCCGACTTGCCCTCCAACTGTGGCCCCTGAATAGGCCGCGTGGGGAACCGCTTCGCCTCGGCGGGCAGGTCGCGGCGCATGTGGCTGCCGGGAACGACCCAGGTCGAGGTGTCCTCGTAGAGGGCGCAGTTGACCTGGTTGAAGAGCCGGAGGTTGGTCAGCTCGGGCTCCCAGTCCGCCAGCGGCAGGCCGGGGGCGTTGTCACGCCAGTCGCGGTGCCAGGAGGTGCACCAGGGGTTTTCCGCCGGCTCGATCAGCACGCCCAGCCCGCTCTCCTTGCCCTCACGGATCCCCCACCAGTTCTCATGCGGCAGCACCGTGTCCACGGCCTTGCGCAGGTCGGGCAGGTTGGAGTAATCGCGGAAGGGCCGCAGGTCGAGCTCCTCGGCGTAGCGCGTCAGCGGCTGCAGCCGCTGGCTGTCCGGCCCGGAAACGCGGCGGGCGATCGCCTTGGCCTTCTCCGCCTCGCGGCGGAGGTCGCACAACAACGACGGCGGTATGATGCCGCGAAAGACCACGTAGCCCATCGTGTGATAGGTCTGCAGGTCCTGGTCGGTCACTTCGTACGCCATGGGACTGTTCTCCGTTTTGAAGAGAAGAGTTTTTACCACCAAGACACCAAGAGCACCAAGCTCAGAGAAGAAAGAAGAAAAAATGGAATGAGAGTCCCGCGGCGGAGTTCAAAACCAATCCGCCTCTCCCATTTTCTTCTCTCTTTTCCGACCTTGGTGTCCTTGGTGTCTTGGTGGTAAAAACTCTTCTCTTTCCTCACGTTCGCTGGGCCCGCATCTGCCACTTGGGGGAGCCGCCGCTGATCCACTGCCGCCACCAGGCTTCATAATCGGCGGTGAAGACCGCGTCGTGCAGCGTGGCGCGCTTCTTGTACGGGACGTAGTTGCCGATGTGCCAGCCGATCGGGCGGTACATGGCAAAGTCGCCGGGGTTGAGCCGTAGCTGCACCGCCCCGGGCATGGACGCGGTGTAGTTCCAGCAGAGCCGCTCCTTCTCGACCGGGTCGGTGACCTTGGACTGCGGGCCGTGGTCCACGGACACCGGCGGGTTCGACGCCGCCGTCTCGCCGGGCAGGTCGCGTGAGCGGAGGTGGCTGCCGGGGACGAACCAGGTGCAATCGTCGTCGTAGAGCGGGCAGTTGATCTGGTTGGCGCTGTTCCAGTCAAGCATGAGGTCTTGGAACTCGATCGGCGCGAGCCGGGAGGATTGCAGCGTCATGTCGCGGTGCCAGGCGGTGCACCAGGGCTGCGTCTCGGGGTGGAGCAGCAGGCCCAGCACGTCGGCCTTGCCGTAGTAATGTTGCGGCGAGAGCACCTGCGTGATCGCCTCGCGGATGGCGGGCAGCTCGGCGTAGTCCTGGAACGGCTTCTGGTTCAGCTCGGCCTCATACCGCTTCACCGGCTGGAGCCGCTGGGCCTGCGGCCCCTTGTCGCGCCGCGCGATCAGCAGCGCCTTGTCCGCCTCGCGCCGCAAGTCGCCGATCAACGACGCCGGCAGCACCTGGCGGAAGACGATGAAGCCGTTGCGGTAGTACGCGGCGCTAAATGACGGGCACACGGCCATCCTCATTCATTCGAGTTTCCTCGTTTGTCATTGCGATTTCAATCACGCCCTGAAAATCGCCCCCATCCGCTTGCCCATCATCAGCCCCGCGCCGACGAGCGTTACGGTCAGCAGCGCCATCGCCCAGACGCCCATCGCGCTGGCGATGTAGGGGCCGTCGCCGAGGCGGTTGTAGAACTCGAAGATCGCCTTGGTGATCGGGTAGTGCTGCTCGCGCTGGGCGAGGATCAGCGAGTCGCTCACTTCGAGCATCGCAAAACTAAACGCCAGGATCGCCCCGGCGATCAGGTTGGCGGCGATCAGCGGCAGCACCACGCGGCGGAGCGCCGTGGCGTGGGACGCGCCGAGGTTGAGGGCCGCCTCCTCGAGCTGGCCCGAGGTCTGCTCCAGCCCCGCGGTGGCGGCGCGGACGACGTAGGGCAGCCGCCGCAGGGCGTAGGCGATGATGAGGATCATCAGCGGGTTCGGCGCCGCGCCGGTGATGTCGAAGAGCGAGGCCGCCCAGTCCATGTTCTGTGCCTGGAAATGCTTGACCAGTTGCGGGAAGGGCCAGGCGAGCGTCATCGCCACGTAACCGAACGCCATCACCAGGCCCGGCACCGCCAGCGGCAGCATCGCGAGGCTGTCGAGCAGCCAGCCGCCGCGGACCCGCGCCCGCACGGTGAGGTAGGAGATCGCCACGCCCATGACGACGCAGATCACCATCGCCGCCGAGGCGTAGAGCAGGCTGTTTCGGATCGAGTTCATCGCCAGCGGGTGCGAGAGGGCCTCGGCGTAGTGGCTGCCGGTCAGCACCCTCGGCAGCGCGGTGCGATACCACGCCCCGTCGGCGCTGAAGGAGGAGATGATCACGCCGATGTGCGGCATCACCGCCAGCGCGGTCAGGCCCACGAACGCCCCCGCCGCGAGCCACCCCAGCGGGCCGCGCAGCCGCCGCGCGCTGCTGGCGATTGACGCTTTGGACTGCATCTCGTAGGCCCGGCCGCCGAAGGTCTTTTTGCCCAGCAGGTAGAGCACGACGGCGACCACCAGCATGACCACGACCAGCGCATAGGGCCGCGGGTTGACGGCGACCTCCTGGATGCCCCAGAAGATCTGCACCGGTGTAACCGTGTAATAGTCGAACATCAGCGGCGTGCCGAGCTCGGTGAAGGACCAGATGAAGACGATCGTCGCGCCGGCGAAGACCCCCGGAAGGATGAGCGGGAAGGTGATCTGCCGGAACCGCCGCCACCGGCCGGCGCCCAGGCCCACGGCCGCCTCGTCCAGCGCGGGGTCGAGGTTCGCCATCGCGGCCGTGATGTTGAGGTAGAGGATCGGGTAGAGGTGCAGCGCCTCCATGAGGACGACGCCCCAGAACCGCCCCGCCACGCCGCCGCCGAGGAAGTCGAAGCCGGGCTGGTCGGGGCTGAGGATGCCGCAGCCCGCCAGCAGCGCGTTGACCGCGCCGAACCGGCCGAGGATCGCCCGCAAGCCGATCGCGCCGACGAAGGGCGGCAGGATCAGCGGCACGAGCAGGAGCGAACTGAGGATCGCCTTGCCGGGGAAGTCGAAGCGGGTCGCCAGCATCGCCAGCGGCACCGTCATGATCAGGCAGACGAGGGTCGTGCAGACCGCGATGGAGAGGCTGTTGGTCAGGCCCTTGAGGTAAAGCGGGTCGCGCAGGACGCCGATGCCTTCGCCGGTGAAGTAGCGGAAGAAGGAGGCGAGCTTGTCGCCCAAACCGGCCCCCTGCCACGGCCCGAACGCGCCGCCGACGGTGAGCGCGATCGGCCAGAGGAGGAATAGAAAAAGCACCGCCAGGATGACGGCAAAGAGGCCATAGCGCGGAAGAATTCGGCGGCTGGTCATGGGGCGCGGTTAGCTTAGCAGCAATGGCGAAGGGTGGAAAAAGGCGCCCGCGATTCCGGCTTTGTTGAAAGGCTCCCCTATCTCCAAATCAGGCGACCGATCACCCAAGCCAAGACGAGCACGCCCGCCGCGATCAGCGCAACGAGCCGCCACGACTTGCGCATCCGCCGCAGCAGCGGCTCGTCGCGGCTCGTCGGGAGGTCCACGGTCGCTCGCTCGCGCAGCGTGCCCGGGACGCGGACCTGCTGGTCGCACTTGGGGCAGCGGACGGTTTCGCCGGCGTGGATCGGGCGGATCCGCAGCTTCTTGTTGCACCAGGGGCAACGCATGCGGATCATCTTGTCGTCGGTGAACAACTCGAGGCGCGGCCGGCGCTGGTTGGAATCGTCGGGCTTGGGGCTTGGCATGAGCGTGGACCAGACCGGTGCGGGGCGGGCGGGCATCGCCACCCGACGGAGCGGCGCCGCCCGGCGGCCCGGGGCCTCCGTGGGAAGTCCTCTCCTCCTGCCCGCTACGGCACGGGTCCGATTAGCTTACACTTTCTTGCCCGCGACTTCCCGCCGGCATGGCCTCGGCCGCGGCGGAGCGGATTTATTCCCGGCCCGGGCTAGAATGACGTCGGCACCGCGGACCGACAGGGATTTTCGACCCATGGCTAATGCGAAGATAGACGTGCTCGGACAGGGTGAGATCCCGCTGATCTCGGAGTTGTACTCCAAGATCTTCCACCCCGCGCGCGACGCGGAGTTCTTCCGCCGCCGCTTCCTGGGCCGGTACAACCAGGTGGTTCTCATCGCCAGCCTCGACGATCGGCCGGTGGGCTTCTACATCGGCTTCGAGCTCAAGCCGATGGTCTATTTCTCGTGGCTCGTGGGCGTGCTGCCGGACGCGCGGCGGATGGGCATCGCCTCGCAGCTCATGGAGGCCGCCCACCACTGGGCGATCGAGCACGGCTACGAGCACATGCGCTTCGAGTGCCACAACCAGAGCCGGCCCATGCTCCACCTGGGGATCGCCCAGAAATACGACATCGTCGGCATCCGCTGGGATTCCGACCGCCTGTCCAACCTGGTGATCTTCGAGAAGGTGTTGACTGAATAGAGTTGTGAGTTCGCTCTTACACAAGCCCGCAGATGGAGCGTACCCGCGACTTCTGCGGGATCAGCCGCTCAACCGCCAAAACTCGCGACCGCCTCTTCACGCGTCGGCGTCAGTTTCAAGACCGTGTCCAGCCGGGTGAACTTGAAAACGCTCAGGATCATCGGCTGCAGGCCGCAGATGCGGAGCTGGTGCTGCTGCTCGCCCATGACGCGGTTGAGCTCCACCAGCACGCCGAGCACGCGCGACGGGACAAATCGGACCTTGGCCAGGTCGAGCACGAGCTTGTGGGCGTCGGGCCTGGAGGCGATGGCCTGCAATTCGCTGGCGAGCGTGTCAACCGCCTCGGGGTCGAGGTCGTTGCGGAGAAACTCGACGACCGTCACGTCGTTCTGCCGGAGCACGCGGAAGAGAGGATCGGGCTGAGTCATGGCGAGGTCCAGAGGGGCAAGGGCCGCTAGGCGGATGTGGAACAAACTGATTTTAGGGCTCGCACGGGGAAACACAAAGGGACCCTCGCGCGAACGGCCGGCAATGGCGGGGAATTGCCGCTTCCGTGGCGCTACGATTTCACACCGGGGGATGGCCCCGCTTGTTCCTCTGATCTTCGAGTGGAAAGGACCAACATGCCAGTGCGACAAGCCGACGCCGTGTGGGAAGGGAACCTCAAGGAAGGCAAGGGGAACATCAAGCTCGCCAGCGGCGCGTTTGACGGGCCCTATTCATTTCAAACACGCTTCGAGGATGCCAAGGGGACCAACCCCGAGGAGCTCATCGGCGCCGCCCACGCGGGCTGCTTCTCGATGGCGCTCTCGGCGGGCCTGAGCAAGGCCGGCTTCCCGCCCCGCCGCGTGAAGACCACGGCCAAGGTCCACCTCGAAAAGGTCGGCGAGAGCTTCAGCATCACCCGCATCGTCCTCGACACCGAAGCCCAGGTGCCGAACATCGACGAGAAAACCTTCCGCGAGCAGGCCGAGGGGGCGAAGAAGAACTGCCCCGTGTCCAGGGCGCTGGCGGCGACGCCGATCGAGCTCAACGCCAGGCTGGTGAGTTGAGAGGAAAGGCAGAGCGGCAGAGAGGCAGAAAGGCAGAGAGGTAAGATATCTTTCCTTTCTGCCTTTCTGCCTTTCTGCCTTTCTGCCTCTCTGCCTCTCCGCCTCTCCGCCTTCCCCGCTGGTATAAATTCCGCATGGCCACAGCCCTCACCCACGCGATGGTCGCCGTCGCGCTCGCCAAGGCCGCGACCAGCCGCCCGCTGCCGGCCAGGTTCTGGCTCGCCGGCATCGCCTGCGCGATCCTCCCGGACATCGACGTGATGGGCTACCGCTGGGGCATCCACGAGGGCGGGCTCCTGGGCCCCCGCGGGCTGACGCATTCGCTCTTCTTCGCGGCCCTGCTGGCGGCGCTCGTGGTCATTCTGCTCTTCCGGGAAACCAAGCGTTTCTCGTGGCGGGGGTGCGTGCTATGGCTCTACTTCGCGGTGGTCACCGCGTCGCACGGGGTGCTGCAGGCGATGAGCGACGGCGGACAGGGCGTCGCCTTCTTCGCCCCGTTCAATGACAAGCGTTACTTCCTCCCTTGGCGGCCGCTGAGCGTGGCCCCGATCGGCCGGGACCTGTTCGGCCAATGGGGACTGGCCGCGCTGGTCAATGAGTTGGCATGGGTCTGGGCTCCGGTGGTCACGGTCACGGCGTTGATCGCCGCATGCCGCTGGACCGTGCGATGGCTTGTGGCGTGGCGCCGCGGCCAAGCACTCGATCCGAGCGGAGTAAACTGGGGTTGACCAGCGACGCGATGCGCAGGTTTTCTCCCCTCTCTCGAAGGGAGGGGCCGGGGGAGGGATTCCCGATCTGCGGCTGGTCGAAGAACCCTCCCCTAACCCCTCCCTGGGAGGGAGGGGAACCAGATTGGCTGAAACTTGCACCCGCGTGAGTGATGTGATTAGGGTTGAGTGTCCCATGATTCCCGGCGATCCCATCCGGCCCCAGATGCGCGACCTGCCGGGCGGCGCGTTCCTTATGGGCGACGCCGCCGGCCGCGGCGACGAGCGGCCGGTGCACGAGGTCTTCGTCTCTCCTTTCGCTCTGGGCGTCTTTCCCGTGAGCGTGGCCGAGTACCGCGTTTTCCTCCAGCAAACCGACCATCCGCAACCCGTGGAGTGGGGGCAACCCCGCTTCGACCGGCCAGACCTTCCCGCTTGCGGTGTGAGTTGGGACGACGCGGTCGCCTACGCCGACTGGCTCGCCGCGCAGGCCGGGGTGAATTACCACCTGCCGAGCGAGGCCCAGCGCGAATACGCCGCCCGCGGCGGGCTGGCCCAGCTTGCTTATCCCTGGGGCGATGAGCCGCCCCCGCTGGTTGGCGTTTACGAGCGCGGATTAGGCGGCCCGATCACCGGTGGGCCGATGGCGCTCGGCACCCCGCCGCCGGGGATGGCCGACGGTGCCAACGGGTTCGGGCTCTATCACATGGCCGACAACGTGCACGAATGGTGTGCCGACTTTTACGATCCGCGGTTCTATGCCGCCAGCCCCCGCGACAATCCCCGCGGCCCGCTCACGCCCACCGACCGCCGCGCCGCCCGCGGCGGCTCGTGGCGGCATGAGATCAAGTTCTCCCGCTGCGCCGCCCGCAGCAGCCTCGCCCCGCAGAAGCGATTCGCCGACTTTGGATTCCGGCTCGCGGCCAGCCACGGATTCGAATACGTGCGGTGAGCCTGGTAGTGGGTCACCCCGAAATCGGGTGCCATGCCCTCGTACTCGTGGGCATGTCTTATTCAGAAGCCAGACGCGACGACACGTCGCGGCTCGCGGGCAAAGACATGCCCACGAGTACGAGGGCATGCCACCCCACCGCGGCGAAAAGACCTACACTTCCAGCATGGAAAGAGGCAAAACCCTCACGCAGCCCGGCGGCCCGGTGGTGGTCAGCGAGAAGACCCTGCGCGCCATGCTCGCGATCCGCCGCGAAAAGCTGCTGCCGGAACTCTACGGCCGGGTGGCGGTGGCCCGCTCGAACTTCCAGGCCGTGGCCGACGTGCTGCCCGCGGCCCCGCCCTGGCTCGATGTGCTGGAGGATCACCCTAATCATCCGCTGCCCGAGCGGATCGCCTCCGCCAGTGCCTCCGAGGCGGCGACGCTCCGCCTCGCCCTCGCCCTGCCGGCCTCGCTGGTGCTCTTCGATGGGCCGCTCAAGGACCGCGTGAAGCTCAGCTACATCAAGGCCGAGGGCACGCTCTCGATCCTGGTGATGGCCTACCGCAAGGGCCTGCTCACCGCCGTGCGGCCGATGGTCAAGGCGCTGCAGTCGCTCGGCCACGCCGACGTGCTGCCGCCGCCGGAGATGCTTGAAAGCCTCTGGAAGGCGCTGGACCAGATGGAGTGACGGCCGCGAAATCCTTCGGTAGTGTCCTAGTTTTGAATTGGGTGGCTGGGGCAGAGTCTTCGATGCCCCGGCTCTTGGAGCGCCGGACGCGCCGGGGCTTCGCAAAGCCTCAGCCCCAGCCACCCTGGGACCTCAAATTGGGACACTACCAACCCTTCAGGCGTACCACGCCTCGCCCACGCGGCGGATCACCACCCGCTCCGCCTCCCCACCCGCCTCGGTGAGCAGCCGCTCGATCGGCTCGTTCGTCGGCTCGGCGGAGAGCCTGAAGGTGCTGTGGTGCATCGGGGCGACGAACTCGGCTTTCGCGTGGTTCGCCATCGCCCACGCCTGCTCGGGCGTGGCGTGCGATTGGATCCAGGGGTTGTAGGCCCCGATACCGACCACCGCCAGGTCCACCTTACCCAGCCCGTGGTAGTGCTCGTGGTAGGCACTATCGCCACCATAGAGCACCCGCCGGCCGCCGCACTCGAGCAGGAAGCCCGCATACCCGCGGTGGCGGTCGAGCACCGTGCGGGCACCCCAGTGATTAACCTCGCAGGCCGTGGCCCGCAGGTCCGCCATCGTGTGCGACTCGCCCCAGCGCAGCTCGGTGACGTCGCGGAACCCCAGGTCGGCAATCAGGTCGCGGTTGTGCGCCGAGGTAACGACGGGCGTCCGCTTGGGCAGGCGGTCCAGCGTCGGCCGGTCGAGGTGGTCGAAGTGGGCGTGAGAAATCACGATCAGATCCAGCGGCGGCAGCTCGCGGAGCGACAGCGCCGGTGCGACCAGCCGCCGGGGCCCGCCCGTCATCAGGCCCAGCCCCAGGCCCACGCGGCTGGAGAGCACCGGGTCGGTGAGGATCGTCCGGCCACCGACGCGCAGGAGCATCGTCGCGTGGCCGATCCAAGCCGCGGCGAGCGTGCTCTTGTCCCACCGCGCGAGGTCCGGCTTCAGCGGCGCCGGCGGCGGCGTGCCAATCCTGTCCAGCACGCGCAGCCGTCCGCGCGTCCGCCCGAGGCGATCGGCGACCCGCAGCGTGAAAGGCTGGTCGAAGGGCCAACGTTTGACGAACTTCCAATTCAAGGACGGCAACTCCAGTCCTGAATGATACGGATTCGCCGCGGCATGGTTCAGCTTAATCCAAGAAGAGGATTGACCACCAAGACACCAAGAGCACCAAGGTCGGACAAGAGAGGCGAGGAAACTTGAGTGGTATGGCAAGTCTACCTGCCCACGCCACCCAACACCCTTCTTCCCCCTTTTTTGGACTTGGTGTCCTCGGTGTCTTGGTGGTTAATCCTCTTCTATGCCGGAGCGCCCGTAATCCCCGGAACCCCCGGCGAGAGGGTGTCCACGATCCACATCGCCAGCGTAACCGTCGCCGCCGAGACCAGCGTGGTCCAGAACACGCAGTCCGCGGCCGTCTCGGCGTCGCCGTCGAGTTCCAGGGTCAAGAGCAGCGTGTTGACCGCCGTCGGAGCGGCACAGCCGATGATGATCTGCTTGCCCGGCCAGGGCCACAATCCCAAGCCCCACACCGCGAGGCCCGCGATCAAGGGAAACAAAAGCAGCTTGAGGAACATGACCGTCGAAACAATGCGCCACCGCGGCCAGCGGACGCGCGTGCCGAGCTGCGCCCCGAGCGTGACCAGCCCGATCGGCACCACCGCCAGCCCCAGAGGCCGAATGCTGTAGAGGAGCCACGCCGGCAGTTGCGTGTGCGTGTCGCGGAAGACAAAGGCCGCGACCAGGACGTAGATCATCGGCAGCTTGAAATACCCCATCGCCCCGCGAGCCCCGTCGCCCTTGCCCAGCGAGATGATGACGTAGCCGATGTACCAGATCGAAAGGTTGCTCACCGCCACGATCAGCGCCTGCACCGCCACGCCCGGCTCGCCGTAGTGGAGGAAGGCGACGGGGATGCCGTAGTTGCCCGCGTTGAAGACGATGCCGCCGATGATGACCGCGGAGATGGTCGCCGGCGCGGTGCCGCGGCGGCGCAGGGCGGCGAAGAGCGGCAGGCCGATGACGAGCATCGGGATCGCCACGGCCGCGGCGATGCCGCCGATCTGCCGCCAGGTCAGCGAGCTTTCGTAGACGTTCAGAAAGAGGAACGAAGGGACGAGCAGGTAGATGTTCAGCCGCGTGAGGGTGGGCAGGTGGAGCGCGGAAGCCCGCTGCAGCAGCACGCCCAGGCCGATCATCACCAGGATGGGCAGGATGACGTTGGTGAAGATGGCGGCAAGCTGCGGGAGCATGGGCGGCGGTAGTGTACTCGAAGCCTTCCGGCGGGATTCATGGCCCCGCTCCACCTGCCGGGGTGCCGTGCCCTCGTACTCGTGGGCATGCTCTTTGATAGAGAAAAGACATGCCCACGAGTACGAGGGCACGGCACCCGATTTCAACCCACCCCACTCCGCCATCCGCAACGGTTCCGGCCAGATTGTGCCGATAAGAGATATCCAGCCCCGTCTCTCCAGGGATTTCGCCATGAAGCATTACGATCTGGTGGTCATCGGCACCGGCCCCGCCGGGCAGAAGGCCGCGATCCAGGCCGCCAAGCTGGGCAAGTCGGTCGCGATCATCGAGAAGAACGCGGTCGTCGGCGGCGTCGCGGTCAACACCGGCACCATCCCCTCCAAGGCCCTGCGCGAGGCGGTGCTCCACATGACCGGCGCCAGCCAGCGCGGCCTCTTCGGCCAGAGCTATCGCGTCAAACGCAACATCACCCTGCCCGACCTGATCGCCGTGAGCCTCCGCGTGATCCGTCACGAGTGGGACGTGATCCTCGACCAGTTCGACCGCAACAACGTCGACCTTATCTGGGGCGCTGCCCACTTCGAGGGGCCGAATCTCGTGCACGTCCAGCGGCCCGGCGACAGCGAGATGGTCACCGCCGACAAGTTCCTCATCGCCATCGGCACCCGCCCGGCGCGGCCGGCGGAGGTCCCCTTTGACGACCACACCGTCTTCACCTCCGATGAACTGCTCAAGCTCGAACACCTGCCCAAGAGCATGATCGTCGTCGGCGGCGGCGTGATCGGCACCGAGTACGCCTGCATCATGGCGACGCTCGGCATCCATGTCACCATGTTAGAGGGCCGCAACCACGTGCTCGGCTTCCTCGACGAGGAAATCTCCGAAGCATTCCAGTACCAGATGCGAAACGCGGGGATCACGCTGCGGATGGGCGAGAAGGTCGCCAAGATCGAGAAGATCGACCCCGCCGCGACCAACGGCGGCGTGCGGGTCCAGGCGACGCTCGAATCGGGCAAGAAGCTTCAGGCCCAGACGCTGCTCTACGCCGTCGGCCGCCAGGGGCTTTGCGGCAAGCTCTCGCTCGACAACGTGGGTGTGGTCTACGACGACCGGGAGCGGCTGAAGGTCAACGAGCACTACCAGACCACCGTCCCGCACATCTACGCCGCCGGCGACGTGATCGGCTTCCCCGCGCTGGCGTCGACGGCGATGGAGCAGGGCCGGCAGGCCGTCTGCCACATGTTCGGCGCCGAGACCTGCTCGATGAGCGGGCTCTACCCCTTCGGCATCTACGCCGTGCCGGAGATCTCCATGGTCGGCAAGACCGAGGAGCAGCTCACCGCCGCGGCCATCCCCTACGAGGCGGGCATCGCCCACTACCGCGAGATCGCCCGCGGCCAGCTATTGGGTGATGAGACGGGCATGCTCAAGATGCTGATCCACCAGGAGACGCACAAGATCCTGGGCGTACACATCATCGGCACCGGCGCGACGGAGCTGGTCCACATCGGCCAGGCGGTCATGGCGTTCGAGGGGACGGTGGAGTTCTTCATCAACAACGTCTTCAACTACCCGACGCTGGCGGAGGCGTACAAGATCGCGGCGCTGAATGGGTTGAATAAGTTGAAGCACGTCTAATCGCGATCCTGGAACGACGAACAGCATCGCGTCCTTCCCCATTTAGCGCCGCGGCTTGCCGCGCGGCGGATGACGGTAGCGCCATCGCCGCGCGGCAAGCCGCGGCACTAAATGGGTTCATCCCTCACCCCACCGCCACCTTCACCACCACCTTCTTCACCGGTGAGGGCTTGTCCACCGCGCTGCAGGGGATGTGCGCGTCCTGCGGGTGGAAGATCGTGAACATGCCGGGGCGGACGCGCACAAAGTCGGCCTGCCCCGCGGCCAGCAGGTAGTCGTCCTTCTCGTCGTACTCCTTGGTCACCTTCAGGTCGGCCAGGTTGGCGTAGCCCATGCACTCGTCGCCGGACACGACGAACTGCACGTCGATGTACTTGCGGTGGGCCTCGAACTTGCCCTGCTCGCGCGGCGTGGTGTTGTAGGACTGCACCAGCGCGAAGACCTTGTCGCCGTCGAGCTCGTAGCGGCCGTTGGCCAGCGTCTCAAGATCGGGCCGGCGGAGAAACTCGAAGGCCTTGGCGAAGCGGCTGCCGGCGGGAGCGTAAAGCGAGGCGTTGGTGAGCTTGTCGACGATCATGGGGTTTTCCTTGTTGAGTGAGGGCAGTAGTTTCGAGTTTCGACTTCCGAGTTGCAAGTTGAAGAAAGCTCGTCGGGTGCCATGCCCTCGAACTCTTGGGCATGTCTTTGATGTGGTGAACACATGCCGACGGGTACGACGGCATGGCACCCGAATGGAACGTGACGCACGCCTTCCCTGCTTCCCGCAACTCCAAGCTCGGAGCCTGAATCTTTGCTTACCCGAAAGCCAATCCCGCCAACGCCCCACCCAACACCAGCCACGCGGCGTTGACCTTGTATTTGATCATCAGCGCCGCGGCCACCGCCGCGATCGCCCACGCGGGCCAGCTCGTGCGGGCGTCGGCGGTCCAGAGCACCTCGCGGGCCAGTTTGTAAACCACCGCCACCATCAGCGCGATCGACGCCACGTTGATCGCGTCGAGGAATGCCCCCGCCCACGGCGAGCGGCGCAGCCTCGGCAGCATCGGCCCGGTCACGGCCACGAAGACGAAGGCGGGCAGGAAGATCGCGACCGTCGCCACCGCCGCGCCCAGCAGCGGCGAGCCGCCGGCCTTGTGCATCACCAGGTAACCGACAAAAGTCGCGGTGGTGAAGAGCGGCCCGGGCGTGAACTGGCCGACCGACACGGCGTCGAGCAATTCCTGCTGCGTCAGCCAGCCGTGGTCGCGGACCAGGCCGCCTTCGAGGAAGGCGACCAGGACATAGCCGCTGCCGTAGAGCAGCGCCCCGATCTTGAGGAAGAAGAGGCCGAGTTGCCACCACGTCGCCGAGATCAGGGCCGCGCCGGAAGCCGCGGCGCCGATGGAAGGCAAGGTCGCCGCCGTGGCCGCGGAGGCCGACGACGTCCCCGCGCCGATGATGGAGGACGATCCGATCACCAGCGCCGCGGGTTTCTTTCCAGCACAGTGGGATCCGAAGCTTGGAATTCACGTGACTTGAAGTCGCGGCC
>JADMIO010787643.1_pt1 | contig 18913 bp, 13 predicted proteins | sample 8958161 | NCBI WGS metagenome assembly JADMIO01 (sample SAMN16585339, study PRJNA669376) | soil metagenome | isolation source: Crop rotation soil | place: USA: Cullars Rotation, Alabama | collected 2011 | reverse complement strand
CTTTCCCCACGCGGCGGCCTTCTGCGCGGGCTCTCGATCGCCGCCACTGCCCTGGTGCCGCTCGCCTACCTCGCGGCCGGCATCTGGACGCGCCGGCGCGCGCTCCTCCTCCTCGGCCTCGCGACCGGGGCCGCCTCGCTCATCACCCTCGCCACCTACGTCCACCTCGGCCCGCCCTGGGCCGTCCTCACGGTCGCGGGAATCGCGCTGATCGGTGTGGTCTTCGCGCTGCGCCGGGTTCTGGACTCCGGACCGGCCAGGGAGCGGGGAGGCTTCACCGCCGATCCGCTGTTCGAGGACCTCTCGCGCCAGCGGCTCCTCGAAGTGGCCGCCACCGCCGTCACCTTCACACCCGAAGCCCGGCCGCTCCACGAGGAGCCGAAGTTCGAGGGCGGCGGCGGGCAGTTCGGCGGCGGCGGCGCGAGCGAGGGGTTCTGAATCAGCGATTCTGGGAGAACCCAAAAAGGAGCCGCAGGCTCTCGATCGTCTGGGCGAGGGACCAGGAGGGCTCCGCCACGTCGTCTTCGGCGGGTGGAGCCTCTTCGGGGCGAGGCTCGGCAGGGTTGGATTCCGGGTCCGGGGGGCGCCCGGGGCCGGGGCCGGCAGCCCCCTGCGCCACGCGAAGCCGGTCCAGGTGGCGGAAGAGCTTCAAGAGGTGCGCCAACTGCCGGAGCGAGCGGTCGGCGTCCAGGCTGACGCGCAGCTCGATCTGGAGGCCCTCTCCGCTGCCGGTGACCACCGCGACCGGCTGCTCGGCGGGGAACTCGGCCGGATAGCGGTAGATGATGTGATTGTCGATGGTGGCGAGGCTCAGGCGGCCCTCCCAGAACAGCTCGCCGCTCTGCTTCTTGAGCACACATCTCGCGCCGGGCAGGAGCCGCGGGATCTCCTCGCGGTCGCGGCGCAGCACCTCCTTGCCGGCCTCCGAGTCGAACCAGCTCTCCGCGCCCCTGGCGCGGCTCGCGCCCCCGAAGGACGCCCGGTAGCCCTGGATGATCGCCGAGTACGGGTTGCGGCCGCGCACCCGGCGCACCGCGCGGGGATCGATCTCGAAGTACTCCCGGTAGCCGCGGACGAACAGGAAGTGGCGCGCGTGCGCCAGGCCGGAGCGGTCCACCATCAGCGAGGCGAGGAACACGTCGAGGCTGTGATCGGACGAGTTGACCGAGTGGAAGTAGCCCTCGACGTCGCCTTCGCTGAGGCAATCCAGGCCGTTCGGGTGATGGCTGTGCCAGGTCCCCAGGTGCTGGACCTCGGGATGCTGCTCCTCGAGCCTCTGGAAGAGGGCCACCTGGTAGGCGGCGTCGGGCAGATGGAAGGTCGGCGACCGCCGGGCCCTGGGCCCGGCATCGAGGTAGTGGATGACGTCGATCTCCAGATTCGCGAGGTAGCGGGAGAGAGAGCCGCCCTCGGGGAGGACCGGCGCTTTGATCGTGCCCACAAGCTTCCCGCCGACCTCGACGCGCGGGAACTGCTCGATCTCGCGCTGGATCTGCTGGGCGACCTCGTCATGGAAGGTGACCCGGGGCGCGATCGTCTCGGGGCGGTGCTCGGAGCCGCCATAGGACCACCGGCCCCTCATCCCCGGGGGCCCTCCCCGGCGGTGAGGGAATCGTAGGCCTCCTGGACGGCGCGGAATTTTGCGGTGGCTGCCGCGGCCGCGGCGCTCTCCGGCGCCTCGTCGCCGTTGGCCTTGGCGCGATCCGGATGGTAGAGCTTGGCGAGCCTCTGGTAAGACCGCTTGATCCGCCGCCGCGAGGCCCCGGGGGGCAGCTCCAGCGCCCCGTAGGAGGACAGGTTGGCCGCCGTGCGCTGGGCGTCGCGGTGGCAGGCGATCGGGCAGTTGTGCTGCGGCCTCAGCATGAGCTTCTTGCTCTCGAAGGTGGCCCGGAAGACGTCGCGGAAGGGACGGTTGCCGAAGACCAGCCAGTTGAAGGCCGGGCGCGGCAGCAGCGGGCTGCCGCCCAAGAGGAACGAGAGGGCCACCTGCGCGTGGAGGGTGGCGATCAGCCCGATGTCGACGGGGAGCCCCGAGAGCTGGAACAGCCGGTTGTCGAGGCCGTAGATCTCCTCCTCCTCTTCCGGGCTCATCTCGTCGTCGGTGTTCAGGCTCAGGCCTTCGCTCTCGCAGTAGGCCTGCATGCAGCGATAGCAGCCCGTCCGGCCGGGGACGTAGAGGTAGACCTCGCCGCCGAAGCCCTGGCGGAACACCAGGCCGGTGGCGACCGGGACCTGAGCGCGGACGGCGACGTCGTTGACGTACTCGCGGGCGCCGTTCGAGTCGACGGCGCAGATCACCAGGTCCGACTCCGCCACCGCCTTCTCGAACCCGGGGTCCTTGATGACGTCGCGCTGCGCGACGGCGACCGTGGACGCCGGGTTGCGGTCGAGGAGCCAGTCGCGCGCGATCTCGACCTTGGGGCGGCCGAGCTCGGACCGGCGCGCCGGGTGCTTGACCAGGTTGACGCTCTCGAGGACGTCGGGATCGAAGAGGTGCCAGCGGCGGATCCCACACATGGCGAGATAGCGCACCACGGGCGTGCCGCCGCTGCCCAGGCCAGCGACGGTGACGGTCACCGCCTCCGCCGTCTCCGGGTTCAGCAGGTGATCGATGCGTCGGGTATCGAGTTTCTGGCTCATGTCAGGAGAGGAGATCGCCGACCAGCTCGCCCATCTCCGCCCAGAAGCCGTGGCTCTGCTGGTTCCCCGGCCAGCGCGAGGTCTTGCACCAGACCTCGTACTTCGCCAGCCAGAGGGCGGTCTTGGCGACCATGAAGGCGATGGTGAAGGTGGACGTCCACTGGCTGGCCCGCATGACGCAGAGGCGGTTCTCTCCGTAGCGGTGCGGCGTGCCGGCCTGGGGAGTCCAGCCGTTGGTGAGGACGCTCGGCATGGCATAGGGGTAGGAATCGGGGATCTCGATCCGCATCGGGTAGCGCTGGCCTCCCGGGCGGGGCTGGAGCCCGCCGGTGGCGGCCGTGATGCGGCCCGCGCGGGCCACCAGGCGCCACTCGGGAAAGATCTTGAGCTTCTCCCCCTCGACGTACATGCGGTCCAGCCCGCTCTCATGCGGCTGGACGAGGAGATGGGTGCTGGCGCGGAAGTTGGACATCGCCTGGCCTCGCCCGGAAGGGAAGCTCGCTAGTACTCGCCCCGCGGGTCGTGGAGGACGGTCTTCTTGCCGCCGCTGGGCACGAGGCTCTGCCCTGCCGAGGTCCGGATCGTCCCGTCGGGGCCGATCTCGACGACCTCCTCCTCGGCCTGGTGGTCCAGGGTCTTCTCGAGCTTCTTGATTTCATCGGCCATGCGAGCTCCTTCGGGTGCGTTGCGCCGCCAGCCCTATGAGATGCAGATGGGGCGCGGAAGGTTTAGAGCTCGGTGCCGGTGGCGAGGATCTCCTCCAGCCGCCGGCGCATGCGCTCGACGTGGGTGGCCCGCCAGTAGAGCCGGTCGCAGGCGGGGCAGTGGCGGAACTCGCTCTGCGTGCGGGCGACGAAGGGGGGCACCCGCTCGCGGGCCAGCTCGGCCGGGAAGGGCTCCAGCGGGTGGTTGCAGACCAGGCAGCGCCGGAAGAGCCGCGCCGGATCGATCCGCACGGCGAGGGCGGCGAGCACCTCGCGCACCTGCTCGTCGACCTCGTCCGAGCGGATCAGCAGGTGGTTGCGGGCCTTGCGGCGCAGGACCAGCCGCCGGTCGCGGGTGAGGATCGTGCGCCCCTCCGCGACCGCCACCTCGACCAGCTCGGGGTCGTCGAGCGCCGGGTCATAGGCCACGTCGAGGTCGAGCGCCCGCAGCCAGCGCGCCAGGGCGCCGAGCATGGCGTCGGCGAAGAGCCGCGGAGGGGCGGGGTCGGCCGACGCAGCTTCCGGCGCGCGGGTGAGCGGCGGCGGCATCGCCAGAGCATGCCACGAACCCTGGAGCGGAGCGCGCCGCAGGCTGATGCAGCCTGATCGTCCCTCCGTCCGCCCCGCAGGCATAAAATTAGGGTCGGTCATCCTGCGCGAGCCAGCCGGCTCGATCGGAGCGGACGTGAGCGACGACATCGCCGTGGACCGCCGGCAGTTCCTCAGGGGAGCCTCGACCTCGCTCGCCCTTCTCGCCGCACACCTCGCCGGCGGCGCAACGGCGGCGCAAGCCGGTTCAGCTCGGCCGAGCCGCCCTCCGGGTGACGCTGGGCAGCGGCTCCTGGAGTTGGAGCTGCTCACCGCGGCGCCGCTCGCCGCCATGAAGCAGTTCTACGGGACGGCGCTCGGCCTCAAGATCCTCGCGGATAAGGCCGACCGGCTCACCGTCGCAGGTGGCGGCACGCCGATCACTTTCGTCTCCGCGCCGGCGGAGCCAGGTTCAGGGAAACCCTTCTACCACTTCGCCTTCAACGTCCCGGAGAACAAGCTCCTCGACGCCCGGCGGTGGCAGCTCGACCGCTCGCCGCTGATCCCCATGCCGCCGTGGCTCCGCGATCCCGCCTACCCGGACGACGTGGCCAACTTCAGCCACTGGAACGCCCACTCGGTGTTCTTCCTCGATCCCGGCGGCAACGTCGTCGAGTACATCGCCCGGCATGATCTCAAGAACCCGGCCGCTGGCGGCTTCGGTCCCGACGACATCCTCTACGCCAGCGAGATCGGGCTGATCGTCGACGACGTGCCGGCGGCGGCCCTGGCGCTGCGCGAGGCCGTCACGGGCTTTCGGCAGTACCGGGGCGGCGACGACCAGTTCACCGCCCTCGGCGACGAGCGGGGCCTGCTGCTGGTGATGAAGCGCGGCCGCCGGCTCAACTTCAATCAGGCCAGCGACGAGAAAGCGGCGCGGGTCTTCCGCACCCGGGTACGCATCCGTGGAACCCGGCCGGCAAAGTATGAGTTTCCCGACCGCCCATACGAAATCTCGATCGGATAGTTGGCGAGACCTCTCACCTTATTGACGGACCTGGATGAACCTTTTCCGCTCCTCAGGGCACCGGCGCGCAGTCCGTGTCGTTCCCCGGCTGCAGGTCGAGGACCGGTGGCTCCAGCGCCACCTGCGCGCAGTTGAGCGCCGACGGGGCTCCGCCGGTGTCGATGCGCAGCACGAGCGGCGGCGCCGGCTCGCCGGGTGCGAGGGAGAAGGTCACCGGGTCGTCGTAGCGGCAGGAGACCGTGCCCATGGTGCCCGTGCAACTCCAGCCGAGGCCGCTCGCTCCCACCAGCTTGGCGCCGGGCGGCAGCAGGTCGTCGATGGTGAAGGTGCTCTCGTTGACGATGGTCGGGAAGGTCGTGGTCGTCCCCGCCGCCGCCGGCCCGAGATTGGTCACCTGGACGGTGCAGACCGGGGGCGTGCCCGGGCTGCAGGTCTTGTCGAGCGCCAGGTTCGCCAGGCAGTCGGCGCCGCCCGGCAGGTTGCAGGCGCCCCGGTCGAGGTAGCCGCGCTCGCCGTTCGCGGCGCCGCTCGCCCCGGGGGGCTGCGAGCCGGTGGGATTGGCCGGCGTGCCCTTGGGGCCCGGCAGGGTCGTCGAGGTCACCTCGGCCACGTTGACGATGCACTGCGGGGGATTCACGACCCCGGCGCAGAGGGCACCGGTGTCGACCACCACCAGGCCGCCCGCCGGGAGGTGCGGAATGACGACCGTCACCTTCTGCCCGGCGACCGTGGCCGTACCGCTGCCCAGCGGACTGACGGTCACGTTCGGCGGGGTGTCGCAGAACGGCAGCGGGATCGTGTCGGTGAGGATCAGGTCGTACGCGTCGGTCGAGCCGCGGTTGACGATCTTGCTGGGGGCGAACCGCCCCTCGGGACACGCGTTCCCCACCTGCACCAGGGGCTCGACGACGCGCAGCCGCACCGGCCCCGAGGTCAGCGCCAGGCCGTCGGCGCCGGCGAAGGCGCGGTTCTCCAGCTCCCGGCCGTCCTGGTTGGCAGCCACGTTCTCGACCAGGACGTTCATCTCCACGACGACGAATTCGCGGTCGCAGTCCGGCTCGGAGTTTTCGAGGTCGCCCAGCCGGAGGTCGAGGCGCTGCGCGGTGCTGGCGTTGACCGCCGGCGGCGGAATGAAGGTGGGCGTGATGCTCGCCACGGTCGTCTCGTTGCCGGCCACGAAGAGGCCGGGGCCGGCCACGCCGGTCGCGGTCAAGCCGCCGGCCTGGCTGGCGACGAAGGCGAGGCGCACGGTGTCGGGGAGGAGCCGCAGACCCGCGGGGAGCACCGGCAGCGGGGGCGGCGGGGGTGGATCGAGCAGCACCGCGTGCGGCCACTTGCCGCGCGGCACCTCGAACGTGATGCGGAAGCGGACGATCTCGCCGATCGCCAGCTCCTCGGCGCCGTTCTTGAACGAGGTGTGGTCCTCGGAGGTGGCCGCCACCTCCTTGGTCAGCCGCGGCCGGCGGCAGGCGCGGGCGCCGTCCTTGGCCGGGCCGCCGAGGCCCGCGGCCACATGGCTCGCGCCCCCCTCGGTGCCGGCGTAGGAGGCGAGGGCGGCGCGGTTCTCGGCGCAGGCGCCCACCGCGAGATCCGGCCCGACCTCCAGCACGTAGGTCACCACCGCGAGATTGCCCCCCTTGGGGTCGGCCGGCTTGCCGGGGCCGAGGGCACCCTGGAGCTGCGCTGGGTCCACCAGCTCGATCCCCGCGCCGAGGAGCCCGCCGCCGAGGTCCTTGAAGGGCAGCGGCTGGCCCGCGCCGTCCGCCACGCAGAGCGCGATGCCGCAGTCCGGGATGCGCATCCCCGGCGGCAGGACGTCCTGCACGCGCACGTCGAAGGCGCCGTTGGGGCTCGAGCCGCGGTTCTCGACCACCACGGCGTAGAGCACGCGGTCGCCGGGCTCCAGGCTCCCCACGGCATCGGAGGCGACCGGCGTCGTTGCCAGGCCGGCCGAGGTCAGCGCCGGGGTGAAGCGCTTGGCGCAGGAGGAGCTGGGCGAGCCGAAGGCGACCGGGCCCGGGGTCGGCGGCACGAGCCGCGCCACCTGCTTGCAGCGGGTGTTGCGCTTGCAGGAGGCGCCCGCCGCGCAGCAGGTCGAGACGGCCCCCTTGGTCACCCGCACGTCCGGCTGGCCGAGCGTGAGCTGGAGGATGCCGGTCTGGGAGAACTGCTCGTCGAAGGAGTTCTGCTCGGACTCCAGGACCTGGTTGGTGAGCTGCAGGCCGTCGGCGAAGGGGTCGTCCGTGGCGGTGACGGTGAAGAGGATCTCGATCAGCCGCGGCTTGTTCTTCTTGTCGTCGAAGCTGCCGAGGTCGAAGCAGACGCTGTTGCGCGACGGGTCGGCGAAGTCGGCGAGGTTGCGGCAGGGCTTGACCGGGCTGCCGAGGATGAAGTGGATCTGGTCGGCCGGGCCCCAGCAGGCCTGGCCCGCGGCGGGCGGCCCGCCGAACGGACAGGGGACGAAGACCATCGACTGCACGGCGAAGACCGGCGCGGGGAGGAAGTCCTCCAGCACGAACTGCTCGGCGTCGCTCGCCGGCATCAGGTAGCGCAGGCGGAAGGTCACGGTGTCGCCCGGGGCGATGTGCGGCGGGCTCTGCTGCAGGGCCGGGTCGTTGGTGTTGCCGTTCCTGGCCACGACGTCCTTGACCGCCGTGCCGCCGGCGATCTCGACCTCGGCCTGGCTGTCGTCCATGGCGGGGGTGACGGCGGCGCGCGGACGCAGCCCGCGCACCGCGGCGCCCACCGCCACCCGGTTCGGCAGGTGGTCGTCCTTGTCGACGCTGCGGTCGCCGCTGGGCACCGGGCAGTCGAAGCGGTCCTGCACCCGTACCTGGTAGGTGAGGCGCACGGTGGCGGCGACCGAGGGCGGGTTGGGCGGCAGCTCGCCGCCGGTGATCTCGCCGGCCTTGTGGGCGGGGTGGGTCCCCAGGTGCGCCAGGGCCTTGGCGACGTCGAAGGTGAGCGTCGTCGCGCCGTCGCCGCAGTGGGGCGGCTTGGCGGAGAGGTCGGCGGTGGCGTCCTGGCCGAGGACGAAGGTACCCAGGACGACGCCGTTCTGGTCCTCCACCCGCACGGTGGGCGCGGGGTTGGCGAGGAAGAAGAGGCCGTCGGACAGCACGTCGGTGAGCACGAGCTGGCGGGCGCGTACGAAGTCCGAGACCTGGGCGTCGAGGTGATAGGTGAGGAAATCCCCGGCCCGCGCCGGGTTGGGACCCTCGATCGACTTCTGCACCGCCACGCACTCCAGCTCGAGCTTGTGGTCCTCGGGAGTGGTGTCGCTGGTGACCGTCTGCACGGGATCGCGCGGCACGTCGAGCGGCGTCCAGCCGGCCTCGCCGCGGATGTCGTCGATCGCCACCCCCTTGCAGGTCGCGGGGTCGAGCACGGGTTGACCCCCGGCGTCGGATTTGCCGGCGTGGAAATCGAAGGTGAAGGAGGCGTCGGGCCCCGGCCCGCCGGTCACCGCGCCGAAGTCGAGCACCAGGGTGCCTCCCGCCGTGCCCGGGGGCGGCGCCGAGACGACCGGCGGGCCATAGGGCCCCAGGTAGACGAGCGAGTCGGGCAGCTTCTCGACGACTTGGAGCGGCGTCAGCGTCTGGCCCGTGGCCACGTCGGCGTCGATCCGGTACTTGCGCGGGAAGTTGGGGCCGGTGGCGGTCTCGCCCTCCGGTCCCAGATAGGACTTCTTCACCTCGAAGAGGGTTGGGGTCACCTCCCCGTCGGCGGCCGTCCCCTCCTGGCACTGCGTACCGGTCGGGCTGTCGCCGAAGCGGAAGCCGCCCACCACCTTGATCGGCAGCGCCGTGCCCACGTCGGCCAGCTTGGACGCCTGGATCTCGATCTCGATCGAGACCTCGGGCTGCTCGGGATAGAAGCTGCCGAAGGGGAGCTCCACGAAGACGATCTGGCACCCCTCGAACCCCGGCGGCAGGGGGAACGAGGAGCCGCAGAGGGGATTGGTCGAGCCCTCGGCGAGACCGGAGCAGACGACCGGCGCGCCGGGCGCCGAGTGGATCGTCGGCGGGTTGGCCGGTGGCAGAGAGATCGTCTGCCCGGTGAACACCGCCTTGGCCGAGACGAAGGTGACGCCGTCGCACTGGCCCCCTTGCGAGTTGGCGTCGGCGCCGGGCGCCGGCAGGCAGAGGGCGAGGTAGGGGCCGAACCCCGGCTTCCCACCGCTGTTCGAGAACTTGACGGTGAAGGTGGCGGTCTCGCCGATCGGGACGCTGGTGCCGGAGCCGTCGATCGAGACCTCCGGCACGGGCTGCGGCCACGCCGGCGCCGCCGCGAACAAAAAGATGGCGACGACGGCGAACCCCAGGGCCCGTATTCCCCGCATGAGACAACCTCCCCTTCTGGATCGATTGACAGAGATTGCCAAAAGCATCACAGAAAGCCCCCGGCGCGTCAACCGCGAGCAGCGCGCGAGCCGGCCGCGAGCCGGCGCATGCCTTCCCGACCCTGCCTGTTGTCACGCGGTCGCCGCTCCCCTGGGGAATCGATCGGTTAGAATAGGCGTTCAGCCTTGCTGGGCGCCCCAGCAACCTCGCTCTTGGAAATCCGTATTGGGTAGGGGTCCGTGGAAGGGGAGTCGTCTCTCATGAAAAAGCGCATGTTCATGATGCTCGTGGCCGTGGCCGTCTTCATCGCGGCCCTCGGCGCGGTGAAATATCGTCAGATCCAGGGCGCCATCGCGCAGGGGGCGTCCTTCCAGCCGCCGCCCGAGGCGGTCACCACCACCGTGGCGCAACGCGAGGAGTGGCCGTCGACGGTCGCCGCCATCGGCACGGTGACCGCCGTGCAGGGCGTCACGGTGAGCGCCGACCTGCCCGGCATCGTCGAGTCGATCGGCTTCGAGTCCGGCAAGACGGTGCGCGCAGGCGAGGTGCTGGTGCGGCTCGACACCAGCCAGGAGCGGGCGCAGCTCGCCGCCGCCGAGTCGCAGCGCAACCTCGCCCGTCTGAGCCTCGAGCGGATGCGCGGGCTGCGCGAGAGCGGCGTCATCGCCGTGGCCGACTACGACCGCGCCGCCGCGGAGATGCAGCAGGGGGACGCGCGGGTGGGCGAGATCCGCGCCACCATCGAGCGCAAGACGATCCGCGCCCCCTTCTCGGGGCTGCTCGGTATCCGCCAGGTCAACCTCGGCCAGTACCTCGCCCCCGGCGCCGCGGTGGTGCCGCTGCAGTCGCTGAACCCGGTCTACGTCAACTTCGCCGTGCCGCAGCGCGAGGTGGGCCAGCTCCGTCCCGGGGCCACCGTGCGGCTGACCGCCGAGGGACAGGGCGCCGCCAATGCCGCCACGGCGGACCCGGCCAGCGGCGCGACGGTGAGCGAGACGAGCGCCAAGGGTTCGACCGTGGCCGGCGCGGCCGGCGCCACGGGCGTGGCCGGTGCCACTGGCCGCATCACGGCCGTCGACTCGATCGTCGACCCGACGACGCGCAACGTCCAGGTGCAGGCCACCTTCGACAACGCCGGCGGGCGGCTGCGCCCGGGCATGTTCGTCCAGGTGCAGGTGCTCACGGGCGGCGGCACCCAGGTGGTGGCGCTCCCCGCCTCGTCGATCAGCTACGCGCCCTACGGCGACTCGGTCTTCATCGTCGAGAACGTCAAGGGCCCCGACGGCAAGAGCTTCCGCGGCGTGCGCCAGCAGTTCGTCAAGCTGGGCCCGGCGCGCGGCGATCAGGTGGCGGTGGTCTCCGGCATCCGCAACGGCGAGGAGATCGTCACCTCGGGGGTGTTCAAGCTGCGCAACGGCGCCGCCGTGCTGGTCAACAACCGGATCCAGCCCTCGGACAACCCCGCGCCGCGGCCGGAGGACAGCTAGGTGAAGCTGACCGATCTCTTCATCCGCCGCCCGGTGCTGGCGGTGGTCGTCAACCTGGTGATCCTGATCGCCGGCCTGCAGTCGGTGCGGTCGCTCACCGTGCGGCAGTACCCGCGCAGCGACATCGCGGTGGTCAACGTCTCGACCGTCTACATCGGCGCCGACGCCGACCTCGTGCGCGGCTTCATCACCTCGCCGCTCGAGCGGGTGATCGCCTCCGCCGACGGCATCGACTTCATGGAGTCGTCGAGCTCCCAGGGCGTCAGCACGATCACCGTCCACCTGAAGCTCAACTATGACACCAACGCCGCCCTGACCCAGATCCAGTCGAAGGTGGCGCAGGTGCGCAACACCCTGCCGCCCGAGGCCGAGGCGCCGATCATCTCGCTGGAGACGGCCGACAGCCAGTTCGCGGCGATGTACCTCGGCTTCTACTCGACCGAGCTCGATCCCAACCAGGTCACCGACTACCTGACCCGCGTGGTGCAGCCGAAGCTCGCCGCGATCAGCGGCGTGCAGCGCGCCGAGCTCTTCGGCGGCCGCGTCTTCGCCATGCGCATCTGGTTGAAACCCGACCAGATGGCGGCGCACGGCATCGCGCCCTCCGAGGTGCGCGAGGCGCTGGCGGCGAACAACTACCTCGCCGCGCTGGGCAGCACCAAGGGCTCGCTGGTGTCGGTCAACCTGACCGCCAACACCGACCTGCAGACGGTCGAGGACTTCCAGCAGCTCGTGGTCAAGGAGGAGAACGGCGTCGTCGTGCGGCTGGGCGAGATCGCCGACGTGGTGCTCGGCGCCGAGAGCTACGACCAGGACGTGCGCTTCAACGGCGACGCCGCGACCTTCGTCGGCATCTGGGTGCTGCCCACCGCCAACACGCTGGACGTCATCGGCCGCGTGCGCGACGCCATGCCCGGCATCCAGGCGCAGCTCCCCAAGGGGATCAAGGGTGGCATCCCCTACGACTCGACGGTCTACATCCGCGACTCGATCCGCGAGGTCTTGAAGACCCTCTCCGAGACCCTGCTCATCGTCGTCCTGGTCATCTTCCTCTTCCTGGGCTCGGTGCGGTCGGTGCTCATCCCGGTGGTGGCGATCCCGATCTCGCTCATCGGCGCGGTCTTCCTCATGCTGGTGGCGGGCTTCACCATCAACCTCTTGACGCTCCTCGCCATCGTGCTCTCGGTGGGGCTGGTGGTCGACGACGCCATCGTCATGGTGGAGAACGTCGAGCGCCACCTGCACGAGGGGAAGACGCCGTTCCAGGCGGCGATCGACGCCGCCCGCGAGCTGGTCGGGCCGATTATTGCGATGACGATCACGCTGGCGGCGGTCTACACGCCGGTCGCCATCCAGGGGGGCCTGACGGGCTCGCTGTTCCGCGAGTTCGCCTTCACCCTCGCCGGCGCCGTGCTCGTCTCGGGCGTCGTGGCGCTGACCCTGTCGCCGATGATGTCGTCGAAGCTGCTGCGCGCCGGCGACACCGAGCGCGGCTTCGCCGGCTTCGTCAACCGGCGGTTCGAGGGCATCCGCGGCCGCTACGAGCGGATGCTCTCGGGGACCCTCAAGTACCGGCCCGTCGTCCTCACCCTGTGGGTGATCGTCGTGCTGCTGATGGTGCCGTTCTACATGTTCTCGGCCAAGGAGCTGGCACCGGCCGAGGACCAGGGGTTCATCTTCGGCTTCGTGCAGGCGTCCGCCAATTCGACCATCGACCAGACCAAGCTCTTCGCGGACCAGATCTACAAGGTCTTCAAGTCGTTCCCCGAGACCGACAGCACCTTCCAGGTCATCCTCCCGACCGGTGGCTTCGCGGGCATGGTGACCAAGCCCTGGAGCGAGCGGACGAAGTCGAGCGCCCAGCTCAACACGGAGGTGTCGGCGGAGCTCGCCAAGCTCGCCGGCGTGCGGGTGATCCCGATCACGCCGCCCGCCCTGCCGGGGAGCGGCGGCGGCTTCCCGGTCGACTTCGTCATCGTCTCGACCGCCGAGCCGCAGCAGATCACGGAGCTCGCCAACCAGATCGTGCAGAAGGCCTTCGCCAGCGGCCTCTTCATGTTCGCCGACACGGACATCAAGTTCGACCAGCCGCAGACCGAGGTGGTCTTCGACCGCGACAAGCTGCGCTCGCAGGGGGTCGACCTCGGCCAGGCGGGCCGCGACCTCTCGGCCCTGCTGGGCGGCAACTATGTCAACCGGTTCAGCATCCAGGGCCAGAGCTACAAGGTCATCCCGCAGGTCAAGCGCACCGAGCGCCTGACGCCGGACCAGCTCGAGGACATCTACGTCAAGGGGGGTCCGGACGGCCGGCTCGTGCCGCTCTCGACCTTCGCGACGCTCCGCACCACGACCGAGCCGCGCGAGCTCAAGCGCTTCCAGCAGTTGAACGCCGTGCACGTGCAGGGTGCCATCCCGCCCAACGTGTCGCTCGACAAGGCGCTCACCTTCCTGGAGACCGAGGCCGCGAAGACGCTGCCCCAGGGCCAGGGCTACAGCGTCGACTACGCCGGCGAGTCGCGGCAGCTGCGCATCGAGGGGGGCAAGTTCCTCAGCACCTTCCTGCTCTCGGCGATCCTGATCTACCTGGTGCTGGCGGCGCAGTTCGAGAGCTTCCGCGACCCGTTCATCATCCTCGCCGGCTCGGTGCCGCTGGCGCTCTCGGGCGCGCTGCTGTTCTCGTTCCTGGGCTTCACCACGCTCAACGTCTACAGCCAGGTGGGGCTGATCACGCTGGTGGGTTTGGTCTCGAAGAACGGCATCCTGATCGTGCAGTTCGCCAACCACCTGCAGGAGGCGGGGCAGGCGAAGCTGGCGGCGGTGACCGAGGCCGCCTCGACGCGGCTGCGCCCGATCCTGATGACCACCGCGGCCACGGTGGTGGGACACATGCCGCTGGTCTTCGCCCACGGCCCGGGCGCCGGGGCGCGGAACTCGATCGGCATCATGCTGGTCTCCGGCATGATCATCGGCACCGTGTTCACGCTCTTCGTGGTCCCGTCGGTCTACATGCTGGTGGCGCAGACCCACCGGCGCGCGGAGACGGTCGAGGAGCGGGAGGAGCGCGAGGCGGAAGAGATGGCGGAGGGGGCGCCGGAGGCGGCGTAGCGGGGCCCGTAGGGAGCGGATGGGGGAGCTCGTGCACGTCGCGGAGCTCTGGCGGTACCCGGTGAAGTCGATGGCCGGCGAGCGGCTCGACGCGGCCGCGGTCGGCGCGCTGGGGATTCCAGGGGATCGAGCCCTGGTCGTCGTAGACGCCGCGGGGCGTATCCAGGACGCGCGGACGCGGCCCGCATTGCTCCGCCATCGCGCGTCCCTGGACGCGGCAGGCCGCGTCCGCGTGGACGGGCTCGACTGGGAGACCCCCGAGGTGGCGAGCCGCGTCCGCGCCGCCGCCGGGCCCGGTGCCCGCCTGATGGCCGTCGAGGGTGCCGAGCGCTTCGACATCATGCCGCTGCTCGTCGCCACCGACGGCGCGATCGCCGCCCTCGGTGTGGATCGCCGCCGCCTGCGGCCCAATCTCCTCATCGGTGGCGTCAGCGGGCTCGCGGAACGCGGGTGGGAAGGTCGCTACCTCGCCATCGGCAGCGCCGTGATCGGATTCGCCGATCTACGCGGCCGCTGCATCATGACCACCTGGGACCCCGATACCGGGGCCCAGGATGCCGGGGTGCTCCACCGGATCGTGCGCGAGTTCGGCGGCACCTTCGCCCTGAACGCCTGGGTGGCGCGCGCCGGGGAGATCGCCGAGGGCGACTCCGTGTCCCTCATGGACCGGTTCGAGGGCGGCGAGCCTCCTCTACTCGGCCGGTACGCTCGCTAGCGGTCGTTCGGGCAAGCGAGCTTGCCCAAACTATGCAGCAGGTGCATAGTGTTCCTACTGCATAGTTCCATCATCCTGCTCGGAAGCAGACTCGCCAATGGAGCATCGGTCCCATATGGAGTTTGGGGGCCAGACTTCCCGGGTAGTTTTCAGGAATAATCCGGCCGCCCTATGCCCGAAACGACCGCCTCGGTCCCGGCCGCTCCCCCTCCCGCCCCCGCCACGTTCGCCCGGCGGCTGACGCTCTTCGACGCCACGATGATCGTGGTGGCCGGGATCATCGGCTCGGGGATTTTCATCAACCCCTACGTCACGGCTCGCGCGGTCGAGACGCCGTTCCTCATCGTCCTGGTTTGGGTAGTGGGCGGCGCCATCGCGCTCGCAGGGGCCTTCGTGTTTGCGGAGCTGGGGACCGTGCTGCCGCAGGTGGGTGGCCAGTATGCTTACTTCCGGGAGGCGTTCCATCCGCTCGTCGCCTTCCTGCATGGGTGGTCGCTGCTGTGGATCATCCAGTCGGCGGCGACGGCGGCGGTGGCGGTCGCCTTCGCCCAGTACCTGGCGCGGCTCTTCGATCTGGGCCCCTCGGCTGAGATCGCGGGCGTGGCGGTCGTGCCGCTCCTCGCCGGCGCCGTGATGCTCGCGCTCGCCGGCTTCCATGCCCTGGGCGTCAAGCCGGGGGCGCTGGTCGTCAACGTCATCACCTTCGCCAAGACGCTCGCCCTGGCGGTGCTGATCGTCGGCGCCTTCCTGCTCGCTCGCGGCGATCATGCCTCCGGGCTCACCTTCACCCCGCTCGTGCCGCCGGGACGCCACGGACTTCCGTTGCTCTCGGCTTTTCTCGCCGGGCTGGTGCCGGCGATGTTCGCCTATGGCGGCTGGCAAAACCTCAACTTCGTCGCCGAGGAGGTGCGCGACCCGGTGCGCACGCTGCCGCGGGCCATCCGGCTGGGCGTCCTCTGCGTCATCGTGGTCTACGTCGCCGCCAATGTCGCCTACGTCCACGTGCTCTCGGCACCGGGCCTCGCGGCGACCGAGACCCCCGCCGCCGACGCCGCCACGCGCCTCTTCGGCGAGGCCGGCGGGCGCGCCGTGGCGCTGCTCGTCGTCGTCTCGACCTTCGGTTTCCTCAACCTGGCGCTGATGACCGCGCCGCGGGTCTACTACGCCATGGCGCGCGACAGCCTCTTCTTCCGCGCCCTCGGGCGGCTATCGCCGCGCTTCCGCGCGCCCACCGCGGCGATCCTCCTCCAGGGGGGAGTGGCCACCGCCTTCGCCCTGACCCGCGCTTACGACCGGCTGCTCGGCTACGTGGTCTTCGCCGACTGGATCTTCTTCGCCCTGGCCGGGGTCGCCCTCCTGGTCCTGCGCCGCAAGCTCCCCGGCGCGCCGCGTCCCTACCCCACGCCGGGCTACCCGTGGGTGCCCCTCCTCTTCACCCTGGCCGGCGCCGGCATCGTGGTCAACCTCTTCTTCACCGGCCTCTCCGACGCGCTCGCCGGGACCGCAGTTCTTGCCTTGGGCGTGCCGGTCTACTTCCTCTGGCGCGCCTACGGCGGCCGAGCGGATAGGGAGGCGGCATGAGGGAGGCCGGCAGCGTCTACATGCGCTGGGCGAAGGAGCATGCCGCCGCGCCCTTCAATCTGGCCAACAGCGGCCTCCTCCCCTGCACGGCCGAGGACTTCCGGCCGGCCGTGCCGCCGGGCGAGCTCGCGGTGAACGGCCTCAACCCCGACGGCTACCCACCGCTCAGGGAGGCGATCGGGGCCCTCTACGGCGTGCCGGCCGAGCAGGTGGTGCTCGCCCAGGGGACCTCGGGCGCCAACTTCCTCGCCCTGGCGGCGCTCGTCGAGCCGGGCGAGGAGGTGCTGGTCGAGCGGCCGGTCTACGAGCCCATCCTCGCCATCCTGCGCTTCCTCGGCGCCCGCGTGCGGCGCTTCGAGCGGCGCTTCGAGGCCGATTGGCGGCCGGACCTCGGTGAGATCTCCGCCGCCCTCGCCGCCGGAGGCTCGCGCCTGATCGTGCTCACCAACCCGCACAACCCGAGCGGCGTCCTCCTGCCGCCGGCCGAGGTGGCCGAGATCGGCCGGATCGCGGAGGCCGCCGGCGCCCGCGTGCTGGTCGACGAGGTCTACCGCGACATCCTCTTCGAGGAGGCGCCCCCCTCGCACGTCCACTTGGGGACCCAGTTTCTCGCCACCAGCAGCCTGACCAAGAGCTACGGCCTCTCGGGGCTGCGCTGCGGCTGGGTGCTGGCGCCGGCCGACCTCGCCCGCCGCATGCTGCGGGTCAACGACTTCATGGGGGCGGTCGGCCCCTTCTCCGCCGAGACCCTGGGCGCTGCCGCCTTCGCCCGGCTGCCGCACTTCACCGAGCGGGCGAGGGGGATCCTGCTGCCCAACCTCGCCCTGGTGCACGAGTTCCTCGCGGCGCACGCGGAGCACCTCGAATGCGTCGTCCCGGCGCGCTCGATGAAGGTCTTCCCGCGCCTCCGCCGCGAGGGCGACGCCCGCCCCCTGCACGACCGCCTGCGCGCCCGCCAGACCTCGATCACGCCCGGGGAGTTCTTCGAGGCGCCCCGGCACTTCCGTCTGGGTTTCGGCATGAAGACCGAGGATCTGCGGCAGGGGCTCGCCAACCTGGCGCTGGAGCTGGAGGCGGCGGGCTGACGCCGCGCCGCAAGGCCAGCCAGGCCGAGAGAGCCTCCCGCGACACCCTCCCGCTTTGCGGCTACGATGGCGGTGTGAACGTCGAGCGCTTCGCCTTCCGCCCCTGGGTGCGCGGCACCAGCCGCCGGGCCATGCTATGGGGGATCGGCGCCGTGCTGACGCTGGGGACGGCGGTCTGGTGGCTCGAATCGAGCGAGCGGGAGGCCTGGGGGCGGGCCTTCGGCGTGCTCTTCGCCTACGGCCTGCTGTTCTGGGCGAGCCTGCTCAAGATCTGGTGGACGGCGGGCCGGCCGGCGGTCGAGATCGACGAGGAGTCGCTCGCCTACCAGCCGCTCCACACCTTCAAGCCGCGCCGCATCCCCTTCGCGCGCGTCCTCTCCTGCGCCCCGCGGCCGGGCACCGAGGCGCTGCGCCTGGTCGTCGAGCGCGGCGGCCGGGCGCGCGAGCTCTTCCTCAACCTGGCCGTGGTCAAGGGGCGCCACCGCTTCGTCGAGCTGCTCGGAGAGAGGCTGGAGGGCGCGGGTCTCGCCCCCGTCCCCGGCCGCGACGACGCCTGGCGGCGCCTCGACTGGGACGAGACCCGGCTGGAGTGAACCTAGCGCAGAAAGAGGGAGGGGGCGTCCTGCTCCCCCCGTGAGGGGGGAGCAGGATCGAGGGTAGAGGGGGGCGATCCGATCAACCGGGCGGGTGGAGTCCGCCCCAGCGTCGATAACCTTTATGAAACCTCAGCGCTTCGCAAACCCAGTTACTATATACGTCCCCGACCGCTGGTCCTTCTTCAGCTTCAAAATATTCTTCCCGGCCGCGTCCTCCAAAAGCTCCGAGAACGTGCTGTAGCCGTAGTAGCCCTCGTTGAAGGAGGGCTTCTTGCGCTGCATGGTCTGCTTGATCATCGACCCCCAGAGCACGTCCTTGTTCTCGCGCACCAGGGCCTGGATCGACTCGGCCATGAGGCCGAAGACCTCGGACTGCTTCTTGGTCAGGCCGGAGAGCTGCGGCCCCTTGCCGGCGTCGCGCCAGACGTCCTCGTAGTAGATGAACTCGTCGCAGTTGTCGACCAGCAAGTTGGAGGACGAGTTCTTCACCCCGATGCCGATGACGTACTTGTTGTTCTCCTTGAGCTTGGAGACCAGGGGCGAGAAGTCGCTGTCGCCGGAGAGCAGCACGAAGGTGTCGAGGTGTTCCTTCGAGTAGGAGAGGTCCATCGCGTCGACCACCATCTTGATATCGGCGCTGTTCTTGCCCGAGTAGTACTTCTGCGGGATGTCGATCAGCTCGATGGCGGCCTCGTGGAAGGGGCGCTTGTACTCGCTGTAGCGCTCCCAGTCGGCGTAGGCCTTCTTGACGATGATCTTGCCCTTCTCGAGCAGCCGCTCGAGCACCAGCAGGATGTCGAACTTCGCGACGTCCGAGTCGCGCACGCCGAGGGCGATGTTCTCCAGGTCGCAGAAGAGGGCGATCTTGCGCTCGTCGGCCGAGCGCGGGCGCTCGGGCACGGTGACGATGATCTCGCGCGGCGAGTGCTCGACGTCGGAGAGCGAGAAGCTCTCGCCGGCGCGCACGGTCTCGCGGCGGCGCGCCTCGCGGGCCTCGGCCATGGCGACCGGTGGCGGCAGCGTCAGCTCGCGGGTCTCCTCCTCGGCGGCCTCCTCCTCGGGCTCCTCGTCGGTCCGCGCCTCGGCGCCGCGCCGGGGAAAG
>JADMIO011460689.1_pt1 | contig 18916 bp, 13 predicted proteins | sample 8958161 | NCBI WGS metagenome assembly JADMIO01 (sample SAMN16585339, study PRJNA669376) | soil metagenome | isolation source: Crop rotation soil | place: USA: Cullars Rotation, Alabama | collected 2011 | reverse complement strand
CACGCCACACCTCGTCGAGTTCTCCCGCGATTTAACTGACGACGCCGCCAACGACAAACTCGATCCACTGATCGGTCGTGAAGCCGAGATCGAACGCGTCGTGCAAATTCTCTGCCGCCGAACGAAGAACAATCCCGTACTGATCGGTGAGCCTGGTGTCGGCAAGACCGCAATCGTCGAAGGTCTCGCACAGCGCATCGTGCGCGGCGACGTGCCTTCGTTCCTCGAACACAAACGAATTCTTTCACTCGACCTTTCATTGATCGTTGCGGGCACGAAGTATCGCGGCCAGTTTGAAGAGCGCCTGAAACAGATCATGCGCGAACTAGTTGAGAACCCGCAGTACATCGTGTTCATCGACGAGTTGCACACACTCGTCGGCGCGGGCTCTGCCGAGGGTTCGCTCGATGCCGCAAACATTTTGAAGCCGGCATTATCGCGCGGCGAGATTCAGTGCATCGGCGCCACGACGCCCGCCGAGTTTCGCAAGTCGATTGAAAAAGATCGCTCGCTTGAACGACGTTTCCAGGCTGTGAAAGTTCCGCCGCCATCCGAAGAAGAAGCGGTACACATTCTCGACGGCGTGCGCGAACGTTATGAGAGTTTTCACCAGGTTCGTTACACCGACGAGGCGTTGCAGGCCGCTGTTTACCAGTCGAATCGCTACATTCCCGATCGTTTCCTGCCTGACAAAGCAATCGATGTAATCGACGAAGCAGGCGCGCGCGTCAAGCTCCGCGTGCGACGCGAACAGGGCAAGCTGGCTGACTGGAATGAGTTGAACGACTGGTCGCGATCTTACGGAGATAGTTCGAACCTGCGCATACATAATGAAGAAGATGCGCTCGTCTCAGCGGAAGTGACGCGTGACGACATCGAAGACGTGATCGCGCGCTGGACCGGCATTCCCGTCAACTCGCTGAAAGAAGAAGAGACGCAGAAGCTGCTGCGCATCGAAGCCGAGCTTCATAGGCGCGTCATTTCGCAACGTACAGCAATCTCGGCGCTCGCTCGTGCCATCAGGCGTTCGCGTGCAGGCTTGAAGAACCCGTTGCGTCCGGTCGGTTCGTTCCTGTTCCTTGGTCCAACCGGTGTCGGCAAAACTGAAGTCGCCCGCTCGCTCGCGCAGTTTCTATTCAGCAGCGAACGCGCGCTGATCCGGTTCGACATGTCGGAGTTCATGGAGAAGCATTCGGTCTCCAAGTTGATCGGCTCGCCGCCGGGTTATGTTGGGCACGAAGAAGGCGGCCAGCTCACGGAACGCATCAAACGCTCGCCGTATTCAGTGTTGCTGTTTGACGAGATCGAGAAAGCGCATCCGGATATTTTCAACATCCTGTTGCAGGTATTTGAAGACGGCATACTGACAGACGCGCTCGGCAATACAGTCGACTTCAAGAACGCCATCATCATCATGACTTCGAACATCGGCGCCCGCTTCATTCAGAAGAAGGGCACGCTCGGGTTCCAGGCAAACACCGACGCCACGCGCGAAAAGGTTGAAGAGATGGTCATGTCGTCAGTGCGGCAGACGTTCAATCCCGAGTTCATCAATCGTCTCGACGAGATCATCATTTTCGATCAGTTGCTGGACCATGAGCTGCTCGAAGTCGTTCAGTTGCAACTCGACCAGATCAACAAGACGATGAGCCGCCACGGTTTTGAGATCAAACTGACGGACGAGGCCAAGCGCTGGATCGTCGACAAGACCTGTAGTGACCGTTTGTACGGTGCGAGGCCGATCCGCCGCGCGTTGCAGAAGTATGTAGAAGACCCCCTTTCTGAGGCGTTGATCCAGGGACAGCTCGAAGGCGCGACGGTGGTTGAAGTTTTCCTGAGCGGGCCCGGACTCGATTTCCGTCCCGAAGGAGTGGAAGCCGCTGACGACGCTCTGCTGATTCACTGAAGTCACAAGAGGCACAAAAGGCACAAGTTCAGAAATAAATATTTGTGCTTTTTGTGCCTTTTTGTGGCTGGGTACGCTTTTGGATTTGCTCTTTTTTCGCTTATAATGCGCCACTTTGCTACTCAAAAGCTGGCAACTGGCAATTCTGGCAGTGAATCAAAGGGCTGTCTTCGAACCAGTTCAGCACTCATAAGCTCCCCGAAGTTTCTGAGGCCCGGTAAGAACTATTGAGGGAATTGGTGCCTATGCACTCATATCGCGCGTTTTGGTTCCTCTTTTGGAGCCTCTTTGCTGGTATCGCCGTAACTTTAGTCGCCCCGGGTCGCGTCATCGCCCAGCAAACTCAACCGCAACCGCAGCAACAACAACGACTCGTCGAAAACGTTGACATCATCGGCAATCGTCGCCTGCGCAAAGACGACATTCTTTATTACATCCAAACCCGGCCCGGTGATCCCTACAACGAAGAACAAGTACAACGCGATTACCAGACGCTCCTGTCGTTGACTTTCTTCGACAAGACAGCCACGCGTGTGCTGACTGAAAACGGTCCACGCGGCGGCGTAAACATCATTTTCGAAGTTAAAGAGCTGCCGATCATTCGCGACCTGACGTTTGAAGGGTTACACAGCGTCGCCGAGTCAGACATTCTCAAGGCCTTCCGCGAGCGCCGCGTCGGCGTGTCGAAAGAAAGCATTTACGATCCGGTTAAGGTCCGCAACGCGATGCGAGTTATCAAGGAATTGCTCGCCGCCGGCGGACATCCAAACGCGACTGTCACAGAACGTACTGAAGAAGTTTCGGCAACGTCACTCGCCATCACGTTCGACGTTAACGAAGGCGACCGCGTGCGCGTCGTCGACATTCAGTTTGAAGGAAACACGGTTTTCAGCGACGGCCAGTTGCGCAGCGCGATGAAGTACGTGAAGGAAGCGGGGCTGATCACGCGCTTCAAGAGCCTCGACATTCTCAACCGCGAGAAACTCGACTACGACCTGCACCTCGTAACCAACTACATGCGCTCAAAGGGATACCTGCAAGCGCGTACGGGCGAACCACGCGTCGAGAGTATCGGGCCTCGTCGCACTGGTTTCCCGATCCTGCCGTTGCCGTTTTTGTCGTCAGTTGACGAGGGCTTGCGCATCACGGTTCCGATTGTCGAAGGCAAGGTTTATCGTCTCGGCGAGTTCAAGGTTGAAGGCAACTCGATCTTTTCGGAGAACCAGATCAGGGCAGTAATTGGTCTGAACAAGGGCGACATCGCCGACGGCGAAAAAGTCAGCAAAGGCTTGTTTGAAAACCTCAAGAAGTTTTACGGGCAACAGGGATTTATCGAATACACAGCCGAGCCCGTTCCAACCTTCAAAGACAATCCGGCAAATCCGAACGAAGGCATAGTCGACTTCACCGTCACGATCGAAGAAGGCAAGCAGTTCACGTTGCGACGGCTGGAGTTCGTCGGCAACACCTTCACGCGCGATAACGTGTTGCGTCGTGAGGTGCTCATCAACGAAGGCGACATCTACAACGACGCTTACTGGGAATATTCAGTCGTCAAGCTGAATCAACTCGGTTACTTCAATCCTATCGACAAAGACAAAGACGTCGATCGACGTACAAACGATGAAGAGGCGACTGTCGATCTTTCCTTGAAGGTGAGTGAACGCGGACGCCAGCAGATCTCGTTCAACGGCGGTATCTCCGGAATCGGCGGCTCGTTCTTCGGTCTCGAGTATTCGACGAACAACCTGCTCGGACGCGGTGAAGTGCTTTCATTCAACCTCGCCGCCGGCAATCGTCAGCGGTCGTTCCAGTTTTCATTTACTGAGCCGTACATCAAAGACCGGCCAATCAGCGCGGGCTTTTCGGTGTTTGCGTTCTCGCAGAAGTTCTTCGGTGAAGGCACGTTCCTTTCGCAAAACATCACGGCGCAGCAAGATCTGCTCAACTCCGCGTTCAATCTCAACGACATCAACGAAGAGAACCTGTTCACGAGAGATTCGTACGGCGGCTCGGTCTACGTCAGCGCGCCTCTCTCCGAGTTTTATCGCAAGCGACGGTTCACGCAGTTCTCGCGCGTCGGTGCTTCGTACCAGTTATCGCTGTCGAGCGTGAAGGATCCGGCAGCGAACACGAACCCAAATAATCAGACCACGTTCATTCCCGTGGTCTACCGGCAGCCGAACATTCTGACAAGCCGCGGCACGCTGACTTTCACCTACGACACGCGGAACGCGAGCGTTGACCCGACCCAGGGACGCGAGATTTCGGCCGCGGTAGCCGTGGCGGGTCTCGGCGGCGACGTGCGCACATATCAGCCGACACTGTCATACACACAGTTCTTCCCGATGCGGCGTAAGAAGTCGCAGCACCCGGAGGTTTTTGGCTTCCGCATCATTGCGGGAACGGTCGGCAGTTTCGCCACCACGGAGAAAGTGCGGAACGCCCAATCGCTCGCGTTTGTTGACGGAGTTCCAATCTTCGAGCGCTTCTTCCTCGGTGACGAGTTTACGATTCGTGGTTACAACGTCCGCTCGATCAGCCCGATTGCGCCGGTCGACACGTTCATCACTTCTCAGAACGTCGTAGTTGCTTCGAACGCGAGCGGCGATCCGCAGAAAATCGAAGGTTTTCCAGCGTCGGCTGCGGCTCTCGGTACTTTCACGGGACCGACCGGCAGCAACGTTGCCGGCCTGCCGCGTTCGTTCACTTCCGTCGGCGGCGACACGCAGATGCTCGGCAACTTCGAGTACCGCATTCCCATCATCGGCGACACTGTCAGTCTTGCTGCTTTTGCGGACATCGGAACGGCATTCAATCTCAGGTCGAAGACCGATCAATCGTTCTCGAGCGAGTTTTTGGCGGACCAGCCATTTCTTGGCACGGTCGGGTTTTTGAATCCGACAGCCTGTCCCAGATCTGCTTTACCCGTCGCCATCAGTTTGAGTTCGCTGGCGCTGTGCAATAACAACTCTTTGGCGGGAACGCCGGGGCTCGTTAGTCTGGTGGCGCGTGACAATCGCCTCGTAACAGTGGCCGAACTCGAAGCCGCGCAAGCCCTGAATCCGCCAGATCCGTTCACCGGACTGCCTCCGGGTTTTCAGCCTGTGTTCCTTCGTGGCCAGGCGCAGACGAACAGCGTCGTCAAACTGTCACAGTCTCTGTTCGACTCGATCGGTGATTACCGATCCAGTCTGGGTATGGAGGTCAGAGTCCAGGTACCCGTTATCAATGTACCGTTTCGTTTAATCTTTGCGTATAATCCCAATGCCCGGCCAAACCAATTCATTGACGGGTTTCCGTTCTTCTTTAACGAAAAAAAGAAAGTCATTCGCTTTAGTGTCGGGCGCACTTTCTGATCGCCTGAGCCAACCAATGGTGGCTGGACAAACAACTAAAGGGTTTGTCCAATCGCCCTCAACGTAAGGAGTACTACAAGAAAGTTATGAAGATAGTTCGTTATTCCGCTGCGGTTGCCGTGCTGACGGTTGCTGCATTTTGCGTCTCAGCACAACAGAAACCCGCCGCAACCCCCGCAGCTCCGCAAACAGCGGCCCCCCAAACCGTGGCCGTTCCGGACAGCAAAATGGCGATGATTTATTCGGACGCTTTTCTCGATCCGAAGACGGGTATCGCCAGATTCAATAGTTTGCTCGGCACTCTGAATCGTGAATTTCAGCCGCGGCAAGCTGAACTGCAAGCCCTGCAGACGAAGATCAACACGCTGGGCAAAGAGATCGAAGATACGCAGAATGTTGCCGATCCGAATGCCCTCCGGACGAAGAGAGATCAACTGACGCAAATGCAAACCGAGTTCAAGCGCAAGGGCGAGGATGCTGAAGCTGCTTACAACAAACGCCGCTCAGAGATCTTCACACCATTGCAGCAGGACATCGGCAAAGCTCTCGAAGTATTTGCGAAAGCGCGCGGCATCACGGTGATTGTTGATGGCAGCCAGGTGCCGGTGGTCTATGCGGCAGACAGCATCGATATCACGCGCGCGTTCATCGCGGATTTCAACAGCAAGAACCCGGCAACTGCGTCAGTTACGCAGCCATAGTTCACCGGTTCTGTGTGATAGGTCCTATAGATTTATAGGACCTATTTAATAAACAGCCATGATCAGACATCACCTGTTTTCAGCCAGCGCGTTGCTCCTCGCCGGATTTGTCGCGTTTGCCAACGGCCAGCAGCCCGCCGCACGTCCGGCAGGGCAGCCGACTCCGACTCCGGCAGCGCCGGCGGCCACCGCACCTGCTCAAGTGCAATTGCCGGTGAGCAAGATGGCGGTGATCTACACGGATCTTTTCCTCGATCAAAAAACCGGTATCACGAAGTTCAACGTCCTGGTCACAAAGCTGAACGACGAGTTTAAAAAGACCAAGGACGAGCTCACTGCGATGCAAACGCGCGCGACGTCGCTGGAATCCGAAATCAACAAGCTGCGCGACGCCCCCGAGGGCGCGCCTGTCGACCAGCGCTCGCTACAGGCCAAGATCGATCAACTGGACCAGTTGAAGAAAGACATCCAACGGAAAGGCGAGGACGCGCAAGCCTCCTACAACCGTCGTCGCCAGGAGCTTTTTGGACCATTGCAGGATGACATTGGCAAGGCGCTCGAGGCTTTTGCCAAAGCGCGTGGCATCAACGTGATCATTGACGCCGCGCAAGTGCCTTTGCTGTACGCCGCGGATAGCATCGACATCACACGCGCGTTCATCACCGACTTCAACAGCAAGAATCCTGCGACAGCCGCGACAACCACGACGCCACCCGAATAGGGCCACCAAAGGCACAAAAAGCACAAGAGTCGAAGTTTGTGCTTCTTGTGCTTTTTTGTGGCTGAAAATAGTGATGGAAACAATTCTCGACGCACAGGCCATTCAGAAGCTCCTGCCGCACCGGTATCCTTTTCTCCTTGTCGATCGAATTGTCGAGCTCGTCCCGCGCGAGAGAATCGTCGGCATAAAGCAGGTCAGCATCAACGAGTATTTTTTTCAGGGCCACTTCCCGGGCGCGCCCGTGATGCCCGGTGTACTGGTCGTCGAAGCGTTGGCCCAGGTCGGAGCTGTGCTTGCGTTGCGTGAGATCGAAGATCGCGATCAGAAACTCGTTCTGTTTACGGGCATCAAAGAAGCGCGTTTTCGTCGTCCGGTCGTTCCCGGCGATACGCTGGTTTTAGAGGTGACGGCTTTGCGGATCGGCTCGCGCGTCCAGCGCATGCGCGGCGAAGCGAAGGTCGACGGGCAGTTAGCCGCCGACGCGGAAATCATGAGTATCGTGGCGCCCAGGGAAGAGAAGCAATAGTCTTTTAATTCCATGTCAACAACAGCCACACACCCGGCGAGCATTCATCCCACCGCAGTTGTGAGTCCGGGTGCGCGGATTGGCGACGATTGTTTCATCGGCCCGTATTGCATCGTCGGCGCTGAGGTCCAACTCGGCGAGAGCGTCAGACTCGAATCGCACGTCGTCGTCGATGGCCGTACTTCAATCGGCGCGGGCACACACGTTTTTCCGTTCGTATCGATCGGCCTTGCCTCACAGGACCTGAAATACAAAGGCGAACCTTCGGAAACCGTCATCGGCGAACGCAACAACATCCGTGAGTTCGTCACGATTCATCGAGGCACGGCCGGCGGCGGCATGCTTACCAAAATCGGTGACGATTGCCTCATCATGGCCCAGGCTCACGTCGCGCACGATTGCGTGATCGGCGACGGCGTCATCATGGCAAACGCGGCCACGCTCGCGGGTCACGTCATGATCGAAGATCGCGCGAACATCGGCGCATATTCCGGAGTGCACCAGTTTTGTCGAGTCGGCAAAGAGGCTTATGTAGGTGGTTACTCGGTCGTCGTGAAAGATGCGCTGCCGTTCGCGCTGACAGTCGGCAACCACGCGAAGTGTTACGGACTCAACATCACGGGCATGAAACGTCGCGGTTACTCGCGCGCGGCGATTGATGCGCTCCACCACGCTTTTCACTTACTACTTTCCGCTAAGCTCAACACCACTCAGGCCGTCGAACGTATCAAGCAGGAAATCACTGAATCTCCAGAAGTCTCCGATCTGCTGCGTTTCATCGAAGCTTCCGATCGCGGCGTCACGAAATGAAGTTCGGATTGATCGCTGGGAACGGCAAGTTTCCCTTCATGGTCGTCGAAGGCGCACGCCGGTCAGGTGTGCCGCTCGTCGTGGCTGCGATTCGCGAAGAGACTGACCCGGAGATGGACCAACGTGCCGAACGTGTGAAGTGGGTCGGCATCGGCCAGCTCGGACGCATGATCCGCTTCTTCAAGGAAGAAGGCGTCGAGAAGGCAATCATGGCGGGACAGGTAAAACACGTTCAGATCTTCAGTCGCGCGGTGCCTGATGCGCGTATGTTGAAGGTGTTACTGAAGCTGCCACGCCGGAATACTGATTCTTTGATTGGCGCAATCGCGTCGGAGTTGGAGAGCGAAGGCATCGAGCTGGTTGATTCGACGTGCTTTCTTCAGGACTCGCTGCCGAAGAGCGGAACTCTTACGCGTCGTGAGCCGTCGAAACAGGAACGTGAGGACATTGCGTACGGTCTGGAGATCGCGCGCGAGATCGCGCGGCTCGACCTGGGGCAGACGATCGTCGTTCGTGGTCAGGCATGTGTGGCGATTGAAGCGATGGAAGGTACTGACGAGACGATCCGGCGTGCGGGGCAGTTGGCTAGAGGGCGACTGACGGTGGTGAAAGTCGCGAAGCCAAATCAGGATATGCGGTTCGATGTGCCGGTGGTTGGTGTACCGACGATCGAGGCGATGATTCAAGCGGGTGCGACGTGCTTATGTATCACTGCCGGCAAGACATTGATGTTCGATCGCGATCAAATGATCCAGACCGCTGAGCGCCACAAGATCAGCATAGTTGCTGTTTAGTTAAAGGCACCACAAAAGCACAAAGGCAGCCCACAAACAGCACAAAGAAGCCGTTCTCTTCATTTGTGCTGTTTGTGGGCTGCCTTTGTGCTTTTTGTGGCTAAACTAGTTTGCTGGCGAAACGGCCTCGGCGGTTTGTTCGGCCTTCGGATCGTATGGTGCTGCGAGGTATTTTTTCGCGATAGCCTGCGCGTTGTCGTAATCGATCCCCGACTGCACGGCCTTGTTATATTCTGACACTGCGCGGTCGCGCTCGCCCTTCGCATCGTAAGCGTTGCCGCGTTTGATGTGAGCCCAGACTTCAATCCAGGCCGGCTTCATATTCCCAATCAACGAAGCCTCGAGGTTGTCGAGCGCCTGTTGCCAGTTGCGCTGTTCGAGAAACAGCAAACCGAGATTGTAGTAAACCCAGGAGTTCGAGCGATCGAGCTTCAGCGCCGCCTCAAACTGCTGCTGCGCTTCCGCATAAATCCCTTCCTTCATCTGCTCGATGCCGCGGCGCGCGATGATCGAAACACGCAGGTCGTCCGACATGCGCAGTATCTTGTTGTTCGGATCGACAACAACTTCGATCGGCTGTCCATTCGACTCGAAATCAAAGTCCTCGCTGCGACCCTCAATACGAACGATCTTCTGCTGGTTGTCACCCTCCGCGCGTAGCAGCAACTCGACCGGCATTTTCAACGTTTCGAGGTTCTGTTTCACGGTGCCGCGTGTGCGGAACTTGCCCGCGCGCGTGCGAATGATTTGATAGTCGACCGTAAACTCCGGAACACCCGTTCCTTCAATCCACTGCGCGAAGAAGTAACGCAGGTTCTGTTGCGAGATCTTGTCCGCGAGTTTTTCAAAGTCATCGATCGATGCGTTCTTGCCTTTGTATGTGTCGAGATACGTGGCGAGCAGGCGATCAAAATTCTCTTTGCCAATCGTCTCGCGCAACATGCGAAACACCATCGAGCCTTTGTAGAAAACGATCGACTGGTAAGCCGCTGACTGATCGTCGAGCGCACTCGGCGCGCGTGCTATCGACGCGGTCTGTTCAAACGTCAGCGCGCGTTCCTGTTGCTCGCGCTGCGCGGCATCGAGTCCACCGGCGGTCAACGTGGTCTCGCGATAAGCAAACGCGCTCCACTCGGCGAGTCCCTGCGAAAGCCACGCATCGTCAAAGGATTTCAGGCCGACCGACTGGCCCCACCACTGGTAAGCAATCTCTCGCTCAATCTTCTCTTCCGGCAGCGGTCGCGTCGTGTCAAACATCTTGCTCGACAGGAAGATGATTCCCGGACCCGAATAAGAGTCCAAACTCTCGTCGTCGATCTGCACGACCACGAGCCGCTGGCCAAAAAGCGGCTTGCCGTATTTTTTGGTGTAAAACTCGAGCACGCGCCCGGTCAGCTCAGCGTACTGTTCGAGCCGCTTTTCACTGCCCGGCATCGCGTACAAATTAAGATCGTAATTCGCGTAGCGCAGGTTCTTGTTAATGTACTGTCCAGCGGCGAAGTTTCCGATCAGCACCGGTTGGCGGTGCACGAAGTGATAACGAACCGCGCCCTCTTTCGGAGAAGGCTGAGCCACGATCGGATCGTCGCTCGTCCCCGCTACCTGCAAGCCCTGCGGCACGATAAACGTGATGTCAGAAGTCGCGCGATCGGCCGCGTAATCGTGGAACGGAAACCAGCGCGAGGCATACATCAGGTACGAGCCTTCCGTGCCGACGTAGGCCAGTCGCTTGGTCGCGAGCGGGCCGCCTTCGGGCGAAACGAGAGCGCCGCTCCAACGGATTCGCAGTGTAATTGGCTGATTTGCAGGAAGCACGCTGCCCAGGTCGATGCGTACGCTCGGGCCGAGGGAACCGACTCCGACGGCGTCCTGGACGTAGCCCGTCAGGGCCTTGCCGTTCATCTCGATACTTTCGACTTTCAGCGAGCCGTTGAGCTCGAAAACGACCGAACGCGTGGCGTCGAGCGGCACAAATGTCACGTCAGCGCCGGCCCGGAGGATGTGCTGATCGGGAATAATTTGAGCTTCGATCCGGTAGTTCGTGACATCAAAACGGCTGGCGGCTTGCTGAGGCGCGGGCTGCTGAGCATTGACGGCGAGGGCCAGGATGGAGACGACAAAAAGCGCCCGCAAACTGGGGCCGATGAGCTTGATTCTATTCATGGCTTTATGACGACGATTATACAGTCGACGCTTTTGGATGGTAAGAAGCCAGCGGCGGTTGGCCAAAGCCGTCCACAGATTACGCCAAAGCCGTCCACAGATTACGCAGATACTGTAAAGTTTTGTAAAAGGTCAGTGAGCAAGGACAGACTCTCTAACAGGGGCTTGGATCTCCATACAAACAGGGCTTGAGTCTGCCTTCAAACGGGGCTTGAATCGGCGTAATCTGTGGACGGCTTGCCCGCTTGACACTGTACTCTCCAGCGCATACAGTCGAAATACGCGGTAGTAGTCCAAAAACCTTCGACCGATACACATCCACATCAAAGGAGTTTTGAGCATGAGACGCGTCTCTAAGGTTTTATTTGCTCTGTTTGTCTGCGCGCTCGCAGTAGTCTCAGCCCAGGCACAGGCCCCTCGCAATGTCCGAGTAGATTTCAAAGAGACCACTTTAAAGAACGGCTTGCGCGTGATCACTGTTGAAGATCACTCAGCGCCCGTGATAGCAGTTTCCATCACTTACAACGTCGGTTCACGCAACGAACACCAGGGTCGCACCGGCTTCGCGCACCTCTTTGAGCACATGATGTTCAAAGGCTCCGAGAATGTTGGATCTGGTGAGCATTTCCTGCTTGTTTTCAATAACGGCGGTAACATGAACGGTACCACCAACGAAGACCGTACCAACTACTTCGAGGTGCTTCCCGCCAACCAACTCGATCTCGCTCTCTTCCTCGAATCCGATCGCATGAGAAGTTTGGCGATCACGAAGGAGAACCTCGACAACCAGCGCAATGCGGTCCAGGAAGAGCGACGCCTCGGTGTTGACAACCAGGCATACGGCAAGAGCGACGAGCTCCAGCAGAGCCTGATCTACGACAACTTCGCATACAAGCATTCGACGATCGGTTCGATGGAAGACCTGAATGCTGCCTCTGTCGAAGACGTCGCGGCTTTCTTCAAAATGTATTACGCACCTAACAACGCAACGCTGGTCCTGGTCGGCGACTTCAACACTGCCGACGCCCTTGCGAAGATTCGTTCGGACTTCGAGAACATCCCGCGCCAGCCGGATCCACCGACAGTGGACATGACTGAGCCACCTCAGAAAGCAGAACGTCGCGCGACTGTCGAAGACGTGCTGGCGCGCGCCACGAGTTGATATCGCGTACAAAGCTGTTCCGGGAAACACTCCTGATTTCTACGCGCTACAAGTGCTCTCCGCAGTGCTGCAAGGCGGCCAGAGTTCGCGTCTTTACCAGGAGCTCGTCAAAGACAAAGAGATGGTTTCCAACGTCGGCGGGTTCATGGATGAAAAGCGTGGCGTCGGTGCGTTCTATACCAACGCGACTCTTAGACCAAACGTGAAGACAGAAGACGTTGAATCGGCAATCTATGCTGACATCGAGCGCCTGAAGAAAGAGCCGATTGCTGATTGGGAACTTCAGAAAGCAAAGAACACCACGCGACGTAATCTGATTAACGGGCTGCAAAGCGCACTCCTGCGCGCGATCACGATCGGCCAGTACGCGACCTACTACAACGATCCGAACCTGATCAACGAGCGGCTCAACAAAGTCGCCGCGGTCACGAAGGAAGACGTGCAGCGTGTGGCCAACAAGTATCTGGTAGACACCAATCGCACGGTTGTAATCACGATGCCGAAGGCGAAGACCAAGCCCGCCACCGGCGCATCAGGACAGTAAAGGAGTTAGAGCAATGAGCATGATGAAAACCAGAAGCAACGTTATCGTCGCACTGAGCCTGATCGTGATGGTGTCGTCTTTGGCGTTTGGCCAGGGAGGCACGCAGAGTGGACCAGGACAGCAAACCACGAAAGGCGCGGTCATCAAAGGCAAAGCGCCGGTTAACAAAGAAGTTCTGAAAGTAAAACTGCCGCGCGCTGAAGAGGCGACGCTGAAGAACGGATTGCGGGTCGTCCTGCTTCCGATGCACAAGGTACCAACGTTCAACATGCAGCTCGTGGTGTTGAGTGGCGGTCTTTCCGACAAGCCCGACTATCGCGGCCTCTCGAACTTCACTGCGGCGCTGTTGCGCGAAGGCACGAGCAAGCGCTCCAGCAAAGACATCGCTGAACAAGTTGATGCTCTTGGCGCGACACTAACTGCTACGTCCGGACTGTCGTCGTTGACGAGTGTCGTCAGCACGAGTGGATTGGTCGAGAACCTGGACCAGACGCTCGACTTGTTTGCCGACGTAATTCGCAACCCGACGTTCCCGCAGTCTGAAGTTGACAAGTACAAAACACGCACTCTCGCGCAGCTTCAAATTCAGCGATCGATTCCGCAGTTTCTCGCGGCGGAGCAGTTCAACAAGGCGATCTACGGCACGAACCATCCGGCGTCATTGATCGCGCCTCCGGCTGAGTCGATCAAGAAGCTGACGAGCAAAGACCTCGCTGACTTCCATTCGACTTATTACCGTCCGAACAATGCCATTCTCGCGATCGTCGGCGACGTTACCATGAAGGAGATCATGCCGAAGCTCGAGAAGGCGTTTGGCGACTGGCAGAAGGGCGACGTTCCGGCCGCGACCATTCCACCCGCTCCGGCGCAGGCAGATGCGCGGATTTTCCTGATCGATCGTCCCGGCTCCGTGCAGACTGTATTGCAGCTCGGCACGCTCGGAATCGAGCGGACCAGCCCGGATTATTTTTCAGTGTTGCTGGCCGACCGCGTTCTGGGCGGTGGTCCATCAGGACGTCTGTTCCTGAACCTGCGTGAAGACAAGGGCTACACTTACGGCGCGTACAGCAACTTCGGCGGCTCGAAATTCAGAGGCACTTGGGTCTCGAGCTCTGAAGTTCGCACCGACGTGACCGAGGGCGCGATGAAGGAGTTTATGTACGAGCTCAATCGCATGCGGAATGAGCCGGTGTCGACAGACGAGTTGGAGAATGCGAAGCGCGCGATCATCGGCAGCTTTGCTCTCTCGCTCGAACAGCCGACAACTCTCCTGCAGAATATCGTAACGCAGAAGATCTACAACCTGCCCGCGGATTATTGGGATACGTACCCGCAGAAAGTTGCGGCAGTCACGGCTGCTGACGTGCAAACCGCGGCGAAGAAGTACCTCGACATGAGCCACCTTCAGGTGGTTGCGGTTGGTGATGCTTCGAAGGCGCGTGAGGTCCTGGCGAAGTATGGAAAAGTTGAAGTGTACGACGCTGAAGGAAAACCCGTGACCGGTTCGGAAACGAACAACAAATAACTCAATCCAAAGCCATCCACAGATTACACAGTTCTGTGTAATTTGTGGTTACGGCTTTGATCCCACGAAATTGATCTCCTTCAAATCCTCAAACAACCCTGGCAAAGTGCGGTCGATCGGACTGAACGCGAAACCTTCCTTCGAAGGAATCACTCTGTAAGTCTTCTCCGATGCCGCGACTTTGAACGAGTAATTGCCATCGTTGTCAGTCGTCGCTGCCATTACGCTGCCGGTCGGACTAATCAACACCACAGTCGCATTCGAAATCCCGACTTTATTTGCATCCAAGACCCGCCCGGTGATCTTTATCGTCGATCGCAAACGCGCTGACGCGTTCTTGAGCGCTTCATCTGACATCGGTTGAACCGGTTCAGGAGCAGCTGCCGTTGGCGACGGTACCGGTTCTGGTTTCGGAGTTTCTGCCGGAGCAGGTTCCGGCGCCGACGTTGGTTGCGCGGCAGTCGCTGTAGTCGATGACAGACCGAGCTTTTCATCGAGTCCATCGAGTGAGCCATTGACGCGTTTGTAGAGTTGTTCGATCACCGAGCGACGAACTGCCGACGCTGACGGATCATTCGTAAAACTCTTGATGTAGGCGTCGAGCGCTTGTTCTTTCTGTCCTGACTGTTCGAGCGTAGCGCCGAGATGCCAGAGCGCGCTGCGCCACGCCGGAGTGTCTGCCGGCAACATCTCCGCGGCCTTCTTCAAGTGTTCTACAGCGTCGGAATATTTTTCGTCGTTGAAAAGCGCCCAGCCTTCGAGATCTTCGAGACGTCCTCTGTAAATGTTCGTGAGCACTGTCGCAGGCGCGGGCGCGATGTCGGGAACATTCCCCGACACAAGCGCACTCGCGCGCATGTCACGGAATTCGTCAGCCTGGACCGCGAGTGTCGCTCCAGGGACTTTCAACGCTTCGTCTGTCGCTTGTCTGGCTTCTGCGATCAGCTCGAGCGCTGTCTTGATGCCGACCGCGTTCCGCACCAGTCGACTGGCCGCATAGACCTGTCGATAGGGACGCATGCTGTCCGTGCCGGCAGCGAAATCCTTAGCAGCCGCGACCGCCGCAGCCTCGTCGATCTTCTGGCCATCAGCGGGCGTGATTGCGGTGTTGAAAGCAAGCAGCGCCTTCATCACTCTTGCATTCGCGGTGGTGTCTGCTGAAGTTGGTTGATAGATGCCCGCGCGTCGTTCGAGTGCCAGCAGGTCGAGAAAATTCGTTTCGCTTACAGCGACGCTTCCAGCGAGGTTAGCCCGAATCTGATCGTCTTTGATCGTGAACGACTCGCGCAGAACCTCGGCTGCTTCGTCGTACAGGCCCATCGACGCCAACACATTCGCGAGCTCATAAGTCATCGTCGGAAACTTGCCGTACTGCCGCGCATACCGCAGCGTGCGTTCGGCATCGAGCGGCCGCTGCGCGCCGAGCAGTGCGCGGGCCAGGGCGATCTGCGCCCACGTGTAACGCGACTCGATCGCGGTTGCTTTGAGCGCAAGGTCCAACGCCTTCTCGTAATTGTTGTGCGCCGCGAGCCAGTACGCCGTGCCGGAGAGCAGCGGCAGGTTACGTGGCTCATCGGCGAGTGCGGCGTCGAGAGCGCTGTTGGCTTCGTCCGTGCGATTCAACTCAAACAGCGAGATCACTTTGCCCGCGCGTGCCGCTTTGTCTTTGGGATCCGCGGCGAGTTGTTCGTTGTAGAGTGCGAGTGCTTCTTCAGGCTTGCCGGCGGCGCGATAAAGATCCGCGAGACTGCCGCGCGAAACTTTCGACGTCGGATCGAGTTCGAGCGTCTTTTTATACTCAGCAGCGGCTTCGTCGAGGCGCAACGAGATGTGGAGACCGACGGCGAGCATGCGGTGTGCTTCAGCGAGATCAGGCGCCAGCTTCACCGCATTCTCAGCGATGCGAACGGTCTCGGCACCGCGTTCAATGCCGAGATAAAACTCCGCCACTTCGAGAAGTCGCTTCGGGTCACTGCCAAACTTTGTCTCGATAGTCTGCGCGGCTTTTAACGCTGCTTCACGCTCGCCGCGCAGGTAAAGGTTCATCGGGATCTGCGCGATCACGCCGTTGAAGAGTTTGTCTGAGATGCTCGTGTCGGCTTCATTGATCGCAAGCATCATCTGCTCGACGCCGCCGGCCATGTCGCCATTTTTCAACTTTTGATCGCCAAGGCCCGCATGCGTGCTGATCAGCAACTCGATCGCACGTGGTCGCGCTTTCGAGTCCGGATGCGTGTCGAGAAACTCCCGCAACTTCACCGCGCGCTCGGGTAAAGGTTTCGTCAATGTCAACTCGACTTCATCAATCTCGTCGAGTTCTTGTTCGGCAAGTTCAGCAGCAGTTTTTTGTTTGACTGGCGTTGACTTCGAAGCAGCGGCTGCTGGAGATTTCTTGCGGCCCGGTTTCGTGGTCTCGGGTTTCGGCGCCTCGACGTCTTCAGTCTTCGGCGACTCCGATGGAGTTGGCTCGGTTTTCGGTGATTCAGCCGGTTCGGCCGCGGGACTTTCACTCGGCGTTGGTTCCGTTTTTGGTTGATCGACTGGCGGTGTCGCCTGTGCTACTGCTTTGGTCGCCTCACTCACGACGCGCGGGCGAGTGCGCGGTGTGTCTTTCGCACTGACGAGCACCTGCTGCGGTGTTTCGGTCGCCGCGGCTGAACTGTTAGCCGCAACGGTCGACGTGTCGATATCAGAAACTTTGAAACCGATCTTTTCAGCTAGTGCACTTGCAAACACGTGGACGCCGTTGTCAATGGCTTCCACGAAACGACCATCAGTCAATGGACCGCTCATGCGATAAGTCATCTCGCCCAGCACGCCATCGGGCAACTCCATTTGCGCCGTGCGGCTGAATTGTGTAAACGACGACTTCGACGCCGTGCAAATGACGAGCAGCAGAGTCTTGCTGCGAGTCGTCTTGGCCCCGATGTCCCAATCACGAGCGAGTTGTTGTGAGAAAGCAGAAATTGTCTGCGCGCCGGTGGTGTCAACGACGGCGACGTAGAGTTCGACCTTGCTCTTATCTTTGAGTCCGCTGAGAAGATTCTCGAGACGGGTTTTTGTGTCGGCATCGATTACGTTGGCGAAATCACTGACGTGACTACTCGGAGCGGGCAGTTTTTGTGACTGCGCAAACGGGTTTGCGTTGATGAGCAGAAACAGCCCAGCCGCTGGGATTACAGTCAAAAGGCGCGCTATGGCTCGATATGATCGGGTCATTGTTGATATGTTCCGCATCTGGGATGTGGGGGGACGATTCAGGCGCTCATGATACCATCGGCGAGCGAATATGGGCGAACTTGATGAAGCTTGGGCAGCAGCATTGTCGGAGGCGGAGCGCAGGGCTCGGCTGGCCGGGCGCGGCGAGGTGGCTGAGTATCTCGCGCTGAAGAACTCGAACGACTTGCTGCGGACGGCCGGCATCGATTGGCTGATCACTGAGTTCACAGTGTTGGCAGGTGAAGCGAATCGTGCGGGCGCGAGTATTCAGATCGCGAAGCAGGAAGGGCACCGGTTTGCGGCGGGTACGTCGACGATGGTCGGGCACCTGCTCACGCTCACGAATGGTGTGCGGACTTTGTATGTAGAAGCGGGTTGGCCCAGGACGCCGCGCGACGGAATCGTGCGTGGAAATGGGCTGGCGGCGGCGAACATCCGTCACCTCGGGATGAAGCGTGCAAATGAGGAGCTACTCCTGGCACGCGCCACGACCGGCGCACCCACGTGGAAGTCGATTGAAAAGAACTACCTCCTGCTCGAAGCCGACATTAGACGACATCTCTACATCCTCCTCGATCACCGTCGTTAGTACACAAAGCCATCCACAGATTACGCCGATTCATTTAATCCTCTGCGTAATCTGTGGACGGCTTTGACGTTTTCGTCAGTTCCTGCACCTTTTGGCGCTACTCACGGGTAAACATCCCGTTTTTGCGGCAGTTTCCGCACAGGCACGGCGCTTGCCAAAACACCGGCAACGACATCGGGTACACGCGTTGAAGTCGCCCGAGGGATTACTGAGGAGAAACAAATTAGATGACGAACCGGTACACACTGAAGTTTTCAATTTTCGCTGCGGCAATTCTGGCGCTTGCTTTGCCCGCCGCAGCCTCGGCCCAGTGGGGACGTTACCCACAGGATGATCGCGGCGGCTACGGTCGCTACGACGATCGCGGACTCAAGGACTCCGTACAGCGACTCGATCGCCTCGCGAAAGATTTCGAACGCGACATGGACCGCGCGCTCGATCACAGCCGAGTCAACGGCTCAAACCGCGAAGATCAGATCAACAATCAGGTCAAACAGTTTCGTAATGCTGTCGGCGATCTGAAATCGCGAGTTGGCAATGGTCGCGATTTGAATCGCAGCGCGAACGAAGCTCAAAGAGTATTGAATGAAGCCAACGACATCGATCGCTTCGCGCGTCGTGGATTTGATGGCCGCACGAGTTCAGAGTGGTCACAGATTCAGCAGGAGCTGCGCTACATCAGCAACGTCTACGGCTTCGGATATGGCGGCGGTTATGGACGTGACGACGACTGGCGTCGCGATCGCAACGACCGCAACAACAACAATCGGAACAATGATTGGTGGAGACGAATTCCATTCCCTCGGTACTAACCCGCATGTGACTTCCGCTGGTATTCTGCTTGTCTACCCTGCCAAAGGCCTCGGCTTCAGACGCCGGGGCCTTTATCTTGTCAAT
>JADMIO010833546.1_pt1 | contig 18916 bp, 14 predicted proteins | sample 8958161 | NCBI WGS metagenome assembly JADMIO01 (sample SAMN16585339, study PRJNA669376) | soil metagenome | isolation source: Crop rotation soil | place: USA: Cullars Rotation, Alabama | collected 2011 | reverse complement strand
CTTTCCCCGCCGCGAGCAATTGCTGGCGCATCTGGTAACACGTGATGAATCCCATCAGCGCCAGCACCGCCAGCCCAATGTTTCCCGTCGCCAGCGCAATCATTCCGCCGAGCACCGCACCCACCATCCCCGTGACGCACGAAAACATCATCGATTTGTAATACCCAAACTTCGGCCACAGTATCGCCTGCAGCATCTGCCCGCCGTCCAGCGGAAAGATCGGCAGCAGGTTGAAAATCAGCAGGCTCCAGCTGATCTGGTAAACCCAGTACGTGTACGACCAGACGTTAAGCCACCCGTGAGCGAACTCAAGCGGCTGAAACCGAAACGGATTCCACGGCAGCCACCCATAGAGCCCCCATAGCAACCCACCGCAAACAAGGCAGATGATCACGTTCACCATCGGCCCGCCCGCAACCGTGATAAACGTCGGCAGCGGCCGCCGCGGCGGATGCGCCATCGCCAGCCCCCCCAGCGGGTGCATCACGATCTCGTTCGCCTCTCCCCCAACCCATCGCGCCGCAAAGCAGTGCCCGAACTCGTGCAGCAGCACGATCGCGAACAGCACCGTCATGCTCTGCACGCGGTCTGCCAGCGTAAATCCTCGCCCAAGACCAAAGATCAAGACGACCGCGATCGTCAGGATCAGCGACGCGTGCGCGCGGACGTGAATCCCAAAGACGTTAAACAGCGGCACCGATCCCGTCATCAGCCACATGAACGGATTGGTCGATGATCCGCCGCGTTCGCGATAATAAGGCCTGTCCTGCCACGCCATAACAACAACACCCGGCTATTGCGGAGCGCCCCGCTCCGTCGGGGCCGCGATTCAAAATTCGGCCCCGACGGAGCGGGGCCCTCCAACAATCTTCACCTTCCTCGTCCAAACTTGTCATACATCAACAACGTCGCGATCGTCTTCCCATCCTGAATTTCTCCTGACTGAATCATCCCGATCGCTTCGTCCACGCTCGCTTCAAACACTTCAATATCCTCTCCCTCTTCCAGCGCCTGGTGCGACTTCTTCAGATCGTAGGCCGCGAACGCGTGCATCTTCTCCGTGAGAATCCCCGGCGACGAATAGAAACTCCCCAGCAGCTTCATCCGCTGCGCGAGATATCCGGTCTCCTCCTGCAGTTCGCGCCCGGCGCAATTCATCGGGTTCTCTCCCTTCTCCAGCGTCCCGGCCGGCAGCTCGACCAGGACTTGTCCCACCGAGTAGCGACGATTTCGCAGCAGCAGCACTCGCTCCGGCGCAGAAAACGCCAGCACCACCACGGCCCCGTTGTGCACGCAAACCTCGCGCCGCACGCGCTTGGCCGTGTCCTCGTCCTCGAGGTGATGCACCTCCAGCCGAACCTTCTTCCCCTCGTAAATCACCTGCTTCTCAACCAGTCGATTGCTCATGGGTCACCTCATTATATCAGTGGCCACCCACCCCTTCCCACGTACCAAACCTGCGCCAATGAAAGATTTAGTTGGCGCAAGCCTCGTCGTTCATTGCGACACGTGCGCCGCGCCCATAACGTACGGCCCGCGCCCCCGTTCGCGCCCGCACGCCACAGCATGAGCAAAGCCTCCTCCATCTACATCCTCTTCGCCCTCGTCTTCGCCGCCGGCCTCTGGCTCATACTGGGCTTTGGCGCCTCACTCATCCCCCCGCCCAACCTCGCCGGCCAATGGGAGCTTTCCACTTCTCCCCATACGCTCACCATCGAACAATCCGGCAAATTCCTTCGCCTCGCTCCCGCCAATGCTCCTCCGATCCAGCTCACCCTGCTCGACCAGCTTCCCTCTCACAACCCGCTGGCCACGATCTTCCGCTTCGAAAATCCCACCCATCGCCTCATCGCCGAGGGCACGCCCAACTCCGAAACCTTCCACCTCACCCTCACCGGCCCCGACGGCTTCGACACCGACGCGCGCCGAACCGTACGTGCCTCCGGTGGCCCCGCAACGCGTCCCACTACCACACAAGTGCAATCCCAAGTCGTCGCCAAACCACTCGCCCACTCACTTCAAACCCTCCTCATCCAGATCGCCGTCGTCCTCGCCGTCTCCCGTCTCGTCGGCTTCGCCTTCACGCGCATCCATCAACCCCAGGTCATGGGCGAAATGATCGCCGGGATCATGCTCGGCCCCTCGCTCCTCGGCTGGCTCTTCCCCGGTCTCTCCCTCACCATCTTCCCCTCCGAATCCATCCCCGCCCTCGGCCTGCTCGCACAGCTCGGCGTCATCCTCTTCCTCTTCCTCATTGGCCTGGAGCTCGACCCCAAGCTCATCAAAAACCGCGGCCACGCCGCCGTCGTCATCTCCCACGCCTCCATCATCGCCCCCTTCCTCCTTGGATCGGCCCTGGTCCTCTTTCTCTACACGCAGCTCTTCAACGACACGCGTGAGATGCGCTTCACCGCCGTCTCCCTCTTCATGGGCGCTGCGATGTCCATCACCGCCTTCCCGGTCCTGGCGCGCATTCTCACCGAAAGCAACCTCCACAAAACCAAAGTCGGCGCCATCACCATCACCTGCGCCGCCGTCGATGACGTCTCCGCCTGGTGCCTGCTCGCCTTCGTCGTCGCCATCGCCCGCGCCAGCGGCCTCCAGCCGGCGCTCATCACCGCCCTCCTTTCCGTAGGCTACGTCCTCGTCATGTTCTTCATGGTCCGCCCCTTCCTCCATCGCCTCCAGCTCATCTACGACCGCCAGTCCCGCCTTTCCCCCAACGTCATCGCCATCATCTTCCTCTGCATCCTCGCCAGCGCCTGCACCACCGAAGCCATCGGCATCCACGCCCTTTTCGGCGCTTTCCTCATGGGCGCGATCATGCCCAAGGGCACGCGCTTCGTCCGCCACCTTTCCGAAAAACTCGAAGACTACACCGTCGTCTTCCTCCTCCCCATCTTCTTCGCCTACACGGGCTTGAAGACCCGCATCGGCCTGCTCGACACCCAGGAACTCTGGCTCTACACGCTCCTTATCATCGCCGTCGCCTGCGCCGGCAAGTTCGGCGGCTCCCTCATCGCCGCCCGCGCCTGCGGCATTCCGCTTCGCGAATCCGCCGCCATCGGCATCCTCATGAACACCCGCGGCCTGATGGAACTCGTCATCCTCAACATCGGCCGCGAGCTCGGCGTCATCACCGACGCCGTCTTCGCCATGATGGTTTTAATGGCCATCGTCACCACCGCGATGACCACGCCCATCTTGAATTGGGTCTACCCCCGCCGCCTCTTCGCCGCCGAAGCCGGCGCTGTTCCCGAGCGACCAAGCGTCGCCGAAGCCGCCGCCGCTGCGTTCAACATCCTCATCCCCGTCTCGCTCCCGCGCAGCGCCAAAGCATTGGTCCAAATCGCCAACATGATCTCCGGCCCCACGACTCCTTCGCGCAAGATCATCGCCCTCTTCCTCCGCCGCCCCGACGAGCGCGACGCCTACCGCGCCGGCATCGAAGAATCTCCCCAATTACCCGACCCTCTCGCCCCCGTCGTCGACGAAGCCGCGCGTCTCAATCTCCCCGTCGAACCCGTCAGCTTCGTCTCCCGCGAAATCTCCAGCGACAGCGACATCTCGCAGGTCGCCCAGTCGCGCTCCGCCAATCTCATCCTCATGGGCTTCCACAAACCCGTCATCGGCTCGAGTCTCTTAGGCGGAACCGTCCACAGAGTGCTGTCCGCCGCCCCCACCGACACCGCCATCCTCATCGACCGCGGCCTCCCCGACACCACCACACCTCTGCGCATACTCGTCCCCTACCTCGGCGGCACCCACGACCGCTTCGCCCTCGAACTCGCCAACCGCATCTCCCGCAACACAAGTTCTCCCATCACCGTCCTCCACGTCGTCCCCCCCACGCGCGCCAACGACGCCGCCACCCTCCACGCCAAGACCGCGGTAGACCGCGTATTCAACGAACCCGGTGCCACCACCCCCATCACCTTCCGAATCATCGAAGACCTCGACCCCATCCGCGCGGTCTTACAACAATCCGCCAGCGCCGACCTCGTGCTGCTGGGATTGGCCGAAGAATGGGGCCTCGAATCGCATTTGCTCGGCTTCCGCCCCCAACGCATCGCCACCGAATGCCCCGTCTCCCTCCTCCTCGTCCGCAAGCACACGACACACGGCAGAGAGTGATCCACAGATTGCACAGATTTACACAGATGAAGCAGAGACCGCGAAGGACGCGAAGGACGCAAAGGAAAGCCGCGAAGAGGAATGAACCGCAGATGGACTCCGGTGAACGCGGATCACATCGAATTCAGTTCCACCCGGTAGCCGTGCTCCTCGCTCCACCGCTGCATCTTGTACTGTTGTATGTACCAGCAGGCCGCGGCGAGAACGAGAACGACGGCCACGACGAAAATCGCGGTCATCTCCGTTCGCTTGTCGGATCGTTCGATGCGTAGAAGTCTGCGGAAAGATTCCATCATGAGTAGGTGCCTCTATTCGCTGACGCTCCCGCTCTGCGGATAGCTGACCGGTCCATCGGCGAAGGTGACTCCGTCGAGCAATGCCGCGATTTGCCAAGTGGTCGTCGAGATCGGGAACGCGACGCCGCTGTAGCCCGCGTCGACCGCGTTCGTATCGCTCTGGACGATCTCGACGGGCGACACGAGGCCGCTCGACCCATCGTTGGCCGTCAGTTGCGGACAGTTCGCGTCCGCCGTCGCCACGTCGGAGTTGAAGACCCAGCGCAGCGTCACGGCATCCATGCGCAGGACCTGAGTGACCAGCACGCCGGGGGTCGGAGGAGCACCCGTCTCCGTCACGCGGGCGCGTCGATGGAAGGGCTTTCGGGGTTGGAAGGTGGGAATCATGAAAACTCCGGGTATCGGGTATCGGGGGTCGGGTGTCGGGCGTAGGAGGCGAGACCCTACACCCGACACCCCATACCCCATACCCTATTTCACTCTCAAGCCGCCAGCTTCGCCGTCTCTTCCGGCGTGACGCTCGCGACCGTCATGCCCAGACCACTGGGCCCAACGCCGAAGTTGACGTTGAACTGCGCCGCCGGTCCCTGCGTGGTCGAGCGCCACGCGACGATCTGGTAGGTGACCATCGACGAGCCCGCGGGAAGCGTCTCGTCGGTGAACTCGCGCGTGCCGCTGCCACCGATGTAGACGAACTCGCCGTCGAATCCGATCCGACGCCAGAGCTGATAAATCGTGCCCGAGGTGCCCTGCGGGTTGGTGCACTTCCAGTTGAGCACCAGAATCCCCGTCTCGTCGAGCGTGACTTTGAGGTCAAACGGTTTGCCCGGCGCGGGGCGCGGACCCGGAACCGCCGGGACCGGGATGTTGGCCAGCGGGTAAACGCTGTCGCCGCTCGTGCGCGCCTTGGTGCGCACCTGCTCGACGACGATCATCGTCGAATTGGTCATGGCGGTCATCGCTGCCTTGAGCGTGTCGGTTGCTGCTTTCGCGGCATTCTGCGCCACTTCCTGCGCCGACAAAGCCGAAGCTGCGGCGGCAGCTTTAGTCACCACGTCCGTGACCTGCGTTGTCGTGGTTCCGATGGCCGTGGCGTTGGTCGTCCACAGCGACGTGCGCGACTGCACCCAAGCGATGCGATCCGCATGCTTTTCCGGTAAGAGGCCCATAGCTCGTTCCTTTCCTTAACGCGTTTACGTCCGTGACGAGCCCCTCCCGGTCAGTCAGCCAATCCCGTTGATCGCCGAACCGCCGAATTGCTGTCACCTACCTCACACCTCGTCATTTGCCCGGCAAGGCTTAACGTCTGTGACGGCTAATCCGAAAAAATCGCGCCCCCCTTCGCCGCTGGCGCCCGACGCGTCCGAGAACCCCGCGCCGCTTCACGCCCGATATGCAAACCCCTCTTTTCGCACGCGGGAACGCCACAACCCGGTGCGGAAAACGTCTGGATAACCAAAAGGGAGTCGCATCCCATGCACGGAAAATGATTTTCCCTTCACCAGAAATGATTTTCCGTGCACGGAAAATCATTTTCCCGACGCGCGTTCGAGCATCCCCCGCATCGATTACGCCATCCGTTGCCGCGATTCAAAATTCCATGCACCGATTGGAATTTTCCCTGCATCGGATGGAGCACTCCGTACCCCGAAAATCGAATTTCGTGCACCAAATCGGGAATTCGATGCATTCCCGCCGAATGAATCATCGCTCCTCGCGGGTCGGAACCGCCATAGCCTCTGTTAGCGGAATCCTGTCCGCTTATTCTTCCTGCATTTGCGACCGCCTCAAGTGGCTCCGAGATCCTGATGAAGTCGGCTCTCCCGCTTAACGTCTTCGGGCTTCGTGCGATTGAACGGCCAGCAGCGGATCCCCTCGGCTATGCAGAAGCGCACTCGTTCCCAACTGTCCTCGGGGATATCGAGTCCGCGTTCCTTTAGAAAGTTGCAGAGGTTTTCGTGAATGAAGCCGGCGGTGGTTTCTACCTGCTCCCCGCGTGGACGATCCGTTCCGTACATGCGAGCAACTTCGGGCTGCGACAGGTCCACCCCGAATGACTTTTCGATCTCCTGGACGATGGACAGCGCGTCGAGGCCCATGACCCCGCATTATATCCTGGGAAGCAATTGGGGTACGCCCGCCCAATCTGTGGAATCTGTGTAAATCTGTGGATCAAACTCTTTCTTGGCGTTTCCCCCTTGGCGTTCTTGGCGTTGGCGTTCACCTCTGCTTCCTCCGCTATCTCCTGTTAAATCTTCTTCGTGTCTTCCTTCGTGCTCCTTCGTGTCCTTCGTGGCTCGCTTCTCCAGTTCTGCGGCTATGCGCCGCAGGGCCGATGGGTCGGCCCAGTAGGTACGCTCCGCCCTAGGGGGGCTCTCGCTACGGCCCTTTGACTCCCCACTGGACATCGCGAATACTCTGCCAATCGCCCACCGCGCGCCCGCATGACCAGCAGTACCTTCGCCATCGAACTCCAATCCCTCTCCAAGCGCTACCGCCGAAAAATCGCGGTCGACAACCTCTCCCTCCAAATCCCCCGCGGCTCCATCTGCGGATTCCTCGGCCCCAACGGCGCCGGAAAGACCTCCACCATCAAGATGATCCTCGGCCTCCTCCCCCCCACCCACGGCCAAGTCCACGTCCTCGGCCTCGACCCCTTCCGCCACGGCATGGAAGTCCGCCAGCGCGTCGGCTACGTGCCCGACCTCCACCACATCTACAAGTGGATGTCCATCCGCCAGGTCTTCAAATTCGTCGCCGGCATCTACCGCAACTGGAGCCACGCCGAGTGCACGCGCATCAGCGCACTCCTCGGCCTCCCGTGGAACCGCAAAGTCAAAGAGCTTTCCCGCGGCGAGATGGCCAAGCTCGCCCTCTGCATCGCACTATCGCACAACCCCGAGATTCTCATCCTCGACGAGCCCACCACGGGCCTGGATCCCCTCGTCCGCCAGGAATTCCTCGACGCCGTCGTTCACCTTCTCCCCGAGCAAGGCCGAACCGTCTTCTTCTCCACCCACATCCTTTCCGACGTCGACCGCGTCGCCGACCGCATCATCGTCCTCGACCAGGGCAAGGTCCTCGCCCACGGCAGCATCGACGAGCTCCGCTCGCGCTACACCAAGGTCAGCCTCCTCTTCCCCACCGCCCCGCCGCGCGATCTGGTCATCCCCGGCGCACTCCGCGTCCACAAAGGCGTCCGCGAATGGGTCGCCATCTTCCCCGGCTCCGCCTCCGAGAACGGCCACCTCCGCTCCATCTCCCAAACCGTGGGCGCCAGTGACTGCGTCACTCACCCCATGACCGCCGAAGACATCTTCATGGAACTCTTCGCCACCTCCCCCTCGCGCGCGACAAATGGGAACGGAGGCAAATGAAGATGCAGCTCCTCACCCTCCTCCGCAAGAACTTCTGGCTCTGGGATCCCCGCAAAGGCGCTAACCTCGTCCTGCTGGCCGTCGCTCTCCTCTTCTCCATCTCCGACTTCTTCATGAACTTCCCCCCCGCCGCCTGGGGACTCATGCTCGTGCTGATGTTCCTCCTCGGCCAGGCCGGAGGAGCCAGCGCCCTCAACACCGACCTCCAGCACGACAACATCCTCTTCCTCGAATACCTCCCCATCCGCTGGTCCTGGCTGTGGCTGGCCAACTATCTCGATCAGTTCGTCTTCAATCTCGTATTCATTTTCTTCCTCACCTGGCATCGCCTCCTCTTCTTCAAACCATTGAGTCCCCCCGCCGTCGATGTCACCGATCCCTTCTCCGATCCCATCCTCTCCCCCCTCTACGCCTCGCGCTGGCTCCTGCCCGTCGCTCTTTTCGCCTTCATCTCCGCCAGCTTCGCTTACACGCTCTTCTGGCGAACGTTCTTTCGGACCGACAAAGCCGCGATCGTCCCCAATCTTCTCGCCGGCGTACTCTTTCTCTCGTGGCCGATCGCTTTTTTCACCTTGATGCACCTCGCCCCGTCGATCGCTGACCTTGTTCCGATTCTCCTGCTCTTCACCTTCCTCTTCTCCCTCGCCAGCTTCCTCGCCTTCGCCATGCCCCCGCGCTACTGGCCGCGGTGGCTTCGCTTCCTCACCGCCGGCCTTCCGCTGATCACCCTGCTCTTCGCCATCGAAGTCCTCGTCTTTTTCGCCTCCGCCGATCGCTGGTCCCGTCTGGACTTTTCCGAGCCCGAGCTGCGCTTCAACGCCGCCACCTTCCCCGATGCCTCCCCCAATCCCTACACCCTTCTCACTGTCCGCTCCTTCCGCTCCGGCTCCCACACGTTCTACTGGGACCCTTCCCTCGACTCTCCCAAATACCTCGGCCGCGAACTCAGCACCACCGACGACGAGCTCAACGACGACAACACAACGACCCGATCCACCTCCGCGCGCAATCTCGCCTTCGTCGCCGAGTTCGCCCCGCGCACCCTCTGGCCCACCGGCCAGGTCCTGCTCACCATGAACCCCGACGGCTCCTCCCCGCATCAACTCATTCACCTCGACAACCTCGCCAGCTCCGTCATCGAAAACGGCTATTTCTCCGGCCGAGTCCGACGCTCCGCCGATGGCTCCTTCTACCTCGTTCTAGTCGAACCTCCGCGCGTCTCGCGCGACGGTTCGCGACTCCCGCGCTCGCGCGAAAACATCCTCCTCGCCGTCGACTCCGCCACCGGCGCCGTCCGCAAACTTTCCCTCCCCGCGCGATCCCGCCGCTTCCTCGAACCCAAATTCCCTCCCCCGCTTTCGCCTCGCCGATCTTCACTCCGACACCCAATTTTCCTTCACCCCTCCCGCACGCGTTCTCTGCCTCTCCCCCGACCTCACCGAATGCCTCTGCCTTCGCATCACCCCGCGCTCGAGCACCGAAGTCGCCCACGGCGAGCTTCTCAAGGTAAATGTGCGCACCGCCACCGAGGATTCCCTCCTCAGCGACCAGCGCCTCGGCCCTGACATCGGCATCGATTCCTACGAGCAGCTCTTCCCCGTCCCCTCTTCCCTCAGCGACGAATTCCACCCCCGCTCGGACTTCGGCCTGTCCGTCAACGAAACGTTCACCCACGCCGTCTGGGTTTCCCAGCGCCGTGACGGCGATCTCCGCCGACTCTCTCTCGTCCACATCGACCTCAAGACAGGCAGGCACAATACCCTCGTCGACGAAGACCAGCTGCCCACCATCCACATCACTGACACCACTTCCTCCACCACCCCTCGCCTTCACCTCCGCCGTTTCACCGCCGATTCTTCCATGTTCATTTACCAGCTCGGCGGCAAGGTCATCTACGTCGACGTCGGCACCGGCCGCGTCGCTTCCACCTTTCCCATCGAAACCAACACCACGAACTCCCCCCGCTTCTCCCCCAGCGCCCGCCGCTTCACGATACAGCACTCCGTCACCGACACGAGCAAGCCCCTGCCTCAGCCCCCTCCGCGCACCGGTTCCGACGCGCCGCCTTCGAGCGACCGCTGGATCACCGAGTGCTTCGACTTCACGGGAACGCGCACGCCACTGAACGCCGTCTCGAACGTCACCACCCCCTACTGGCTCGACGACGATCACATCGTCCTCGACCTCAAGGACAAGCTCGTCCTCATTTCCGCCGACGGTTCCACCACGCGTCAGCTCCTCCCCCCAACTCCCTAGTTCCGCCGCGCACTCTCCGTCGCATCAATCCCGTCGCGCCGAGCCCGAGCATCGCAATTCCACCCGGCTCCGGCACGCCGCTCATGCGACCACGGATCAGCGCCCCCGCGAATTCCGCTCCAAATTGCGCCGTCAGTTCCCCGCTCGATAACGCCGGCGCCGTCGCGTCGTACATCGCGCCCAAAACCGTGATGTCATCCGAATCGCAGATACCGTCATAATCGAAATCCCCCAGAAACCAGTGCGACGTAGCGGCGTTGCCGTACAGCGCGCCGATCACCGTCACGTCATCGCTGTTCACCTTCCCATCCAGATTGCAGTCCGCCCCGCGCGTGTAGCGGATCAGGATCGAGCTCGCGTCCACGCTCTGCCCGCCAAACGCCGTATACGACGGCAGCCCCAGCCCGGGCAGCGCCGAGTTCTCCACGTATCCGATCGCAACCGAAACACCGTCCCCGGTGACCAGCGCACTGGAATTCACCCCTCCCGTCCCGTTCCACTTCGCCGCGCCGAATCCACTTCCCCCTCGCCCCGCCAGCACCGCCGCGCGCACGCCCGCGAGCGGGCTGCTCGCCCCGGCGGGATAATCCACCACCAGCTTTCCCTTCCCCAGGTCGATCGCCGCTCCACTTGCCACCACCGGCGCCGCTCCGGTCTTCGTCGCCCCCGCTTCCTTCAGCGCCACCACTCCCTGGTTGACCACCATCGAGCCCATGCTGTTGCTCGTCCCCGACAGCGCCAGCGTTCCCGGCCCCACCTTCAGCAACCCCGCGCTTCCCGAGATGCTGGCCGAAATGACCAAGTCCTCCGCCGCCGAACCGTTCGCCACCGTGAACGTCCGCGCCCCAGTCGTCCCGAGATTCAACTTCCCGCTGATCGACCCTGACCCCGCCGTCCCGGTAAACGTCACATCGCCGCCGAGCCCCAAGGTCCCGTTTGCCGTCTCAATCGCCCCGCCGGCAACGAACGCCACCGACGCCAACGTCTGATTGCGATCACCCAGTATCAACTTCGGCGTCCCTTGCGCGCCGTTCAGCGTCAACCTAGACCCCGCCGCAATCTGGTTGTTCCCCAGGAACATTCGCACAGCCGCATTGTTATTGATCACCAAATCCCCCGGCACCCCGATCACTCCCTCCGCCCGGCTCAAATCCAGCGCACCTTCGTTGATCGTCGTGATTCCGGTATACGTGTTGCCCAATCCCCCCGTGAAAAACAACGTCCCGCCTCCCTGCTTGGTGAATCCAAACGCGCCGCCGCTCTGCCCCATCGCGAATCCAATCTCGACGCCCGTCGAATTGTTTATCGTCGTATTCGCTGCCGTCAGCGTTGTCGCTCCCGCAAAAGTCAGGATGATCAACGACGACCCCTGCACATTCAGCGCCGGCCCCAGCGTGAGTTGATTCAAAAAAAACTTTCCCCCCGTCGCGCTGCTCGGGGTCTCCTTACTCACCTCAATATTCACCGACGCCCCGCCCGCCCCCGTCGGCAACGCCGCCACGCTATTCCCAAACGTCGCCTGCCCCGCATCGCCCTTCAATCGCAGCGTCCCCCCACTGAACGAAACGGTCCCCGTCCCCAGCGCACTAGCGTGCGCCGCCTCCACGATCCCCCCCGAGCTTTCCCTCACCGTCCCCCCCGCATAGCTGTTCGAGGCCTCCAGCCGCAATAACCCTTGCCCTGCCTTTGATACTCCTCCCTTCACAACCGACGTACTGATGCGCATCGACGCCCCGCTGCTGACAATGTTAAACGTCCGAACCCCTCCCGCGAGATCGAGGGTCCCTATCCTCTGCCGATCCTCTACACTAAGTATCGACGCCTCTCCGCTCGTCCCCGAAAAGCTAACGTCACCCGCGATGCGCACAAACGCTTCCGGCGGAAATTGCGGGGGAGGAACAGGCGGTGGGAATACGATGCCTGATTCCACCAACAAGGTCGGATTCGAATTGCCTGTAAAAGAAAGTGTTCCCCCGACAATCAGCCCAGCCTCTTGCCGAACCCTCAGACTCCCCCCCAATGTTATATTGGCGGCATCCCACGCATCACCGCTTGAAATTTCAGCGGTGCCGGTAACGTTTACACTCCCGACGGGGAATGGTTCTGGCCCAATCTGACTCGTACCCGGGCCGCTAAGTGGAGCTGAAAATATTGTCCCGTTCAGAATCGTGATGTGCGAGGTGGGATTGATCTGTGCACCAAATCCCTCAACCGAATTCACCGCCCCGCCATCGATGACAAGATCTCCATTGATCGCGTAGCCGCTCTTCTTTGCCAGGTTCAGCGTACCCTGCCTCACGACGGTCAGCCCCGTATAACTATTGCCCTGCCCTAAAAATGTAAGGCTCCCAAACCCGGTTTTCGTAATTCCGAAATTGCCGCTGATCTCTCCGCCGAGAGTCAGGCTGCTGCCTCCAAATCCCTCCAAGCCGTGGACATGCCACGTCTGTTCCCCCGCTAGCACTAGGTCATTCGTGATCGCATGCGGCTGCCGCGAAATATCAAGAATACCCCCGGTACCTCGAAAAGTAATTGGTTTGCCGTCGATGATCAGCGGCGGAGCGCGGAACTCCATCGCGTACACCGACCACGGCTTGTTGACCGTTGACGTCAAACTGCCCACGGCGCCAAAAACAAGATAGGCCGTGCCGTCGTTGGATGGTGTCCCTTCAAACCAGTTATCGCTGTTGCCCCACTTGTCATTCGATCCGTTCCCGGTCCATTGGAATAACTGCTGCCCATGCACCGGCGCATTTAACCCCAATCCCCCCGCACACGCCGCCGCCAGAACAATCCGCGCGCTCGTCCTACGCATTCCCTCTCCCAGTTCAAACAAACCGGTGCCGCGCGGCTGAATGGGCTATTTAAAGATGTGATTTCGTCCCATGCCGCGGTCACAAACGTAGCAAACACGCGCAGTCTATTCAATTCTTTTCTTTTTCAGAACTTAGCCAATGGCTACATACCCAGTGCCCGCCGGCGCTTTCGCCGCGCCATTGACCCCAATGCCAACCCCAACCCGCCCACCGCCGCCCCTCCCGGCTCCGGCACGCCGCTCGTCTGCCCGCGCGCAAACGCGTCGGCGAACTCCTCCCCAAATTGCGCCGCCAGCTGCGCGCCGCTCAGCGCCGGCGCCGTCGCGTCGTACATCGCGCCCAGCACCGTCACGTCATCCGTGTCACAAATGCCGTCGAAATCGAAATCCCCCAGGAACCACTCGCCGCTGCTGGGGTTGTTGTACAGCGCACCGACGATCGTCAGGTCGTCGCTGTTCACCCTGCCATCCAGGTTCGCATCCGCCCCCAGGGTATATCTCACCAGCACACTCGAGCTGTCCACGCTCTGCCCCCCAAAACTCGTGTAGCTCGGCAATCCGAGATTCGGCAGAAACGAATTATCCACGTACCCCACCGCTACCGAAACGATATCCGCCGCCGCAGCCGTCGACGAAACGATCCCCGACCCGTTCCAACTCCCATTCGCAAATCCCGTCCCCCCGCGCCCTGCCACCACTTGCGCCTTGATCGCCGCGATCGGCGACATCACCGGCGTCGTTTTCACCACGCTCGTCCCACTCGTCCCCCCGCCGCTCAATATCGCCAGCCTCCCCCCCGTCACGCTCACCCCATCGGCGCGCAGATTCTTCATCTCCAGCTTTCCCGCCCCCGCTTTCGTGATCGTCTTCCCGCTCGCCGTCACATCGCTCGAGATCGTCAGCACGCTTCCCGCCGGCGTCACCGTCACCGCGAGATTGTCGTCCAGCACGATCGGCACCGCGATCGTATGACTCCCGCTCACCACGTCGATCGTCGCCGAACCCGTGGACTTGGCCAGCGTCAGGTTTGTCCCGCTTCCGCCGCTCGCGATCGTGTACCGGTTCGCGTTATCAAACGTGATGCTCCCAGCCTTGTAGCTTCCATCCACCGTGACCGTCCGCGCCGCCGTGATGGCCGAGAGAAAATTCGCCGGCGAGTCCTCCGCATCCGGCACTCCAAGCACCCACTTGTCATCGTCGCCCCAGTTGCCGCTCGCGCCCGACGACCAGCGGGCGTTGATCGGCACGGAAATCCCCAGCCACGGCGTGGTCATGTCCGTATCCAATATCAAGTCGCGGTCGGTGAACAGATTCGTCCCCAGGATTCCCGGCACGTAGCCCGAGCCTGTCGGATTCGGCAGGTCCAGCACGATCATCGGCACGTGCGTCCACGTAAGCACACCACCGTTGGTCGTCAGGCTCAGGCTGTTCATGTAAAACCCCGGCGCCTGCGATGTCGTCCCGCCGGCGCCTTCGATATCGACATAAAAGTCCGGCGTGCTCTGGTTCGGGCCCGACGAATTAAACCCCACGCTCGCCGCCGTCGTCTGGCTGAGAACCGAAACCGATGCGCCAGTGTCGTACAGGAAATTCAAATTGGAGAAACTCCCCCCCGTGTGACTCCCGCTGGTGGCGGCGAAAAGTGAAGCCCAAAACGCCGGCGACATCGGGTTGTCGGCAAAGTTGGGATGGGGCTCGGTGAACTGCGTGAAGTCGGGCACGAACATCGGATCCTGCGAAACGCCATTGGCGCTTGCCGCCGTAAGGTCGAGGCGAACCCACGAACTGTCTGGAAGCGCCGTGTGCCTCGCCTGGAAGGTAACGTCGGGACTCCGGTACGTGCTGCCATCCACCGTCAGCCGCCGAGTGTTGCTGTTGCTGATCACAACCTGATAGTGCGACAGCAGCGGCGTACCGATCAGGTTTGGAAGGATCGAATTGGAGCGCGCGCTGAGAATCGGCGTGTTCCACTGTCCGCTGAGGGCGCTCGAATTTCCCACCAGCACGCCCCCGGGCGTTGACGCCTGCGAAAAGCCCGTAGCGTAGATGCCAACCCCATCAGAGATATCCGTCGTTTCACTGCCGCTCGCCCCCGAAATCGGCTGGGTGAATTCCCCCGTCCGCTCGGTGTGAGGAATCGAGTTGTCGCCGGCGAAGTTGAAGTTCTGGTACTCGTTCAGCGTGATCAAATGCGACTGCGCGCCGCTATCCAGGATCGCTACCGCATAGTGCGGCGCTGATGTGACGGGCATGAAGTTGCCGGTCGTTGTCCCGTTGTTTCCCGGTGTCGTGCTCCGCCGCGCAGTCCAATCCAGCGAATTGTCATCGTCGTCCTGCTCATCGGTCAGCGTGAACACCACTTGCGGCACAAACCCGTCGATCGGCGGCGAGTTCAGTGGCAGCATCGTGATCGGCGTCACCTGTACGTGTGACAACATGCTGTTGCTGTATTCAAACGCCTGCGTCGCTCCCCGCGCACCCGCTGCCACCCCCAGCGAACACGCCACCCCCCAAACCGCCGCCCGGAGAACCCCCGCGCGCCCGCGGCGCATCGCTTCCGATCGGCCTTGTTGCTGCATTGAACGTTCGCGCATTTTCACGCCGGCCTCCAAGCTCCTCTCTCCCTGCAATGACGCCATAAACCCCGTAAACCATGCTACCCGATTAACCCCGAATCACCATGCAAAATTCCACCAAACCGCAGCATGCCATATCCCCTGCCCGCTTTACCCATTACGTGTTACCAATTAGCTTCCCCCCATGCCTCGCTACATCGCCTCCATCGACCAAGGCACCACCTCCACCCGCTGCATCCTCTTCGACCGCACCGGCCCCGTCTTTTCCTCCCAGAAGGAGCACACCCAAATCCTCCCGCGCGCCGGCTGGGTCGAGCACGATCCCATCGAAATCTGGCAACGCACCCAGGAAGTCATCCACGGCGCACTCCAGCAAGGCAACGTCCAACCCGGCGACATCGCTGCGATAGGAATCACCAACCAACGCGAAACCACCATCGTCTGGGACAAAGAAACCGGAAGACCCTTCTGCAACGCCATCGTCTGGCAAGACACCCGCACCAAGGACATATGTGACACTCTAAGCGCGCACGCAGAGCCCAGCGGCTCCGCCGCGGGTGTTTCCTCCGGTCAAGACCGCTTCCGCCCCATCACCGGTCTCCCGCTCGCCACGTACTTCTCCGGTCCCAAACTTAAATGGATCCTCGACAACATCCCCAATGTCTCCGACGCCGCCCAAAAAAGTCGCGCCCTCTTCGGCACCGTCGACACCTGGCTCACCTGGTGGCTAACGGGCGGCCCGCACGGCGGCCTTCACGTCACTGACCCCACCAACGCCTCCCGCACCATGCTCATGAACCTCCTTACCCTCGACTGGGACTCCTCCATGCTTGAGGCGCTGCAAATCCCCCGCTCGATGCTTCCCCGCATCGTCCCCTCCAGTGACGCAAAAGCCTACGGAAATACAATCCCCACCGGCCCCTTCGGCTCCGCCATCTCCATCGCCGGCGTCCTCGGCGACCAGCAGGCGGCCCTCGTCGGGCAAGTCTGCTTCAACCCCGGCGAATCCAAAAATACCTACGGCACCGGCTGCTTCATGCTCATGAACACCGGAACCACGCCAATCCAATCCAAGCACGGCTTGCTCACCACCGTCGCCTACAAACTCGGCGAAGAGCCCGCCCACTATGCCCTCGAGGGCTCCATCGCCGTCACCGGCTCCCTCATCCAATGGCTCCGCGACCAGCTTGGCATCATCAAAAACTCCTCCGACGTCGAACCCCTCGCAAAGAGCGTCGACGACAACGGCGGCATCTACTTCGTCCCCGCCTTCTCAGGTTTATTCGCGCCGCATTGGCGCTCCGACGCCCGGGGCCTCATCGCCGGCATGACCCGCTACACCAATAAAGCCCACATCGCCCGCGCCGCCCTCGAAGCCACCGCCTACCAGACCAAGGAAGTCCTCCAAGCCATGCGCGCCGACTCCAACGTCGACCTCAAAATCCTAAAAGTCGACGGCGGAATGTCCGTCAATAACCTCCTCATGCAATTCCAATCCGACATCCTAAACGTCCCCGTCGTCCGCAGCTCCATCCCCGAAACCACGGCGCTCGGCGCCGCCTACGCCGCGGGTTTAGCCGTCGGCTTCTGGCGCGACCTCGACGACCTCAAAAAAGCCTGGCGCCCCGGCGCCCAGTGGACCCCCAGCATGCCCGAGCAGACGCGCACTTCCCTCTACAAATCCTGGCTAAAAGCCGTCGACCGCTCAATGAACTGGATCCCCTCATAACTCCCTCTCCCCGCATTCGGGGAGAGGGTTGGGGAGATTGGGGAGAGGGGCCGATTTACGAACGACCTCGTGCGCGCGCTCTCCCGCCTTTCCGTCCACCCTTCCTCGACGACGCATGATTCTCCTTCTTCCCTCTCCCCGACCCACTCTTCTTCCCCCCACCACTTTCCTTATTAACCGTCGCCCACGCGCGCCGTTCCGCTTCCTTCTTTCCCAGCCCGCGCTTCTCATACCCCTCTTCAATATGCTCGGCCTTGCGCTTCTGCTTATTCGTATACTTCGCTTTGCTACCACGAGCCATGATTCGTACTCCTTCTTAAAAACCTCGCGAGCGGCCTCATCCGCTCGACCGTCTCTCACCATTTTCTTCTCCTTCCCACCGGCGCGCTAACGAGAGAATTTTTTTCTTCTGTAATATTTTTTACATTGGCGCATCCCGCCCGTTTCGATTACCCATGAACCAACGACGGACCACCCGTCACAAAGCAACACGGAGATCCCGGCTTTTCGCGTGGGTCAAGCCGGGATCTTTTTTGCGCAATGGCGAATGACCAAACCAGCCAGAATGAGGAATCAATGACGAAGCCCGAATGACGCAAAAACGCTGGTGCATTGGGATTTCGTCATTCGTCATTGATTCGGATTTCTGGTTTCGTCATTGGTCATTCACATTGGACTTCCCCCGTCCCCTCCACCATAATTCCCCAAACACCATGAACGTCCGCAACTATTTCCAGAACATCTACGACAACGTTAAATCCATCTCCATCGGGATGAAGATCACGCTCAAGTACTGCTTCCAGAAGACCGTCACCGTCCAGTACCCCGAGCAGCACCTCACCTTCGCCCCGCGCTACCGCGGCATCCACGAATTCGAGGCCGACCGCTGCATCGCCTGCGATATGTGCGCCAAGGCCTGCCCCGTCGACTGCATCTACATCGATAAAACCGGGGCGCGCAAAATCGACCAGAAAACCAACAAAGTCGACCCCAAAGGCGGCGAGCTCGTCCGCTTCGCCATCGACTATTCCAAATGCCTGTTTTGCGCCCTCTGCACCGAACCTTGCCCCACCGACTGCATCCACATGGGCAAACTGCACGATCTGAGCAGCTACACCCGTGAAGATGTGGTGGTCGAATTCGCGGAGCTACATAAGAAAAACCAGCGCACCCCCATCCCCCTCTGGATGGAACGCAACGCCGACAAAATCCCCTGGGTCAAGGAAGAGTACGAGCGAGTGAAGGGCGGTAAGCTAGCCACCACCGCCGCCGACATCCCCGCGATCAAGTAACGCCGCTTTCCCGGAGTGGGCCACAACCACCTCAAACCCCCGAACGTTCCGCCGCGCCCAAACTTTCCCAACTTTCGAAGAGTGCCTAATCACCCAATAAGCCGGCACAACCCAAAGCAGCGTCCCTACCGCCCACAGAGGGCAGCATACCCCGGTGTAAAACCACCGCGGCGAGATATCGTTGTGCCATGAGCTCATCCCGTCTACGAACGTCGGGATCACCGCCAACAGCAATCCACGCCGCCCGTACCAGGGATTGGTGTAATGCTCAGCGACCGTGTGCAGGTCCCCCGCCCCGCACAGTCGCCACGGCGATTCGTAGGTAACATCGCGCCGCGCGCGATGCACCATGCAAATGCCTCCATCCCAAAACCCAATTTCCCAGTGACCCCCCGCCAATCCATCCCGACCCCCGTAGCTCCGCATCCACAGCGCAACCAG
>JADMIO011053145.1_pt1 | contig 18917 bp, 30 predicted proteins | sample 8958161 | NCBI WGS metagenome assembly JADMIO01 (sample SAMN16585339, study PRJNA669376) | soil metagenome | isolation source: Crop rotation soil | place: USA: Cullars Rotation, Alabama | collected 2011 | reverse complement strand
CACACACACACACACACACACACACACACACACACACACACACACACACACACAAGAAACAGGTGCGACATGCCAGTGTCGATATTCAATGTCATAATATCATAATTACTTCCATTAAACAAGTCAGTCGTATTTTTGTGAACTTGCCAACTCATTAAAATGAACTACCGATGGCAGACAATAAAATCGGATAAAATGAAAGCTGTAAGTGGTTTATAAAAAAAATTAATCTAATTTTATATATAAAACTAAATAAACTAAAATAATATTCAGGTGAAGACAAACGGATCAATAACACGTCGAAATTGGGTGTTACGTGATGGTGAAGTGGCATCACCAGCAAATGTTGATATACCAACAGTGGCTAGTTCGAATCCTGCTCCTGTTGATGGTGTTGCATTGAAATGCGAAATGTAAAACATATTGTAACTTCAGTAAATGTCGCGTCATTACGTCAAAAGTTCTCCTCTCAAGGTGGTCCAGTGCATAACCAGCAGCGATTAGCAAGTCACCTAACACAATTGCCCGAGATCGAGGCACCAGCAGCAGTTGAGAACATGACAGAAGAGCAGAGCACAATTGTAGGAGATATGGATCGCGAATGGAATGATGATACACATATAGGGTTTGAACCAATTTTAATAAATTATATAATAATAATAATTGAAGCGACTTTCCCCCTCCACCGCCCACACATATTCTTGTTGCAATGAATGCAACTACTAGTAGTACTGAAAGTGCTGTGGAAATATTGAATGAAACACACTTTGAAATCGCGAGTGAAGGTAGAACAGTCAGAAACACAAAATTACATGTTCATTACATTTAGAAGTGCCAGAATCTCTGCGCAATCTCCGCAAAGCATCTCTGTCACTCGAGCATCCCGTAGAACCGTCACCACCCGAAAGCAACTCGGACACTCTTCCAACAGATGGTTCAATAACCACATCACGAATATTCTCCCGACCCGAGACATTGCCAATAACGATGAACACGACAACCTCATCTTATGCAAGTCACGCGAGAAAGGTTGTTGATGAACAATTTCAATTTATCAATAATGCGGATGAATCTGATGACACAATTGATGAATATGATTTGGAAACTGTTGACGAACCGCAGAGACAAGATGTGACATTGGAAAGATTTATAACAGATGGTGATCGAACAATTGAAGTTGATGAAACTGGTTTGTGCAACACACACACACACACACACACACACACACACATACAGGTTCAATAGTAGCCGAATATGTTCGCCGGAGCACCAGCGAGCCAACACATTTTGTCACCATTCATGACCAATGGCGACAGCGACGGCGCGAAGTAGATCCACAGGAAAATGCAAATCATTTACGGATAGCGTATGTTGATCAAATGGAAGCTATTAACACAATAAACATTCAGTGACAATGCCACGCCCCAAATCAGTGACAATGGCAGTGCGTTGGACATTGTACAAAACGAGACATTCGAATGTGATGTGTGCGCGGAGATGAATCGACGAAGAGTGTATCAGACATTGGTAGAACATATCAAAAACAAGACATAGAATACTATGCACAGGTGGGAAATGACAACACAACTAGCACATCAATACGTCTGTGTCGCCTATGTCGCGCATATGGAACGTATGACAGACGAATGTTAACAAGGATCAATCCATTATACGGAGGAAATCATTCACTGCACCGACAGGACTCCATACGGTAGTCGATGACAAAATAACAAGACAACATCCCCTGTAAATAATTTCCAGCTCTGCACCTGCCGAGATCGACAATACATCAAATACGTCGCGAAATGAGCGTCGAAAGAACACAATAAACGATTCCCATCTTGTGGTGTTAGCACGACAAGCACAACACACAACAATACCAAATGGATATTATTACTCAACAAATGAGGTTCGTTAAACTATCACGCATAGCAACAAATGAAATGCAAAATATAGACGCCACACGATGAAAGAGGGATAGACACGGATCAATTGACTGATCGCACATTGATCAACAATCACAATAACAACATAAGCAATCCCATTATACTTACCCCGGATGAAGCAATGTACAACAATAATAACAACCATCAACCACAATATCTCGAAGAGAACAAATCTCATGCAACGCCGTTGTTTACTGATTTAAGGCATAATAGGAAGTTCTGTCTTTCCGTATTGTTTGTCATCTGTTTAGCAGCAATTATTGGCGTGGGTATTGGATTGACAATATATTTTGACTAATTGAATGTATTTATGAATTCTATTTTTACATCTCAAATAAAGTGCTTGAATACAAACAGTAATTACATACAAGTTGCACTCGCACAAATGTAACACGATACAACTAATGTTCATGCAAACACGCATACATTGATTCAACAAATGTTGAATTATAAAATCGACAACATTATATCTCCTAATAGGATAGAAGATTATGTATTGTTCATAACCATGACGTTATGACTAATCTATCAGCATTGTAGTATCGTTGAAGTACCCATAATTCACACGTGGCAACTCGTTTCAACTTGTCGATAACTGTGCAGAGGGTGTTGATGTGTATTTTTCACAACAGTACACCGATAGTGAATATTGCCGTTCATGTGATGTATTCTGAATGAGAATTCATTATTTGTTCGTTCAGAAACAAACGCATAAGTGGAAATGACAAGCCGATGATTGTGGTACGCGTGAAGCGTTGTTCGCCTGAGGGTGCGTAACTGTTGTTAATTAACAAAATCCTCGTGGTACTTTAGTGAAGAATTATCAGCTATATCCCACATCTCGCATGTCTACAACAGCAAATGTTTAGGGTGAGTGAAGTGAATGGTCGAAGACAGTGATTGCGTGACAGATACTGATGCCACTCGTATACTATCAAAGGAATGGCAAGAACAACTTGGAATTGTGAAACCAGAGAAATGGATTGATTTCATTATTAAGATTCATTTCGAGAAATATCGAGATATTTAGTGATGACATTTTAGACGTTACTCAAAGATATCTTCAGAGATAAATAGGAGATGGTCTCGGTATAAATTGTGTCTTAAACTAATTGTCAGTGTGCTTTATTTTGAAGAGTAGTTTATTCGTCACAAGAGCACTGACAGCACTATCACTATACTGCAATAACCTGCTATTATATTCCAATAATGCGTCATCATCATCATTGTGTGTGTGTGTGTGTGTGTGTGTGTTATCACTGTTGATGCAACGTTCCATTGCTCTGGCGTAATAGCATGTAAATATCGCTCATATAAATAAAATGCAAGCTTCAATAAAACAAACTTAAATTGATTCCAAAAAATGACCACATGGGACATTGACATCGGTTGGACCATGAAGTCCGCAATCGAAATGGACGATTTCACCACGTTCGTCGATTTGCTCGGTGTGTGTGTGTGTGTGTGTGTATCGCAACTCACTAGGTGAAAGCGATGACGAAAGGCGTACAAACGCATCGCAATTGGTCCAGTTGAACAGCACAGGAGAATATGTCACCGTATTGAAAAAGGTTCTGGCTCACGGCCGACACACAATGTTCGCATACATGTTGCAATCATGCAATTTGAATATCAATCGACTGACGCCAGAAGAGGCAAACGGTCGTAATCGACGGAATGACGGTGTTGCCCAGCGAATGTTTCAATATTGTGAGGAACGTGCTAACAAAGGTATGTGTGTGTGTGTGTGTGTGTGTATTTGTGTGTGTGCAATATAGCAACACAGCAATTGCTGCTGACAATTACGACAAGTACATTCGCCACGCAAAATGTGCTCGTCTCATTCTCATTCACGGCGGATGCGAGACAGAAGAAGAATGGAACCGTCTCTGTGGATTCGGCACCTGTATGGGCGATGGTTGTCGTTGCGGCTGCGGTGGTGGCTACGGCTTAGTCGGCTATATCATGAAAGATGACAAGTTGTACATGTGTGTCGATGCGCTGCTGCGCAAACGGACTTTCCTACTCAACACAACCACCGATCAAAGTGGCGATATCACGCCTCTCATCGCTGGCGCCAGGGCAGCGTCGGTGATCAATATTCGTACAATATTAAAATATGACAGTGTGCATGTCAATGGTGTTGCACGAGGTTGGCGTCAAATATTGGACTATAGTCGTTCAGCACTGATCACATTGTCGCAATATTGCAGATTCGAATTTAATGAGTTTAGTGGCGAGCGCGTGGTTGCCTGTCTGAGACAGTTGCTCAATCGTAATGATGTTTTTATCGATTTGGTGAAAATCAGTCGTATGGAGGAGTATGGTACTAATCATGCGCTGTATGATGCGTTGCTAACGCATGGTAGGCTGCATTTTGATTACAAGTGGTAACATGATGTATTTCAATGCTATCTTCTACACTTTGTCTTCGTTATGTTTGATTAATTGAATGTATGAATTCTATTTTTACATCTCAAATAAAGTGCTTGAATACAAACAGTAATTAATACAAGTAGCACTCGCACAATCGTAACACGATACAACTAATGTTCATAAAACATGCAAACACCCACGCACACCTTGCCAATAAATGTTGCATTACAAAACACATCAAATAACACCGCAATGAACTTCGCCGCTATCCCACCGATAACCGTTGGCGTAGTCTCTGACATCTCTGTATTTGATCAAATTGGTTACTGTCTTCAATCAGCAATAAATGACAACAATATCACACACTGTGGCAATGTAACTGGCACAATCCCTATTGAACACGCCGTTTGGAATGTGTTTCAGGTTCGAATATCTAAAACAAGTAACAACAACAATGTATACATTAGGGTTTACGAACAACACCACAATACACCTCAGGCGGCATCAGTGTTCCCTTCTCAAACGGCACCTGGTCGGGTCCATTCGGCAGCGTGTACTCGCGCAACATCGACACACTCTCATATGGCGTATTCCCAACAGCTGCTCGACTTGATTCATTCTCATTTACTACTCCTATCGCAGCACAGCAGTATGGGGTGTTGATGAAGAGGGAGATTACATCGTTTGATATAAATCTCGACGGTTTGTTGGCGGATATCGATGGATGGACGTACATCTGTCTGGCATTTGCTGTGTTAATATTATCATTTATTGGTTGGCTCAATGAGAGACGTATGCATGATGGTGTTGAAACTAATTCACTCTGGACTATCATCATATCTCTATTTCCATCAAACTGTTCCATGTGGCGTTATCAAAACGGCATCACACGTAAAGTGATCATGATAACTTGCGGCTTTCTGATACTTTTCTCAACGACATACTATCAAAGTAATTTGTTGACTGATTTATTAACCGTTGATGTGACAACCACCATTGATGCCTACACAATTGCAGAGAGAGTGAGATCATTCAACGCAAAACTATTATTCTACGGTAAAAACTCCCTGATTGAAAACGACATCGTGTCATCAAAAACTCCAGCATTGTCCGAACTTGCGCACGCCTTAAAGGTGAATCCGCCATTGTACAATTATACCAATGTCATTTACGAATTAAACACAAATAATGCAATAATCGTAAATGTTGTAAGCGATTTGTACAAAGAACTGTCAAAATTGCCATCATCGGAGTGCGCAAATAATATCGTCATCAGTCTCGATGAAATTCCACTAAAATGGGCCACATTAATATTGCGTAAAGATTCAAAACTGTTAGAACCACTAAATGTTATCATTGCCGAACGCTATAACTACGCACAAGATATACTGGACAAACCACAGTTGCCCCGTGAATGTCATGAATTACTGTTTCCGTTAGAGAAAACAATGTCATCATTCGTACCTCTAACATTGTACACATTAAGTGGCTCATTCACATTTCTCATTTTCTTTAGTTTTATGGCAATCTTGGTGTTCATCAGTGAATTCGTCTATGAGAGATATGCCAATACTGAAGCAGTGATTGCAGTTATACATATTGAATTCTCAAAGAACGCATTCCACCGTTTCTCCCTCGATAAACAACAGGAAATCATTGATACTTATAATCAAATTGTTGAACTAACCAGCGCTGATGTTTAAGACATATCTTAACCGTGTTACAATTGTTCATCGTATCAAAGTAATAGAATAAATGTTTATTATTGGTGCATGTCACAAAAAAACGAAAACTCAAATGCACAACAAACAAACAAAGGCACAATAATTAAACTATGTACATCAGAAAAGAGATAGCAGAACATAAAATGCTGTAAAACATAAAATTAAAAAGTGTTTTATGAGAAAAGCGAAGCACAACGCAATCAAAACAGATAGTCCACGAAAGGAACAAAACCGTTGCCTCGAAATTCAATCTTCATCGCCATCCGTTTCAATAAAACTATAATACAAGCGACGCCATAGATTCGGCCAAATGTCGTGCTTGAACATCTGAAATGTAACAATGAAATGAAAAAACAAAAATAACAAACCTCAGTCAACATGTCAAATGCCAAGCCGTCGTACTTAAACCAATTGAAGAATGTATAACCATTGACGCCCATTGTCTGAAACCCAACAAGATCCACTACAACAAGTCAACTGTAACGCACAAGATTCATATTCTTCTTCCACTGAATTGCCGTCGCTGTACGTTCACTGTCATTGAGCTCAAATTCAGCTCGATCAACGACAGTCACATCATGCACCAATTCCTTATTCGTGAAATATGGATTCTTGTCGAATTGAAACTTGATACGATAACTACCCAATTCATCGACCCAATCCTCCACCTACAATATGTTGACAGTCACAATTGAGAATCCTTACTTTAACGTGGCGTAGATACTTCAAACAATCCTTCTCATTCTCTTGAATCAATTCCTTTGTTTCAATATTAATGCATAACTGTAATTGCAATTGTAATTAGTAACAGCAATGATTGTATATTGTTACAAACCATTGTCAACCAGAATGATGGCACATTGGCGATACAGACGTCACGTTGTGATAAGATGTACGCACGTTGTTTACGATACTTCTTTGCAATTATCAACAATTCCGCACCCCATTTCTTATAATTCGAGATCACTTCGCCATCAAATTTCTTCATCTCGTTGACTGTCTAGAACAATAATTATGAAATGTTTTTTTTTAAATTTATTTGAATATGTGGAACTCGACAAACCTCCGGACTAAATTCATCATCATCGTCACCCGTCTTCTTCACTGCGGGTGTTGCATCGGAGTCGCTTATCATTATTGGCCATACCTCATTTTTTATTTCCTGAAACAAAGAATGGCCATATTACCGAACGTTATACACAAAACAAACCTTTGACAAATGATCGCTGCCGTATTCGCCATACTCGTTGTTCACAAACCACTCGAAGAATGTTTCATTTTTCGCCATTGTCGCATCGCCAGTCTAAAACACGAATCACAAATACATGGCAATCAGTGAATACTAATCACTTACAAATTGTTGAACGAGATTCATATCATCCTTCCAATCAATGGTCGTCGACTTGGTCTTCTCTTCCTTCATATCGTCATCACGCGTGATTGTCACCTCTTTCACTAATTCAACATTCGTGAAATACGGATTTGAGTTGAAGTACATCTTGATACGATAACTGCCAGCATTGTCGATATATTCATCAACCTGCAATGAAAATTGTAATATCAGATTCAACAAATCTTACCTCAACACTGCGCAAAAACTGCAAACAATCCTTCTCTTTCTTCTGAATCTTGTACGCGAGTGTCGAATTTTTCAGAAACTGAATGAAGAGGTTCAATAGATAAAAATGGTCGATAAGAAATTCCACACCCTTTTCAACCAAAACGCCGGCACACCAGCAATACATTCTGCACGTTTGGCATAGATGGGTGCACGTAATTCACAGTACTTCTTCTTGGTGGCGCGAAACTCCAACGGTTGAGTATTCGTCTGAATCCACTCGCCTTTGTTCTCGCACTTGCGTATCTGTTCGACTGCCTGTAAAAAGTGTAAAACTATAAACAAGTTATACAAACCTTCTGCACATTCGCACGCAACTCTGCGGTACCAATGACACCATTTTGAAGCAGCGCCGCATACAGTTTCTTGGCAGCAACACGAATCTTCTTCTCGTACGCGGAGACACGTTGTTCAGCTTCCATTTTATTAGTCCGAGTTTAAGAAAAATGTGTGGAAACACTTAAAACATAAAATTCCTAGTAAGGTAGACCGGAGTTGAGGCAATTCCGATTTCGGTCCGTGGAATTGAGTCCGACTCTTACTGTAAAGAAGCGTTTGATCGGTGACATGACAATTAATACTCCAAGTAAACTGTGGAGCCATTTTACACGATTTAAAAACTAATATCTTCGCCATTTCTTCTCCTGTTCCCGCGAAAGTCTCCACAGTTGTAGGACTTGACATGACTTAGAAATGTGCCAAATATCTTTCCGTTTGGACACATCGTTGATTTTATACGATTTTATTTGTTTTATTGGGTTATTTATTGACAAAACGCGAAAATGACTTTTTTGCGTACTTTTTGTTACTTTTGAGTACCTTAGACAATTTAATAGAGCTTCCCTGCGACATATGTTGTAGAGAATAAATTCCTATACAAGATGGTATAAAAATTGTTTTCAAGTGGCCACATCGTAGAAGTGAACGGTCGCATTTAGTCAGAAAAAGTTCGAAAAATGTGCTCGAATAAAATGTAATCCGACACAGTACAAATTTATAAGAAAATGAAAAATAGATATATATTTTCGCCATTTGAAATTACATCTCCTTTATATTATTTATTTATTCCCTTCTCGCTTTTCCTGTGTGCACATCTGCTTATCGAAAGTGATGGTTGATTAAATATAAAATAATATTACCAGTTAAGAGTGTTTTTAGGCGGAAACGCATTATTTAAACAAACAAGTATGACGTTTGAGTTTTATTTCAATTTACGCAAATTGCGCGTGTTTTACGTCAAATTATAACTATATTTTCACGAAACACGTCATCAGTATTCTTTCAATTTATATAAATGATATAAACATCATTCACATAACAGTCACACCTTTCACACCACTTCCATGTTGTAGCAGAGTTTGACTGCACAATTTCTGCCACGTGTTTGAGTCTGATTCATAAACATATACATTCGTATTTATGGTATTGTTTTGCATTTGACCACCGAAGATGTACATCTGATTGCTGACAATTGGCATTGAGTGGCCTTTTGTGAGATAAATTAACAAAAATCAAATCAAATCAAAGTTCCCTACCACTTAGCGCCAACGGCATTGACGTGAAATTGCTCCATTTGTTTGTGACCACACTGTAGAGTAGACAGTCGCTAACAATGACTCCATTATCTCGGGTTCCACCGCACACAACAACGGTTGTATTGTCAACAGGATTTGCAACGGCTGCATGGTTGTACACTGAATTTGACATCTGGGTCCCCAGAGTCCAAGTTTTTGCTTTTATTGAGAATGTTTCAACGGAGTTTAGAAGGGTTTTAGCTGAAATTCAATAAATTCAAACAGTTGACAAGTGTTGATACCTTGCATTCCACCAATTACAACTATAACATCATTGTTGGTTAAATCGGCCGCTGTGACTGCCGTAAATTGTGTACGCGAGATGTTCATTGGCACCGATTGAAGCCATCCGGATGCTAAATATATGTGAATTACAATATTATCAGTTTACGATTAGCCGATTTGTGTGTCGAATTGGTCCCATTATTTGTTTCAAATTCAATATATTCAACCGAGTTAAGCGTTGTTCCTGTTCCATCGGCAGTTCCCCCGAGAACGAAAATTGACTAAAATGTATTTGCAACACACCTTTGAATATCATCACAACATACCTGATTAGCAAGCACCATTTGATGATTGAATCGTGCTTGTGTTGGTCCCGTCAGATTTGCATACGTCCACGTATTGTTTGAATAGTCGAATATCATAAATGGATGAGACGCATTTGCACCACATGAATGGTTTGGTAATTGATACTAGTTTTATGCTAACCGGTAAATATTGCAGCCGAGCCTGCAGCGGATACTACTGCGAAACCAAGTGCTAGTGAACCAATATCATGATGGTCAATTGTTGTCTGTTGGGATGTGAGTGTTTCATAGGATTCAATATCCGTATTCCCACTGTCAATCAGTAGAACAACTCCTGGAATATCATTTTGATAATATGTTTAGTCCATTTCACCAGGAGTTAGTTCATCCGGCGTTAGTTGGACACGTTGACTACAGACAATATTTGTGTTAATATTCGTGTAATTGCACAATGCGCGGACATCGACCGTGAAATCTAGAATATATTTCTATTATCTAAAAGTTGCACACCTTCCATTGGTGCCTTTAAATAATGAGACAGTGTTACGGTTGTGTTCCACACTTGGTCGGTGATGTTATCGTTTGGATTGGCGACACCGACATAGAATCCGCTCAAGAATTGCGATTGGCCTATCAAAAACAAGATAGTTGAGTTTGTGTTCATCAAACCAGATACGCCCCACGTAATCTTTGGTATTGCACATGTGTCTCCACTTTCCTGCTTCACCACCATTGTCACATTGAATATTTGTGTGCCGTAGTCGACAGAAAAGTCTTTTGCCAGCAACACACCGCTGCGATACACCTCGAAGCTGACACCGCGATTTGACCCACTTCCCCAGTAGTTTGGAGGCGTTTCTCGGATTAGTAAACGATGGGACGATGCTAGGAAATCAGAGTTTGTGAGCACGAATTTCCGGAAGTTTGATGTTTGCAATCGTAAGTTGTGCATTAGTTGATCGTCGTTTGCCCAAGAATCGGGAATGATTGTCGGGTCGGTGCAGTTTGTCTGCAAATATAAAACGTTTGTCATTTTAAACACAACGCAATTCGAGATAAAAACATAAATCTGCAAATGTGATGAAATGTGGCATAATTCTACCTGAAGACAAATCGTTAACGGATCAATGTCCTTTGAATACAATCCAACAGAGAGTGCAAATACGAATTCCGTTTCAACACCATACGCCATTTCATAGAATGTTGCCTGGTCGACAAATAATGACACGTTGCCATTGTTTAGAAACAGAACGTCAATGATGGACACTTCCACTTCCTTCCACCGTACCCACGATTCAATGTTTGGTAGAGTTAAACTGGATATTGGATTATTGTTAAATAATAAATATAATATAATAATCAACTTAAATGTTGTACTAAATTGATCAATGTTTGTATAAAGTGGTTTTATTTTCAAATAATGACTTGTAAATGTACCTTCCCGCATCGTTTGATGTCAACAATTGCACCAAAACTACGACGTCAGCAGAGCTGTTTCGAACTTGTGGCAGAATTACGGCGACATAAAAACAAAGAGACATAAATCCCCATATTTGTTCCAAACCTGAGCAAAGAACGCACTAATGTGCGCACTCAATGCATCACAAAAGGTGTCAATCACATAAGCACATCCGTCCATTGATGAATAGACCAGAGAGGATTTGAGATTGTTCGCACGCTGTTGTAGCTGTGTCAGGGACGAGATGCGCGATTTTAACTGCAAAATTATGATTGGTGTAGAGTGTTTGCGATTTATTCGAATGCTAAATATTTATGTAGCTTATGATATCCGCAACTTTGGTACACGTTTTGCAAAAGAAGTTTTCAAGTTATACAAAACATCTCTTCACGAAGAAGGCAGCTGGATGTTTTGCGCTATACTTGTGCACCTCTTGCACAGTTTGGTTTTTGTGAACCTGTGCCACAGTCTTTGCTTCTTGTCATCTTTTTACATACACCACATTATTTCGAATCAATTTCCCAACTTTGGTGTATAGTCAATATTCCAAACAATTTCTCCTAATGAACTCGAATAAGACCCGGTTTCCTTCTAGGCCTGTTCCATCGCATAGACTTTCGAAAATCTTGGTGCTTATATTTAAAATGATCAAACATATTTCGGAAAGTTAGCCGAACACATTTCACCTGAGCATACAGACCGGTGTCAATTTCTTGTACCACCCTTTTACCATCGGACGTAAGCAGCGAAATCGGCAACAGATGCACCGTAACCGGAACTGCCGATGAGGCATTCAAATTCTCCCCAATCTCCCTTGACGCATTGACAAATTGCGACATTGTGACAGGTGGATGAAGGAGGGGCGTGTCTCCGTAGAAGTTACACGACACACTGTTGAACTGGTTGTAGGTGTCGATTTCTAGGCATCCGCCAACAGTTCCACTGATTATACCTGAGTATAGTTGCATATATTTACAAAAACCATTTTACCTAATATGAAACCGAAACCAACAGTGATTGATAGTGCAATTTCGTGTGCATCATGAGCTGAAGTGTTTGTCGCTGCCACTTCGAGAACATTCGTGGCGCCATATTCCACTGCAGAGACAAAGTGTGTTGCTGTTGGCAACTGAAATCTTGTTCAATGAGGTTTTTTAATTCATCATTTCACCGTCGCAATCACGTAATCGTAGTCAACATTGCTGATATGATCCATTGTTAGGGAGTTCATATGTGTCATTCGCGTGTACTTGAACACCTGACCATCGCTGTATGTCATTGAGGAATGGTCTTGCATATACTCGGCTATTGTTTTTGTGTTTTGCATTTAATAAAAATAAATTTACCCGATCCTCCAATAAGAAGGTCAAATATTTCTAATATTGGAATTGTAACATAAATGGCCAGACTGACATCGAAGTAGTCCAATTTCTCATCCAACGTTTCCAGTCCCGTGACCTAAACACCCCGTCACCCCTCTCCCCTCCCCATCCCACCTGTGCATTGGTATACGATATATTAACCCTCTTGACCTTATTCAATCTCTCCTCAGACCAGGGTGACATGCCAGGTGCGAGCATCGTGTCCGTGTGTGCATCGTACAGATCACCTGGACGGAATGGACGTCCAATTGCCGGGAGGGTTAGTGATGACACTGGTGATCCTGTTGAACTGCGTGATTGCTGGGAATGGGGGTTGGTTAGTGGCAGTTGGGATATGTACCTTTGATATGATTTTACTGGGAGCAATTGATTTTGCGGTAAGAAGAAGGAACAGTAAGAGTTGCCGCATTTTAGCAAAAACGTAAGAAAGTGTTACGATGTTTTATTATGGTTCGATTCATATTTGTTAAGCTGCGACTTCCGCTTTCATTTGTTTTCGCTAAACACTAATATAATGCCATTATTTCTAAGCTCTCTTATTTCTTATCTTTCATTGTTTTTCCAATTTGACGCAAAACGAATGTAACATTGTTTGTTCTAAAAAGTTACAGTATTATTCATAAACACAAATATCTAAGGTTTATTCGTTACAGATAAAACCTGAAAATGAAAATCTTTCACTCCTTTCTAATTGTGTTCTCGACTACTTTGTACAATGCACACTCAACAAACTTGGCAAACCAAGCGACGGTAAAATGATTAGAAATTCATTTTTTTAAGTTCATCAAATTTCAGACAATTGCCGCAACTGATAGTGCTTCAGCTGTTGGTGTTTTATACGACATTCGAACCCACTCTTTGTCACAGCCCAATAATCCATTAATTCCTGGCTTGAATGACAGTCAACTTCGGATTGAAAAACGTGGTGGAACGCAGGTTTCATGCTCTTTTCCTTTTTGACAATGCAAATTTAGACAAAAATGCTGCAAACATCGTCGTACAAAAGTCGAGCAATGTCATTTGGTCTGTCACTATCATTACAATTGACATTGCATTTATTCATCTGTACAATTACAATCCATCTCGGATCAGGTAAGAAAAAGTCAAAACTCAAAACCTTGAACATGTGCTATTCAGTCGAATACCTGAACCGTTTCAAGACCAGCACCTTAGAGCAAACAATGTCATTTACATACAATCGACGCACGCACACAAAATGGTTGACGATGGATCAGTTGCAGATTAATGAGAAACTTAATCAAAGTATCCATCAAGCGGAGGTTATTTGAATGAATTTTTATATTTATATTATTATTTTTTATTTTAATATCTACAAAATTGATCTAGGATGCTACTCATGTCATTGCGGGAGTCGCATATGGTGCGGACACTGTTTTCCACTTTTCATATACGGCAAAAACGGTTTCTGATGCGAACATTTTGTCGGGAAGTTTGTCTTGGGCACTCAATATTTTCAAAGGTTTAAAAACATGCTTTTGTGCAAACATGTTTTGTAGGTTTGCTAATAAGCGGAAGTGGCAGTGGTACGCTAAGTTTAACAGACAAGCACACACTTCAATCGGTAAAGTGCACAATGTTTACAGATATTCCAAGTTTGTAAAAGAAAACAGGAAATTTTATTGAACAAAACACCCAAAACTCTGCAGGTTCGGTAGTCGGTTCATGTGAGACAATGTTGGACGCAGTGAACATTTATATGAACATTGGTCAGTGGTCCGCGGACTATGCCGTGCCAAAAGAACTCTACTTGCTTCCCTTGTCGACACTAAGTCCATCCGTTGCGCGTATTGCACTTGACTTGAATGCCTATGTGGCTGATGCGGTTTCAACACGACTTCAAGATTATGAAAATCTCAAGATGAGACTTGGAGACGCGAAGTTGGTGTCGATTTATGCAAAGTTTGTGCATTATCAAAGTCAGTTGAATGATTTTGACAGTGCGCTTACGGTAAGGGGTTTTCCATGTTTTTATGGAAAATTTATTTCAAAATAGGCTTACAACTGCACGATCATAGGTAAACTTAGTAGCGCACTGAAAGCATTTCGTTCAGGAACTGGAAGCGAAAGTCAAATTACAAATGCGCTGAATAGCGTTAGTTGACAATAATGCGACATATAAACACACGAACACATTTCCAGGCAAATCAAAACTCACTCACAATCAACAACATTCGTAACTGGATCGATTGGCGAACATCCGAAGCACGAGCGATTGCGAATGTTGTTGATTATCATGATTGGTTTATGACGGATATGGAATGGATAGGTTTGTTTGAGGGGGTTAGAAGTGTTTATGCAAATATATATGCAGGAGTGAAACAAAAATATGACAAGATTATTGCTCTTGAAATTGGAATGTATGACACAAGTGAAGGAACTACCGGTTTGACAAATTGTCTATCTCTTGCCTGTACAACCCCCGGTACACAATCCAACTATATTATACACCAGTATTCATATTTCATGAATCGTCTACAACTCGTGGTTGAACAACACTGCAATCACATCATCCGTGCGCAGTCATATTACACAATTTGGACAATTGGCGAATATGAACAATTTCTTCACAAATAGCAAACAACAAATAATTGTCGTTCGTGAAGTGGCATTTGAGAAAAATGTTCCCATGACAATCGCGATTTATGAGAATGGAGAAAAGACAATACAGGATTTTGTTCCAATCGGTGTTAATGGAACGATTGATTGCAATGCGAAAGTTATAAATTGGCAGGATGTGCTAAGTTTGTGAAACATTTTAATCTTAAAATATGCATTTTAGATGGGCAAAGTGTGGTTCTAACAAGTTATTTGGTTTCAATAAAACCATTCAATGCAGCCGATAATGCTTGGACAAAGGAAGTGACCGTAACTGCGAAGGAATTTGGTGTACCGGCGTATGGTAATTTTAATATTTTAATAAAGGTTAAATTCTTGCAGGTTTTAACATTCGCATCACATCCGTATGCGATTTTGGTGCATGTGGACAAACTGTTCTGAACTATAGTCAAGCGTGCTAATGCATTGTTCTATGATCAAATGTGAATAGAAACAATAAATCGCTTACACATTTTTTAATGTTCAACTTGTGCTAAGTGCTAAGTGATACATTCTTATTCGTTTTCATAATGCGAAATAAAAATTTGTTGTAAACTATAAAATGCAACAAATGTTTTGTTGCTTCTGGTTGTGATGAATGCGCAATGAAGCATCGCTTAATATTATTTATATCGTTTAGCGAACCAACATTGTGCACACTGAGCGGCTTCTCATATGCATTTCGTTTATGTCCCTTCTAGCGTTCATAATTCAGCTCGTCCATTACAGCAAATATTTGAACACTGTGAGAATGATCTCTACTGTACAGCAAATTGAAATTCGACCAAATGGAAGTTGACAAAAACGATGAACAACTTTCCCGCCACTCGTTATATCTCCACAAAACTTAGCACAAATTGACGAAGGTATTTTCCTACAAAATGTTTCAAGAATGTAGTTGCTGCATGATAAGCTTGTATTTCGTTACTTTTGATTACTTTTATCATTTAACTTCTTAAAACAATTAGGTGACCGAATACAAAACGATTAATCGTAGAGAAGACTTTGGATCTATTCAAGGAACGAGAAAATTTCTCGCACGTAATTTATTGATTTTGCATTCAGGTACGCTAGTAATTCATTTTTAAAAATACTACTGTTGTGAGGCTCCATTACGGCTTGTATTTGCATCTAAACACACACACACACACACACACACACACACACACACACACACACACACACACCACGTATGCAATGGCTTAATTTTAGACACGCATAGATATTAATTTATAATTCTCTACTTAGACATGAAAAAAGGTGTAAAAATCGCTACGCAGGCCGTATTCGCAACTGTCCTTATAATTGGTGGCGCTAATTTCCTTGTGCTCAGCGTATTAACGAATGACAAGCTCAAGAACAGGATCCTTCAACATTTGCATAGTGCAAACGTAACTCCACCAATACAAACTAAATCGCCTACTAAATCCGGTAAAATGCACAACGTAAAAATTCTGATGTGGACGCCAGTTTACGGTGCGAAAGTGAAATAACAAAAACAGTTTCACAAAATGATCCAGGTAATCCCGACGCGAAATTCAAAAAAGAGTTGACCAATATGTCACCAATGCCAGAGTGGTGTGAACTGGCGTTTAACAAAAGCGAAGTGCATCTCGCAGATGCCCTTGTGTTTAGTGCATTGGGTATATTTGGATAATTGGATATTCATAATAATTAATCATTTGCAAATTAGTTGCCGACCTGAACCATGTCCCATTGCCAACATACCGTGACGCGAATCAATACTGGGCGATGTTTCTCGTCGAATCCCCCGCATATCTCGGTTAATATATATATTCATAATTATTATCACACTCAATCATATTTCAGCCCAAAGTATCTCCAAACTAAGTTCGATGAAGTTCAATCTGACGATGACATATCGTCTCGATTCGGATTTGCCTTCACCATATGCGATGTTTGTGAAGAGGGATGAGACGAACAAGAGCAACTTTACGGTGCTTAGTGAAGAGGAGTTTTATAAGAAGAAAGGCATCGCGTGGATGGTCAGTCATTGTTCAACGGTGAATCGGAGAGAGGCGGTGGGGAGATGAATGACATTGAATAGTATTAATAAATATGGGTTCAGATAGTCAACGCGTTGAAGAAATACATCCCCGTCGACATCTACGGTGCATGTGGTACTCCAACATGCGGGTACGATGTCGAATGCCATGAAGTGTTGTCTCGGAAGTACAAATTCTATTTGTCCTTCGAGAACAGTAACTGTCCACATTACATAACTGAGAAGTTTTCAACACCCGCCAAATATGGCTTTGTTATGATTGTGTATGGGGCTAGTCCAAATGAGTATGATATGCAACTGCCGAGAAGTGAAAATGTCTGATATTTGATTTTTATATTTTGGATTGTTGTTTGTACAGTGTATCCAATATGTCTTTGTATAATTTCTATTTCATTTTTTAGGCATATATCATCGCGGACGAATACAAAACAACAAAAGAACTGGCCGAGCATATCATCAAATTGAATAACAGCTACACGGAATACATAAAATATCTTCATTGGCACAAGAATTACGAAGTTCGAGCAGGAATGTTTGGTTTCATAAATCTCTGTCATCGAATACAAGACGAGAAGCAAGGCATTGTGAACAAGACGTTCAAAACATACAACGATCTGGAACCACTGTGGGGTCGAGGCGTGTGTCAGAATGCAATGAAGCTCACGTTGAATTGATCGATTATACTTCAATTCATTTCATTTTACAGTCATTTTTTGAAGTGTCCCGAGAAGAATTGCACAGTTCGACGTTCCTGTGTAATTTATTCCGGTACGAGACATGTGAAATTTGCGGATCGAATTTGATATTTCAATTTTCGCACAGCTTTTATTTTCAGTTGTCTTCATTTTGCACCATTCAAGCATCTTTGTATTACATTTTACTATATAACAACTAAATTCATAGCTACAAAACCCACAAAAATAATAACCAAAAACCCAATCAACACCGTTTCTTAAAAACATAACAACAAATATGCACAGTATCAAACACTCAAATCAATGCCACAGCATCATATTTCTTTAAACAATCATCATGAATGAACAGATATTCATAGCACTTGCATCCACCCGAATGAGTGTTATATTCACTGGCAATCATATAGAATTTGTGTTTTGTTAGTTGCTGTAACATTGTGCGCAGTTCGCTCGCGTCACGCCAGTGGACTTCGATTAGGAGTTGACACACTGATAGACGTTTGTTCTGAAATTCATGACAGAAAATGTAACGATTTTGCTCACCGAAATTTCGTCAAAGATCTTCGGCATGACGGTAAATTCACTAAATTCAATGTCCATTTTCAAGAACTCAATATGTGTATGGGAGAACTCTTTCATCACTTGAGCGAACGTCTTTTCGTTCGCTGCTCCACTCACGTCTGTTACAATTTTGTACGGGCGAAACACAAAACTGTAAAGTTGCACTTCAAATATTATTCCCACTTACCGTCTATCATCCTTCGGGAACAACGTCGCATACTTGTTATCTGGATCGAATGCATAAAGTGTGCATTTTGGTAGTATCTCAATAATATGGATATCAAATGTCACTTCACCACCAACACCCAATGAGTAGATAATGCAGTCTTTGTCGGCCTGCAATGGCACATTGATGAACACACACACACACACACACACACACACACACACACACACACACACACACACAC
>JADMIO010826457.1_pt1 | contig 18919 bp, 23 predicted proteins | sample 8958161 | NCBI WGS metagenome assembly JADMIO01 (sample SAMN16585339, study PRJNA669376) | soil metagenome | isolation source: Crop rotation soil | place: USA: Cullars Rotation, Alabama | collected 2011 | reverse complement strand
TCGCTCGTCCCCGCCGTCCTCGAACAGAAGGTGACCGGACAGGAGGCGTGGCGGTCGTGGCGCACGCTGGTCCGCCGGTTCGGCACGCCGGCGCCCGGCGCCGGCGCAGCCGCCGGGATGTTCGTGCCGCCCGGCCCGCGCGCCCTGCTCGACATCACGACCTGGCAGTGGCACCAGCTCGGCGTCGACCTGCGCCGGCAGCGCACGATCCGGGCCGTCGCCTCGGTAGCCGACCGGCTGGAGGAGTGCGCGGCGCTCGCGCCGGAGGCCGCGCTGGCCCGGTTGCGGTTGGTGCCCGGCGTGGGCGTCTGGACGGCGGCCGAGACGGTGCAGCGCGCGTTCGGTCACCCGGATGCGGTGAGCGTGGGCGACTACCACCTGCCGAACATGGTGGTGCATCTGCTCACCGGGCGCCCGCGCGGCACCGACGAGGAGATGCTCGCGCTGCTCCAACCCTGGACCGGGCACCGGCAGCGGGTCATGCGGTTGATCGAGGCGACCGGTATCGGTGCGCCGCGCTACGGCCCACGGTTTCGTTCGCTCGACGCCCGCGCGATCTGAACTTCGCTCTCCCCCTCCGCAGTGGTCAGGATTCGGGCCGGAAATGTGACCACTACGGAGGGGGAGAGGCGTAGGCGGCCAGAACGGCGTCGGACAGTTCCGGCCAGGCCGTCCGCGCCCACTCGTCGAAGTCGCGGTCGGTCAGCGCGACGAGACCCAGCCGGGCCTGCGGATCGATCCACAGGAACGTCCCGCTCTGCCCGAAGTGGCCGTAGGTTGCCGGGGAGTTCGTCGTGCCGGTCCAGTGCGGGGTCTTGCTACCGCGGATCTCGAAGCCCAGCCCCCAGTCGTTCGGGTCGCGCATGCCCCAGCCCGGCAGTACGCCACGCAGCCCCGGGTACTGCACCGTCGCGAGATCGGCGAGGGTGTCGGCGCTGAGCAGGCCGGTCGAGGACAGCAGTTCGTGCGCGACCCGGGCGAGGTCGGCGACCGTCGCGACCCCGTCCCGGGCCGGCGAGCCCGCCAGTGTCGTGCCGGTCAGGTGCAGCGGCGCGACGAGCGCCTCCGTGAAGTAGTCGGCGAACGGCATGTCGGCGGCGCGCGCCACGTGCTCGGCGGCCAGCTCGATACCCACGTTCGAGTACACCCGTCGCTCGCCCGGCGCGAAGGTGCGCATCGGCCGTTCTGGGGCCAGCCCGGAGGCGTGCGCGAGCAGGTGGCGCAGCGTCGCGCCGGGGATGAGCGCCTCGTCGGCCGGATCGGTGAGCGATACCGCTTCCTCCTCGACGGCGACCAGGATCGCGAGCGCGGCCAGCGGCTTGGTCACCGACGCGAGCGCGAACTGCTGATCGACCGGACCGGCCGTCTCGAGCAGGCCGGACGGCCCGACCACCGCAGCCGCTGCCGTGGGCACCGGCCACTCCTCGATCGCGCCGAGGACCCCATTCACAGTTGCAACCGGTCCCGCGCGAGGTCGATCAGCCGGGGGAGCTCGGCGGCCGCGCCCGTCGGCAACTCGTCCCAGTCGAACCAGCGCAGGTCGACCGACTCGCCACTCATCACCGGCTCCGCGTCGGTCGGTGCGACGGCGAGGAACTGCACGTCGTAGTGCCGGGTCGGCACGCCGAGCGAACAGGTGATCGGGTGGACGTCGAGCGCGAGGGGCCGCGGGTCGAAGGACAACGACCCGATACCGGTCTCCTCCCGTGCCTCGCGGGCGGCCGCATCCAGCAGGGTCTGATCGCCGGGTTCGCAGTGCCCGCCGACTTGCAGCCACATGCCGACCCGCGGGTGCAGGGTCAGCAGCACCGCGTGCCGCGACGGGTCGAGCACGAGCGCGCTTGCGGTCAGGTGACCGGGAACGCATGAGCGCCACATCGCGTCGGGCCGGGCGGCCAGGAAGCCGAGGAAGCCCTGCCGGATCGCCGCGGCCTGCGGGTCGGCGCGGCGCATCGTGGTGATCAGCTTGACCGCGTCCGCGTGCAGCGCGGGCGGGACGGATCCGGCGCCGGCGACATCCGCGCGGCCCAGGGCAATCGCCTCATCGGTCCCGAGTCGGAACAGGTCGGTGCTCTTGCGGCGCACCAGTTCCCGGCTGCCGCGGCCGTCGTCGGGCAGCTTGCCGTCCGGCGCGAGGCCGCGCACGATCGCGATCGGGATCCCCGCGAGCTTGCCCTTGACGAGGTCGCCGGCGGCGGCGATCTCGTCGGCGATGGCGACCCTGGTGACGCCGAGGACGTTGCCGAACGCGTCGCTCTGGCCGCGCGGGTCGGTCACCGCGGCGATGCCGGCAACGCCGATCGCGACGTCGGTCAGCGCGCCCCGCCACGCTCGGCCCATCGTGTCGGTGATGATCACGCCCACCTCGACGCCGAGGCGTTCGCGCAGGCTCTCGCGCAGCAACTGCGCAGACGCGTCCGGGTCGATCGGTAGCAGGGCGATCTCGTTGCGAGCAATGTTCGAGGCGTCGACTCCCGCCGACGCCATGATCAGCCCGTGCCTGGTCTCGACCACCCGCAGTCGTCCGCGCCGCGCGACGACGCGGACGGTCTCGCTGTCGATCGCGGCCTGCCGGGCGAGCTCGCGCTCCTCCCGGTCGTCGCTCTCGAGGATGATCAGCCGTCCCTCGATCTTCGAGATGATCTTGGAGGTCACGACGAGCACGTCGCCGTCCTCGAGCGAGGTGCGCTCGGCGATCACCTCGGCAAGGTCGTCGCCGGGGCGCATCTCGCCGATGCCGAGCACCGGGAAGATCTCGAGGTGCGGCACCGCGTGGTCGGCCGGCCGGGAGCTCACGTCATCGGGGTGCATCGGCAAGCTCCAGTGCGGCGCGCACCATGGCGGCGCTCGCCTCGTCGTCGGTCATCAACAGCGGCACGCGGCGCACCGCGACATCCGGGATCGTCGCCGAGTCGCTCGCCGAGATCAGCCAGCCGTCGAGGATGCCGTCCTCGGATCGGGCACCGTAATGCCGACCGACGCCCTCGGCGCTGACCTCGACGCCAATCGCCGGCAAGCACGCATCGGCCATCCCGCGCACCGGCGCGCCGTCGATGATCGGCGAGACGCCGACGACCGGTGCGGGTGTGGCGGCGAGCGCCTCGCGAATGCCGGGCACTCCGAGAATCGTGCCGATCGAGACGACCGGATTGCTCGGTGCCACCAGCACGACATCGGCGGCGCTCAGGGCGGCGAGCGCACCGGGCGCGGCCTGCGCATCGTCCAGCCCGATCTGGACGAACGACTGGGCGCGCAGCGCGGCCCTGTGCTTCACCCACCACTCCTGGAAGTGGATGGCTTTGCGTCCGCCGTCCAGTTCGACGATGACGTGCGTCTCGCAGCGCTGATCCGACATCGGCACGAGCGTCGCGCCGGGCTGCCAGCGCGCGCAGAGCGCGGCGGTGACGTCGGACAGCGAGAACCCGGCGTCCAGCATCCGGGTGCGGACGAGGTGAGTGCCGATGTCGAGGTCGCCGAGACTGAACCAGGACGGCTCGGCGCCGTAGGCCTTGAACTCGTCCATGATCCGCCAGGACTCGTCCTTGCGTCCCCAGCCGCGCTCGCTGTCGTGCGCGCCGGACAGGGTGTACATGACGCTGTCGAGATCAGGGCAGATGCGCAGGCCGTGCAGGGTGACGTCATCGCCGGTGTTGACGATCGCGGTGACCTCGTCGTCCGGGCACGCAGCCAGCACGCCGCGCAGGAACCGGGCACCGCCGATGCCACCGGCGAGGACTGCGATTCTCACCCGACGAACCTACGACATGCTGACTTCTGCCCGCCGCCGCTTAAGCAACGCACCGACCTCGTGCATGGTGATCTCGCGCGCACCGAGTTCGACCGCACGCGGGCGCAGCGGTTCCGGCAGGTCGTGATGCCATCGCCACGGATGATCCTGGAAGAACCGGGCCGGCACGCCGAGCGCATCGGCCATGGCGTGCAACTCAGCACGCGTGTCGGCGAGCAGGTGACAGAACCGGGTGTGCCGCAGCCCGGCATCCGGGTAGTCGCGCACCGTATCGACGTAGCAGGCCACGGTGCCGCCGGTCAGCGCTTGGCAGCGACGAGCAGCCCGTCTCCCACCGCGAGCAGTACCGAGACGAACCGGTCGTCATCGCGCACGGCGCGGCCGAGATCGCGCAGGGTCACGGTTTCCGGATCCCGCTGCGCCGGGTCCGCGACCCGGTCATGCCACAGCGCGTTGTCGAAGGCCACCACGCCGCCGGGGCGGAGCAATCGCACGGCCTGCTCGTAGTATGCGCCGTACTCGGCCTTGTCGGCATCGACGAAGACTAGGTCGTACGCCTCGTCGCGCAGCCGGGGCAGCACCTCGGCAGCCGTGCCGTTGATCAGCCGGTACCGGGTGGCGGCAATGCCCGCCTCGGTGAACGCCTCCTTGGCGGCGCGCTGGTTCTCGCCCTCGACGTCGATCGTGGTCAGGACGCCGTCCGCGGCCATCCCGCCCAGCAGGTAGAGCCCGGACACGCCGGCCCCGGTGCCGATCTCCACGACGCTGCGCGCACCGGTCGCCGCGGCGAGCACGCGCAGGGTCGCACCCCCGGACGCACCGATCGGTACGCAACCGAGCTCGCGAGCCCGCTCCCGCGCACCGGCAAGGATGTCGTCCTCAGCCACGAACGACTCCGCATACGCCACGCTCGACTGGTTCACCATCACCTCGGCCACGGAAGGCACCCTATCGCCGTGCGGCCCGCGTTCAGCGCATCGAATCGATGATGAGGGCCAGGTCGTCGGCGGTGGTCAGCGGGCTGATGATGGCGAACCGGGTGCACACCTTGCCGGCGTGCTTCGACGGCGTCACGAAACCGACCTGCTCGTCGAGCAGCCGGGTGCTCCAACGGGCGTAGTCGTCGACGTCCCAGCCGACCCGCTCGAAGACCAGCACCGACAGCTCCGGCTCGACCAACAGGCGCAGGTGGTCGGCGCCGCGAATCAGGTCCGCCCCCTGCCGGGTCACCTCGAGGGTGCGCTCGATCGCCTCGGTGTACGCGTCCGTTCCGTGCACGGCCAGGGAGAACCAGAACGGCAGGCCGCGCGCCCGCCGGGTGAGCTGGATCGCGAAGTCGGACGGATTCCATTCGCCGGCGATGTTCACCGGATCGAGGTAGCTCGCATGTTGGGTGTGTGCCGCCCGGCCCAGCGCGGGGTCGCGATAGATCAGCGCACAGCTGTCGAACGGTGCGAACAGCCACTTGTGCGGGTCGACGATGAACGAGTCAGCGTGCTCCACTCCGGCGAACCGATCCCGGACGCTCGGCGCGGCGAGAGCAGCACCGCCGTAGGCACCGTCGACATGCAGCCACCACCCCTCGGCCCGGGTGACCTCGGCAACCCCCGCGATGTCGTCCACGATGCCCAGGTTGGTCGTTCCGGCGGTGGCGACGACAGCGAAGACGCCGGCGCGGACCTCGGCCGGCAAGCCGTCCACCACCTGGCGCAGCGTGCTGCCGACGAGCCGACCTCGCTCGTCGCCGGGCACCTCGACGATGTCGACGTCCATCACGACCTTGAGCGCGTGCTTGACCGACGAGTGCGCCTCCTCGGTAATGCACACGGCCCACCGGTCCGGCCGGCCGCGCGTGTGCAGTGCCGCTTCGCGGGCTGCGACGAGCGCCGACAGATTGCCGATCGTGCCGCCTTGGACGAACGCGCCGCCCGATTGCGGAGGCAGCCCGGCGAGGTCGGCCAGCCAGCGCAGCGCCTGGTTCTCGGCGTACACCGCACCGGAGCCCTCGAGCCACGAGCCGCTGTACACCGACGTCGCGCCCACCAGCATGTCGAACGCAGCCGACGCCTTCGTCGGCGCGCTCGGGATGAACGACAGGTAGCGCCGGTGGTCGACCGACACGCACGCCGGGCCGAGGACGTCGCGCCACAACCGAAGCGCTGCATCCGCGCCGATTCCACCCGGCGTCACAGTCGGGCCGGCCGCCCGGTCGAGTTCTGCGGGCGAGCAGGGGTGATCCAGCGGCGCTTGCTCGGCCAGCCGGCTCAGGCAGAAATCGGCCAGTTCGCGGGCCATCCGTTCGACGTCCGCCGTGTAGGTGTGCACGGCCGACCAGCCTACGTCGATCGATTTCGGCCTTGGCCGGACGGGAACGGGAAACGCTTCGCTGACGTTTAGCTGGCATACAGGTTGATCTGCTTGTCTGACCCGAGATGATGGTTGATTCGGGGACGGACGGAAGGTGACGTCGAGTGGAGACGGTTGAGAGCCCGGCATGGGTTCCGCCGACGTGGGACGAGGTGGTCCGCGAGCACGCGGATCGCGTGTACCGACTCGCCTTCCGGCTGTCCGGTAACCGAGCCGACGCGGAGGACCTCACCCAGGAGACATTCGTCCGGGTGTTCCGGTCCCTCGCGCAGTACTCGCCGGGCACCTTCGAGGGCTGGCTGCACCGCATCACCACAAACCTGTTCCTGGACATGGTCCGGCGCCGGCAGCGGATCCGTTTCGACGCGCTCCCGGAAGACGCCGACGACCGGCTCGCCGGTACCGACCCGGGCCCGGAACAGGCGTATCACGAGATGCATCTCGACCCCGAGATCGAGGCCGCGCTCGATGCGCTGCCGCCGGACTTCCGCGTCGCCGTGGTGCTCTGCGATCTCGAGCAGCTCTCCTACGAGGAGATCGCCGCGACGCTCGGCATCAAGGTGGGCACGGTGCGTTCGCGCATCCACCGTGGCCGGGTCATGCTGCGCACAGCGCTCGCGCACCGCGCGCCGGGACTCCGGCCGAGCGAGCCGGGCGCCGGTCTTCTGGAGCAGCCGGCCACATGAACGTCCAGCACCTCTCCGACGAGGCCGTCGCCGCATTCGCCGACGGCGTCCTCGGCGGGCACGCCCGCGATCGGGCGGCGCGACATGTATCGGCCTGCGCAGAGTGCCGCGCGGCCGTGCAGGTGCAGCGTGAGGCAGTCTTCGCACTCCGTGCGGCGAGCGCCCCGCAGGTACCCGCCGCCCTGTTCGACCGGCTCAAGGCGGTGCCGCTCACCACTTCGTTGCCGACGCTGCCCACCGCGATCGCGTCCGACGGCAGCACGATGCTCGCGACCTTCAGCCCGGCGGCCGCCCTCGTCCCGGACGAGTCGGCACACAGTCCTCGGGTGCGCCCGTACATGACCACCGCCGCGGTGGTCATGCTTGCCGGCGCGCTCGCCGCCGGGTCGGTGGCGCGCGAGCACGGCACGCCGGAGAACGGCACCGGGCAGCTGGCCCGACACGCTGTCACCACCTCGCACGACGGCGCCCCGGCGTTCGGCTTCGTCCGCTGAGGAACGCGGCTCGCGAGCTGAGCCCTCGCTGGGGCAGACTCGAATCGATGAAGGACAACCGGTGACCGACGAGGATCCCGGCCCGGCCGACGGCTACGCCCGTCCGCCGGGCGTCGACGGGCCGTTCGAGCCGCACATCGCTGCGCCGGCGTACACCCGGCCGCCGGAAACCGTGTCGCCGCAGCAACGTGCCGTCTTCGGCCGGCCGCCCGGCGCTGGACCCTACGACCCCGCGCCCGGTGAGCGGATCACACCGCGGCGCACCGAACACGCACCGGTGCCCGGCGTCTTCGCCGAGGCGTTCGGGCCGACGGAGTCGGCGCACGCGGGGTTCGATCCACCCCCGGGCACCCGGGTGCCGCCGGCCGGACCGGCTCCCCAGTCGCCTTGGTGGAAGCCGGACGCGCCGCACGACCCGTGGCGCGACCCCCGCTCGGCCTTCTGGCTCGGGCACGGCGCGGTCTTCACCGGCGCACGCCCGGAGCAGCTCGATCCCTACCTGGACGGCGATGCCGACGAGGAGATGCTGTCCCGCCCCGTCGACGAGCCCGCGGCCGAACCGGACAACGTCCGGCGGGTGCGGTTCGGGCTGTCCACGTTCGCGCTCATCGCCGTGCTCGCGCTGATCGCCGGGCTGCTCGGCGGCGGCGCCGGCTGGTGGCTGACGAAGCACGTCCATGACGCACTGCACCGCCCGGATGTGCACATCGCCCAGGTCGAGACGCCGGTCGACCGCAGCCCGGGCTCGATCGCCGGGGTCGCCAAGCGCGTCGGCCCGACCGTGGTGTCGATCGCGATCCAGACGCCGGGGGCGCTGGCGATCGGCTCCGGGTTCGTCATCGACAAGGACGGCGACATCCTCACCAACAACCACGTCGTCGCTGCGGCCGCAGAATCGGCTAACTCCTCGATCGTGGTGACGTTCAGCAACGAGGCGACGGCGCGCGCGGAGATCGTCGGTCGTGATCCGACCAGCGATCTCGCCGTCATCAAGGTCCCGAACGACCAGCTCACCGTCGCCCAGCTCGGCGACTCGGACCGGATTGCGGTCGGCGACACGGTGATCGCCATCGGGTCACCGCTCGGCCTACAGGGCACGGTCACGTCGGGCATCATCTCCGCCCTCGACCGGCCGGTGCGGGTGACCGGTGACGACGGCACGACGTCCTATCTCAACGCGATCCAGACCGACGCGCCGATCAATCACGGCAACTCCGGCGGACCCCTCGTCAATGCCGCGGGGGCGGTCATCGGGATCAACTCTGCTGCCGCGGTCGACCCGACGGCCGGCACGCCGACGACGGCCAACGGCATCGGCTACGCGATCCCGATCAACTACGCGCGCGACGTCGCGTTGCAGCTGATCCACACCGGCAAGGCCGTCCACGCGAGCTTCGGCGCCACCGGTTCGACCGTGTTGGCCGGCCTCGAGGTCGGCGCGTACATCAAGCAGGTGTCCCCGGGGGGACCCGCCGACGAGGCCGGGCTGAACCCGGGCGACGTCATCGTCGTGGCCGACGGCAAGGTAGTGCAGAGTTTCGATCAGCTGACCGTCATCGTGGAACAGCACAAGCCGGGCGACCGGATCAGCGTGACCTACTACCCTAAGGGCTCGTCGACGAAGGTCACCACGTCAGTAACGCTCGGGTAGCGGAGCAGCATGTTCAACATCGGGCCGTTCGAGTTGATCGTCTTGGCGATCGTCGGCCTGATCGTGCTCGGCCCCGACCGGCTGCCCGGCTTGGCCCGCGACGCCGCGCGGATGTTGCGCTCGCTGCGGGAGATGGCCACCGGGGCGCGGCAGCAGTTGAAGGACGAACTGGGGCCCGAGTTCGCCGACGTCGACCTACGCAATCTCAACCCGCGGACGGCCGTGCAGCGCGCTGTGTTCGGCGACGACATGCCGGATCTGAAGAAGTACGACCCGCGCCGCTACAACCCGGGCGCGGTCGTTCGGGACACGATCTTCGGCGAGGACGACGAACCGGCGGTCAAACCGGTCTCGATGGTCAAACCGACGAATGGCGACCGGCCGCGGCCGCGGCCGCGGCCCGGGCCCGGCCGCAGCTACGACGACGTGACCTGACGACCGGGAACTGCGCTGTTGCCCCGGAGTGCCTAGGATTGCCAGCCGTGCCCTCCGCATCCACCCTCGTCCCGGGATCGGTCGTCGTCTTGCGGGCCACGACGCCGGTCTCGGCCGGCGACTGCATCCGGCACAAGGAGGGCAACGTCGTGCTCTCGCCGATCGGCAAGGGCAGCATCACCTTCGACATCCAGGACGCGACCTGGATCGTGCGGGCCGGCTTGGCCGACCCGTCGGGCGTCTCGTTCGAGTCGAGAAACTTTCCGGACGGCTACCTCCGCCACCGGCACGGCGTGCTGTACCAGGACCGCAGCGACGGTGCCGAGCAGTTCGGCCTCGACGCGACCTTCGTCGCGGAGCCCGGCAAGAGCGGTAAGGGCACGTCGTTCGCGGCGTTCAACTACCGCGACCGGTACATCCGGCACTTCGCCGGCGAGCTGTTCCTCGCCGCGCAGGGCGGCCCGGAGCCGTGGGAGACCGAGGACTCGTGGACCGATGACGTCAGCTGGCTCGCCGCCCCCGCGTGGGTGCTCTAGCGCTCAGCGCGGCGGACGAGGCGTGGCGACGGTCAGCGCGCGGGGCTGAGACCGAGGGAGCGGCCGACCAGGCTGCCTTGCCGGGCCGCGAGCACGTCGGCGACGCCGCGCAATGCCACCGCGGCAGGGGATTGCGGCGCGGCGAGCACGATCGGCACGCCGTCGTCCCCGCCCTCGCGTACGCCCTGATCGAGCGGGATCTGACCGAGCAGCGGTACCCGGGTGCCGGTCGATGCCGCGAGCGAGTCGGCGACCGCCTGGCCGCCGCCGCTGCCGAACAGCTCCATCCGCGACCCGTCGGGCAGATCGAGCCAGCTCATGTTCTCGACCACGCCCACGATCTGCTGATGGGTCTGCAGCGCGATCGACCCGGCGCGCTCGGCGACCTCGCGGGCGGCCAGTTGGGGCGTGGTGACGACGAGCAGCTCCGCGGCCGGGATGAGCTGGGCGACCGAGATGGCGATGTCGCCGGTGCCCGGCGGGAGATCCATCAGCAGCACGTCGAGGTCGCCCCAGAAAACGTCGGCGAGGAACTGCTGGAGGGCACGGTGCAGCATCGGCCCGCGCCACACCACCGCGGTGTTGCCCGGCGTGAACATGCCGATCGAGATGACCTTCACGTCGTGCGCGACCGGCGGCATGATCATCTGGTCGACCTGCGTCGGCTTGCCGCTGACGCCGAGCATCCGCGGCACCGAGAAGCCGTAGATGTCGGCGTCGACCACGCCGACAGAGAGTCCCTTCTGGGCCAGGGCCACCGCCAGGTTGACCGTGACGGACGACTTGCCGACCCCGCCCTTGCCGGAGGACACGGCGTACACCCGGGTTCGCGAACCCGGCGCAGCGAACGGGATCTCGTTGGCCGGCGCGTCCCCGCGCAACGTCGTGCGCAGCTCGGCGCGCTGCGCGTCGGTCATCACGCCCAGCGTCACCTCGACGGCGGTCACGCCGTCGACCTGCGACGCGGCGGCGGTGACATCGCGGGTCAGCTGCTCCTTCATCGGGCAGCCGGGCACGGTGAGCAGGACCGAAACGGACGCGACGCCGGCGTCGGAGACGCTCACCGACTCGAGCATGCCGAGGTCGGTGATGGGCTTGCGGATCTCCGGGTCGTTCACCGTCGCGAGCGCGGCGCGGACCTCCGATTCGAGTGACACGTCCTCGATCGTACGTAGGATCCACCGCGATGGTCCCCGAGCCCTCGTCGCCGGTGCCCGGCGGCACACTGCGCGCCACCGACTGGCGCATCGCCGTATGGCGCACCTTCCTCCGCGCCCATGCCCACGCGATGCGCGAGCTCGAGCGCGAGCTGCTGGCCGAGTCCGGCATGGCGATCGGCTGGTACGACGTGCTGCTGCAGCTCGCGGAGGCGCCGCAGCGCCGCCTGCGGATGGCCGAGCTCGCCGACCGGGTGCTGCTGTCGCGCAGTGGGCTGACCAGGCTGATCGACCGATTGCAGGCCGAGGGCCTGGTGCGCCGCGAACCGTCCCCGGATGACGCCCGAGGCACGTTCACCGTGCTGACCCCGGAGGGTCTGTCCCGGCTGCGCGCCGCCGCACCGGTGCATCTCGCCGGGATCCGCCGGCACTGGCTGGCACATTTCACCGACGACGAGCTGCGCGAGTTGGGGACCCTGCTCCGCCGCGTCCTGCCCGAGCCGGAGTGACCAGCGCGCAACACCGGGCAGTGGTGCGCAACTCGCTCGGTGTCGGAGTCGCTGTCGGTGCCTACGGGTTCGCCTTCGGCGCGTCGTCGGTGTCCGCCGGCCTCACCGTGTTGCAGACCTGCCTGTTGTCACTGCTCGCCTTCACCGGCGGCACGCAGTTCGCCGTTGTGGGTGTGGTTGCCGGTGGGGGATCGACCGCGGCCGCGCTGGCGAGCGGACTGCTGCTCGGCTCGCGAAACACCCTGTACGCGATGCGCCTCGGCCCACTGCTGCGGGTTCGCGGCGTGCGCCGGCTGGCAGCCGCCCACGGCACGATCGACGAAACGACCGCGATGGCAATCGCGCAACCGGAGGCCGACCTCGCCCGCACCGCCTTCTGGTGGACCTTCGGCGGCGTGTTCACCTTCTGGAACCTCTCGACATTGCTCGGCGCGATCGCCGGATCGGTCGTCGACCCGCAGACGGTCGGGCTGGACGCCGTCGTGCCCGCCGCGTTCCTCGCCCTGCTCGCACCCGGGCTGCGGGCGGGCGCGGTCGAGCGCCGGGTCGCGATCGCCGGCGCGCTCATCGCCGCAGCGCTGATCCCGATCACGCCGCCGGGCGTGCCGGTGCTGGCCGGCTGCGCCGCACTGTTGCTCGCCGGTTCGGTACGCACGCCATGAACCTGTGGACGCTCGTGCTCGGCACCGTCATCGGGTGCTACGCCTTCAAGCTGGCCGGCTACCTCGTACCCGCGCGCGTCCTCGACGCGCCCCTCATCAGACGCCTCGTCGAGTTGCTGCCGGTCGCCCTGCTCGCCGCCCTCGTCGTGGTCGAGACGATCGCGGACGGCCGGCACGTCGAGCTGGACGGCCCGCGCCTGGCTGGACTCGCCGTCGGCGCGGTCGCGGTGTGGCGTCGGCTGCCGTTCCTGGTGATCGTGGTGCTGGCCGCAGCCACCGCGGCGGTGTTGCGGCTCAGCCGGTGAAGGCCCGCGCGGTGATGAGTGTGACCTTCATCGTCTTGCCGGTCGGGGTCACGTACTCGACCGTGTCGCCCTCCCGGGCGTCGGTCAGTGCCAGGCCGAGCGGGGACGCTGCCGAGTAGACCTCGACCCCGGCCGTCTCGCTCTCCTCGCGCGAACCGATGAGGAACGTCTCCTCGTCGTCATCGCCCTCGAACCGCACGGTCACGAGCATGCCCGGGCCGGCGACGCCGTCCGTGACCGGAGCCTCGCCGACCTTCGCCTCGCGCAGCAGCGCCTGAAGCTGGGCGATCCGGCCCTCTTCCTTCGCCTGCTCCTCGCGCGCCGCCTGGTAGCCGCCGTTCTCCCGCAGGTCGCCCTCTTCGCGCCGGTCGTTGATCTCCTTGGCCAGCACCGGGCGGTTGGCGATCATCGCCTGCAGCTCGTTGGAGAGGCGGTCGAAAGCCTCCTGGGTCAGCCAGGTGACGGGCGCATTGGTCGATGACACGGGGGAGCTCCACGGGGTCTAGCGGGAAAAACCGAAGCATCGAACGTAACCCGGGCGGCGTGAGGCGGCCAAATCAAAACCCCGACGGACCCCGGCTGCCGGGCCGCAACGGCGGTGGATTTCACCCGGTCGGCAACAATGGAGCGGTGGAAGTTGAACAACTGCGGCTGATGGCCGTCCACGCGCACCCGGACGACGAATCCAGCAAGGGCGCGGCGACGATGGCCCGTTACGTCGACGAGGGCGTCGACGTCCTCGTGGTGACCTGCACCGGCGGTGAGCGGGGCAGCATCTTGAACCCGGCGCTGCAGCACCGCAAGGACATCGAGGACAACATCTCCGAGATCCGGCGCAAGGAGATGGACCGCGCCCGCGCGATCCTTGGCGTTCGTCAGCATTGGCTCGGCTTCGTGGACTCCGGCCTGCCCGAAGGCGACCCGCTGCCGCCGCTGCCCGAAGGCTGCTTCGCCCTCGCCCCGCTCGACGAGGCGATCGAGCGGTTGGTGCGCGAGATCCGCGAGCAACGCCCGCACGTCATCACGACCTACGACGAGTACGGCGGCTACCCGCACCCCGACCACATCCGCACCCACGAGATCAGCGTGGCCGCCTTCGACGCTGCTGCCGATCCGGACGCGTTCCCTGAGACCGGCGACCCCTGGCAGCCGCTCAAGCTCTACTACGACGTCGGGTTCTCGCCCGAGCGCACGAAGGCGTTGCACGAGGCCATCCTCGGCGCGGGCCTCGAGTCGCCGTACGAGGAGTGGCTTGAGCGACGCGAAGAGTGGTTCGGAAAGCGGCGGCCGCCGAAGCTGACCACCCGGGTGCCGGTCGCTGACTGGTTCGAGCGGCGGGACGCCGCGCTGCTCGCGCACGCCACCCAGGTCGACCCGGAGGGCTGGTTCTTCAAGGTCCCGCTCGATCTTCAGCGTGACGTGTGGCCGACCGAGGACTTCGAACTCGTCCGGTCGTTGGTGGACTCGACGATTCCGGAGGACGATCTGTTCGCGGGTGTCCGTGAGCGCGTCGATGCGGTCGCCTGCGAGGAGGCCCAATGAGTACGGGCACGGAGCTCGCCGACGTGCTGTCGAAGAGCGGTGAAGCGGTGAAGTCCGGCCCGATCGGGCTCGCCGTCATCCTGATCCTGTGCATTGTCTGCTACTTCCTGTTCAAGTCGATGTCGAAGCACATGCGCAAGGTGCGCGAGGAGTTCCCCGGCGATGAGCCGTCCGAAGCTCCGCCCACAGTGGACCGCCCCGCCGACTAGCCCGGTCCGCGGCGTCGGCATTGTCAGTACCGTCGTGCAGGCTCGGACAGATGAAGACGACCCGCAAGCAGGTGATCGCCTACCGGGTGGCGGCGCAGGGTTTGCACCGTGACACGAACTCGGTCGGCAAGCTCGGCGTGCTCGACATCGGTGTCCAGGAAGCGATGGGACACCCGGCCGCCCTTGCCTTCGCCGCTCGGTTGCCGCTTTCCGTCGCGGTCGGGCCGGCGGACCTCGCGATCGGCCCAGGTCACCGGCTGGCCCTGACCTGGACGCTGCGCGGAGCGCCGCACGTCCATCACCGCCGCGACCTGGACGCGGTCGCCGCGGCGTTGTGGCCGCTCTCCGAGGCGGACGCGGCGGGCCGGCTCAACGAGACGGGGCCATCGGTCAAGCGCGCCGGCATCCCTGCTCTCGAGCAGTTCGAGCGCGCAGTCGACGCGATGCGCACGGTCGTCACCAAGCCCATGGCGAAGGGCGCGGCAAGCACCGCCGTCACAAAGAAGATCCCGAAGCCCATGCGCCGCGACTGCCGCCCCTGCAAGACCGCGCACATCTCCGACTCGGCGATGCGGTCCGCCGCGCCGGCGGCGGGGCTGGAGATCGAACCGGGCACGGCGCCGCCGGTGCTGCTGCCCCGGGAGGGCGCCAACCTGCCGACCGAGCCGGATCTCGCAGCCCTCGCCCGGTTGGCGACCGGCTACCTCACCTACCTCGGGCCCGCCGACGTCGGCGAGTTCGCGGGCTACCTCGAGGCGCGGCGCGCGGACCTCGCAACATCATGGCCGCAGGATCTGGTCGAGGTGACCGTCGACGGCCGGCCGCGATGGATACCCGCTGATCGCGTCGACGCGCTGCGGTCGGCGCCGGCGGCGAAGCTCGTCCGGCTGCTCGGTCCGTTCGACCCGTACCTGCAGGCCCGGGACCGCGACCTGATCGTCCCGGACAAGGGCGTGCACAAGCTGCTCTGGCCGGTGCTCGGCCGGCCGGGTGTTCTGTTCGTGGACGGCGAAGTAGTCGGGACCTGGCGGACGAAGGCATCCGGCGCGAAGCTCACGGTCACCGTCGTCGCGTTCGCGCCGTTGCCGCCGAAGGTCTGGACGCAGGTCGAGTCCGAGGCCGAGCGGGTCGGCGAGGCGCGCGGCGCCGGCGACGTCACGGTGAAACGCGCCGGCTGACCATGTCCCGGTTCTCGGCCACGGTGACCGATTTCTGGCACGACCGGTTCGGCCCGGGCGAGGTGCTGCGTCGGGATGACGATGTCGTGCTCACCGTCAATCCGGCGCTGCGCGATGACCGGCGAGTGATGCTGCTGGAGCTTTCCGGGGGTCCGGTCCTGGCGGCGCTGACGCCGGCGGTCGCGGCCGGCCTGGACGTGCCGACCATCGGGTCAGCGAGCGATCTTCGCCGGGCGCTCGGCGCGTCCGGGATCTCGCTGCACGGCGCGGACCACGTCTTCTACTTCGACGACGCGACCCGGGACGCGGTGCTGCGCGAGCGACCGCACGACGACGTGCGCCGGCTGGCGACCGACGACGAGGCAGCGTTCGCCCGGTTCCGGTCCGCCGCCCCGGAGCAGGATCTGGACGACGCCTACGTCGAGCTGGATCACTGGGCCGTGGTCGGCGCGTTCGCCGAGGACCGGCTTGCGTGCGCGGCGAGCGCGTATCCGTGGGAGGGTTCGTCCCTCGCAGACCTCGGCGTGTTGACCCTGCCGGACTTTCGTGGCCGAGGCCTGGCCCGACGGGTCGTGCGCGCGATCAGCCGCCACGCTCTTGAGCAGGGTCATGAACCGCAGTACCGCTGTCAGCTCGACAACGCCGCGTCGATCGCGCTCGCGCGGGCTGCCGGGCTGACCGAGTTCGGCACCTGGGACGTGGCGGACTGACTGCGTTGCCGCAGCGGGCTAGAAGTGCTCGACGGTGATCGTGACCTCGGGCGCGGCACCGTCCACCGGGAAGTCGTAGGCGACGCGCACGACGTCATACAGCCCGCCGTCGAAGAGCTGGACGGTCTCGCCGGCCCGCGGCACCGGAGAGCCGAGCGGGCAGCGCAGGGTGACCCGGGCGTCGGTGTCGTCGTCCTCGAGGTAGAAGCTCATCGTCAGCACGGTCCGACGCTAATGCGGATTGCTCGGTGGCGGCGAATCCGGGCTAACTTCGCTCGAGCAGCGGAATGATCTCGACGCCGCTGTGGTCGTGGACCGCCTCGGCCAGCTCGCTCGCGTAGGAGACGGCCTCGTCCCGGTCGGCGGCATCGATCAGGTAGAAGCCGCCGACGACCTCCTTGCTCTCCAGGAACGGCCCGTCGCTGACCGCCGGCCGGCCGTCCGGGCCACGGCGGACCGTCACCGCCCTGGTGCTTGGCTCCAACTCCGCGACGGCGCGCACGCCCGCACCCGCCCGGGCTTGCAACGCCCGATGGCCGGCGTGGATCTGTTGCTCCTCGTCCGGCGACATCGCCGTCCAGCGCTGCTCATCACCGTAGATCAGGATCAGATAACCGGGCATGCCCACACCCTTTCAGTCGTCCGCCATTGGCTGTCGTCACTACGACGGACGGGCTCACCCGCAGATCGACACGTGCGGATGATCAGAAGGGCTTGTTGATGACCAGTTCGACGTTGCGGTCGGAGATCGTGCCGCGCTTCCCGTCGCGAGTCGCGGTCTCGGCGTCGCGCTGTGGGTCGTTGACCGCGAGTTCGCGTGCCAGCGCGGCGAGGCCGACCGGGTTCTGGATCGTCAGCGCGTTCCAGCTCGTCCCGGCGATGTCGTCGATGATCGTGCCGAAGATCGACAGCGTGGCGTTGCCGTTGTCGACGACCTCGACGAGGCGCGCCTGGCACGGCCAGTCGATGTGCGCCGCGGTGTTGATCTCCCAGAACCCGCCGCCGGCCGTCGCCGCGGCTGCGCCGGTGCGTGGTCGTGGCTGCACGTCGTTGTGGTGCGTGTGGCCGTTCACCCAGGCGATGACGTTCGGGTACTGGAGCAGCAGGCTCACGACGGCGGGGCCGAAGACCCGCCCGACACCGATCGGGTTGCTCATCGTCGTGCTGGTGTGGTGGCTGAACACCATGATCAGCTTGTCGGTGCCACCGGTGTTGACCCAGTTGCCGTTCGCGTCGAGGTGCCGCGAGCTGTTTGCGTTCAGCTCGGCGGTCAGCCAGTCGAACTGGGCCTGGTCGAGGGAGCCGTCCGCGTAGCCGAGCGGGTTCGTGGAGTCGAGCGAGATCAGGTGGAACGGGCCGCGGTTGAACGAGTAGTACGCGGTGTGGTCGGTGACGTTCTGCGCCGTGTAGCCGTGCCCGACCGGTGTCCCGGAGGTGTTGAAGTGCTCCTGGACGATCTGCGTCCGGTTGAGCATGTGCCGCTTCTTGTCCGCCGTGACGACCTTCGCCGGGCCGACCGTCAGCAAGGTAGCCAGGGCGGCGGTGTTGCCCTGGGCCATCGCGGTGATGAGCGGAACAGGATCGATGCCGGTCGGTAGCCCCGTCACCTTGAGTGCGCCCACGGCCACCGCGTTGATCACGCCGAGGGACGGGACGTTGCCCTGCACGAGCGCGTCGTGGTTGCCGAACACGCTGTACCAGTCGGTGCCCACGCCGGTCGACGTGAACGGCTTGCGGCACAGATTGTGCAGGTTCGACACGCCGGGGTAGCCCCACATCGCGCGGTACCGGTCCGGCTTGGTGAACAACGGCCGCCCGCCTGGGTGCCAGTAGTGGTCGTCCGGGTCCTTGGCGTCGCCGACGCCCTCCCACCTGGTGAGGTTGCCGGAGTCCGGCACGATCTGCTTGCCGCCGTCCATGAGGTCGATATGCCAGCGGACCTCGTTCATCTGCGTGTTGTCCGCGTTGTCGCCGGTACTGATCGTGAAGTCGAGCGGCCGGCCGGTGACCGGCGCGCCGGCGGTAAATTGGCGGACCCGGCGGGCCATCGCCTCGGCGATTTGCGTGCTCAGCATTTCCCACGGCCGGTAGGACGCGTCGAACGGCACCATGCTCGCGCCCGGGCTGTCGGGGTCCTTGAACCGGTCGAGGAATTCCACCCGGGCCGGCGACTGCGCGTCGATGAGGTGCATGTCGGTGAACTGCGCGAACGCCAGCAGCGGGGTGCGCGTGCCGACCGGACCGCCGGAAGTCAGGAGGTCGTTGCGGACCAGGGAGGGCTCACCGCCGCCGAGGACGATGTGCCGGTAACCCTGCGGATTGACCGGTGGGCCGTGCAGCAGGGTCGTGGCCAGCGTGCTGTTCGCCGGCGCGACCGGGTAGACCGGGGCAGCCTTGGCGGCCCCGCTGCCCAGGACCGATCCGATCGCGGTCGCTCCTGCGGCCGCGGCGCCCAACCCGAGCGCCTGGCGCCGGGTGAGCCCGCGCGGCTCGGCCGGCTGGTCGTCGTGCTGCTGGTCGTCGGTCATATGCACCCCCGCGGCGCGCTCGTATGGAGACCGGGTGGAGCCTCGCACGGGAATGACGTTCCGTCGAATTGACCCGCTAGTCAGTCGGCGGCGGTCGCCTGCGCAGCGCCTTCAGGTCACCGTGCTTGCGCTTCGACTCGACCCGGCGGGCCCGGGCAGCGCGTGACGGACGCGTCGCGCGCCGCGGCGGCGCCGGTGGCGC
>JADMIO011216392.1_pt1 | contig 18920 bp, 13 predicted proteins | sample 8958161 | NCBI WGS metagenome assembly JADMIO01 (sample SAMN16585339, study PRJNA669376) | soil metagenome | isolation source: Crop rotation soil | place: USA: Cullars Rotation, Alabama | collected 2011 | reverse complement strand
GCCGCGACTTCAAGTCACGTGAATTCCAAGCTTCGGATCCCACTGTGCTGGAAAGCGAGGCGATCGACGGACTCGCGGCGCTCGCCGGCTACACGACAGATGCGGCCGCGACGGTCGGTGAGGAGTCGCGGCTCGGCTGGATTCGTGCGGGCTTCGCTGCCGACCTGACGGTCTTCGCGGACGACCCGGTCGAGTGCGACCCGGACGAGCTCCCGGACTTGCCGGTGGTGCTCACGGTGGTGGACGGCGAGGTCGTCTACAGCGCCGACTGAGCAGGAGCAGGCTCGGCTTTCTCCCGCGAGGACGTCGTGAGGATGAGCGAAAGCGCCGCGGCAGAGAGGAGCGCGGCGATGACGGCGTACGTCGAGTGGAACCCGAAGTGCGCGATCGCGTAGCCCGCGCCCGCCGCGCCGAGCGGGCTGCCGAGCGAGCTGAGCGCAAGGAACGCCGCGACGACGTGTGGCCGGACCGACGCGTCGACGCGCATCGTCAGCGCGGCTGAGATCGGAGCGACGGCCAGCGGGCCGCCGAGGCCGAACACGAACAACACGGCCATTGCGAGTGGGAACGGCGTCGCGACGGTCAAGAGCCAGATCGGCGCCGCCATCACGACGAACCCGATCACCGACAGCCGCACCGGCGCGACGCGCTTCGTCAGCCACATCGTCGCGAAGCCACCGATGATCGAGCCGACCGCGTCGGCCGAGAAGAGCGCGCCGGCGGTGCGGGCGTCGTCGAACATGCGGAACGCGAGCGCCGGCAGCGTCCCGAACAGGCCGACGAGCCCGACGTGAGCGAGGAACGCCGCGACGACGATCGCGGTCAGGAACGGATTAGCGAAAAGGGCGCGGACGCCGACGAAGAGCCCGCTGGCGCGCTCTTCGCCGGGCCGCACGCCGCCGGCGACGACGAAGGTCAGCACGATCGCCGCGCAGACGAGATAGCTCGCTCCGTCGAAGAGCAGGAGGCTCGGCGCGCCGACGAACGGGATGAGGACGCCGGCCAGAACCGGGCCGACGACGCCGGTCGTCTGGATCGCGACCTGCAGAGTCGAGACCGCCTGCGCGACGAGGCCCTCCTCTTCGCCGACGATCTCCGGCAGCATCGACTGCGCAGCAGCCGCGTACGGAACGGCGAACAGCCCGATGACCGCGACGAGCCCGAGCAGGATCGGGAACGAGAGGACGCCGAGCCAATGGAGCACCGGTACCGACGCGAGCAGGGGCGCTCGCAGGGCATCGCTGAGGATCAGGGTGCGCCGCGAGCCGATCGCCGCGACCGCGGTTCCCGAGAACGTGCCGAGAACCGCGGCGGGGAGGAGCTGGACGGCGAGCACGAGTCCCATCCGCACGGTCGAGCCCGTCGTGGCCAGCACGAACCACGGGAGCGCGACCGTCGTCATGTTCGTGCCGGTCAGCGAGACGAACCTCGCGGCGACGAGCGCGGCGAGCTGGCGATTCCTCAGCACGCCAGAATAATAAGATGGATGTCCTTCTTTGTAAAGTGTGACCATGCCGAAGGTCACGCAGGAGCACGTCGAGGCTCGCCGGGCCCAGATCCTCGAAGGCGCGCGCCGCTGCTTCGCGCGCTGGGGGTACGACGGCGCGACCGTGCCGCGCCTCGAACGCGAGATCGGCCTCTCGCACGGGGCGATCTTCAACTACTACCGCTCGAAGCTCGACCTCTTCATCGCGCTCGCACAGGAGGATCACGACCGCTTTCACGAGCTCTGGCGGAGGGAGGGGTTCGAGGGGCTCGCCCGTCACATCGCGAACGCCGACCCTGCCTGGCTCGCCGTCTACTTCGAGCTCCACCGCCGCCTGCGCACGGACGCCGAGCTGCGGCGCAAGTGGCGCGCCGAGCCGCTGCGGCCGCTGACCGACCGCGAGGTGTTCGCGCACACGATCCTCAACGGCCTGGTGTTCGCGCGGGCGGCAGGCGTCGAGATCGACGTCGAGGCGGTTCTGCGCTTTGCGAAGAAAGCCGTCGGCCGCTAGCCGGCGCCGTGAGCTTCACCGCAGGAGGTCCTCGACGGCGAGGTCGTCGGGGCTGCGTGGCGGGCGCACCTCGCGCCACGTGCAGTCCTTAGCGTCCTTGTCCTCCCGGAAACGGAGCAGGCGGGTGCCGTGGCGGAAGCGATGCTTCTCGAGCTTGTCGAAGCGCACCTCGACGACGAGCTCGGGCTTGAGCGCCGTCTCCTCGAGCTCGCCCGAGCCCCAGCGGTTCGGCTCGCTGAAGCGCCGCTCGCTCTTCTCGTCGACGAGGGGGAGCACTCTCGCGGCGATCTCGGCCTGGTTCCGCACGCCGACCGCGGCCGAGCCGACGTAGTCGAGGTGCCCGTCGTCGGCGTAGAGGCCGAGCAGGAGCGTGGCGATCGTCTCGCGGCCGCCCTTCTTCCAGCGGATCCCGGCCACGACGCAATCCGCCGTCTTGTGCGGCTTGACCTTGACGACGCCGTCCCGCGAGCCCGGCAGATACGGGAGGCCGAGCCTCTTCGCGATGACGCCGTCGAACCCGGCGGCCTGCAGCGTCTGCAGCCAGTCCCGTCCCTGCTCGACGTCGTCGGAGACCGGAGACAGCTCGAAGCCGTCGCCGACCTTCTCGAGCTCGGCCCGTCGCTTCTCGATCGGCTGCTCGTGCAGCTTCTTCCCCTTCCAGAGCAGGAGATCGAAGGCGACGAACGTGGCCGGGATCTCGGCCGAGAGCTTGCGGACACGGCTCTCCGCTGGATGAAGTCGCATCTGCATCGCGTCGAAGTCGAGCCCGCCGTCGCGCGCGATCACGATCTCGCCGTCGAGCGCCGAGTGCGGCGGCATGAGCTCGCCGACGGCCCGCAACTCGGGGAAGTAGCGCAGCAACGGCCGTCCCTTGCGCGACCAGAGCGCGAGCTCGCCGCCGTCGTTCTCGAGCACGCCGCGGAAGCCGTCCCACTTCGGCTCGTAGCGCCACCCGGCGCCGGCCGGGAGCTCCGACACGAGCTCGGCCTCCATCGGCGGAAAGGGGACGTTCGGGCCGGGCGCGTCAGCCATCTGGCCCAGCAAACTAGACGAGTCGTTCGCCGCGCGCGATACTCGAGGTCGTGGGCGGCGTCGACTCAGAGCGGGCGCGCGCTGCCACGGTGCAGGACGCGCTGTATCGCATCGCCGAGCTGGCGAGCGCCGCGCAGGACATGCCGGAGTTCTACGCCGCGATCCACGAGGTCGTCGGCGAGCTCATGGAGGCTCAGTGCCTCTTCATCGCGCTCTACGACGAAGAGCGCGGGCTGATCAGCTGGCCGTACAACGTCGATCCGATCGATCCCGACACTCCCGACCCGAACCAGTGGTTCGAGTTCGGGGAGGGCGACGCGCGCGGCGCCACCGCCTACATCTTGCGGACGGAGAAGCCTCTCCATCTCTCACGCGAACGGACGCTGGAGCTCGTCGAGCAGGGCGAGATCGAGTTGATCGGGATGCCCGTCGAGGACTGGTTGGGAGTACCGCTCCGCTCGGCCGAGGGCCGCACGAGCGGCGTGCTCGTTGTTGCCACGCATACAGAAGGTTTCCGCTACACGCAGCAGGACGAGGAGATGCTGGTCTTCGTGGGCCAGCACGTCGGGTCGGCCCTCTCTCGGGCTAGGGCGATCGAGGAGACGCGGCAGAGGAACGCCGAGCTGGCCCTCGTCAACAGCGTGCAGGAGGCGCTCGCGGGCGAGCTCGATCTGCAGGCGATCTACGACGTCGTCGGGGACAGGATCCGGGACGTCTTCGACGCGCAAACCGTCCTGATCACGATCGCCGACGAGGCGACCGGCCTTCTGCACGACAGGTACATCATCGAGCGCGGCGAGCGCCTGGAGGTCGACCCGTACACCCCGGTCGGCTTCGTCAAGCACGTAATCGAAACGCGCGAGACGCTTCTGCTCAACGAGAACCTCGCCGTCGAAAGCGAGCGGTATGGGAGCGAGGTTCAGGCGGGGGAGGCGCCGAAGTCGGTGCTCTTCGTCCCGCTCGTGATCGGTGCCAAGGCGATCGGAGCGGTCTCGCTTCAGAACGTCGATCGCGAGCACGCTTTCAGCGAGTCCGACCAGCGGCTGCTGGAGACCCTGGCCGCCAGCCTGAGCGTGGCGCTCGAGAACGCGCGGCTGGTGCACGAGACGCGGCAGCGGAACGCGGAGCTCGCGCTGATCAACAGCGTCCAGTCGGCGCTCGCGGGCGAGCTCGAGATGCAGGCGATCTACGACGTCGTGGGCGAGAAGATCGACGAGATCTTCGACGCCCAGGGCACGTGCATCGCGATCGCCGACGAGACGACCGGGTTGATGAACTTCCCGTTCCTGGTCGAGCGCGGAGAGCGGCTGGCGGCGGAGCCGACTCGAGTCGAGCGAGGTTTCAGCGGTCACGTTCTCGCCACCCGAGAACCGTTGCTGATCAACGAGGACGTCGCCAAGGAAGGCGAGCGGTACGGCAGCTTCTTGGTCGCCGGTGAGTGGGCCAAGTCCCTCCTGTTCGTCCCCCTCATCGCCGGTGCCCGGGCCGTCGGCGTCATCTCGCTCGAGAACTACGACCGCGAGCACGCGTTCGACGACGCCGACCTGCGGCTACTGACCACGCTCGCGAGCAGCCTCAGCGTCGCGCTCGAGAACGCGCGGCTGGTGCACGAGACGCGGCAGCGGAACGCAGAGCTGGCGCTGATCAACAGCGTGCAGGCAGCACTCGCCGGAGAGCTCGAGATGCAGGCGATCTATGACGTCGTCGGCGACAAGATCCAGGAGATCTTCGACGCCCAGGTCGTCGACATCGGGATCCTCGACTTCGCCGCGGGCCTGACTCGTTTCCCGTACGTCGTCGAGAAGGGCGTTCGCTTCCCCGACGAGCCGGTGCCCACCGAGCTCTCGCCGATGATGCGAACGATCCTCGAGACGAAAGCCCCGATCCTCGTCAACGACATCCCGGCCTGGGAGGAGGAGCAAGGCATCAGTGCTCCGGTGCTCCAGGGCGAGCCCCCGCTCTCCGTTCTCGCCGCGCCGCTTGTCACCGGCGACGACGTGCGTGGACGCATCTCGCTGCAGAACCTCGACCGGACGAACGCGTTCGACGAGGACGACGTCCGCCTGCTGACCACGCTCGCGAGCAGCCTCAGCGTCGCGCTCGAGAACGCGCGGCTCGTGCACGAGACGCGGCAGCGGAATGCCGAGCTCGGCCTGATCAACAGTGTCCAGTCGGCGCTCGCGGGCGAGCTCGACCAGCAGGCCATCTACGACGCGGTGGGCGACAGGATCCAGGAGATCTTCAACGCGCACGTCGTCGATATCGCCATGTACGACGAGGCGAGCGGGATGCTCGACTTCCCGTACGTGATCGAAGACGGCGAGCGTCTCGGCGAGCTTCGAATCCCGCTGATCGGCTTTCGCAAGCACGTGATGGAGACGGGCGAGCCGCTCATGATTCCCGAGCCCGACCCCGCGATCTTCGAGCGCTATGGGAACCCCGTGGTCCTGCAGGGTGACGCGACGCAGAGCGGTCTCTTCGTGCCGCTGATCGTGAGCGGCCACGCGACCGGCGTGATCTCGCTCCAAGGCGATCGGCCTCATGCCTTCGACGACGCGGATCAGCGCCTGCTGACGACGCTGGCCGCGAGCCTGAGTGTTGCGCTCGAGAACGCGCGGCTGGTGCACGAGACGCGGCAGCGGAACGCGGAGCTGGCGCTGATCAACAGCGTGCAGGACGCGCTCGCCGGTGAGCTCGATCTGCAGGCGATCTATGACGCGGTCGGGGAAGAGATCCGGGAGGTCTTCGACGCCCAGATCGTGATGATCGGGATGCTCGACGAGGCGACCGGCCTGACCCATGTTCCCTATGCGATCGAGCGCGGAGAGAGGCAGCAGTGGGAGCCGACGGTCCCGAGCAGCCTCGTCGCGTACGTCCTCGAGACGCGCAAGTCGCTCCTGATCACCGAGGACATCGAAGGGGAGTTCGAGCGGATGGGCCTCGAGGCTCGCGTCGTCGGAGATCCGCCCAAGTCGGCCCTGTTCGTACCGCTCGTGCTCGGGGGCAAGGCGACAGGCGCGATCTCGCTCCAGAACGTCGATCGTGAGCACGCTTTCGGCGAGTCCGACCAGCAGCTGCTGGAGACGCTGGCCGGCAGCCTGAGCGTGGCGCTCGAGAACGCGCGGCTCGTGCACGAGACGCGGCAGCGGAACGCCGAGCTGGCCTTGATCAACAGCGTGCAGGACGCGATTGCGGGCGAGCTCGACCAGCAGGCCATCTACGACGCCGTGGGCGACAGGATCCACGAGATCTTCGAGGCGCCAGGGGTCACGATCTGCACGCTCGACCAGGCGACTGGGTTCGTGCACTACCCGTACATCAACGGACGGACCGGGCGACTGCAGTTCGATCCCGCGTCGCCGGTCGGCTTCACGAAACACGTGCTCGAGACAGGGGAGCCGCTGCTGATCGTCGAGAACATGGAGACGGAGAGGGAGCGGTACGGCAGCGTGGTCTTCGAGGGCGGCGAGATGTCGAAGTCCGTCCTCTTCGTGCCGCTCCTCACCGGCGGGAAGGCGACGGGTGCGATCTCGCTCCAAGACGCCGACCGCGAGCACGCGTTCGGCGAATCCGATCTGCAGCTCCTGGAGACGCTCGCCGGGAGTCTGAGCGTCGCGCTCGAGAACGCGCGGCTCGTGCACGAGACGCGGCAGCGGAACGCCGAGCTCGCCTTGATCAACGGCGTCCAGGAGGCGATCGCAGGCGAGCTCGAGTCGCAGGCGATCTACGACGCCGTCGGCGACCGGATCCAGGGAGTCTTCGACGCGCAGTCGGTCTTCATCGCGATCGTCGACAAGACGACGGGCCTCATGGAGTTCCCGTACATCCTCGAGCGCGGCGTGCGCGAGACGGTCGAGCCTGCGGAACCCGGCGGCATCTCGAGCCATGTGGTGGAGACGCGCCAGTCGTTGCTGATCACCGATGTCGATGCTGTGGACGACCAGTACGACAGCAAGCTGCTGGCAGGCGACTGGCCGAAGTCGAGCTTGTTCGTTCCCCTCGTCACGGGCAGCGAGGCGACAGGCGTCATCTCGCTCCAGAACGCCGACCGCACGCACGCGTTCACCGAGTCCGACCGGCAGCTCCTGGAAACGCTCGCGGGGAGCCTGAGCGTGGCGCTGGAGAACGCGCGGCTGGTACACGAGACGCGGCAGCGGAACGCCGAGCTGGCCTTGATCAACGGCGTGCAGGACGCGATCGCGGGCGAGCTCGACCAGCAGGCGATCTACGACGCCGTCGGCGACCGGATCCGCGAGGTCTTCGACGCCCAGGCCGTGCAGATCGGGACGCTCAATGAGGCCACCGGTCTCATGGAATACCCGTATCTGATCGAGCGGGGCGAGCGGCTCCATGCGGACCCGATCGTGCCCGCCGGCTTCGGTCGGTACGTGCTGGAGACGCGCGAATCCGTGCTTGTCACCGAGAACGTCGCGGCGGAGATGGAAAGGGTAGGCAGCTACATCACGGCCGGTGACGCGCCCAAGTCGATCCTGTTCGTTCCGCTGGTCACCGGCGGCCGGGCGACGGGTGCGATCTCGCTTCAGAACGCCGACCGCGAGCATGCGTTCGGCGAATCGGATCAGCAGCTGCTCGAGACGCTGGCAGGCAGCTTGAGCGTGGCGCTGGAGAACGCGCGGCTCGTGCACGAGACGCGGCAGCGGAACGCCGAGCTCGCCTTGATCAACGGCGTGCAGGACGCGATCGCGGGCGAGCTCGACGCGCAGGCGATCTACGACGCGGTTGGAGACCGGATCCGGGAGATCTTCGATGCCCAGGTCGTCTCGATTCGAACGCTCGACGAGGCCACAGGGCTACTGCACTACCCGTACGTCATCGAACGTGGTGAGCGGCTGGAGGCGGAAGCGGGCCCGCCGCGCGGCTTCTCGAAGCACGTGCTCGAGACGAGGGAGCCGATCCTGATCGCCGAGAACATGGACGAGGAGGCCGAGCGGTACGGCAGCGGGATCACCGTCGGCGAGAACACTGTGTCTCTCCTGTTCGTCCCGCTCGTGACCGCCGGCAAGGCGACCGGGCTGATCGGGCTCGAGAACATCGATCGCGAGCACGCATTCGGCGAGTCCGATCAGCAGCTGCTGGAGACGCTCGCCGGCAGCTTGAGCGTGGCGCTGGAGAACGCGCGGCTGGTGCACGAGACGCGGCAGCGGAACGCGGAGCTCGCGCTGATCAACGGGGTACAGGAGGCGATCGCCGGCGAGCTCGAGTCGCAGGCGATCTACGACGCGGTGGGGGACCGGATCCAGGAGATCTTCGACGCACAGGCAGTCGCGATCCTCACACTCGATGAGCCGACCGGGCTCATGCATGTCCCATACCTGATCGAGAAAGGCGAGCGGCTGCAGGTTGAGCCGGGCTTGCCGCGGAGCTTCTCGAAGCACGTGCTGGAGACGGGAGAGCCGCTCCTGATCGCCGAGAACGACGAGGCGGTGGTGGAGCAGTACGGGGGCGAGATCCTTGCGGGCGAGCCCGCGAAGTCGCTCGTCTTCGTCCCCCTCGTCGCAGCCGGCAAGGCGACCGGCGTGATCTCGCTGCAGAACATCGATCGGTCACACGCGTTCAGCGAGTCGGACCGGCAACTCCTGGAGACTCTCGCCGGCAGCCTCAGCGTGGCGTTGGAGAACGCGCGGCTGGTGCACGAGACGCGGCAGCGGAACGCGGAGCTGGCGGTGATCACGAGCGTCCAGGAGGCGATCGCGGGTGAGCTCGACGCGCAGGCGATCTATGACGCCGTCGGCGACCGCATTCGCGACGTCTTCGACGCGCAGGTCGTCTCGATCGGGACGACCGACGAGGAGACGGAGCTCATCCACTACCCGTACCTGATCGAGAAGGGCGAGCGCCTCCAGGCCGAGCCACGACCGTTGGCCGGCTTCGCGAAGCACGTGCTCGAGACGCGCGCGCCGCTGCAGATCACCGAGAACCTCGACGCCGAGTCCGAGCGGTACGGAAGCCAGATCGTGGCCGGCGAGCGGCCGAAATCGGTTCTCTTCGTCCCGCTCGTCGCAGGCGGCAAGGCGGCCGGCGTCATCTCGCTTCAGAACATCGATCGCGAGCACGCCTTCGACGAGGACGACCAGCGGCTCCTGACGACCCTGGCCGGGAGCCTCACCGTCGCGCTCGAGAACGCGCGGCTCGTGCAGGAGACGCGCCAGCGCGTCGGCGAGCTCGCGACGGTGAACAGCGTCGGCCACGCGCTCGCCTCACAGCTCGACCTCGACGGGCTGATCGAGCTCGTCGGCGAGCAGGTGCGCGAGACGTTCGATGCCGACATCGCGTATGTCGCGCTGCACGACGAGGCGGCTGGGCAGGTCGAGTTCGCCTACTACTGGGAGAGCGGGGAGCGACGGCCCGAGGCGGCGATGAAGTACGGCGAAGGCCTGACGTCCCAGATCCTCCAGTCGCGCGAGCCGCTGCTCGTCAACCGGAGAGAGCAGCACGACGAGATCGCGAGCCTCGGCACGCCGTCGCTCTCCTACCTCGGAGTACCGATCCTCGTCGGCAGTCACGCGATCGGCGTGATCAGCGTGCAGAGCATCGAGGAGGAGGGACGGTTCGGCGAAGCCGACTCGCGGCTACTCGCAACGATCGCGGCGAACGTCGGCGTCGCCATTCAGAACGCACGCCTGTTCTCCGAGGTCGAGCGGCAACGGCAGTACTTCGAGATGCTCGTCGAGGTCAGCCCGGCCGCGATCGTCGTCATGGACGCCGCCGAGCGCGTGACCGCCTGGAACCCCGCTGCGTCGGCGCTCTTCGGCTACACCGCCGACGAGGCGATCGGCCACACGATCGACGACCTCGTCGTCCCGGACGAGCTCCGCAGCGAGAGCCGCGACGTCGCCAATGAGGCGGTCGGAGAGGGCCGCACCCGCCGCATCACCCGCCGCGCTGCCAAGGACGGCTCGCTCCTCGACGTCGAGATGGAGCTCGTCCCTCTGCGCTTCGACAAGGGAAACGCGGGCTTCTACGCGATCTACCACGACATCACCGAGCTCCAGCGCGCCCGCGAGGAGGCCGAGGCCGCGACGCAGGCGAAGAGCGCGTTCCTCGCGACGATGAGCCACGAGATCAGGACGCCGATGAACGCGGTGATCGGCATGACCGACCTCCTGCTCGGCACCGACCTGACGGCCGAGCAGCGCGAGTTCGCCGAGGTCGTGCACACGAGCGGCGACGCGCTGCTGCACGTGATCGACGACATCCTCGACTACTCGAAGATCGAGGCCGGCAAGCTCGACCTCGAGCGCGAGCCGTTCAGCCTGCGCGACTGCGTCGAAGGCGCGTTGGACATCGTCGCGCCCCGGGCCTGGGAGAAAGAGCTCGAGCTCGGCTGCCTCATCGACGAGGCCGCTCCGTCCGGGATCGTCGGCGACGAGGCGCGGTTACGGCAGGTGCTGCTCAACCTCCTCTCGAACGCGGTCAAGTTCACCGAGCGCGGCGAGGTCGTGGTGCTCGTCGACGCCGAGGACGCGGGCGAGGGCTCGCATCGGATCGAGATCGCCGTTCGCGACACCGGGATCGGGATCCCGCCCGACAGGATGGATCTGCTCTTCACCTCCTTCAGCCAGGTCGACGCATCGACGACCCGGCGCTTCGGCGGCACCGGCCTCGGGCTCGCCATCTCGAAGCGGCTCGTCGACCTGATGGGCGGCACGATCGCGGTCGAGAGCGAGCCGGGCCATGGGTCGATCTTCCGCATCTCGCTGCCGGTCGCCGCGGCCGAGGTGCCCACCAAGCTCTCGCTCGAGGAGGGGCTGCCGCACCTCGAGGGCAAGCGCATCCTCGTCGTCGACGACAACGCAACGAATCGCGAGATCGTGACTCGGCACGCGCGGTCGTGGGGGATGGAGCCGGTCGCGGTGGAGCTGCCGGCCGCCGCGCTCGAGCTGATCGAGCAGGGCGAGCCGTTCGACGTCGCCGTGCTCGACATGATGATGCCGGAGATGGACGGGCTCGCCCTCGCGGGCGCGATCCGGGAGCACCGGAGCGCTTCCGAGCTGCCGCTGCTCCTGCTGACGTCGCTCGGGCGCCTGCCGCAACTGCAGTCCGGTGGCGTCTTCTCGGCCCAGCTCGCGAAGCCGCTGAAAGCGTCCCAGCTCTACAACGCGCTCCTGCAGCTGCTCACCACGGGCGCCGCCGGAGCCGAGGAGGTCGAGGCAGTGACTGACGGAAAGCGCACGCGCTCGGCGTTGCGGATTCTCCTCGCCGAGGACAACGCGATGAACCAAAAGGTCGCTCTGCGCCTGCTCGAGCGGCTCGGCTACCGCGCCGACGTGGCGAACAACGGGCTCGAGGCGATCGACGCGCTCGAGCGCCAGCCGTACGACGTCGTCCTGATGGACGTCCAGATGCCCGAGCTCGACGGCCTCGACGCCACGCGCCGCATCTGCACAGAGTGGCCGGAGGAGACACGGCCGCACATCATCGCGATGACGGCGAACGCGCTGCCCGAGGATCGGGAGGCGTGCTTCGCGGCCGGGATGAACGACTACGTGGCCAAGCCGATCCGCGCCGAGGAGCTCGTCGCCGCATTGAAGCGCGTGCGGCCGCTCGCGAACGGCGGCGTCCCCGCAGACGAGCCGGTCGAGTACGTCAGCCTCGACGACGACGCGCTCCAGAACCTGCGCGACCTCGGCGGCGACGAGTTCCTCGGCGAGGTGATCGACGCGTTCCTCGGCGATGCGCCGCAGCTGCTCGCGACTCTGCACAGCTCGCTGGAAGACGCAAACACGGAGGAGTTGCGACGCGTGGCGCACACGCTCAAGTCGAACGGCGCCACGCTCGGTGCCGAAGGGTTCGCAGACCTGTGCCGGACGCTCGAGCAGCACGCGAAGGCCGGCGATCTCGACGAGGCCCCACCGCTCGTCGCCCGGATCGAGCAGCAGTACGGCCCGCTGAAGGAAGCTCTGACGGCGCTCCGCTCGGAGTCGCCTGCGTGAACGCGCCCGCTCCGACCGCGGGCAGGATCCTGATCGCCGACGACAACCGGGTCAACCGGCTCCTGCTGGCGCGCGGGCTCGAGCAAGTGGGGCACTCGATCGTCTTCGCCGAGCACGGCCGCGAGGCGCTCGATCTCCTGCGTCAGCAGCAGGGGTTCGACCTGATGCTGCTCGACGTCCTCATGCCCGAGCTCGACGGCTACGAGGTGCTCGCCGAGCTGAAGGACGACCCGCATCTCCGCGACATCCCCGTGATCGTGACCTCCGCGCTCGACGAGCTCGACAGCGTCGTGCGGTGCCTCGAGATGGGCGCCGAGGACTACCTGACGAAGCCGGTCAACCCGGTGTTGCTGAATGCGCGGATCAACGCGAGCCTCGAGAAGAAGCGGCTGCGCGACCAGCAGCGCGAGCTCGTGAGCAAGTTTGCGACGAAAGAGGTGGCGGACGATCTGCTCACGTCCGGCTTCTCACTCGGCGGCCAGTACGTCGACGCGACGGCGATGTTCTGCGACATCCGCTCGTTCACCACCATCTCGGAGTCGCGGGAGCCGGCCGAGACGATCGAGCTCCTCAACGACTACTACCTCCTGATGATGGATGCGATCAACGGCGAGGGCGGGATCGTCAACCAGATGGTCGGCGACGGGCTGATGGCGATCTTCGGCGCGCCGACACCGCGCGACGACCATCGGCAGGCGGCCGTGCTCGCGGCGCGGCAGATGATCGAGCTGATCCGGCTCTTCAACGAGGAGCAGGTGGCTCGCGACAAGGTCCAGATCGAGATCGGCGTCGGGGTCGCCTCCGGTCGCGTCGTCGCCGGGTACACCGGGACGCAGAGCCGCGCCACGTACACGTGCGTCGGCGACACGGTCAACGTCGCGGCTCGACTCGAGGCGCACACGAAGGAGCTGGGCCGGCCGATCCTGATCGACGAGAACACCCGGCAGGGCATCGACGACGCGATCCCGGTCGAGCCTCAGGGCGAGCTGCTCATGAAGGGCAAGAGCGAGCCGACCAAGGTCTACGCCGTCCTCGTCGAGGCGATCGTCGCCGAGACCGCGTAGCGCGCAACCCGCGCAGACAACGCGCGTCTAACCTCGCTGAATGAGGAGGGTGGTGGTGACCGGGCTCGGCGCGGTGACGCCGATCGGCGGCGACGCGCCGTCGACGTGGCGCGCGGCCGTCGCGGGCGAGAGCGGCATCGACTTCATCCGCTCCTTCGACGCGAGCGAGTACCCGGTGCGGGTCGCCGCCGAGGTGAAGGACTTCGACCCGACGCAGGTCACGTCTCCGAAGGCGGCGCGCCGGCTCGACCGCAACGTCCTGCTCTCCCTCGGAGCCGCGCGCGAAGCGGTGGCCGATGCCGGGCTCGACGGCGCCTACTCGCCGGATCGCATCGGAATCCTCTTCGGCACGGCGATCGGCGGGATCATGGGGATCGTCGAGCAGGTGGACGTTCTGCGCGACCGCGGCCCCGACCGTGTCGCGCCGACCTTCATCCCGAACGTCCTCGTCGACACGGCGAGCGGACAGCTTGCGATCGAGCTCGGATTCCGCGGCCCGAACTACGCGCCGGTCTCGGCCTGCGCGACCGGCTCGACGGCGGTGGGCGAAGCGGCCGAGCTGATCAAGCGCGGCGACGCGGATGCCGCCCTCGCGGGCGGGGCGGAGGCCTGCATCACGCCGCTGATCCTCGCGGGGTTCTGCGCGATGCGCGGGCTTGCCGCCGAGGAGGAGCATCCGCCGCGGGCTTCGCGCCCCTTCGACGCGACGCGCGCGGGCTTCGTGATGGGCGAGGGCGCGTGCGTGCTCGTGCTCGAGGAGCTCGAGGCCGCCAAGAGCCGCGGCGCGACCGTGTACGCCGAGATCCTCGGCTATGGGATGTCGAACGACGCGCACCACCTCGCGCAGCCGGATCCCGAGTCCGACGGGGTGGTCGCGATGATGCGGTCCGCGATCACCCGGGCGGGGGTCGAGCCCGAGCAGGTCGGCTACATCAACGCCCACGGCACCTCGACGCCGCTCGGCGACGCGGCCGAGACGCGCGCGATCAAAGAGGTCTTCGGTGAGCACGCGTACAACCTCGCGGTCTCCTCGACGAAGTCGGTCACGGGCCACTGCTTCGGGGCCGCCGGCGCGGTCGAGGCGATGATGTGCGTCCTCGCGGTCCGCGACGGCGTGCTGCCGCCGACGATGAACTACGAGCAGCCCGACCCCGCCTGCGACCTCGACTACGTGCCGAACGAGGCGCGCCAGACACAGGTCGAGGTCGCGCTCTCCAACGCGATGGGGCTCGGCGGCCACAACGGCTGCGTCCTCGTCGGACGCGTCTTGTGAGCTGGGAGGGGCCGCCCGCGCCTTACCGGATCGAGACGGAGCGGCTCGTCATCCGCTCGTACCAGCCGGGCGACGCTCCGCTCCTGAAGGAGGCGATCGACTCGAGCCTCGAGCATCTCCAGGCGTGGATGCCTTGGGCGCTCGACGAGCCGCAGACGCTCGAGCAGAAGGCCGAGCTCGTCGAGCTCTTTCGCTCGAGCTTCGACGCGGGTGAGAACTTCACCTACGGCATCTTCGATGCCGAGGAGCGCGAGCTGCTCGGTGGCACCGGGCTCCATCCACGGGTCGGGCCCGGCGGGCTCGAGATCGGTTACTGGATCCGCGCGAGCGCGGCGCGCCAGGGATTCGTGACGGAGTCGACTGCCGCTCTCACCCGGGTCGGCTTCGAGCTGTGCGAGGCGGACCGAATCGAGATCCGGATCGAGCCGCGAAACCAGGCGAGCTTCGGCATCCCGCGCAAGCTCGGGTTCGTGGAGGAGGCGACGCTACGCCGCCGCCTTCCTGCGCGCGAGGGCGGGCCGCTGCGTGACGTCACCATCTTCACGATGTTCCGCGAGGACTTCGACCCCGCGATCGCACCCGCGCTACACGCCTTTGATGCGGTCGGGCGCCAGCTCGTCTAGCGATTCGAGCACGACGTCGGCGAGCTCGAGCGCCTCGTCGTCCGGCGGGTAGCTCGCATTCGGGATCGCGATCACGCGCATTCCGGCCGACTTCGCCGAGCGGATCCCAGCGTGTGAGTCCTCGACCGCGGCGCATTGCCCGGCCGCGACGCCGAGCCGCCGCGCAGCCTCGAGGTAGACGTCCGGGGCGGGCTTCCCGCGCGCAACCTCCTCGGACGAGACCGTCGCGCGGAAGCACTCGGTCAGCCCGGCGAGCTCCAGCACCTCCTCGAACACCTCGCGGTTCGAGGACGATGCAAGCCCCAGCGGGAACGCCGCCGCCGTGCGCCGAACAGTCTCCTCCGCGGCGGGCAGCAGCGGGAGGTGGCGGCGATACGCCTCGAGCATGCGCTCGACGACCTCACGGTTGATCGCCTCGGGCGCGTCGGGGACTCCGGCCTCCTCGTGCAGGAACCGCGACCATTCTCGGGAGCTCATGCCCATCATCGCTCGCTGCACCTCGGCGTCGTAACGTCCGCCGCGCCCGCGGACGTAGCGCTCGCGCACCGAATCCCAGACCTCCTCCGACGCGAGCAACACGCCGTCGAGGTCGAAGACGACAGCCTCGATCACAGACGCGAACTGTAATTTCGGGCTCATGCCGGCCATCTCTTCAGCGATGGCGGATGACAGAGAGCGGTTCGAGCGCCTCTACCGCGAGAACTTCCGCGCGGTGCTCCGGTTCGCCGCGGTGCGGATCGATCCAGAGCGCGCCAAGGATGTGGCGGCGGAGACGTTCCTCGTCGCGTGGCGGCGTCTGGACGACGTCCCGGCCGACGGGCGGCCCTGGCTCTTGGGCGTTGCCCGCCGCGTGATCGCCGGCCAGTTCCGCTCGCAGTCGCGACGCGAAGCTCTGGCTTCACAGCTGCGGAGCACACACACCGAAGACACAGCGACCGATCCCGCGGCGGCGCTCGCCGATCGCGACGAGGCGCTCGGTGCCTTTACCACGCTCGGCGAGCGCGACCGCGAGGTGCTCCGGCTCGTGACCTGGGACGAGCTGAGCCCCGCTGAAGCCGCGGAGGTCCTCGGTGTCACCAAGCTCGCGTTCACCGTCCGCCTGCATCGAGCGAGACGGCGCCTGGAGCGGGCTCTCGAGCCCGAGCTGCGCTCGTCCGCGCCGCAGAAGACAAGGAGGCACGTTGATGCGCACTCGTAACGCACTCGAACGGCTTGCGGTCGCGGGCCGCCCGCTGCTCGCCGAAGCCGAATCGCTGGTCGACGTGGGCGAGGAGGAGCGGATGCTCGCGCGGATCCTCGCCTCGGACCGTCGGGTAGCTGCCCGGCACAGACGACGCCGCTCGGTCCTCGTCCTTGCCCTCGGCGCAATCGTGGCGGCAGCAGTTGCCGTGATCTCGACCGGAGCTCTTACACGCTCGAACCAGGCCGCTCGACACCATCGCATCGCGCTGACCGGGCCGAAGCTCCAGCTCGCCGGCTATCAGTTCAGAACGCCCGCCGGGTTCACGGCCTCGAGCACGGCGTGCGGATCGAGGCATCGGACCGGCCAATCGACGACGATGCAGAACTTCGCCGCGGCCGCGTCGGCCGACGGAGGCTGCGTCGAAGCGTTCGTCATGATCTCCACGAACGGATCCGCGGTCCCCGCGGACGCCACGCCCGTCGACGTCGGTGCCTACCAGGGCTACATCACAGCTGCCGACTCCTCGCAGCGAATGACGTTGTACGTCGAGCTGCCGGCCCTCGGGGGGGAGATCAACTGGCAGGCCGTCGTGCTCTTCTCGCAGGGACTGACCACCGACCAGCTGATCGCGGTGGCCCAGTCGGGGCTCCCCGCGACGCCCTCGGCGACGTTCGGCTAGACCGAGTGGTAGTTGCTCTCGCGGTAGACGAGGGCGTGATGTGACGGGCCGTGCTCGATCGAGAGGACGTCGGCGATGAAGAACGTGTGGTCGCCGGCGTCGGCCTCCGTGAGCGTCTCGGCCTCGATCCAGCCGAGCGCTCCCTCGATCAGCGGCGCGGCCCGGCCTTCGCGGGTCGGGACGCCTTCCCAGTGCACGATCGGCGGGTAGCCGGCGGCGAAGCGGCGCGCGAGCTCCTCCTGCTCCGAGCCGAGGAGGCTGACTGCGAACCGCCCCGCGTTGCGCAGGAGCTCGTAACACGACGCGTCCTTGCCGATCGAGACGCCGATCAGCGGCGGCTCGAGCGACAGAGAGACGAGGGACGAGACGGTCACGCCCATCCGGTCGCCTTCGACATCGACGCTGAGAATCGAGACGCCGTGCGGCCAGAGCCGCATCAAGCCGCGAAGCTCGTCTCCCGTCGTCATGGCGGAGAACGCTACCGACCGCTTACCGGGGAACACTCGAACGAGTGATTGCACCGCGGCTGCGCGGAGGAGTAGCGTCGAATGCTCCTCACATCCCGAGCTGCGGCAGAAGGCAGGTGACCCGATGCCCAATCTTCTGATGCTCGGCAAGCAATACGAGGCCTATGTCACGGTGATCGAGGGAGAGGCGGGTGGACCGCTGATCTACATCGATTCCCACGGCCACATCCATGTCGTTCCCACCACACCCGACTCGAGGCGGATCGTCGACGAGCTGGAGCCCGAGCTGAAGGCAGTCCAGGTTCGGATCGCAGCCGTCGTCGAGAAGCTGAACGAGCTCAGCCGCACCACCGCCGGCGTCGGCGCGTAGCAGCGACCAAGGAGGGCGAGATGCGAAGGACGACCCTTAGCCGGGTGCTGGCGGTCTGCGCGCTCGTGGCCGTCGCCGGCGTGGTGACGGTTGGACCGGCTCGAGCCGGCACGCCGGTCACGATCACGAAGCACGCCGATCTCGGCTTCACGACGAGCGTTCCGATCAACGAAGACACGGGAGTCGCGTCTCCGCCGTGCCTCCTGTCGCTGGTGGGGATCTGCGCCTTCCACGGGGCGATCGCCTTCAGCGGCACGTTCACGGCGCACGTGAAGCTCGGTACCGATGTCGCTCTCACGTACGACCCGAGCGACCTGAACACCCCGAACAGCCCGCTTCCGGTGTCCGTCAAATACACGCCGACACCGGGAGGGTCGACGGTCTCCTACTCCCTCACGGGGAGCATGACCTTCAACTTCGACGGCTGTTCGGCGTGTCCGGAGACCCGCCCGTTCAGCGCCACCTCGGCGCCGAGCACGTTCACGGCACCGATGGGCTCCGACTCGCCGGTGACCATCCCGGGCTCGAGCACCGGTCTCACGCTGAACGTCGCCGGGCTCGACGTGATCACCGCGACGCTGGGATCGTCGCTCACGCTTGCGCCGGCCTCTCCGGGGTTGTTGCCCGGGCTCGGCGGAGCGGGAGCGCTCGTGCACGTCACCGGTGCAAGCGATGCGCCGACCTTGCCCATCGAGTGGGACTCCTCCGGGGCGAGTCAGAGCTTCACGCTGACCACGCCGTCGAGCCCTGCACCGCTCGGCGTCTCGCTCCAGCCGCTCATGCACTGGGTCTCGACGTCGGGGAACGCGCAGATCAATCTCCACTGGACCGACGATTTCCAGAACGCCGTGTCGATCGCGGCGGACATCGCCGGCGATTGCATCCTGCCGTTCTGCGTCCCGATCTGCGTTGCGTTCGACTGCACAGTGAGCGATCCGTCCCCGATCAGCCTGTTCTCGGGCGGGCTGGGGCCGGTCTACACCGATCTCGGTCTCGACACCGAGGTCGGCAACGCCATCGGCCCGCCGGCGGGGTCGCTCGTCGCGGCCCGAATCGCAGCCGGCTTCGTGCCGGTGCCGCTCACGGATCCACCTCAGAGCTCGATACCTCCGTTATCCGTGGGTGCCCTCGACTTCGACGTGCCGTCGGCGTCGATCACGGGCGCGCCCGCGGGGGTCGTGCTGAGCGGCGACTCGATCGGGCTCACAGCCAACGCCAGTGGACTTTCCAGCACATTGGGATCCTAAGCTTAGAATTCCACGTGGACAAGTTGTCGCG
>JADMIO011418037.1_pt1 | contig 18924 bp, 21 predicted proteins | sample 8958161 | NCBI WGS metagenome assembly JADMIO01 (sample SAMN16585339, study PRJNA669376) | soil metagenome | isolation source: Crop rotation soil | place: USA: Cullars Rotation, Alabama | collected 2011 | reverse complement strand
CCGCCGTGGCGGTGGAGCTGGTTTAAGGCTCTTGGGCTTGGTTGCGTTCGATCTCATCGTGCGCAACCCACCAGAGGATAAGTCCCCCCGCGGCTCCGGATACAACTGAGCCGGCGATCAGCGGTGGAGCGCCCCAGATAAAGGCGGGGATACTCCCGATCGCGGCGCCGAAGGTGACGCAGATAGCAATTGTCGGCCGCAGCCGCTCACGGACCGCCAGAAAAATGGGAAGACCAACGAACAAGGTTGCTGGCCCAGCACCTAGCACAAAGCACGTGAGTGGCATTCCAATCATGAAAGCAAGCAAACCGGCGCCCGAGAATTTTTGGGTGGTGGACGTGGCGGACATGATCATCGTGAAGACAATCGACCCAATGACTGCGGCCAGCAGCAAACCCAAGTACGAGCGATAATAGCGCTTTCTCATCTGATGCACTTCTGAGTGGCTACTTTTTGCCCGCGTAAGCCAAGCACTCGAGCTCGAGCTGCGCGCCTAGCGCCAGCCCGTTCGCGCCGAATGCGCTGCGGGCTGGCAGCTTGCCGGCCGGAAAGTAGGGCACGTAGATCGCGTTGAACGCGGGCCAGTTCTTCATGTCCGCGATCATCACAGTGCATTTGAACACGTTGCCCCAGCCGAGCCCATGTGCCTTCAGCACGCCGCCGACATTTTCCATCACCTGCTTCGCCTGCCCGTCGAACGTGTCGGGCAGCTTGCCGTCCGGACCGACGCCGATCTGACCTGACATGTAGAGAACGTCGCCAACTTGCACGGCGGTGGAGAAAGGCGCCGGCGCGCCTTGCCGCGGCGGAGCCGGGAAATATTGCGGAGCTGCGGCGACGCTGCTGCTGCAAATCAGGGCTGCGGTTGCGAATAAGGCACTACGGCTCATGTGATCCCCTGTCCGTTCAGTCGACGATTTCCCCTTCGTTCACGCCCCAGACGTCGGACGTGCGAATATAGCCGTTGCGGTTGCCGACCTCGATCCGGCACCAGCCGTCGGCGCATTTGCTGATGCGCCCAACCACCCCTGGCTCGGCCTGGTAGGTGACCTTGGCGGTGTCATAGGGCCCGACGCGGATTGCGCGCGGCTGACCCGGCTTCACCATCGCGGTGCGGCGATCGCTGAGCAGCGTCACCAGCATCCATCCCTGTGCCCCGTCAGGATCCTGGATCAAGCGCCAGTTATCGTACTTCTTGACCACGCGGATCGGTAGGTCGCGGCGCTGGTAAAGCCACACTCCCGGATAATTCTTGCCGGGTCCGGTGCGCGTCATCGCCTGCCCGGACGCGATAGATGCCCAATAAGGGGGCTGCTTGTCCTGCGCGGCAGCCGGCGCCGCGAGGCCAAGGATCAGCAGTGCGGTAAGCGCCCCTTTGCCGACCATCACGCGCCGGTCAGGATGCGGTCCACGAGCTGCTTCACCGTCGGGATGAAGCCGTTCGAATAGAAAGGGTCGCTCTTGAACCGGAACGCAGCGTGCCCGGCGAACATGAGGTTCTGCTCGACGGGTGCCCCGTGCGCGATGTCTTGGAGCGTTTTCTGGATGCAGAAGCTGCGTGGATCGGCGAGCCGTCCCGTCGAATTCTTCTCATTGTCCGCCCATGACGAAAAGCCGCATTGGCTCAGGCACCCCATGCATTCCGCCTGGTCGATGCGAATCTGCTTTTCCTCGGCCGGGTTGACGAAGATGAGCGTATCGTCCGGCGTCTTCATCGCATTGGTGAAGCCGCGAGCATACCATTCGCGGGCGTGGGTCAAATCGCCCTTCGTGACCCAGAAATTCTTCTTGGTGCCGATGCCGACGTCGAGCTGGAAATGGTGGTCGCCGATCGGCTCCTTGGTGAAGGCGATCTGGCGCTCGCTGCGCGCCTCGAGGTTGCGCAGGAACGGGTTGCGGACGGCGGACGAATAGAAGCCGGTCGGGGAGAAGCGGTGCAGCAGCACGTCGCCTTCCTCCAGCGTCATCAGCCGAGCCTTCCATTCCGGCGGGATCGGGCTTTCCTGGGTCAGGAGGGGGCGCGTGCCGAACTGGAAGACGATCTGGCCGAGCTCCGGATTGTCGATCCAATTCTCCCACTCGTCGAGCCGCCAGACGCCACCGGCCATGACGATCGGAACGCTGTCGGCGATGCCGTTCTCGCGCATCGTGGCGCGGAGCGCCGCGACGCGAGGATACGGGTCTTGCGGCTTGCGCGGGTCCTCGGCGTTGGAAAGGCCGTTATGCCCGCCCGCAAGCCAGGGGTCCTCGTAGACAACCGCCGCGAGCCATTCCGCGGCCTTGTGATAGGCGCGCTTCCACAGCGCGCTGAATGCGCGCGCGGAGCTGATGATCGGCAGGTAATTGACGCCGTAGGAAGCTGCGATCTCGCTCAGCTTGTACGGCATGCCGGCGCCGCAGGTGACGCCGCTCACCAAGCCCTTGGTACGCTCGAGCACGCCGTGCAGCACGCGCTGCGCGCCGCCCATTTCCCACAGCACGTTGATGTTGATGGCGCCCTTGCCCGACGCCATGTCGTAAGCGCGCTGGACCTGCGCGACCGCACCGTCGATCGCATATTTGATCAGTTCTTCGTGCCGCTCGCGGCGGGTCAGGCCCTCATAGATTTGCGGAATGATCCGGCCCATCGGGTCGTAACTGTCGGCGTTGACTGCAGAGACGGTGCCGATGCCGCCGGCTGCCGCCCAGGCGCCGCTGCTGGCATGGTTGGTAGCAGAGACGCCTTTGCCGCCTTCGATCAGCGGCCACACCTCGCGCCCGCCGTATAGAATGGGCTTAAGCCCCTTGAACAAAACCTGTCTCCCTGGCGCCCAATGCGCCGCTCGCCGCGACCGTATAGGGCCGCTTCCTAAGCTTTGCGCTAAAAAAGTTAAGCGGGGCCCCGGAGGTTCCGAGGCCCCGCCCAACAGGACAGGATTTGCTATCTTTTTCGCCCGCTAAAGCAATTAACGGTAGCGGCGATAGTAGCGATGGTGATGATGATTGCTGGTGATCGCGCTTCCGATCGCGAGGCCGATCACACCGCCGACCAGCGCGGCGCCAACATTGCTGTTGTTGTAGCCGTTATAGCCGTTGTACCCATAATAGCGGTTCGAGTAGCCGTACGAGGGATAGCTGTAGCCGTACGACGGGTAGCTATAGCCGTAGGACGGATACGAGTAGCCATAATTGTAGCCATAGGCCGGGTACGAATAGCCGTAGTTGTAACCGTAGGCCGGGCGCCCGTAGTAATAACCCTGCGCATCAGCGACGGCGGGGACTGCGACCAGGGCCGCGGCGGAAACTGCCAGTGCGATTTTCCTGAACATCGAAATACTCCTCGATTCTGTCGGCCGCACGGGGGACTCGCGGCCATGTGTTGGAGGAAATACGCCTCACAAGCTGTCGCGGTTCTGAACGTTGCGGTCAGGAATCGATAAGCCTGCCTACTAATTGGCTCAGTGGAGTGAATAGTCGAGGCCGATGTCCACCGCCGGCGCGGATTGGGTGATCCGCCCGAGCGAAATATAATCTACGCCGGTCTCCGCGAGAGAGCGAATGGTCTCGAGCGTCACCCCTCCCGAGGCTTCGAGTGGAACCCGACTCCCTACGAGTTGCACCGCCTCGCGAAGCATCGCCGGGTCCATATTGTCGAGCAGTAGGCGATCGGCACCCGCCGCAAGTGCCGGCTCGATCTGGTCGATCCGGTCGACCTCGATCTGCACCTGAAGACCGGTGTTGGCGTCCTTCGCTCGCCGAACGGCCTCGGTGACGCCTCCGCAAACCGCAACATGGTTGTCCTTGATCAGCACGCCGTCGTCGAGCCGCATGCGGTGATTCTGGGCGCCGCCCATCCGCACCGCATACTTCTCGAGCACGCGCAGGCCGGGAAGCGTCTTGCGCGTATCCAGCAAGACCGCGCCGGTTCCGGCAATCGCATCGACATATTGGCGGGTGAGGGTCGCGATGCCCGACAGATGCTGCAGCGTATTCAATGCCGACCGTTCGGCCGTAAGCATGGCACGCGCGCTGCCGCTGAGACGTATCAGCGCGGCACCATGTTCGACACGATCGCCGTCTTTCGCCAGCACTTCGACCCGAACGTCCTTGTCCAATGCTTTGAAGAAAGCCTCGGCGATCTCGATTCCGGCGACGACCATCGACTGACGCGCATTCATTTCCGCCGTGAAGCGCGCATCCTCGGCGATCGTCGCTTTCGAGGTGACGTCATCCCCTGCGCCCAGGTCCTCCGCGAGCACGCGTTGCACGAATTGGTCGAGATCGAAATCGTCGGGAAGCGCCATGCGCCGAGTCTAGTGCGCCGGCTCCCGTGATTTCAATATGCGCCAGCGACCTTCGCGCCAATCGTAGCGCTGCGCGTCCTTCGGCTTGAAGTCTTCGCCGTTCCACGCGTTCACCGTGATCGTCGCGCTGCCCTCAGAGATATCGATGGTGTTGAAGCTCTGCTCCTGCTCGCGCACCCTCGTGGACGTCGCGGTGCCGGCCTGAACGACAAGAACGCCGCCAGCTTGCGTCACGAGATCGCCCGCATCCTGACTCGAAGCATGATGCGCATGGCCGGCAAGCAGCATGTCAACGCCAACTTCCTCGATGGCGTTGAGTGCCAGCTCCTGCCGGCCGATCGCGCGCTCGACTTCGTCGCCGACCGTGAGCGCAAACAAGGGGTGATGAGTGACGAGAATGCGGAAAGCGTCGCTCGGCGTGCGCGAGAAGGTCTCGCGGATAAAGGCGACCTGGTCCTTGTTGATGCGCCCGTCCTTGAAGGTCAGCGAGCGTGCGGTGTTGATGCCGAGGACGGCCACGCCCGACAGCTCGACAAACGGGCACAGGCTCTCGTCGATGAAGCGGCGGTAGCGCGCCAGCGGTGACAGGAAGCGCCGGAGCACATCGAACAGCGGCACGTCGTGATTACCTGGTACGCCGAGCACTTCGTGGCCGCGTTCGCGCAGGTCTTCGAGGAATTCGCAGGCCTCGCGGAATTGCTCCGTCCGGGCGCGCTGCGTGAAGTCGCCGCTAATTACGACGAGGTCCGGTTTCAATTGATCGACCTGCCACTCGACGGCTTCGACGAGGCGCTCGTCGTGAGCGCCAAAGTGGAGATCGGAAAGATGGACGATGCGCGTCATCGCCCGCTTGAACGCAGCCGTGGCGGCTGGGGTTCAGTAATTCAGCAGAAGCAGCAGCTTGACGTCGACGCCGCAGCCCTCGGCGCGCTTCTCTTCGAGAAAGTTGGGGATGTCCTCACGCGTAACGAGGTGCGTGACGATATCCTCGCTCTCGTCGCCACCACCTTCGCCCACCCTGCGGACGCCATGCGCACGTACCAGCGTGAAGCCCTCCGACAGCATTCCCGGCGACGCATAAAAGTCCCCGAGCCGCTCGACCCGTTCGGCCGTGAAGCCGGTCTCCTCCTCAAGCTCGTGGATCGCGGTGGATTCCGGGGTGGCATCGGGATCGTGGTCGCCGACCAGTCCGGCCGGCAGCTCGATGCAGCGACAGTCGAGCGGCACGCGCGGCTGCTCCACCAGGATCACCTTGCCGTCATGCTCGGCGAGGATGACGACGGCGCGGATGCCGCCGGCACGGCCCGCATATTCCCATTTGCCGCGGCGCAATGCGCGGACGAACTTCCCCTCCCACATCACTTCGAGGGGAGGCAGGTCTTCAAGGTTCATAGTTCGATGAGCTTGTCCGGAATTTCGTTGGTGTCGCCTGCCGTGCGCGGGAAATGCTCGGCGAGCACCACCCCAACGCGCTCGACCGCAGCAACGATCCCGTCGGCGACGCGACCATCTTTGACGTCAACAAGCAGTGCAGTCATCGCCTCGCCCCACGTCTCGGGGGTCGTGACCTTGGTGATCGCTTCGTCACCGATGATCTCGGCGCGTCGCTCCGCCATCGAGAGATAGATCAGGATACCCGTGCGCCCGGCCGTGCGCCGCTCGGCCGCAGCCTTGAAGATGGAGACGGCGCGACGGCGGACGCGGCGGTGCTTGGTCGCGCCTGGCGTCAGCGCGAGCCTCAGCGGCATCCATTTGAGTATCAGCAACCACGCCGTGAACTTCAGCGCCGCGAACACCATCAGCAGCGTCAGCAGCTGGCTCAACGTTGGATCGGGCTGCCACCCGCCGAACAGGAAATTATACCACCAGATGAGCGCGCTCGGCCGCCACGCCGCCCAGGCGAGCACCGCGAAGAGCGGAACGAGCGCCCAGTGCAGGCCGACGTCGTGGTAGGGATCGCTGATCGGGGTCGCGACGGCGACGATCTCGCCATTGCTGTTGGCTTCCGCCGCAGCGATCGCCGCCGCGATCTTAGCGCGGTCTGCTTCGGATAGCTGAAAGGTCACCAGCTACCCCCTGCTCCGCCGCCACCACCGGAACCCCCGCCAAAGCCTCCGAAGCCGCCACCTCCGCCGCCGCCCCAAGAAGAGCCACCGCCCCAAGACGATCCACCGCCCCAGCCGCCACGCGAGCCGCGGCTAAGCTCATTCAACCCCCACAGGACAACCCAGGGGCTGATCCCGCCGCGACTGCTTCGGTAGCGTCGCCCGGTCACCCTGCGAAAATGCGACAGGACGACGAAGCCGATCACCATGATCCAGAAGATTACCGGCAATGGGCTGCCGCCCGAACGCTGGCGCTCCTTTTGAGCCTGTCCGGCCGCTGCAGCGTTCCTCTCCGCCTCCTCGGGCGGCAGGCTCATCTGTTTGATGATCGCGTCGGCGCCAGCTTCGATCCCACCACCGTAGTCCGGCGGATTCTGCTTGAAGTGCGGAAGAATCGCTTCGCGCGTGATCACGCCCGCCATGGCGTCGGTCATGAAGGCGCCGGCCCCATAACCTGTCGTGATCCAAACCTTTCGTTCAATAGGGGCAACGACCAGCAAGACGCCGTCGTTGTTCTTCGCGCTGCCGAGCTTCCAATACCGCAAAAGGCGATACGAATAGTCTTCAATCGGATAGCCTTCGAGGCTCTTGACGGTCGCCACCGCGAACGCACGTCCGCTCTGCGCGTAGAGCGCCTGAGCCTTCGATTGCAGATCCTGCACCTGCGCCGGCGTCAGGATGCCGGCCTGATCGACGACCGGTGATCCCTTATTTTCGGGAAAGGTCTGCGCCGCGACCGGTGTGGCCAGCGCAACGAGCGCCAGCCACAGCACGGCAAGAAGCTGTTTCACCTCAGTTCGAATTGCCGAAGTTGACGCTCGGCGCATTCTGGGCGGTCGAGGACGCCTCGAATGGAACCTTGGGCTTGGCGCCGTAGAATATCTTGGCGCCGATCGCGTCCGGGAACGTGCGGATACGGGTGTTATAGGCCTGCACCGCCTCGTTGTAATCGCGGCGCGACGCATTGATGCGGTTCTCGGTGCCTTCGAGCTGGTCCTGCAGCGCCATGAAGTTCGCGTTGGATTTGAGGTCCGGATAGGCCTCCTGAAGCCGCTGCAGGCTCAAGGTAAGACGATTCTGCGCGTCGTTGAACGCATTGACCTTCGCCGGATCACTGAGGTCCGCCGGCGACAGCTTGACCTGAGTGGCGCTGGCGCGTGCCTGGGTCACCTCGATCAGCACGGTTTTCTCCTGCTGCGCGTAGCCCTTCACGGTCGCGACCAGATTGGGGATCAGGTCGGCGCGGCGCTGATAATCGGCCTGCAGGTCGCCCCACTTGGCGTTGACCTGCTCCTCTGCGGTAGGAACGCTGTTGATGCCGCAGCCAGCGAGGCTGAAGGCGGCAAGCGGCGCAACCAAACCCAGGCGGCGAATTACAGTCATCTGAAGTCCCCTTACGATGCGTCGCGCATAAGTAGATTTACCGCCGTTGCCATTCAAGATGCTGTCTTACATTTGTAAGACACGAACGGCTGTTGCTTCACTTCGCGCACTGCGGCGCTAATGTCGTTCGCGCGACATAATGAAGGGGCGCATCATGCTTCAGGATTTCAAGGCATTCATCGCCAAGGGCAACGTCCTCGACCTCGCCGTCGCCGTCATCATCGGCGCGGCCTTCGCCAAGATCGTCACCAGCCTCACCGACGACATCATCATGCCGATCGTCGGCAAGATTTTCGGCGGCCTCGACTTCTCCAGCCACTTCATGCTGCTCGGCCCGGTTCCCGCCGACTATCACGGCTCGATGACCGATTATGCCGCGCTCAAGAAAGCGGGCGCGCCGGTGCTCGGCTGGGGCCAGTTCGTGACCGAGGTGGTCAGCTTCGTCATCCTCGCCTTCATCATCTTCCTGATGGTCCGCTGGGCGACCAAGCTGATGAAGAAAGCCGAAGAAGCGCCAGCCGGCCCGAGCGAGGTAGAACTGCTGACCGAGATCAGGGACGAGCTTCGGAAGCGCTGACTACTTCGGCTTTCCGCTGAACCCCGCCTCGGTGCGAAGCGCGTCGCCGTCCATCAGGACGCCGTCGCTCATCACCTTATCGACGTGGCGGAGGTCGCCGATGTTCTTCTCGGGGTCGCCGTCGACCAGCAGCAGGTCCGCTTCCTTGCCGGCTTTGATTGAGCCGGTGCGGCCGTCCGCCTTGACGTTGCGCGCGGCGGCAAGCGTCGCCGTCGCCAGCGCCTCTGATGTCGTCATCCCGCCGTCGACGTAGAGCTCCAGCTCGCGCACCAGTTCCATGCCGGTCCCATCGGTGCCGGCGACGATCGGCACGCCGGCCCGCCGTAGCTTGGTCACATACTCGCCCATATGGTGCACGCTCTTCTGCGCATCGTCGCGCGTCATCCCCGGCAGGTAGGGGATCGGCCCCGACTTGAAGCCGCGCTCGGTCGCCGCCGGAAGCGTGCCGACATAGGGCGCGTAAGCAGCCGCCACCGTCCCGGCATTGGCGAGGAGCACGCCCTCAACCACGACCAAGGTCGGGTCGAGGGTGATCTTCTTCTCGGCCATCGTCCGGATCACGGTCTTGGTCGGCTCGGCGTCCAGGTCGACGTCCTTGAAATACTTGCCAGGGCCAAGCATCCGCATCGTCGTATTCGACTTGTCGACGACCTCCTGCGGCATGGCCTGCATCGTCGCGAAATAGATGTGCGTGATCTCGTCATAGCCAGCGTTGATTGCGTCGAGCGTCCGCATGCCGGCCGGGATATGACCATGGACGTGAAGCCCGAGCTCGTGCGCCAGCTTGGCACCCGGCGCGATCCACTCCGGCTTCATCGACGTGTAGAACTTCACGGCGGTCAGGTTGTTCGCCTTGATCTTACGGACCGCAGCCAGGGTCTCGTCAAGGCTACCCACCGCGAGACTGCCTTGCGCGACCAGCGGGCCCTTCTGGTCGACGATGACCGAGTTGAAGCATTCGGGCGCCAGCAGCGTGCCTTTCGCGCGGCGTTCGCGCTGCGACACTTCGAGCTCGATCGGGCCGCCCGGGTTGCGGCAAGACGTGACGCCGAGCGCGAGCTCATTCACCACGCCGAAGTCGTCACCGATATGCATGTGGCTGTCCCACAGCCCGGGCACGAGCGTCTTGCCGGCGCCGTCGATCGTGCGCGTTCCCGCAGGCAATTTGGCCGGCGCCTTAGCGCCCACGCTGACGATCTTTCCGTTAGCCGCCAGCACGTAGCGGTTGGCGAGGAAGCGCTCGGCGTCGGCGTCATACATTTTGACGTTGCTGAACAGCACCGGTCGCTTCGCGTCCGCCGTCAGGAACTTCTTGGCGGTGGCCGGAGCGAGCGCCGCGATGGCGGCATCCTGCGCTGCCTGCATCGGGTTGAGGTTCGATTCGTAGCCCGCCGGCATCAACGACAGCGCACCGATCGAGGCGAAGAACTTCCCGTCCGACACCCACACCGGCTGCGGCGTCTGGCCCGTGCCCTTCAGCAGGATCAGGTCGACATGCCTTTTGCCCTGGGCGCCGTCGACATCGAGTGACGTGACGGTGTCAAACGTAGCCTTGCCCGAAGGCAGGAGCGCGAGACCGTTGCGGCCTGCGGCCAGAAGCTGGTCGATCTCGGGCGCGAAGCTGAGGAAGGGACCACCCTGCGCCAGATAATAAGCCGGCGCGCCATAGGCCGCGCCGCCCTTGTCGACCGGGCTGGTCCATGACGCATTGCCGTTGGCGATCGCGAAGGTTTCCGCCGAGTCCCCGCTGGGCGTCACGCCCCGGATGACGACGTCGGCCGGCATTCCGTCGCTGCCGACGCGCATCGTCTCGTCCTGCTCGAAGATCAGGCCACGCAGGAGGATCGATTCCCGGAACGCGATCCGACCGTCGGCCATCTTCCAGGCATATTCGTCGCCATGCTTTCCGGCAGTCGAGACGACGACGAAGTGCGCGGCGTCGGCCGGTGGGACGAGCAGCTGTTCCTTGGGCGTCGGCGCGGCAGTCGCCACGGACGCGGTTACAGCGAGCAGAGCGGCGAGAATCGGTCGGCGCATGTCTAATCCCCCTTGAAGAGCGCGGGACGGTGGCAAGTCGCAGCCGCTAGCGCAACTGCTGCTTCGATGAACGGACCCGCGAGGCTACAGGCGGATGAGCGTCTCCGGGATCTTGTTGGACGCCGGTCCGACATCCCAGTGGACCTGGCGGCCGATCGGGCTGGGCGCGGCGCCATCCTCGCTATTGTTCGTCAGGATCTCGCCATCCGTGATCACGATGAAGCGGCCCTCGGCGCGCGACATCGGCCCGCCCTTTGCCATGTCCCCGGCCCCGGCAGCGGCAGGTCCCATCGGACCGGCGCCTCCGGTAAAGGCTGGCGCGGTGACCAGCACTGCTCCGTCCGCCCGGCGGCGGATTGCGATGAACGGGATGATCATATTGTTGTCGGGAAGCGCCGGAAAAAGGAAATCCTGCGTGGCTCGACCCTCGAAATGATAATCGACGTCGAACACGCCTTTCCCGCGGTACGTCACCGACCGCCAGCCGGCATATTTGGACAGCTTGGCCGCAAACGCGCGGTTCGACGCATCGTCCAGCCCGGGCAGGCCGAACATTTTGGCCATTTGCTCGGAATCCTTACGCTTCTTCTCGTAAGCGTTCTTCTGCTCGTCGATTTCGGCCGCAGTGCAGGCGCGCGCTTTGTCGCCGTCGGTGCACTTGGCCTTGGCATTGGTCCATGGCTGCGTGTCCTGATCGTCGGGGACCTGCAGGACGAGCTCACCGCGGTAATCTAGAGTGAAGCTGCCGTCTTTCTTGAGCGTCAGGTCTGATGCGAACTTGCCCGGACCCCATAGGCACCCGGTAAGCAGCAAAGGAGCTGCGATGGCGAACAGCGTCTTGGTCCAGTGATGCATAAGAACCCCCTCCACGGCTGTTTACCGGAAGCATGCGGAGGCTGGAAGAAGGTGGGAGGCTTCTGTTGCCCGGCGCCTCCCGTGCCGCTGGAATCCCCTTCTGTTGCCCGGTGGGGTCCGACCGCGCTTTAGCTTTGTAACTTCAGTCCGTTAGGACGTCAGTTACGCGGCAAGAGCGAGCGCCTCGTTATCGTTGGCACTTGTGTGAATGAACCGTCACGGTGGCTCAATCCGATCGGCAATCGGGCCTTTATTGCACTCGTCGATCCTATTTCGCCCCCATCAACATCCGCGCGTCAGCGCGGTTGATGGTGGAGGCGCCGGGGTACTGCCCCCCGGGTCCGAAGTGCCTATTCCACCTGACAGTCTACCGACATAGCCGGTTGCCCGGCACGCCGTAGATAGGGAATTTGCTCTCGAATCTCAAGAATTCGGCTGGTAGAGCAAAACTTTCCAACCGCTTCAGGGGAAACTTAAAAGCGATGAAAAAACTGGCTTTTGCGATCGCCGGGACTGCCGTGCTGGCGCTCGCTGCGTGCAACAACAGTAATCAGGACGCGGTCAACAACGCCGAGATCAACCAGCCCGACGCCGACCAGCTGAATGAGCTGGCCAATCAGGCGGCGATGGACGCTGCGAACGCGCAGGCGGCCGCGAACAGCGCCCAGAACACCGCGAACGACGTCAACGCCGTCGTCGACAATACGGTCAACCCGCAGGAAGCCGACGAGAAAAACGTCAGCGGAATGTAAGGCTGAGCGGCCGGTGAGCGACGAAGCAATCCCGGCCGCGACCTTAATCCTGGTTCGTGAGCAGGCGAGCGGCCCACCGGAGCTGCTGATGGTCGAGCGCGCCGGCGGCATGGCTTTCGCCGCCGGGGCTTACGTCTTTCCCGGCGGCCGCATTGATGAGGCCGACCGGCAGCTGGCCAGCGTGACCGGCATTGAGGCAGCAGCGGTCGCCGCGATCCGCGAGACGATCGAAGAGACCGCAGTCCCCGTCGGACTGAAGCCCCTTCCCGACGCCGCAAAGACCCTTGAGTTACAGGACTCGCTCGTCGCCGAGACCCCTCTCGCCGATGTGCTTACGGCGCACGGCTTGGATCTGGACGTATCGACCTTGACGCCTTGGGCGCGGTGGGTTCCGAAATTCCACGCCGTGCGGCGTTTCGACACCTTATTCTATGTCGCGCGGTGTCCGGATGGCGATTGGGAACCGCGCGTGATCGAGGGCGAATGCACCTTCGCGGCCTGGTTGACCGCGAGCGAGGTGCTGGAGCGCGACCAGCGCGGTGAAGCACGCCTGATCTTCCCCACACGCCGCAACCTCGAGCGGCTCGCACAGCACTCCAATTTTGAGGAAATTCGTGCCAATGCGCTCGCCCATCCGATCGAGCCGGTGACGCCTTGGGTGGAGGAACGCGAGGGCCAGCGATTCATTACGATTCCGCACCATCTCGGCTATCCGGTGACCGAAGAACGGCTCGACGGCCTTTGGCGCGGCTGACGGAAATGCCGAGTCGCCGACACTTCATATGAAAAAGGGGACCCGTCGAAGCGGATCCCCTTTCCTTCCGGAACCTTCCCGAACTTACTTCAGGTGGTTCGACAGATGCTTGTTCATCTCGAACATGCTGACGCGGTCCTTACCCCCAAAGACCTTCTTCAGCTTGTCGTCGGCAAGAATTTCCCTCTTGTTTTGAGGATTTTGCAGGTTGTTCTTGCGAATGTGGTCCCACACCTTCGAAACGACCTGGCTACGCGGAAGCGGCGAGCTGCCGCAAATCGCCGCGAGGTCGGCCGACGGTTGAACCGGGCGGGCCAATCCGCCCCCTGCTTTACGTGCGCCTTGTGCCATCGTGGCCCTCCTGTTGTTCCTATCTGTGGATAGAGCGCAAAGCGGACAGCATTGCAATGCTCTACCAGAGGGAAATTCAGTCGTTTCTCCTCGGAAACGGAACCACGCGGTTTTGGGCGTCGTGGCCGATGTCCGCGCGGCCGCCAAACGGGATGCCGGAGCGGGCGCACCATTGCTCGACGATCGCGGTCTCGTCGCCGCCGAAATCGGGGTCGTTCTCAATCACATCCGTGATGCGGCCAAGACGGAGTCTGCGCACCCTTCGGATGCCTTCGCTTCCCGTCACATGGAACATCGACCGGTCGATCCGATAAAGGTGCTCACCGACATCCTCGATCAGCAAGTCGACATCGGTGAAGTCGGGCTCGAGCGACGTCCCGAGCAGGTTGGACAGCACGGTCAGGTTGAATGCCATCGCCGGCCCGTCAAGCGCGGGCTCAAGCGCCGACGCGTCGCGGCGCACGATCCAGTCGAGCGCGCGCGTGACCGCTGCTTCCCCGCCCTCGCGCAGGACGTCCTGAACCATCGGGCCCCACGCGACCTCGATCCCGGCCTTGTAGAGTCCCGCATGAAGGAAACCGGCGTCGCTATAGCCGAGGTAAAGCTTCTTCCTGGCCGCGTCCGGCAGTTCCGCAAGCGCCGCCTCCGCGATCCGGTTCGAGCCATAGCCTCCCCGCGCGAACCACACTGCATCGATCGACGGATCGCCCATCGCATCCAGCAGCGCCAGCAGTCGCGCTTCGTCCGGCCCGGCGAAATGGCCCTCGGTCAGGAAGCATTGCGGGTCGATCACCAACTCGCAATCGCCCCGCTTGGCGACGATCGCCTGCACCGCGTCGGCGGCTTCGCGCTTGAGTGGGCAGCTTGGGGCAACGACGGCAATGCGCATCAGCGGCCGTTATGGAAGGATAGAGCGGAGTTGCGCAATGGCCCCGCGGGCCGGCCCCATATCGTCTCTAGCGCCGGCCTCCGGAGGCTCTGCGCTTGCGGTCCCGGCGCTCGGTGGCAGGCACTTCCGGCGGTTCAACGTCGGTTGCCTTACTCTCGGGAATTCCGAGCGAAGCCCGGATCGTGGCTCCCGACACGGCCTTCCCGAACAACCAACCTTGCCCGTCTGAACAGCCAAGCTGAGACAGGCGATCCTTGGTGCCGTCGTCTTCAATCCCTTCGGCCGTAATCGGCAGGTGCAACGCGCGCCCAAGCGAGAGGATCGTCGAGACGATCGCATCGTTCTGGCTGTCCGACAGCAGGGACGTGACAAAGCTCTTGTCGATCTTGATGCGGTCGAACGGAAGCGACTGCAGTTGCGACAATGATGCATAGCCCGTCCCGAAATCATCCAGCGAGATCGTAACGCCCATATTCTTGAGGCTAACGACGATGGCGAGCGCCGTCTCGCGGTCCTCGAGGAATGACGATTCGGTAATCTCGACCTCAAGCCGGGAGGGCGGGAAGTTCGTTTCCGTCAGCAATTTCAGGATGCGCTCGGCAAGATGCGGGTCGCGAAACTGGACTGGCGATATATTGACGGCGATCTTCAAGTCGCCGGGCCAGTCGCGGGCTTCCGCCAGCGCCTGCGCCATTACGCTCAGCGACAGCTCGGAGATCATTCCGGTGGCTTCGGCAATGTCCATGAACGAGGCCGGCTCGAGTAGGCCCTTGGCCGGCGAATTCCACCGAGCGAGCACCTCAAATCCGGTGAGCTGACCGCTGCCGAGATCCATCTGCGGCTGGTAGAAGGGCACGAATTCGCCCGCCTCCACGGCGGCTCGAATTTCATCCTCCAGCTGCGTCCGGGCGAGAAGCTCCTGCTCCATCCGCTCGTCGAACCAGATTTTGCAGTTACGGCCGGCGCGCTTGGCCGAATACATCGCAATATCGGACCGGCGAAGGCAGTCTTCCGCGCTCATCCCCGGCTCGACCCGCGAGATGCCCACCGACGCAGAAACGTGGACGGTAGCCGTACCCAGCGGCAGCGGCTCGGCAATCGACCGAATGATATCGCCTACCGACTTGGTGACGACCTCATCCTCAACCGGAGGGACCAGTACGGCGAATTCGTCACCGCCAAGCCGGGCGCAGCAGGCGCCTTCGGGTGCGCAGGCCCTGATGACGTCGGCAGTGTGCTTAAGGACTTCGTCGCCGACGACGTGCCCGTAGAGATCGTTGACCTTCTTGAAGAAGTCGAGATCGAGGAGGAGGAGCGTGCTGCCGCCGCGACGGAGGTCATCGTCCGACATCACCCGCATAAGCTCGCGCCGGTTCGCCAGTCCCGTAACATGATCGAGGAACGCACTGGCGTGCGCGGACTGCTGGGCTTGCTCGTTGGCCTCGAGGGCCTCCTTCAAATCCTTCGACCGCCGCCAGGCGAACAAGATCACGGCGATATTGAGCAGAAAGGCGACGCTCAATTGGCTGTCGATTGGCGTTGTCGACGAATGGTCGAACATCGCGGCAATGATGCGCTGCCCGATGGGAATGAAGAGGAACAACGCCGCCAGCGCAGCGCAACTCGTAATGAGATGGCTGCTGGCAAGCTTACGGGCTGCGCCTAAGGTCGAACGCCGGTCCACAAGTCCACTCCTACTGGCGGATCGTGCGCCAGCAGCGTGAACATGAAGTAAATGCTGATCCACATCAGGCTCGGTAATCACTTCGCAAGCACTGGGGCATAGGCTTGTCCGCAAGCCATGATGGCTTTGGGAATCGGAGTCGTTGAATGTCAGACGTCCAGGTGTTCGAGCGGGCATCGGCCTCTTTCGCCGCGAGCCTCGCCAAACGCGGGCATCATATCGTCTATCGGGTCAACGAATCGAACCACTGCCCCGGCTGCGGCCGGTCGCACTGGTATATCGGTCGCGTCAGCGCCGAATGCGGTTTCTGCGGCACCGCCGTTCCGCTCGCCGAAGCACGCCATGATGACGCGCCGGTGACGGCGCCTCGCCGCAATAACGTCATTTCTGCAGCCGAGCAGCGGTTGCACCCGCGCATGTCCGCCAAGGGCCGCAATCTGCAGCTGCTGGTCGACGGCTCGCCGGCCAACTTCGCGCTGCAGAACATCTCCGAGGGCGGCGCGATGGGCGACAATGTCGCCAAGCTCGCGCCCGGCGCCAAGGTTCACGTTCGCTTCGAAGGCGGGATCCTTGTGCCCGCAATCGTCAAATGGGCCGAGGACGGAATGATCGGCCTCGCTTTCATCTCGCCGGTGATGCTCGACCGGCCGGCGAAAACCGCCAACTAGCCCTTCGGCTTCACGAACTTCAGCGCATATTGGTCGGTGTGACCCTGAATCTTCTTGTCGAAGATCGGCAAGGTATGATCGTCGGCCGGCCGCCGCAGGAAATTGCCCTCGTCGGCCAGCTTGAACCCGGCTGACGTGACTTCCTTGATCACCTGCTCCCGATTGATGCGGTGCAGTGTCTCGATCTGCGCATCGGTGAGCCCCGGCGCGCCTTCATGGTCGAGGATGAAGAAGATCCCGCCGGGTTTCAGCGCCTTGTAGACCGCGCGGTCGAAGGCCAGCGTATCGACTACCCCGTACTTGGCGATCTTCAGATCATGATAATTCTGCGTGACCCAGGCAAGGTCAAGCGGCTTCGGGAAGTTCACCGTGCCAAAGGGCTGGACGTCGATCGAAACGTTCTTCCATTTCCCGCTAGCAACCAGCTCCTTGTCCGTGTCGACGGCGCCTTTCCATTTGTCGTTCTCGATGCCGTAGACATGGCCCTTGGGCCCCACGACATAGCTGAGCATGCCGGTGAAATAGCCACCGCCCGGATAGAATTCGCCGACCGTCATTCCAGGCTTCACGCCGGAAAAAGCCAGCGTTTCGGCCGGCAGGCGCAAAGCGTCGAACTGGCGGTAATCGGTGGGCCGCGCTGCATTGGCCACGGCTTCAGTGAAGATCTTCTGCGGCGCGGCGTCGGCGCCCAGCGGCGCAATGGCGATGAGCGGCGCGAGCAGGAAAGTGATACGTCGCATAACGGCTTCCCCTTCTTTTGCATCCGCGCACCTATCCGCAGCGCCGTGCTGTTGGAGTCTTATTCTACGGATGGCGCGCCTGCGACTGCCGACAGCAGTGGATTGCACCTTGCAACCAGATGGGGCAGCTTCCCGGCCGTTTTTGGAGGGGGTTTCCATGAAACGATCCGCAGCCCTTGGCTTCCTGCTCGCCGGTTTTCTCGCAACCTCAGCGGCGCCGCCGCCAGCCGACTACACCGTCCTCATCAAGGGCGGGACGATCTACGACGGGTCGGGCGGCGCGCCCTTCGTCGGCGACGTCGCGATCAAGGGCGACAAGATCGTCTATGTCGGGCCGCACGCCCCAGGCACCGCGCCCCGAACCGTCGACGCCGCCGGTAAGGCGGTCTCGCCCGGCTTCGTCAACATGCTGAGCTGGGCGGTCGAGAGCCTGATCGCCGACGGCCGCGGCGAAAGCGACACCATGCAGGGCGTCACGCTCGAAGTATTCGGCGAGGGCGATTCCATGGGCCCGCTGACGCCGGTAATGAAGGCCAACGCGATCAAGCGTCAGGGTGACATCAAATATCCGATCCGCTGGACCAGCCTCGCCCAATATCTCGACTACATCACCAGGAAGGGCGTGACGCCCAACGTCGCTTCGTTCGTCGGCGCGACCACCGTCCGCGTCCATGAGCTCGGCGAGAAAGACGTCGACCCGACGCCCGCCCAGCTCGATCGCATGCGCGCGCTGGTGCGTGCCGCGATGAAAGACGGCGCGCTCGGCGTCGGCTCGTCGCTCATCTACGCGCCCGCCACCTATGCCGAGACCCCCGAGCTGTCGGCGCTGATGCAGGAGGCCGGCAAGTGCGGCGGCATGTACATCAGCCACATGCGCTCCGAGGGGAACAAGCTCCTCGAGGCGATCGATGAACTGGTTACGATCAGCAAGGAATCCGGCGCACCGGCCGAAATCTACCACTTCAAGCAAGCGGGTAAGCCCAATTGGGGCAAGCTCGACGCGGCAATCGCCCGCGTCGAGGCCGCGCGGAAGAACGGCCAGCGGATCACCGCCGACATGTACACCTATCCCGCGGGCGCGACCGGCCTTGATGCGGCCATGCCGACCTGGGTGCAGTCGGGCGGCCTCGAGACCTGGATCAAGCGCATGAAGGACCCCGAGATACGCGCCCGGCTGGTCAAGGAAATGCGGACCCCGTCGACCGACTGGGAGAATCTGCTGCTCCTGTCCGGCAGCCCGGACAACGTGTTGCTGATCGCCTTCAAGAACCCGAAGCTTAAGCCGCTGACCGGCAAGACGCTGGCCGAAGTCGCCAAGATGCGCGGCAAGAGCCCGGAAGAAACGGCGATGGACCTGGTGATCGAGGACGGCAGCCGCGTTGGCACCGTCTATTTCATCATGAGCGAGGACAATGTGAAGCGCGAGGTTGGCCTGCCGTGGATGAGCTTCGGCTCCGACGAGGCGTCAGAAGTGCCCGAAGGCGTGTTCCTGAAGTCGAGCAGTCACCCGCGCGCCTACGGCAATTTCGCTCGCGTGCTCGCCGAGTACGTCCGCAAGGACAAGGTGGCCCAGCTCCCCGACGCGATCCGCCGCCTGACTTCGCTGCCCGCCTCGAACATCGGCGCCCGCAATCGCGGCTGGCTTGCGCCCGGTTATTATGGCGACGTCGTGGTGTTCGACCCCGCGACCATCCAGGACCACGCGACCTTCGAAAAGCCGAAGCAGCTGGCGACCGGCGTCGACGACGTCTTCGTCAACGGCGTGCAGGTCGTGGCTGACGGCAGGCACACCGGCGCCAAGCCTGGTCGTGTCGTGCGCGGTCCCGGCTGGACCGGCTGGCCCGGC
>JADMIO010607220.1_pt1 | contig 18924 bp, 17 predicted proteins | sample 8958161 | NCBI WGS metagenome assembly JADMIO01 (sample SAMN16585339, study PRJNA669376) | soil metagenome | isolation source: Crop rotation soil | place: USA: Cullars Rotation, Alabama | collected 2011 | reverse complement strand
GTCGCGCGCGATTGCCGCGGCCCCTTGACGCGCATCCGGAGCGCGCCCGCACGATCCGGTCGGTCTGCAAGCTCGTCGCTCGCGCCGTGCGTGGCATGGTCTGGCGCACACCTTGCTCATGGTCCGAGGACCGAAAGCTGCTGCGTCGCGCCATTGGCTGCTGGTCGTGCTCGGACTCGTGCTGCCGGCCGCGAACCTCGGCGCTGCCGAGGTCCCGCCGCTGGTCCTGCCCATCGGGGTCGCGCTCGCGATGGTGGTCTCCGCCGCCGACGGTCACAAGGAGAACGCGTCGTCAGTCGCGACAACCGATCCCCGCTCGAGCCGCCGGGGGCCATTGGGGTTCCTGCCCAAAGAACTCCACATCCCGAACGGCTACGACCTGGACTACGACCGTCCGATCCGTTCCTGGGCCGACCCCGTCGACCGGGACCGCATCGTGTCGGTCGACGTCTTCCGCCGTACGCGGGGCTGGCGGGTGTCACTCGCCTACGACGAGGAGAGCGCCGGCGTGTATGCCGGCTCGTCGCAGGTGTTCGGCATCACGTTCGAGCACGAGTTCTAGGCGTCGACGCGGCGAATCGTTCTTCGCAACCGGCTGCGCGAGCGGCGCCGGATCGCTCAGGCCATGCCGAGACGTTCGCGGCCCTCGGGCGAGATCATCTGCGGCGTCCATGGCGGATCCCACACCAGGTCGACGTTCGCCTCGACCACGTCGGGGAGCGCGAGCAGCTTCCGCCGCGCATCGGCCGCGATCGACGTCCCCATGCCACAGCCGGGGGCGGTGAGGGTCATCTTCACGTCGACCCGGTTCTGATCGCCCTCGTGCGTGAGACGCATGTCGTAGACCAGTCCCAGGTCGACGATGTTCACGGGGATCTCCGGGTCGTAGCAGCTCCGGAGCACCTCCCAGACCTGCTGCTCGAGGTCGCCACCCTCCGTCGGCCCGGTCGCGGCCGCGGTCGGGGTCTTCCCGATCGCGTCCGCATCCGCGCCGTCGATGCGGAAGAGGCCGCCGTACGTGGGCACCTGGACCGTGAACGTTCCTCCCAGCGACTGCGTGATGAAGGCCACCGAACCCTTCTCGAGGGTCATCGGATCGCCCGCCGGGATCTGGACCGCCTCGACGTCGCGGGTCAGCTCGACTCGTTCCATGGCGTGATTCTAGACCCGCGCCGGTAGTCCCGCCAGCCGTCAGGCGACCCGCTCGAGCTGCCGGGTCGGGTCGCGGGGCAGGGGCACGGTGACCTCGAAGAGGGTGTTCCCCGGGTCGCCCGAGACGAGCGTCGCCGATCCGCCCAGGACTTCGGCGAGGCGCTTCACGAGGTAGAGCCCGAGCCCGAGGCCCGAGCCGCCCGCGCGCCGTCCCGCGTCACCCTGCTGGAACATCTCGAAGATCCGACTCGCGTCCTGCGGGTCGATCCCTGGTCCCGTGTCGGCGACGCGGAGCGTGAGCGCGCCGTCCCTTCCGACGACCGCCGCCATCGCGACCTGGCCCGTGGTGGTGAACTTGAGCGCGTTGCTCGCGAGGTTGCGGAGGATCGTCTTCAGCTTCGGCCCGTCCGCCTCGACCGTTCCCGCGGTCGCGCTCCAATGCAGGGCGACGTCCGGCCGGCGGAGCTCGTCGAGCTCCGCCGCGAGGCCGCGGCAGAGGGCGTGCAGGTCGACGCGCGTCGTCTGGCGGCGGGTATGGCCCGCATCCAGCCGCGCGACCTCGAGGATGTCCTCGATCAGCTCGAGAAAGCGGCCGCAGCACGCACGCACCCGTGCGATCAGCTCGCGCTGCGCCGGTTGGAGGTCGCCGGCGGCGCCGTCGAGGAGCATGTCGTTGTAGCCGATCAGGATGTGCAGCGGGGTGCGCAGGTCGTGGGAGACGGCGGCGACGAAATCGCTCTGCACCTGGTTGACGTCGCGCAGCGACCGGACGAGCCGGGCATTTGCGAGCGCGGCGACGGCGTGGTGCGCGAGCCCGCGCGCGAGCGCGATCTGCCGGCGCGAGAAGCGTCCCGTGCGCTGGCCGTAGCCGAGGCTCAGCAAGCCGATCAACGCGCCATCACGGCGAAGCGGAAGGCTGACGTACGACGAGACGAGGCCGCGCGGCAGATCGCCGAGGACGGCGGGAACCGCGTCGACCTCCGGCATCTCGATCAGTCCGTCCTCGGCATCGGCAAAGGCCGCTTCCACGACCGCGGCGGGCCCGGCGACCCCGTGCAGGTGAGCGATGATCGCCGGGGAGCCGGCGCCCGCGACACAGCGATAACGCCGTTCCTCTGCGGCGAGGAGATGCACGGTGCCCCAGTCGCACCCGACCGCCTCGGTGATCTTGCCCGCGATCGCCTCCAGCAGGGCGTCGGGCTCGTGGATATGGCTGAGCAGCATGGCGGTCTCGGACAGCGTCGTCGACATCTGCATCGCCTCGTCGGTGCGGGCGTGGATGTCGACCGCCAGGCCGGCGTAGCGTCGTACGAGGGCGGCGACCTCGGGCGACGGGAAGGACGGTGTCGGGGTGGTGCACCAGGAGAGCTGCATCGCCCCGAGGATGCGGTCGGCCCGCTCGAGGAGCACGAACGCCGCCGCCTCGATGCCGAAGGCATCGAACAGGAGGCGCTCCGAGTCGCCGGCGCGGCGTACGCCGGGGAGCACCAGGTACCTCCGCTCGAGGAAGTCCGGCGCGAGCGGCATGCCACTCAGCGGCACGCTCAGGGAGTCGATGCGCGCGCGCTCCGAGGGGCCGTACCCGACCGCGATGAGGACGCCCATCGTCATCTGCCGGAGGTCGCCGCGCCAGACCTGGACCCGGTCGCATCCGACGAGCTGGCGGACGGCCTCGCACACCGCGCCGAGGGCGCTCCGCGCATCCGTGGCGTCGCCGAGCGCCGCGGACAGGGTCTCGTGGCAGGCGAGCAGGTCGGGCGGGTGAGCGTGTTCCATGCGGGTGCCTGTGAAGGCTCCGGGGAGAGCTGTCGGCAGGGCGCCGCGAAATCTTGAGTTCGCCGTGACATCCGCTGTGCGCCAAACGGTTGTCTACGCGTCGCCGACGGCGTTACCGTTGCCCGCCACGCCGCGTCCAACCGGCGCCAATCGTAAGAATGACAGCATGTCGGTCTGCTCTGTCCGGGTCGTCGTCGCGCGCGTGGTCTCCCGGCGCCGTCGGCGGGCTCGTGGTGGCGGGCGTGCTGATGCAGGCGTCGATCGCCTGGGCCATCACGATGACGCGCGGGCCGTATCTTCAGCTGCTCGGTACGCGTTCGGTGACGATCGTCTGGACGACGGACATCGCGGCCAACTGCAGCCTGCGGATCGGTGCGGTCGGGAAGCCGACCTCCGTGGTGGCGGGCCCCGGCGTCACCACGCTGTGTGTCGTCCCGGTGGACCAGCTGACCCCGGGACAGGCCTACTCGTACGTCCCGCTGGCGAACGGCGTGGCGCTCACGAGCGCGTCGCTCTTCCTCACCGACCATCCGGCGGCGCCCTTCACGTTCGGCGTCGTCGGTGACACGGGAACACTGTCGAGCGGACAGCTCGCGGTCCGCGATCGCCTGCTGCAGGGCGGCCTGGATCTCATCGTCCACACCGGTGACATGGTCTATCCCTCCGGCGCGCTCGCGGATCAGGACCCCAAGTTCTTTCAGCCCTATCGGGACCTCATCCGGCAGCTCGTGCTCTGGCCGGTGCTCGGCAATCACGATGTCGAGACGCAGGGCGGGGCTCCGTGGCGGCAGGTGTTCTACACGCCGGCGAACAACGCCGAGCACAGCGAGGACTACTACTCGTTCAACCGCGGCAACGCCCACTTCGCGGTGGTCGACAGCGACGCGTCGCTCAGCCCGGGAAGCCGCCAATACGTCTTCCTCGATCAGGACCTCGGCGCGAGCATGGCGACCTGGAAGTTCGTGTTCTTCCACCACACGATCTACGCGTCGTCGGGCAGCGACGGCGGGATCCGGGCGGACATCGTCCCGCTGCTGGAGCGGCGCCGGGTCGACATGGTGTTCATGGGACACGTGCACAACTACCAGCGCACCAAGCCGCTGCTGGCGGGCCGGGTCGTCGCCCCCCAGGACGGCATCGTCTACGTGACGACCGGCGGCGGAGGGGCCTCGACCAGCAGCGCCTCCTTGAGCTCGACGATGGCATACGTCGAGTCCGCGTATCACTACACGCGACTAGCGGTGGACGGGAACTCCCTGTACCTCGAGATGATCAAGTCCGACGGCCGCGTCCGCGACACGATGACGCTCGTGAAAGGCGCGCCCGCGACGACGACCACGACGACGCTCCGCCCGACCACGACCGCGACGACCACGACGACCAGCTCGACGCGGCCGACGTTCGTGACGACGACCACCACGACGCGACCGACCGTCGTGACGACGACGACCACGACGCCCCCGCCGGGCGGCTCGACGACGGTCGTGGAGGTACGGGTGGCGGCGGGCGCGGATGATGCGGAGGAAGGCCCGACCGGGAGCGTCAGCCTGACCAGCAGCGATCTCGAGCTGGTCCACGACAGTGACGATCAGACGGTCGGACTCCGCTTCGCGTCGCTCGACGTTCCGCCGGGAGCCACGATCGTGAGTGCCTGGGTGCAGTTCACGGTGGACGAGGTGCAAACGGAGGCGACGTCGCTGCTGATCCAGGCGCAGGCGGCGGACAATGCGGGCCCGTTCACGACCGCGACGGGCGACGTCTCGTCCCGGCCGCGGACGGCGGCGGCGACGTCGTGGCCGTCGGTGGCGGGCTGGGCGACGATCGGGGAGGCGGGGGCGAGTCAGCGCACGCCCGACCTCGGCGCCGCGGTCCAGGAGGTCGTGCGGCGGGCGGGGTGGACGCGCGGCAACGCGCTCGTCCTGATCGTGACGGGTGCCGGTCATCGGACGGCACGTGCGTTCGAGGCCAGCAGCGCTCAGGCGCCTCTGCTGCACGTCGAGTACCGGGCGGCCGCCGCCTCGACGACCGTGACCACGGTGCGCCCGACGTCGACCACGACCTCCACCCGCACGACCACGAGCACGCTGCGCCCGTCCACCACGACCAGCACGAGCACGACCACGACCACCACTGTCCTGGCGCCCGACGGCACGACGATCGTCGAAGTACGGGTCGCGGCGAGCGCGGACGATGCCGAGGAGCGGGCGACCAGGAGCGTGAGCCTCACGAGCAGCGACCTCGAGCTTGTCCACGACAGCGACGATCAGACGGTCGGGCTCCGCTTCGCCACCCTCGACGTCCCGCCGGGCGCGACGATCGTGAGGGCGTGGGTGCAGTTCACGGCCGACGAGGTCGGCGGCGAGGCGACGTCGCTCGTGATCCAAGCACAGGCGGCCGACAATCCGGGCCCATTCGCGACGGCGACCGGCGACGTGTCGACCCGGCTACGGACGACCAACATGACGGCGTGGCCGTCGCTGGCGGCCTGGACGACGGTAGGTGAGGCCGGCACCGTTCAACGCACCCCCGACCTCGGGGCGGTGGTACAGGAGGTCGTACGACGGACGGGCTGGGCACGGGGAAACGCCCTCGTCCTGATCGTGACCGGTACGGGTCATCGGACCGCGCGCGCCTTCGATGGAGACAACGGTCGAGCGCCGTTGCTGCACGTCGAGTATCGGCTGGTGGCGACGACGACCACGAGCACGACACGGCCCACCACCAGCTCGACCACCCCGACGACGAGCACCACCACCTCGTCGTCGACCACCACGACGACGTCGTCGTCGACGACGACGGAATCGACCTCGACGACCACCACGGAACCGGCCACGACGACGACGCAGCCGAGTACCACGACTACGGCGCCGCCCACGACGACGACGGAGCCGAGCACGACGACGACGGAGCCGGCCGCGACGACCACCACGACGGAGCCGAGCACGACGACGACGGAGCCGGCCGCGACGACGACCACGACGGAGCCGGGCACGACGACGACGGAGCCGGCCGCGACGACCACCACGACCGAGCCGAGCACGACGACGACGGAGCCCGTCGCGACGACGACGACGGAGCCGACCACGACCACCACCACCGAGCCAACGACGACTACCGAGCTCGAGACCACGACGACGACCGAGCCGACGACGACGACGACCGAGCCAGCGCCCGGCGACCCGCCGTCCCCGTGATCCGGCGCCCCGGGGGCTTGATGGTCGCGGGGCACCGGCAGTATGTGCTCGCCGATGTCCCTCGCCATGACCCGAGCCGAGCGGGAGGCGTTCCTCGCCGAGACGCACGTCGCCATCCTGACCGTCGAACGACCCGACGGAGCCCCGCTCGCGGTCCCGGTCTGGTACGACTACGAGCCGGGCGGCGAGATAAGGATCGTGACCGGCGGCGCCTCGCGGAAGGTCGCATTGCTGCGGCGAGCCGGCCGCGCCACCCTGTGCGTCCAGGTCGAGGCGGCACCCTATCGCTACGTGACGGTCGAGGGGCCGGTCGCGATCGGGCGCCCCGACCAGGAACGCGACGTCCGCCAGGTCGCCATTCGCTACCTGGGCGCCCAGATGGGGGAAGTGTACCTCCGCGCAACCGCCGCCGAGAACGCGGCCGCGGTCCTCCTCACGCTCCGTCCGGTGCGCTGGTGGAGCGCGGATTTCCAGAAGTGGAGTCCATGATGGGGTCCCTAGGCGCGATGGCTCCGCCGTCGTCCTGAGCGCTCGTCGGGAAGGCGCGTCGAGGATGGCTCGCGTCGCGATGCTCGTACTCGTCCTGGTCGGGATCTCGAGCCTCGTCCCCGCCGCGACGCTCCGCACCCGGCTCCGCCGGCCGAGCCACGGGGTCCAGATACGGCTGAGTCCGATCACCATCGCGCCCGGCACCGAACGCGAGGTTTGCCAGCTGGTCACGCTTCCGAAGAGCCGCGCGTTCGACGCCCGCGAAATCGACATCGCCATGCCGAGCGGGCAGCAGTACGGCAGCCACCACTTCGCCGTCTTCCTCTATCAGGGCGAGAATCCCGACAACGTGCCGTCCGGTCCCTTCGACCGCGTGGGCTGCGCGGGCGTCGGTGATCAGATCGTGTCGCCGATCCTCGCCTTCGTCCAACGCGCGCGGCAGCGGACCAGGTTCCCGGCGAGCGTGGCGGTGGCGCTCGGGGCCCGGCAGCGCCTGCTGCTGAACGCGCACTACATCAACGCGAGCACGGAGCCGGTGACGATCGACGTCGCCGTGAACCTCCGTGCCGCGCGCCGGCGCGCCGTGCGCCATCACGCGCGGAGCTTCCAGCTCGGTACCTTCGACATCAACGTGCCGCCCGGCACGAGCGGAAGCGCGAGCGGCTCCTGGATCACGCCTTTCCCGATGAACGTCGTGTGGCTCAGCACGCACAGCCACAAGCACACGCAGTCGGTCGACGTGGGACTCCTCCGCCAGGGTGGCGCGGCGGTACAGGAGCTCGAGACGGTCTCGTACGCCGAGCCCACCGTGAACGTCTATCGCTCGCCGCTCCGACTCGAGTCCGGCGACGGCTTCCGCTGGACCTGTCACTACCGCAACGACACGTCGCACCGCCTCCGCTTCGGGGCGACGAGCGACGACGAGATGTGCTTCACCGTCGGCTTCTTCTACCCCGACGACGACGACGCGCCGCTTCCGTCCGTCCCCGATTGCTTCGGGGGCGGTGGCGGGCTCGTGTGTCCGTTTAATTGAACGAGGAGTCCCCTCGCCCGTCGGGCACAGCCCGACGGGCCCCCTCCCCGGCGCTTCGCTCGGCCGCGCGCTACGCGCGCGGAGAATCCACCGTGGGCGCGGCGGTTCGCCTGGTCGCGGCGGGCCAGGGCCGTCGGGCTCGGGGACGCTACGCCGCGCGCTCGCGCGCGAGAGAATCGGATGGACGCGCGGCCGTTCCCGGTCGTGCGTGACGCAGCAGCGCCCGTGCGCGACTTTTTTGGCGCTCGGGTGCGGACTGGCGTGGCGGCGCGGGTAGCATCGCGCGTCTCTCGGTCGTGCTGCGGGCTCGGATTCCGGCGTGCGCCGCAAAGCGGATGCTCTGCGGGGCGCCATGCGCGAGACCGGGGAAGCGACGTGCACGGCGGTTGCAGGTGCTGCGTCCTGACATGACGAACGGACGGCGGTGGCGATGGGTTCGGGTGGGAGTCGGGATGCTCGTGGCCGTGGCATTCTCGCTCGCCGTCTCTGCGGTACCCGGGGCCGCCTACGACTGCCGCTCGTCGTTCCTCGGCTGTGGTCACAAGAAGCCGCCGCAGTACAAGCAGCTCGTCCGGCAGTGTAAGGGCGTGTGCCGCACCTTCCAGGACCGCTGCACGACCACGTTCAACAAGGGGAAGCTTCGCAAGCGGTGCTTCCGCAGCCTGGTGGGCACCTGCATCCTGGCCGGCGGTAGCTGCACCGTCGTCTGTGACGCCGCGAACCCCTGTCCGTCGGACAAGCAGTGCGTCGACGGGCAATGCATCATGGACCCGCCGGACCGGTGCGGCCGGGGCGTCTGCCCCGCCGGCTATCCGCACTGCGGTCCCGACGGCCGCTGCTGGACGCTGCCGTGTGCCGAGCTGTGCGGCACCAGCTGCTGCGGCGGAACTTTCCCCGTCTGCGGCGGCGACTCGGCCTGTCATGGGCCGGATCCCTGCGGCGGCGCCACCTGCCCGCTCGACTATCCGCACTGCGGCACCGACGGCCGCTGCTGGACGTTCGCGTGCGAGACCCTCTGTGGCACCGACAACTGCTGCGGCGGCGCGTATCCGGTCTGCCACGACGACGGGGGCTGTTATCCCGACGGGTCGGACGACGGTGGCGACCTGCCCACCAACCTCCCGCCGGGCGATTATTCCGTCACGATGTGCGTCTCGGGCTACGTCTCGGTGCCCTGTCGCGTGGTCGGGACGATCCCGTTCCAGAGCCGGACGCAGTTCCAGAACGCGCTCCAGTCCGCGATCAACCAGTGGCTCGCCGCGACCGCCGGCCTGCCCGACTGCACCCGCGGCGCCACCACCTATTCGCCGTTCGACGGCTCGAGCTTCACGATCTCCTTCACCGTCACCTGCTCGTCCTCGGGCGCCACAGTTTCGGAGACGGTCAACATCACCGTTCACCGGAATTAGCGAGCGTTGGAAACTAGCACAGCTCGCCGGCAGCACTCCCTCTCTTACCCGTAACGCTCGGCCGCGCGCGCGGGGATCCGACCTCGGGCTGGAGCGTGGCGTCGCCGAAAAACCCGCGACGTCGAACGGCTCGCGCGGGGGCGGGCTCCCAGAGCGGCGCCTATGAGCGTCCGGGAGCGCTGCCGTGAGATCCCCACGCGCCGGTGAACCGGCGCGAATCGAAGCCGCGGCGAGAGCCCGCCCCCGCGCGAGCCGAACCGCGGCTTCCGACGATCTCCGGAGGCGGAGACCCTACTTCCCGAGCACCGGAATCGCCCCGCGCGTGACGAAATCACTCATCGTGAGCACGATCATGATCCCGAGCCAGAAGAACCCACCGCCCGCGGCGATCCACAGGAGGGGAGACGCCTGTCGCAGGTGCATGAAGTAGAGCACGACCAGGGTCGCCTTGACGACCGCGATGAAGAGGGCGAGCGGGGTGTTGAGCGGCCCCAGGTCGACGTACGAGACGCCGACCGTCACCCCCGTCAGCACGAGCAGTGCGAGGAAGACGAGGAAGTAGAAGGGTCGATGTCCGTCGCTCATCACGCGTGACGGCCGATGAGGTAGAGGAGCGGGAGCAGGAAGATCCACACCACGTCGACGAAGTGCCAGTAGAGGCCGGCGACCTCGACCGGGTTGGAGTAGAGCGGCCCGAAGCGGCCGCGCCAGGCGAGGACGCCGAGCACCGCCATCACGACGACGCCGATCGCCAGATGCAGCGCGTGCACGCCGGTCATCGCAAAGTAGAGCCAGAAGAAGAGCGCGACCTCCGGTGCGTGCGGGCCGGTATAGGTGAAGTGCAGCGCCGGCACGAGTCCCTCGTGCCAGTGGTGCCACCACTCGTAGGCCTTGAAACCGAGGAACACGAGGCCGAGGACGATCGTCGCCCCGAGCGACGCGAGGAGGAGCCGGCGCGCCCCCGTGCGCGCCGCGTCGACGGCCAGCACGACCGTGAGGCTGCTCCCGAGCAGCACCGCCGTGTTGACGGCGCCGATCACGACGTCCATGTGCCGGCTGCCGACGGCGAAGCCGGAGGGATAGAGCCAACGGTACGTCGTGTAGGCGAGGATCATGCCGCCGAAGAACATCACCTCGGTGGCGAGGAAGACCCACATGCCGAGCTCGGCCGCCGAACGCTGCTGCTCGGCGTCGTCGAACTGCTCGGCGACGTGGGCGAGGCCCGGCTCAGCCAAGCTCCACCTCCGGACCCGGATAGTCGTACGGCGGCCGGGTGACGACCGGCGTGCGGTCGAAGTTGTGGTGGGGCGGCGGCGAGGGCGTCTCCCACTCGAGGCCCGTCGCGCCCCAGGGATTGGCGGGCGCGCGCGCCCCCCAGCGGAGCGACCAGATGAGGTAGCACATCGGCAGCACGTACCCGAGCCCGAGGATCGAGGCGCCGGCGGTGGAGAGCACGTTCAGGACCTGGAACTCGGGGGGATAGGCCCAGTACCGCCGCGGCATGCCGAGGTAGCCGAGGATGAACTGCGGGAAGAAGGTCAGGTTGAAGCCGAGGAAGATGATGACGGCGGAGATCCGGCCGAGCATCTCGGGATACATGCGGCCGCTGATCTTCGGCCACCAGTAGTGGATGCCGCCGAGGTAGCCCATCACCATGCCGCCCACCATGATGTAGTGGAAGTGGGCGATCACGAAGTAGGTGTCGTGGACGTGGATGTCGAAGCCGAGCGCGGCGAGGAAGAGGCCGGTGAGTCCGCCGATCGTGAACAGCCCGATGAAGCCGAGCGCGTAGAGCATCGGCGTCCGGAACTCGATCGAGCCTTTGTGCAGCGTCGCCGTCCAGTTGAACACCTTGACCGCCGACGGGATGGCCACCAGGTAGCTCAGGAACGAGAACACCATCGACGCGTACATCGACTGGCCCGCGACGAAGAGGTGGTGGCCCCAGACGAGGAAGCCGAGCACCGCGATCGCGAGGCTGGAGAGCGCGATGTAGGTGTAGCCGAAGGTCCGCTTGCGCGAGAAGGCGGTGATCAGCTCGCTGACCACCCCCATCCCCGGCAGGATCATGATGTACACGGCGGGGTGGGAGTAGAACCAGAAGAGGTGCTGGAAGAGCACGGGATCGCCGCCGAGCGCCGGGTCGAAGATGCCGATCTTCAGGATCCGCTCGAGCCCGAGGAGCACGACCGTGATGCTGATCACGGGCGTCCCGAGCACCATGATGATCGCCGTTGCGTAGAGCGCCCACACGAACAGCGGCAGGCGGAACCAGGTGAGCCCCGGGCACCGCATCCGGTGCACGGTCACGATGAAGTTGAGCCCGGTGAGGATCGACGAGAAGCCGACGACGAAGACCGCCAGGGCCGCCGAGACGACGTGCGTCGTCGAGTAGATCGAGCTGAACGGGGCGTAGAACGTCCAGCCCGTGTCGACCCCCCCGCGCACGATCGAGTAGGACATGAACCCGGCGCCGATCATGTAGACGTACCAGCTGGCGAGGTTCAGCCGCGGAAACGCCACGTCGCGGGCGCCGATCATCAGGGGCAGGAGGAAGTTGCCGAGCACCGCCGGGATCGACGGGACGAGGAAGAAGAAGACCATCACGATGCCGTGCATCGTGAAGAACTTGTTGTAGGTCTCGGCCCGCAGCAGGTCGCCCGCGGGCGTCAGCAGCTCGAGCCGCAGCATGAGCGCGAAGAAGCCGCCGAGGAAGAAGGCGCCCGTGATCGACATCAGGTAGAGGAGCCCGATGCGCTTGTGGTCCTTGGTGAGCAGCCACGAGCGGACCCCGTAGTCGACGGTGAGGTAGTTCTCCTCCTCCTCGGACAGCGAGGGGACGACGCGGACGGCGCTCATGACGGTGGCTCCTTCCCGCCACGCAGGGCCTGGATGTAGGCGATGAGATCGAGGACCTGCTCCTCGCTCACCTGCCCCTTGAAGGTCGGCATGATGTTCTCGTAACCGGCGACGATCCGCGCGCCGGGGTCGAGGATCGACTCGCGGATGTAGGCCGCGTCGGCGGTGAGGGTCTGCCCCGTCTGGAGCCGGACGGTGCGGCCGAAGAGGCCGGCCAGGTCGGGACAGCGCGCCAGGCTGTCGTCGCGGTGGCAGGTGTTGCAGCCGAGGTCCTGGAAGAGCTGCTCGCCACGCTGGGCGGGCGACACCGTCGCGCCCCCCCCGAGCCACTGCTCGAAGGCGGCAGGCTCCATCGCGATCACCGAGCCGATCATCCCGGAATGCAGCGTGCCGCAGTATTCGGCGCAGAAGAGGTGGAACGTGCCGGCCTGCGTCGCCTCGAACCAGACCTCGGTGTACCGGCCGGGGATCGCGTCCTGCTTCACGCGGAAGGCGGGGACGTAGAAGCTGTGGATCACGTCCTGCGACGTGAGCCGCACCCGCACCGGCCGGCCGACCGGCACGTGCAGGTCGTTGATCTCGCGCTGCCCCGAGAGGTGCTGCCACTTCCACATCCACTGCTTGCCGACGCCCCAGACCTCGAGCGCGTCGGGAGGTGGAGTGTACGCGTAGAAGTAGATGTTCGCCCCCCAGGCGTACATCACCATCAGGAAGGCGAGCGGCGTGACCGTCCACGCGACCTCCAGGCGGTTGGACCCCTCGATCTGCGTCGCCACCTCGTTGCCCGGACGCCGCCGATAACGGATGGACAGGTACAGGATGAGCCCGGCGATCAGGACCGTCATGACGCCGCTGACGATCAGCAGATACAGGGTGAGCGCGTCGGTCATGGGGGCGAGGGTCGAGGCCTGCGCCGGGAAGATCGGGAACGGCAGAAGGCGGCTCATGTCGGGCTCCGCCGCGTCTCCTGGAGGCGGAGGACGACGACCAGCGTCCCGAGCGCGGCGAGCGTGAGGAGCGCGCCCGCGCGCACCGCGTTCTCGATGACCAGCGTGTAGCGTCCGGTCGCGCCGTCGTAGCGGTAGCAGAAGAGCAGCACGCGATCGACGGCCGAGCCGATCCGCCCCGCCGAGGCTTCGACCAGGCCGAGGCGCAGGTCGCGCGGCGGATAGTCGACGCCCGGGAAATAGCGCGCCACCCGTCCGTCCGGCGTGAGGACCATGACGACCGCGACGTGCGCGAACTGCTTTCCGCCCTCGTCCCACGCGTAGCGGAAGCCGACCGCGTCGGTGAGGGCGCGGATGGCGTCCGCGTCGCCGGTGAGGAAGTGCCAGCCGCGCTCGGCCGCCGGCCGCCCATAGCGCGCCAGCACGTCCCGCTTCCGCTGCCGCGCCGCCTCCGGCCCGTCGTGCGGGTCGAAGCTGACGGTGAGCACCGTGAAGTCCTTCCCCGCGTCGAGACTGAGTGTCCGCAGCGTCGCCGTCACTCCGTTCAGGACCTGTCCGCAGAGCATCGGACAGCCGAAGTACACGAGCGAGAGCACGATCGGCTGTCCGCCGAAGTACTGTCCCAACGTGACCGGATCGCCGGCTTCGTTCCGGAACGCCAGGTCGGCGGGGACGGTCGCCCCGAGCTTCGGGTCGAGCCCGACGTCGCGCAGCAGCGGCGGACGGTCGTCGTCGGCGCGGACCGTGGCGATCGAGAGCAGGAGACCGAGCGCCGCGACCATCGGCCTCATTTCCCTCCCTCCGCCGCGAGCAGCTCCATCGCCCGCTCGATCGGGATGCGCACGACGCCCGCCTGGCGGTCGACCCAGGCGTAGCCGTTGAGCTGCGCGTCCTCGGCGGCCCGCAGCGCCTTCAGGTCGTCCGTCGGCGAGGTCTGCAGCCGCGGCTCCGGCGGGGCCGGTGGCAGCGCGCGGGCGACGGGCGAGGGCGGCGGCATGCTGGCCTGCCGCGCCGCCCACAGGGCCTTCAGGTGCACCCAGAGGAGGGGCTGCACGCCGAGCGCGAGCGCGGCGAGACCCACCGCGACCAGCACGATCGCGCGCACGTTCAGCTCGGACTCGTGATGGTCCGGCGTCACCGATGCCTCCCGGTCCTCAGTGTCCATGGGCGGCCATCGCCTGCTCGACCATCGGCTCGTTGCCGGGAACGAGCGGTCGATCGCGGAGCTCGCGCACGAACGCGCCGAGCCAGAGTGCGCCGAGTGCCAGTGGCGTCACGACGTAGAGCCAGTGGAATGCATGCACCTCCGGAATGCCGGGCAACACCAGCCAGTAGTGGTCGACGAGTCGCATCGCGAGGACGAGCAGGGCCACCGCCGCGATGCCGCCCGGCGATCGCTTGATCGCCCGCTGGAGGAGGAGCGCGAACGGCAACGCGAAGTGGATCCCGATGAGCGCGAGCGCCACGCCGCGCCATCCCGGCTGCAGGCGCTCGAGGTACCACGGGACCTCCTCGCGGATGTTGGCGGCCCAGATGAGCATGAACTGCGAGAAGGCGAGATAGGCCCACAGCAGCACGAACGTCAGCAGCAGGTTCCCGAGGTCGATCAGGTTGGCGGGGTTGACGAGCCGCCCGAAGGGCTGGCGATGACGGAGCAGGACGACCACGGTGATCGTGAACGCGAACGCGGCCAGCACCTGGCCGACGCCGAACATCAGCGGGTACACGGTCGAGTACCAATGGGGATCGAGCGACATCGCCCAGTCGATCGACGCGAAGGTGACGGTGAGGCAGTAGACGACGAGCCCGGGTCCGGAGAGGAGCCGGAAGCGGCGCGGGTTCGTGTCCGGCGCCGCGTCGCGATCGCGGGACCAGCGGTCGAGCACGCGCGCGACCGCGATCCAGGCGGCGAAGTAGCACACGGCGCGGCCCGTGAAGAACGGCACGTTCAGGTAGGCGTGCTTCGCCTGGAGGATCGGATCCACGAGCGCCTCGGGACGCGCCCAGCGGTACAGGAGCCGCACGCCGGCGGCGATCGGGACGAAGAGGAGCGCCAGCAGCGGCAGCGTCGCAATGGCGGACTCCGACACGCGCCGGACGACGATGCCCCAGGCGCCGCCCGAGAGATAGTGCAGCATCACGATGGCGAGACAGCCGAGCGCGATCCCGAGCCAGAAGAGGTAGCCCACCAGGTACGCCTGGAAGAACGCTCCCGGACTGAAGACCGCGCCGATCGCCGACACGAGCAACCCCGCGCCCCCCACCGCGAGCGCCCGGTGCTGGACACGTTCCAGGTCGGCGTCGTCGTGCAGCGCGATCACGGCGTGGCTCCGGATTGGTCGAGCGTCGTCCGCTGCGCGGGCGGGACGTCGGCGAGCTTGGCGCGCTGGCTCCGCTGGAGCGCGCGCACGTAGATCGCGATCGCCCAGCGATCGGCGGTCGTGACCTGCACGGCGTAGGCCGGCATCGTCCCCCAGCCACGCGTCATCACGTCGACGAAATGCCCGAGCGGGGCGCTGCGCAGCCGCTCCTCGTGGAGCGACGGCGGCCGGTTGTAGCCCCGCCGCACGATCATGCCGTCCCCGGTGCCGACCCGGTCGTGGCAGGGCGCGCAGTAGATTTCGAAGCGCTCGTGGCCGCGCGCGAGCAGCGCCGCGGTGAGCGGCATCGGCAGGCGGTCGCTCTTGGGGTCGAACGCCGCGAGCGGGTCGCGGGCGGCGCCACGCGCGACCGTGCCCGCCACCGGTTCCCGGCTGCACTTCCCGTCGGCGAACAGCCGACTCGCGCCGAGCGGCTCGCAGCGCGGCTGATCGGCCATCTGCTGGCGACAGCCGAGGAGGAGGACGGCAGCTCCCCAGGCGGCGAGCCGGCGGAGGTCAGCGCGCAACTTCGGACACCTCCGCGGCGTCGAGCGTGCGCAGGAAGTCGGCCGTGTCGCGTCGGTCGAAGTGCGGATCCCGCGCCTCGATGGTGAGGAAGAAGCGATCCTGGCTGGCACGGGCGAAGCGCGGCAGGTTGAAGAGCGGATGGTACGGCATGGGCAGGCCGTTCAGCGCGAGCATCCCGATCACGGCGGTGATGCCGCCGAGCAGCACGGCGAGCTCGAACGTGATCGGGATGAACATCGGCCAGCTGTTGAGCGGGCGCCCGCCGACGTTGAGCGGATACCAGATGCCCATCGCGTACCACTGCATGAAGAACCCGCCCGCCGCGCCGGTGAGGGAGCCGAGCAGGACGAGCGACTGGATGCCCGTCCGCCGGAGCCCGAGCGCCTCGGTGAGTCCCTCCACCGGGAACGGCACGTACGCGTCGACGTAGCGGTAGCCCGCCTCACGCGCGCGGCGGGCGGCGCGCAGGAGCGCGGTCGGCTCGTCGAATTCCGCAACCACTCCCCAGAGCCGCGGCAGCTTCATGCGGCCGGCTCCTTCGTCTCCTCCTCTTCGGGGATCAGCATCCGCATCTCGGCGATCGAGATCATCGGCACGAAGCGGATGAAGAGGAAGAAGAAGGTGAGGAAGAGCCCGAACGAGCCGATGAAGGTCGCGAAGTCCCAGACCGTCGGGTAGTACATGCCCCACGACGACGGCAGGAAGTCGCGATGCAGCGACTGCACCACGATGACGAAGCGCTCGAGCCACATCCCGATGTTGATGAAGAACGCCACCACGAAGAGCGCGAGCGGGCTCCGGCGCACTCGTTGGAGCCAGAGCGTCTGCACCACCCCGACGTTGCAGAACAGGTTCAGGGCGTACGCCCAGCCGTACGGCCCGAAGGCGCGGTTCCAGTGGACGTACTTCTCGTACGGGTTCTGGCCGTACCAGCCCATGAACGCCTCGAGGAAGTAGCCGTAGGCGACAATCAGCCCGGTGGCGAGGAGGATCTTCGCCATGTTCTGGAGGTGCCGCTCCGTGACCAGGTCCTCCAGGTGGTAGACGGCCCGGAGCGGGACCGCGAGCGTCACCACCATCGCGAAGCCGGAGAAGATCGCGCCCGCAACGAAGTAGGGCGGAAAGACGGTCGAGTGCCATCCCGGCAGCTGCGCGACCGCGAAGTCGAAGCTGACGACGGTGTGGACCGACACCACCAGCGGCGTCGCCAGGCCGGCGAGCAGCAGGTACGCAGTCTCGTAGCGCTGCCAGTGACGGGCCGAGCCGCGCCAGCCGAGGGCGAAGAACCCGTACACGACGCGTCCGATCCGGCTCTGCGAGCGGTCCCGCAGGGTCGCCATGTCGGGGATGAGCCCGGTGTACCAGAAGAGCAGCGAGATGGTGAAGTACGTCGACACCGCGAACACGTCCCACACGAGCGGGCTGCGGAACTGCGGCCAGAGCGACATCGAGTTGGGGTAGGGCATCAGCCAGTAGAAGAAGTAGGGGCGGCCCATGTGGAGGAGCGGAAAGAGCCCGGCGCACATGACGGCGAAGATGGTCATCGCCTCGGCGAACCGGTTGATCGACTGCCGCCACTCCTGGCGGAGGAGCAGGAGGATCGCCGAGATGAGCGTGCCGGCGTGCCCGATCCCGATCCACCAGACGAAGTTGGTGATCGCGAAGCCCCAGGCGACCGGGACGTTGACGCCCCAGATGCCGATGCCGACGTAGAGCAGCGCGAAAATCGCGACCGCCAGGACCGAGAGCAGCGCCAGACCGATCGCGAAGCCGACGAACCAACCGCGCGTCGTCCGCCCGCGCAGCACGATCCCCGCGATCTTCTCCGTGATCGAGGTGTAGGTGTAAGGGTAGGCGATGACCGGAGGCGGCGCGCCGGCCGCGGGCGGGCTCTCGGGGGGCATCGTCAGGCCAGCTCCGGGTTCGGGTTGGTCAGTGCGGACAGGTACGTCGTCCGCGGGTGCGTGTTCAGCTCGCCGAGCAGCGCGTAGTTGCGCGCCTCGGTCTTCAGCGCGCGGACGCGGCTCGCCGGGTCGTTCAGGTCGCCGAACACGATCGCTTCGGCGGGGCACACCTCCTGGCACGCGGTCCGCACCTCGCCGTCCTGGATGCGACGGCCGGCCTTCTCCGCCTCGATCCGGGTCTGCACGATGCGCTGGACGCAGTAGGTGCACTTCTCCATCACCCCGCGGCTGCGCACCGTCACGTCGGGGTTGTAGAGGAGCTTCAGGCTCTCGTCCTTCCAGCGCGCGTACTGGAAGAAGTTGAAGCGTCGGACCTTGTAGGGACAGTTGTTGGAGCAGTAGCGCGTGCCGACGCAGCGGTTGTAGACCATCTCGTTGAGGCCCTCGGCGCCGTGCACCGTGGCCTCCACCGGACAGACGACCTCGCAGGGCGCGTTCTCGCAGTGCATGCAGGGGACGGGCATGAAGTAGGCGTCGGGGGTGGCGGGGTCGCCGGTGTAGTAGCTGTCGATCCGGAGCCAGTGCATCTCCCGTCCGCGCAGGACCTCATCGCGCCCGACGACGGGGATGTTGTTCTCCGCCTGGCAGGCGACGACGCACGCCTGGCAACCGACGCAGGCGGACAGGTCGATCGCCATCCCCCACCGGTACCCGGAATATTCCCAGTCCGGGTACAGGCTCTCTTCCCCGTGGGACGCCTCCGCCGCCAGCTCCCGCTCTCGGGCCAGATAGCGGTCGAGCGGCCAGGCGCGGACGATGTCGCGCCCCTCCATGCGGTGGTGGGTCTGCGTGAACGCGAGATCGCGGCGCCCGCCCGTCGGCGTGACCGCGAGCCCGATCGCGCGCCAGAGTCCGTCGGCCGGCCGGATCGCGTACGCGTTGAAACCGTGCTCCCGGCCGCGGCCGGCGCCGCCGTAGCCGAAGGGAACCGTGACCGACTCCTCGGCGTGACCCGGCGCCACCCAGAGCGGGGCGCGCACCGTGCGGCCGCCGAGGCCGAGCTCCACCACGTCGCCGGTTGCGACCCCGAGCCGGTTCGCGGTGACCGGCGCGACCTGGACGACGGCGTCCCAGGTCAGATGGCTGAGCGGACGCGGCAGCTCCTGGAGCCAGACGTTCTCCGCGAAGCGGCCGTCGTGGATCATCGGATCCGGACGGAAGACGACCTCGAGGCCGCCGCCGGCCGGGGCGGGAGCCGGCGGTGTGGCGCGCG